>PPYE01157920.1_pt1 | contig 52609 bp, 71 predicted proteins | sample 1559881 | NCBI WGS metagenome assembly PPYE01 (sample SAMN08240022, study PRJNA423297) | Human gut metagenome, whole genome shotgun sequencing project.
GGAATTTAAACGGCTGAAAAAGGGGCATCGACCTGCGCCGATGCCCCCAACGTGGACACACATTTTGTCCTATAAGCCCCCTTTGTGGTGGTTTTAGGTGGCGTTGACGGTTAGGCCTGGAAGGTATCTCGGTCGGGGGCGAAGGACTGCATGGCCGCGATGGTGCGGTCAAAGAGCTCGGGGAGCTCCCAGCCCAACATCTCGGCGCCCTGCGAAATCACGTCGCGCGAGCAGCCGGCGGCAAAGCGTTTGTCCTTGAACTTCTTCTTGAGCGACTTAGTCGTAAAGTCCATAACGCTCTTGCTCGGGCGCATGATGACGGCAGCGCCGATCAGGCCGGTGAGCTCATCGCAGGCAAACAGGATCTTTTCCATCTGCAGCTCGGGCTTGGGCAGTGAGGTGTTGAAGTCCGACGTGTGCGTCTGGATGGCGCGAATGAGCTCGGGAGACGCACCTTCGCCCTCAAGAATCTCGGCAGCATAGATGGTGTGGTTAATGGGGTCGTCCTCATGCTCCTCCCAATCCAGGTCGTGCAGCAGACCGACGATGCCCCAAAACTCCTCGTTCTCGGGGTCGAACTCGCGCGCAAAGTAGCGCATAGTGCCCTCGACCGTCTCGCCATGGGTGATATGGAACGGGTCCTTGTTGTGCTCATTGAGCAGTTCGAACGCGCGGTCGCGGGTGATTCCGGCGGTAAGCGGCTCTGCCATAAGAGACTCCTTGTGCTCGTGGGTATCGATAAGAATGAATACTACTAGAACAAGAAAACCACCACAAAGGTGCCTGTTCCCTTTGTGGTGGTTTTTGGCGCGGATGGGTTAGTTGAGGGCGGCTTGGGCTAGGCGGGCTTCGGCGGCCTCCTCGGTGACGCCAAGGGCCACGGCGAACTCCTCGATGGAGCGGCGTTTGGCCTCCTTGAGTACGCGCATGTAGTAGGAGCTGGGTTTTTTATCAGCTTCCTCGGCCTGGCGAATGCGGTGCATCATGGTCTTTGCCACGCGGACCGTCTCGGGCGCGCCCAGCTTGAGCTGCTGCTTAAAGTGTGTCTCCTCAAGCGAGCTGTTGCGCTCGGTAAAGGTGTCGCACTCCAGCTCGTCATAGTGGCTCAGCAGGTGCTCGGCATCTTGCTGAGAGATGGCGGCGTGCAGACGGTCGGCCTGCGCCACGGGGTACATGAGGATCGTCTGCGCATGTCCCTGCTTGGTCTCGAGCAGCAGCATGGGCTGCGGTGTGTCGTCCCTAAAACCGACGACGGTGCAGACTCCCTGGCCCGGATGAATGACGTGTTGACCGATTGAGAACATGCTACCTCCAACTTATACGAATTTACGTATGTCTAGAATAACACGCTGACGTGCGCAAACCCGTACTTTATGCAGGAAAAGCACACAACTCTGATAGGTAAGAGTATTCGATAACAGACGCAGCTCATTCACACCTTTATGCATTTTCAACGCCTGCATAATCTGCAGGCAGACCGGCATCTTTGAGTGACTCCATACAAGCTGTAGTCATTTTTGTGCATATGCAATATCTATTAGCTTTACCCTGCGACAGTGCCCGTCGCTTGTGATAGAGTGCTACAAACTCTGGCTTTTGCCCTACGAGTGACCAAGAGCTCGGGGGCTTTAACACAAGGAGGATCTATGCCCGAGAAGATTGAAGAGCTGGTACGCGCTGCGCTTGCTGCGGCCCAGGAGGCCGGCGACCTTTCCGCATTTGAACTTGACGATTGCGCTATCGAGCGACCGGCTGACACTTCTCATGGCGAGTGGACCTCTACCATGGCCCTGAAGTCCGCCAAGCTGGCCCACTGCGCCCCGCGCAAGATCGCCGAGGCCATCGTTGCCCATATGCCCGAGGACCCCGCGATCGAGAAGGTCGAGATCGCAGGCCCCGGCTTCATCAACTTCTACCTCTCCGTTGCCGTCAAGAATGCCATCTTTGGCGAGGCTCGCGAGAAGGGTATGGACTTCGCTAAGTCCAACGTCGGTGGTGGCCTGAAGACCCAGGTCGAGTTCGTTTCCGCCAACCCCGTCGGCCCCATGCACATCGGCCACGGCCGCTGGGCCGCGCTGGGCGACTCGCTCTGCCGCGTTATGGATCACGCCGGTTACGACATCCAGCGTGAGTTCTACATCAACGACCACGGCTCTCAGATGAACACCTTCGGCAACTCCATCAGCACGCGCTATATGCAGCTTGCCGACATCATCGCCAAGCAGGGCGTGGATATCGACGAGGCTCACAAGCTGCTGATCGCCGACCGCGACGCCTTTGTTGCCGACGAGAACGACGAGCATCCCGAGACCCATCCGTATCAGGACAACTTTGCCGAGACCCTGGGCAAGGACTCCTACGGCGGCGACTACATCATCGACGAGGCCGCCGAGTTCTGGCGCACCGACGGCGATAAGTGGGTCAACGCCGATCCGCAGGAGCGCATGGAGAGCTTCCGCGAGCGCGGCTATGTAAAGATGGTCGACAACATGCGCGACCTTTGCCATGCCGTTAACTGCGACTTCGATCGTTGGTTCTCCGAGCGCTCGCTGTATGTGAAGGACACCGAGGGCGAGACCGCCGGCACCTCCGCCGTCGACCGCGCTTTTGAGAAGCTCGACAAGATGGGCTATCTCTACACCAAGGACGGCGCCCTGTGGTTCCGCTCCACCGACCTGGGCGATGACAAGGACCGCGTTCTGATCAAGTCCGACGGCGAGTACACCTACTTCGCCTCCGACGTCGCCTATCACTGGGATAAGTTCCAGCGCGTCGACCACGTCATCGACATCTGGGGCGCCGACCACCACGGCTACATCGAGCGCGTCCGCTGCGTCTGCGACGCTCTTGGCTATCCCGGCAAGTTTGAGGTTCTGCTGGGCCAGCTCGTCAACCTGCTGCGTAACGGCAAGCCCGTCCGTATGTCCAAGCGCAAGGGCACCATGGTGACCCTGCAGGAGCTTGTCGACGAGGTCGGCTCCGATGCCGCTCGCTACACGCTCATCTCCAAGAGCTCCAACCAGATGGTCGACTTCGATATTGAGGCCGTTAAGAAGCGCGATAACTCCAACCCGGTCTATTACGTGCAGTATGCTCACGCCCGCGTGTGCTCCATCCTGCGCCGTGCCGCCGACGTTACGCCCGAGCAGGCTGACGAGATGGGCATGAAGGCCGTCGCCGCCAAGGCCATCGGTGAGAACGTCGATTACTCGCTGCTGACCGACCCGACCGAGCTCGCCCTTTCGCGTAAGCTCAACGAGCTCACCGACCTGATTGCCAGCTGCGCTCGCGACCGCGCCCCGTTCCGTCTGACGCACTTTGCTGAGGAACTCGCCGGCGACTTCCACAGCTTCTACGCTGCCTGCCAGGTTCTGCCGAGCGAGGGCCGTCCCGTCGACCCCGAGCTTTCGCGCGCCCGTCTGGCCGCTTGCGACGCCGTTCGCGTGACGCTCGCCCTGGTGCTCACCCTCGTTGGCGTTTCCGCGCCCGAGCAGATGTAAGCTACGGATCATTTGACCGTGTAGGTTCGGCTTTGCTGAGCCCTATAAGCCCGATCTCCATGCGGAGGTCGGGTTTTTTGCGTTTGGTGAGACTATTTGGTTTGCTGGGAAATGCTACCAAATTGCAACTATACCGGTTTACGGGGCTGAATCGCCAACTGGCGACCATGGTGCCAATAGTGAAATTAAACCCGCAGGTAGATGGCTTATTGTTTCTTGATAATGCAGGGTATGGTTGGCTTGCAGCATCCTGGCCCCGTAATCCGGCGTAGTTTTGAAAATTGTCCCTTGGGGACGGAGGAAAACGGATCATTTTTGTCTCGAAGAGGGGTGGCGGGATACCGTCCGTCACGAATTGGGCTCATCTCCTACGTTTGGACGCATATCCCGAACCATGCCGAAAAGTACGATATTAAAACCGCAGGTAGCAGACTCGTTGTTTTTGAAAAAACAAGGGTATGGTCAGGGGCTCGGGGCAAACGTAGCAGATGGGCGCGATTCGTGGCGCGGCTATTCCAGGTGCCACGGCTTCACTCCTCTGGCGCGACATTTCAAGGCGCTTTTGAGGAGGAGTGTCCCTGATGACTGGGCGTTTAAGAACGTCCAATGACTAAGTTGCAGGTGGCGGCGGTTGTGTTACACTAAAGCTGCGTATATGACGCAAATATCTCGATACAGATCAATGATGTCCGTCGGTATTTGACGGTGCTAGACTGTTTAGCCGCCCTGAAGGTTTATGCAGGGAGCATGTGATCACAGGGCTTGAAAAGAAAGTTGAGCAAACACTGTGTCTGATCAACAGCAAGAAAACGAAATAACGACGACGCAAGCCGCTCCCGCTGCACCGGTTGCGTCGGACCAGGTCGCGGCGCCCGCGCAAGCCTCGGCTCCTGAGACGCCTAAGGCTGCTTCGACGCCTACGCCTGTAGCGGCTGAGAAGGCCGTGTCTGCAACTGGTGAGGAGGCTGCTCCGGCAAAGCCCAAGCGTACGCGCCGCGCGGCCAAGCCTGCCGATGACGGCGAGGAGGTCACCAAGCCCAAGCGCCGTACCACGCGCACGACGCGCGCCAAGCGTACCGTTGCAGCTGACTCCTCGGCGCCGATTTCCGATGAGGTCGCGCAGGCACGTGCGTTGGCGCAGATTAGCGAGGCTCAGGTGGTGCGCGCCCGCCGTCGTGCTGCCGAGCGTGAGGCCGCGGCTCTGACCGAGCTTGCAGCTCCGTTTGTGCCCGAGACGCCTGCCGCCACCGAGACCCCTGTCGCCGACCAGCCAACCGAGAAGCCGGTACCGCGCACACGCCGTCGCACGGCTGCTAAGGCCGAGCAGGTTGCCGATCAGGTAACCCCCGAGCTCGCTGAGGCTTCGGTCCGTTCCGCGGCAGGGGAGGGCACATCGCCTGTTGAGCCCGCTGCGCCTGTCGAGGCCAGCGAAGTTCCCGTTGTCGATCCGGCTTTGCGCCCGCACCGTCGCGGTCGCAAGCCCAAGGCTTTCGTCGAGGCCGAGAAGGCCGCAGCCGCAGCCGCCGCCGCTCGGGATGCTGCGGCGACCGCCGAGCCTGCAACCGCTGCCGACGCGCCCGTCCAGGATGCTACGACTTCCGAGGCCGTTTCTGCCGATGTCGAGCCCGCCGACGTCCGTCCTGGTCGCAGCCATCGTACTGCTGCTAAGCGCACGTCCAAGGCCAAGGCTGCCAAGAAGGGTGCGTCCGAGGTTTCCGCCGAGACGACCGCCGATGCATCGACTGATGCCGCCGAGCCCCAAGACGTCGAACAGTCTGCGTCCGAGAAGCCCAAGCGCGGTCGCAAGAAGTCCGCTAAGGCCAAGGCCGTCGAGCAGCATGCCGAGGCCGAGCCGCAGGGCGATTCCAATGCCGAGGCCAGCGATGATGCTTCGGCTAACGAAGACGCCTCCGCAACCGATGGCACCGCCCCCGTCGAGACCGAAGAGAGCGCTCGCCCCAACCGCCGTCAGCACAAGCGCAACGACGAGCGTAATGACCGCAACGAGCGCAAGGACGAGCGTAACAACGATCGCCGCAACCGTCAGCGCGACCGCAAGCAGCGCAATAAGGAGCGCAATGCCGCTCCGACTGAGCCCACGCTTTCGCGCGAGGAGCTCGCGGCCATGAAGGTCGCCGAGCTGCGCGAGAAGGCCAAGGAGTTCGAGATCGAGACGACCGGCAAGAAGAAGGCCGAGCTCGTCGAGGAGATCTACACTACCGCCGCAAAGGCCGAGGGTTTCCGCGATATCAAGGGCATTCTGCAGATTCGCCCAGACAGCTCCGGCATCATCCACGCCCATGGCTACATGAAGTCCAACGACGACGCCTTCGTGCCCGCATACCTCATCCGTTCCGCGCGTCTGCGCACGGGCGATGTCATCGAGGGCTCGCTGCGTCCTTCGCGCGGCGGCGACAAGCGCGCCGGCCTCGCCAAGATCACGACCGTCAACGGCATGGATTCTGAGCAGATTCGCAATCGCCCCAAGTTCGGCGACCTCACCCCGGTCTATCCCAACGAGCCGCTGCGCATGGAGCATGGCAAGGATTCCATTACCGGTCGTGCCATCGACATCGTGTCGCCGATCGGCAAGGGTCAGCGTGGCCTGATTGTGTCCCCGCCTAAGGCCGGCAAGACGACGATCCTCAAGAAAATCTGCCAGTCTATCTCGATTAACAACCCCGAGGTGCACCTCATCTGCCTGCTCGTCGACGAGCGCCCCGAAGAGGTCACCGATATGCAGCGTTCCATCAAGGGCGAGGTTGTGGCGTCGACCTTCGATATGCCCGCCGACAACCACACTCGCGTGGCAGAGCTCGTCATCGAGCGCGCCAAGCGCATCGTGGAACTGGGCGGCGATGTTGTAGTTGTGCTCGACTCCATCACGCGTCTTGCCCGCGCCTACAACTTGGCGGCGCCCGCCTCAGGCCGCATCCTTTCGGGCGGCGTCGATTCGGCGGCCCTGTATCCTCCCAAGCGCTTCCTGGGCGCAGCCCGTAATATCGAGAACGGTGGCTCGCTCACCATCCTGGCCTCTGCCCTCATCGACACCGGTTCCAAGATGGACGAGGTCATCTTCGAGGAGTTCAAGGGTACCGGCAACATGGAGCTTAAGCTCGACCGCGACCTGGCCGACCGCCGCATCTTCCCGGCTATCGACCCCGTTGCCTCCGGTACGCGCAACGAAGACCTGTTGGTCGACGAGCAGATGCGTCCGTTTGTCTTTGGTCTGCGTCGCATTCTTGCCGGCATGAACAACACCGAGCGCGCAGCCGCGTCGTTTATCAAGGGTCTTAAGGGCACCAACACCAACCAGGAGTTCCTGGTGCGTTCGGCCAAAAAGCACAGCGACTACGAGCAGACGTTCTAGGTTGTCATCCACGCGCAGCGATAGTCATCAATGCGATAAAGGGTCGGGGCTTTGAGCCTCGGCCCTTTTCCATATCGCCGCTTCGCACTTATTTTTGACCATAAGACTTGCAAGCAGCAGGTTTCCCGTTTCAATCCGACATCGTCGCTTGCAATCGACAGGGCGGTTTCGCATAATAGCTTTTAAGCTTCGCGACGGAAAACGCAGATGAAACGAACCATATACCGTTGCTTTGGGGCATAGCCCCGCTTCATCTTCTCTCGCGCAGCCAACTGAATGATGCGATTTGGGTGCTGGAAGATGGGGAGAGCTCATGGCTTCTTCTGATGCAACACAACGAGCAGTCCTTGCCGGACTTTCGTGCGGGATCGGCCTTGCCGCTCCCGTGGTTATGTATGCCGCGACGCTGCCGTTTTCGTCGGTGAACGAGACGGTCGTGGCGGGTGCGGTTCCCTTCGCCGTGGGCGCAGTGGCGGGCGTGGGTATCTATGCCGCCTCGCTGGGTATCTCCGAGTATCGTGCGCAGCGTGAAGAGCGTCTGTTCCAGCCCGATGCCATGGGCGGTGCCGCCAATCTCAATCAGCATCAAAGCGAGTTCAAGACCGCCTCGATTCCAGCTCAGCAGCAGGATGCGACTCCTTACGCTGCGGCTTCTGCTTCTCAGGCTCAGGCGGAGCAGTCTACCTCGGCATTCCTTTCCGGCCTGACTGGTGCGTTCCAGCGCCGTCATGCCGATGATGGTGTCCCTACCATCGCTCGAGCCGCAGATGCTATGGACGAGGACGAGGCTTGGTCCATGATCGACAGTATGCTCGACGACGATTCGCCGGTGAGCTGCGACCCTGCACACTCGCGCGACGTCTATCAAGTCGCCATCGACGAGCTCACCAACGGCGGGCAGACCGACTCCTTCAATCGCGACGACATCGCCGCCGCGGCACGCGCCGTGTCTGGCTCCCAGGCCGCCCCTGCGGGCAGCACGGCGGCTTTCGTGGCGCTCGTCGCCAACGCGGCAGCCAATAACGCCTACAGCGCTACCTCGGCGGACGCGAACGCTTCTGCCGACAATTCGTACGTTGATGAAGCCATGGCCGCGGACGAGGAGGCCGTTGCCGCCCGCCGTGCCGCCGAAAGCTCGCTTTGGGGCGCTCCTGCCCAGCAGCAGGCGGCTGAGGCTGCGCCGTACAACGCAAACCTCGCCAGCATGCCTATCATCTCCGGTGCCGCGGACATCGATCTCGATGACCTCGATGAGCCTGCAGCCATCACCGCATCGATTGATGCCCAAGATCGCATCGACACCGGCGACCTTCCGGACGCCTCGCTCGAGGTTGATGTCCCCATGGCCGATTACTCGGGCCACGAGGACATGTGGGCCGCCGCCACCGCGATTCTGGATGAGGTTGACGAGCCCGCTCCTGTTGCAGCCCCCGCTCCCGTCGCTGCCCCTCAGCCTGCTGCTCCCGCCTATGTCGGCCGTCACAGCGCTGTGTTCCCCGAGGATACCGCCCGTATCTCGCGCGAGAGCATCGAGCGGGCCGAGGCTATTGCCGCCGGCATTATGGAAAATCGTCGTCACGAGCGCGTCAATCAGATCCTCGAGGAAGAGATCGAGCGCCTGCAGTCCTCTACCGCCAAGCGTACGGGCCGTGCCTATCTGAGCGTTATCGAGGGCGGTACCGCCAGCTTCGCGCCGCTCCGCGCGGAGGCATAACTTCTGCATGGTTAAGATGAATCGAAAATGGGCGGTCGTGACCTGCCTGATGGCGCTCTTGATCTGGGGCAATTCGCTGGTTCCCGGCTCGGGGTCGGGCTCGCTGAGCCTAACGGTCATGGAAGCTATCCGCGGTTTCCTGCACGGCGTGGGACTTCCATATGAATGGGTGACCAACTTTGTTGTTCGCAAGTGCGCGCATTTTACCGAGTATATGGTGCTCGGCATCCTGGCAACGCACTCTTTTGATTTTGAGGGCCGGCACACCTTTGACGTGCTGCTGCCCACGGCGGTGTTCCTGCTGCTGATTCCCTCGATCGACGAGACGATTCAGCTCTTTGTGCCGGGACGCGCCGGCATGATCACCGATGTGATGATCGACTGCTGTGGAGCGGCAATGGGCGTTGTGCTCCGATATCTCTTACGGTCGCTGATGTACGCCAAAAAGGCCGCCTAGGACGTATTGTTTGGTCCTAGGCGGCCTTTTTTATTTGAGGGCTTATATGAGGCGTGGTGGCGTCGTTCCATTGGTCGGATTTGCTGGGCGCGCCACGCCCCGTGGGTGCGTCTGTTACTGAAGCGCCTGTGCGCCCAGGGCAAGGCAACCCATGATGCCCTGCTTGCCCTCGAGGCTGTTGTTGACAATGTAGGTATCGATGTCGTTGACCTCGGGCGTGACGATATAGCCGTTGAGCATTTCGGCACATTTCTTGCGTGCGAGCGGCACGATGGGGGTGTGGTCGGCCACGCCGCCGCCGATGATGATCTTTTGCGGCGCGTAGCACAGCGTGTAGGTCATGAGCGCCTGTGCCAGATAGCCGGCGAGCAGGTCCATGGCCTCCGGGTCATCGGCCATGTCTCCGGCGCTCTTGCCATCCCAGCGCTTTTTAACGCCGGGGCCGGCGATGAGGCCCTCGAGACAGTTGTCGTGGAAGGGGCAGGCGCTGTGCTCGCCAATGGTGTCGCGCGGGTCGCGCGTGACCAGGATGTGGCCGGCCTCGGGATGCATCATGCCGTGCACGAGCTTACCGCCCGAGAGCACGCCGGCGCCCACGCCGGTGCCGATGGTCAGGTAGACCACGTCGGTGAGGCCCTTGGCGCAACCAAACGTGACCTCGCCCAGGCAGGCGACGTTGACGTCGGTATCGTAGCCGCAGGGGATATTGAGCTCGTTTTGGATAGTGCCCAGCAGGTCAAAGTAGCGCCATGCCGTTTTGGGCGTCTCCAGGATCTTGCCGTATTGGGGCGAGGCAGGGTTGACTGCGGTGGGGCCAAAGGCGCCGATGCCCAGCGCGGCGATGCCCTTGTCGGCAAACCATGCGTTGACGGCCTCAACGGTCTCCTGCGGGGTCGTGGTCGCGATCTGCTCGCGCTCTAGGACCGTACCGTCCGCATAGCCCGTGGCGCAGACCATCTTGGTGCCACCGGCCTCGAGCGCTCCGATAAGCTGCTGCTCTGCCATAGTATTCCTCTCTCTGGGACGAGTTGCTCCGTGACTAAAGTATAGAGCTCTAAACTATTTAAGAAAGCGCTATAGAAAGAAGCCTCGCAACGCGGCGGGCGGTGCGGGGCTTCTTTGGTTGCTTTAGTTGCCGGGCCGTCCTTACCCGCGCGGCTTGATTTTATCACGTAGCGACTTGAGGTTCTCCAGCGCCGCGTTAAGCGTCTCGTCTCGCTTGGCAAAGTGGAAACGAATCAGATGGTTGACGGGCTCGCGGAAGAAGCTCGAGCCGGGCACGGCGCCCACGCCCACCTTAGACGCGAGGTCCTCGCAGAATTCGAGGTCGCTGTCATAGCCAAACTCAGAGATGTCCATCATGACGTAGTAGGCGCCCTGCGGCACGTTGTGCGTGAGGCCGATGCTGCCGAGTCCCTGACAGAACAGGTCGCGCTTGGCGGTGTAGAGGTCGAGGACCTCCTGGTAATAGCTGTCGTCGAAGTTGAGGGCGGTGACGACAGCTTCCTGCAGGGGAGCGGCGGCACCCACGGTGAGGAAGTCGTGGACCTTCTTGATGCGCTCGGTGATCTGGGCCGGGGCAATGGTGTAGCCCAGACGCCAGCCGGTGATGGAGTACGTTTTGGACAGCGAGCTGCAGCTGATGGTTCGCTCGAACATGCCGGGCAGCGTGGCCATATAGACGTGCTCGTGGGGCGCGTAGACGATGTGCTCGTACACCTCGTCGGTGATGCAGTAGGTGTCGTACTTTTTGCAGAGGTCGGCGATAAAGGTGAGCTCCTCGCGCGTAAAGACCTTGCCGCAAGGGTTGGAAGGGTTGCACAGGACGATGGCCTTGGGGTCGTTGTCGCGGAAGGCCGCCTCGAGTGTCTCGCGGTCAAAGTCGAATGTGGGCGGGTTGAGCGGCACGTAGATAGGCTCGGCACCCGAAAGGATCGTGTCGGCGCCGTAGTTCTCGTAGAACGGCGAGAAGATGACGACCTTGTCTCCGGGGTTCGTAACCGTCATCATGGCGGCCATCATGGCCTCGGTGGAGCCGCAGGTGACTACGATATTCTCGTTGGGGTTTACCGACATGCCCATAAAATGCTCCTGCTTGGCGGCAAGCGCCTCACGCATGGCCTGGGAGCCCCAGGTGATGGAGTACTGGTGGTAAAGCGGCTTGGGGTCGGTGGCGATGGTGCTGAGGCTATCGAGCAGCTGCGCTGGGGGATCGAAGTCAGGGAAGCCCTGCGAGAGATTGACAGCGCCGTACTTATTGGAGATGCGTGTCATGCGGCGGATGACCGAATCGGTAAACGTTGCCGTGCGGTTGGAGAGTTCTTTCATGACGGTCCTTTCGAGCATTTGCAGTGGGGCAAGTTTACTCCTATGAAACCGGTGGGATTTGCTCGAAATGGTCTCGAAAAACTCTTTTCAAAATTCTTGAAAATTGGGGCTTGCATCGCGTGGCGTTCCTTGCAATAATAGTCGAGCGCGAAGCGCACAGGACACGGTGGGTGTAGCTCAGTTGGCTAGAGCGACGGGTTGTGGTCCCGTAGGTCGAGGGTTCGAGTCCCTTTACCCACCCCAGTTTTTGCTTCGTGTTGATATCGGGTCGTTAGCTCAGTTGGTAGAGCAGGGGACTCTTAATCCCAAGGTCCAGGGTTCGAACCCCTGACGGCCCACCACACGATATCTCCTCTAAAGTCCGCCACAACGGACTTTAGCTTTGGGTCGTTAGCTCAGTTGGTAGAGCAGGGGACTCTTAATCCCAAGGTCCAGGGTTCGACCCCCTGACGGCCCACCAAAGAACATGCAGGTCAGCGCTTCGGCGCTGACCTTTTTTATTTGCCGAGAAGCCAAATCATAACCGTCCGTTACCGTTCGCGTTTTGCGCCCCCTGCCGTTTATGCGCGGCAGGGGGCGTTTTATGCATTTAGCAGGTAATGGACCTAGAAAATGCAATTTAGAGCGTTTCGACACCCAGACCGGTGCCATTAAAACTGCCGTCCGCGCCGCCGCCCTCGACGATCTGCAGGGCGCGCCCGACCCGCCTGGCGGCCTTCTCGCGCTCCGCGAGGCCCGGCTTGATGTAATGGCGGTAATCTGTCCCCAGGTCCGTATGCCCGTGCAGGTCCATGATGCTCAGGGGGTCGACCTCGGTCGCCGCCATGATGGTCTCGGAGGTGTGGCGCAGGGCCTTGGGCGGGATATACCGCAGGTCATGGCGTACGCACATGCGCCGCCACGCGCGTACGAGGTTGTCGCCGCGCATGTTCACGATGCGCTGCCCGCTCCACTCCCGCACCTGCTCCGTAACCGAAGTGCCGCCCTCGACGGTTATGCTTGGGCGCAGCTCGTCCATGATTTGGTGCAGGCGCTCTCGGCCGGCCAATAAAACCGGCACGGTGCGCACGGAATGGGCGTTCTTGGTCTCCTTCACGCCGTCCTCGTCCGTGTACGCGCGACATACCTCGATGTATTCCGAGACGGTCGGCTGGCCCGTCGCGAAGTCGTAGGTCGTGGTGACCTTGAGGTCGCACGGACGCACGGCCAGCGCCTCCTCCTTGCGCAGACCGCTCAGGCCGAGGATGAGGTAGGCGTTCATGACCAGGTCTGCGCGGTCGTCGCTGGCGGCGAGCCTGCGCAGCGCCTCGGCGGCCTCGGGTATGCTCCACGGCTCCACGGGCGCCTGCTTGGCCTTGGGCGCGATGACGCGGCGGCGGAAGGGCTCCACCGTCACCCAGCCGTCGTCGTAGGCGCGGCGCATGACGGCGCGCAGGGTCGTCTTGGTCTTTGCCGGCGCGCCCGAGCGCTCGATGCAGCCTCGCATCATGTCGTGTGTGATCTCGGAGATGTCGATGCCCCCCCCAGGACGGGGGAGATGTAGTTGCACATCTGCCCGTCGTACTCACGCAGGCTCGCACGGGAGCGCGGCTTGCCGCGGTTGCTGGGGGAGTCGCGGAAAACTCCCCAGTAGTACATGTCGAGCGTCACGCCCGCGTGCGCCGCCTGGGATACGCCGAGCTCGCGGGCGAGCTGGGCGATGGCGATATCGGCCTCGGTCTCGGTGCCGTGGACGGTGCGCGACACGCGGCGCACGTGGCCGTCCGCGCGGAAGCCCGCCTGCACGCGGATCACCCACTTGCCGGGCGCGACCTCGCGCTTAGAGCCGAGTTTTGACCTTGAAGTATCGTTGGTTGCCATATAATGGTCCTGCCTTTCCCTTTTGCCGGAGGGCATATGCCCCGTGCGGATCCGCCAAGATTGCCGCACGGGGCTTTTTGTTTGCGTTGAGGCCGGCTACGCGACTGCGCGGCGCTTGGGCCTGCCCGAGCGGGGCGTGTCGGTCAGGCGCGCCGCTATGCTCTCCACGGTCACGTAGGTGCGGCGGCCCTTGCGGTAGCCCGTAAGGATCCCCGAGTCGAGCATGTGGGTGATCCTGCCGGGGGAGACGGAGAGCCTGCGCGCGGCTTCGGCCGCCGAGACCGTCTCGCCCTCCACGATGTACCCCTCGTCCGTGGAGAAGGCGACCATCATGGAGAGCCCGCCGTCTGCGGGCTCGATGAACTCGGGCTCGGGCACGGCAAGACCGTCCTTCACGAGCGCGGCCACGTAGGTGCTCGCCGCGTCCACGGACTGCTCGGCGGCCTCGGCAATCGTGTCGCCGCAGGTGAAGCATCCCGGCAGTGAGGGAAACTCCACGTCGTAGCCGCCGTCCTCGTCGGGTGTGAGCACCGCCTGGTAAACGTATGTCTTCATATCTTTCGACCCCCAAGGGGGCGGGGCTAGAGCCACCCCGCCGTCTTAGCTATCTTCCGGTACGTCCCTATCGGTATCTCCTTCTTGGAGGTGGGCACGCTGATCTGGACCCCGTCCTTTCGCGCGACCACATGGCTGCCCTTGCCGGTGTAGAGCGTCCAACCCTCCTTCTTGAACCGCTTGAGCACCTGCGCGGGCTCCTGCTCCTTGGGCATCTCTCCTCCTTTCGACAATTTAATTATAAACAGTTGATAGTTAGCAATCAAATAAATTATCAAGTATTTATAGTTTTAAAATTGACCACACGGATCCGCCAAGATTGCCGCACGGGGTTTCTTCGTTTGATAGCAGTCGTTGCGCTTTCTGCAACAACTTAATCAGCTGCCTGCCCATTTTCGTTGGGTTACGAAAATGGGGGAGTAACTGGCGTTTCGGTGCACCCGTTTGGGTTTTTTAGAAAAAACCGAAAAAACCTAGCCGCGCCGCGGGTCATAATCGTGATGAACACCATTCCCGCTCCTGGAGGTACCCATGGCTCGCTACAGCGTCGGCGCATACACGTACGAGGACGATTCCCTCGACACGATGATCTACGACGGGCTCACAGGCATCCCGTTGAGCTTGGGGTACGAGCTCGTGTCGCAGGAGCGCGGGGACACCGTGAGGGTCGTCGCCCTGGGCGTGAAGGACGACACCGCGGGCCCCGTCCCGTTTGCGACGCTCAGGCCGTGCGCGTACTCTCTGGCATCCGAGTACGACGTGCGCGCTGTGAGGTGCCCGCAGACCGGGCAATGGGTCCTCATCGGGTACATGGGCGTCTAGAGGAAGCCCGCAATCTTCCCTCCGATGGAGAGGATGCCTGCTACCAGTTCACCGCCCTTCTTCGCTATCTCCAATCCCTTGATCATGCGGTCGGCCAGCGATGCCTGGTCGCCACGCTTTGCTGCCAATTCCATCTGGGCGAGGCATGCTGCGAGCATGTCTTTGTCTTCCGTAGTGAGTCCCTGGTCCGCAGCGATCGTCTCCATCAAGTTGTCGACGGATGCCCTCAGCGAAGATGAGGACGTCGAGCTCGAGCTTGAGGTCGCATTGCTGTCTGCGTGCTGCTCGACGCTCACGTTTGTCCTCGCCGTGGAGGACTTCATCTTTTCAATCTCATAACTCATGCGCCTGTCATCGGCGTACAGCTTCGCTTTCGCCTGTAGCCGCCGTATGTCCTCGGCGGCATCTTTCCTCCCGTATGACGACTGCCCGCCAATCGTCGCGCGGAACATCTTCAGGCCCACGCGGACCTTGGGCACCACTGTCTCTAGCGCCGACTCGATTCTCTTGGCCTCGCTCACGAGGTTGTAGGAATCGGGGTTTGCTAGGATTTCCCCGCATTCCGCTATGAGCTCGTCAATTGCGTTATCCATGACTTGAGTAATCCCTTCTTTTGGTGGCTCGAAGCTGATCGGGGCGTTGGTTCGCGGCCTCATATTCGTGGGGTTACGAGAATGGGCAACAACTGGCGTTTTGATTCCCCCGCCTACGCGGACCTTACTTGATCCTCTTCCAGCCCTTCGATTTCAGGCGCTGCAGCCTGAGCTTGGGACAGCTCGGCCTGGTCGCGTGCCGTCTCCAGGATCTTCGAGCGCCTCTTCTCGGTGCTCTGCCGGTAGCAGGTGATCAGCTCGCCCTCCGCGCCCGCCGGCGCCGTCGGCCTGTCCTCGGGATGCTCCTCGTACCATCCGAGGAGGTCGTTGGGGTCGGTGTTGAAAACTTCGCAGAGCGCACCGACGAGCTCCGCGTTCGGGTAGCTCTCCTCGCGCTCCCATGATTGAATCGTTCGGAATGACTTGCCGACTTTCTGTGCAAGCTCTTTCTGGTTTAGCCCCAAGGCTTCTCGGCGCTCTCGTAGACGAAGGTTCATCCTCGCTCCTTTCTTTACGTTAAGTGAATAGTAAACAAAAAAATGTCTTTACGCAAAAAAATGTTGCCAATTCGATTGACACGAACAGAAAACTGTTCATAATGGACTTCGACAGACAGAAAAACGTCTCAAAGGAGGTCCGAATGGATTTCAGTAAGGAGCTGGCGGGAAACATCCGCGCCGCACGCGCCCGAGCTGACCTTTCTCAAGCTGAAGTCGCTTCCAAGGTCGGAGTGAACGTCAGCACTTTCGCAAAGTACGAGAGCGGCGACTACATTCCCGGAGCCGACAAGCTTCTAGCTATTTCGCAGGTGCTCGGTTGTCCGCCCAACGACCTGATGGGCTGGAACACGGACGAGGCCGCGTAGGGATGGGGGAGGAGATGGAAAGTCGTGAGAGAGATGCGGGGCCCTGGCGGTTCCGGTCTCGGGGGCGGTTCGGTGCGCAACCCTCGCCGCCTCCCTAGCCGGGTCGTTATCCGCCATCCTGCACGGTTATCAGACCAGATCCCGCCCGGATTTCCCCGTGCCTGCCCTATATCCCATTTATGACTGCCAATCGGGAGAGGGACTGGAGAGCTTCGGCGGGACTTTCGGTAGCCCGCGGTCTGGCTGCCTCGCCGCGCGTCGTTGCGCCGACGCCTTCGGCTCGGGCTTTTCCGGCTTCCGTATGCCGGGCGGGGCCCTACTTTACGGCGGCCCGCGTCCTCAAAACTGCCTTCAAGGAGATGGCTCCCTTCCGTCGGTTGGCAGGACGCTTGGATTGTACCGCCGCAAACAGCGGATTGAAAGCGACTACAGGAAAGAGGTTACGGGCTATGGCGACACGAAACGCGATTGCGCGGCTGCGCAGGGAGGCCGGTCTCTCCCAGTACCGGCTCGCCGTCATGGTCGGCGTGACCGAGAAGACGGTCTGGAACTGGGAGCGCCGGGGGATAGCCGACGCGAAGTACGGGGCGGCCAAGCGGCTCGCGAGGGCGCTGGGCGTGCCCATGGAGGATCTGGAGGAAGAGGAATGACGGGCTCGCGAATGACCCGGGCGCTGCTCGCCTCGGCCGCCGTGATGGACGCCGCCGGCTGGATGTGCGCCGCGCAGGGGGCCTACGGGCTGGCGCGGGTGTGCTTCTCGGCCGCCGTGCCGTTCATCGCGGCGTGGGCGCTCGCCTCGCTCTTCGACTGAGGCCGGGCCCGCCCCCGTCGCCTCACGGGTTCCGCACCGCCCCCATTCCGCGGGGCCCGTGGCGCGACGGGGCCGGACCCCCTACTTCCGGCCCATAAGGTGCCGCCGCCGACTTGGCGGGGCGGCGGCACCGCTCCCTTTGGCGGGGGAGCGCCCTCCGGCTGCATCTATCGGTGCGGCCCTCCGGCAAGGGATTGGCTCAACGAATGAAAGGAGAAGGCCATGTGGATGTCTATAGCCAAGGGCGCGAAATACGCCTGCTGCGACAACGTCACGTTCCGCGCGATGGTCATGCAGGGCGTGATACCGCGCTACCCGTCGCTCAACCCCAACAGCTCGCGCGAGGTGGTGAGCAGCGAGGACATCGACGCCGCCATCAAGGCGCGCGGGGCGATGCCGGCGCTGCCCTCGCCCGATTGTGTGCCCGCTCGCCGTCCGAGGCGGGTGGCGTGATGGTCGACCTGGTCTGGGAGGCGGGCTGCCGCCTCGGCGCGTGGTGGGACTCGCTTCCCGAGCGCGTGCGCAGCGTGGTGTGCGCCGTGGCGCTCATCGGCCTGATCGCCGTCGCGGGCGCCATCGAGGGGACCGCGCCGAGCGGGATGTACTACTAGCCCCTATTTACCTTGACAGCTATATAGCGATCGGGGCGGCGGCCCGGGGAAGGGAGCCGCCCTATGGGACAGGGAATGCCGCCCGTATGGTCTTTCGTCCTCTTCGCGCTCGCGTTCACCATGTTCTTCGTCCTGGGACTCGCTACATCCGGAGCGCTGTCCGGATGAGCGCGATGAGCGTGGGCGCGGCGGCGCCGCCGATGAATCCGGCAATGGCGCCGGAGACGACACTGAACAGCGCCACGAGGTAGTCGTGCCTGCGGCCGCCCCGGACGTTCTCGCGCTCGATGCGCGCCGCCTCGTCTCGGTCTAGGAACCAGCAGCGCCCTTCCGAGGTCAGCTCGCCGAAGTACTTCGGGTTCTGCTCGCCGCCCGAGCGGCCGTCGAGGAGACCCTTTTTCGCGAGCGTCTCGTATACGCGGCGCTCGAGCTCGTACTCGCGGGAGTAGGTACGGATCTCGCAGCCTAGCGAGTCTATGCCCTGGAGCGTTGAGAGCTCGTTGTCGAGCCTGTTCCAGATGAAACCGTCCACCGACTCTCCCCGTTCGGAAACCTCTTGGAGCCTCCTGAGATAGGACTGCTCCTCACTCGTCAATTCAACCATCCGGACCCCCGCCCCGATCGCTATGGCAGTTCATGCGAGGCCCAAGGCCTCGAGACAGGAGGATACATGCAATTCGAGAAGAAGTCTGTGCGCCTGGGCGATATCCGCCCCAGCGGACAGAACCCGCGCGAGGACTTCGGCGACATCGGCGCCCTGGCCCGCAGCATCGAGGCGACCGGCGGCGAGCCGCTGAACCCGCCCGTGGTCGTGGCGGACGGCAACGTCTACCGAATCGTGGACGGCGAGCGCCGCTACCGCGCGCTGTCGTCCATCTACGGCGAGGACCGCGAGGTGTCCGCACTGGTGGCGGAGAGCATGGACGAGGCCAACGAGCTCGTGGCCATGCTCGCCACCGACGACAAGCGCCAGCTGACCGAGGCCGAGCGCGCACGCGGCGTGCAGCAGATGCTCGTGCTGGGCATCGATGAGCAGCGCATCGAGCGCGCGAGCCGGGCCACCGCCGGGCAGATCCGCGCGGCGCGCAGGCTGCGCGGGCGCATCGACGCGGGCGCGCAGGTGACTCTCGAACAGCTCGAGGCCGCGAGCGCCTTCGACGACGAGAGGGACATCGAGGCCGTGCTTGCCGCGGGCGAGGGCTGGGCGGGCAAGGCCGACAGCATCCGCCGCCGCGTCGAGCGCGAGGAGGCCAAGTCGAACGATTACGACGCCTTCGGCGACGCGGGCATCCCCGTGGTGAAGGAGCAGCCCGAGGGTTTCAACTACGCGGACTGGGTCAACGTCGGCCTCGCTGCCGAGAAGCTCGAGGGGAAGGAGTTCGCCGCCGGCACCGTTGCCGTGTGGAAGGGCAGCTACTGGGACCTCTACGAGCCGGATGACGGCTCGGGCGCCGAGCCCGAGAAGACCGAGGAGGAGATCCGGGCCGAGCAGGAGGCCGCGCGCGAGGAAGCCGCGCTCAGGGACCTGTACAGGAGCCTGATCGGCTTCGTGGCGTCCGGTGCCTTTGCCATGTCCGAGGGCCTCATGATGTGCGTGCGCACGAGCCGCGAGGACCCGTCCGCGGTGCTCGTGGCGATGGGCGGCGACAGCCACGTCGAGAACGAGGCGCGCTTCGGGGCAGTGCGCGACGAGTTCGCCCGCAACCTCAAGGCGTGCAGGCCCAGCGAGTACGAGGCCGGCTGCTGGCTCATGGCGGCGGCCAAGGACATGGCCCAGCTCAACAACCGCTGGGGCGGCGACGACGCGGAGGCATGGCTCGACCACTATGACATCTTCTGCTCCGCGGGCTTCGAGCCCGGCGAGGAGGACGTGTGGCTCATGGAGAGGGTGCAGGCTAGTTTCAAGGAGGAGAAGGATGAGTAGCGAGGATGAGAACTACGTCACGGTGACGGTGAAGGCCAGGGGGCATGAGTGCTCCATCCTCTGCCGCGAGGCAACGGTGGCAACGGTGGGGGCGGACGGTGAGCCCGGCACATCGCTCTACGTCGGCACCTTCAACTTGAAGTCGATTAGGGTTCTCGCGGAAGCAGCCCTCTCGGAGCTGCTCTCTGCCGGGGTCCGCGCCGGCATCCCCATGGACGCCATGCGCATCGAGCTCGTCTACGCCGCGGTGCGCTGCGGGTTCTCTGAGGAGGAAGAGCGGAGCGCGATCTACTACGACCTCGATATCGATATGGACGGGGAGACCGCCAAGGAGGAGAAGGATGAGTAGCGAGAAGAATGTCAGGGTGACGGTGGAGGCGTGCGGCGAGGTCAGCGCTTTCGAGTGCCGCTGTGCGGCGGTCACGACCGTCAGCGGGGACAGCAGCGTGGACGCGTGTTTCGTGGGCGCGTCAAGCCCCCGCGATATCGCCACGCTCGCCGCCGCGGGCATCGACACGGTCATTGAGGCCCTCCGCCAGGTGGGCATTCCATACGGTCTCGCGCGCAAGCTCATGCTCGTCGCCGTGCTCGGCGCCGACCCCCACGGGCACGCCGACAGCGTCCAGACCCTCGACCTGGACGCGCGCAGGGAGATCCGCGACATGGCGGCGGAGCTCGGTGTCGATGCCGACATCTAGCGAGCGCCGGGCGGTCGTGCAGCGCGGGGCGGACGGGCGCTGGTTCGCCCGCCCCTACATGGGCACCGACCGCGTGACCGGCAGGCGGATCAGGCCGTACAGGTCGTGGGACGCGGATCTGACGCGCGAGCAGGCCCAGGCGGAGTGCGACAAATGGGTCGCGACCTATATTCCCTCCTCGGCGCAGGACAGCTCCAAGCGCCTTTCATCGATGCTAGAGACCTACGTCTCAGACCCGGTGAACGGCCTGGCCGACAACTCCGTCGCCGCCTACCGCAGCGTGATCAGGACGATGGTGGAGCCGACTATCGGGCGAATCCCCTATGACCAGCTGCAGCCCTGGGACGTGTCCGCCGCCTACCGCATGCTGCTTGCGCCCAGGAGCGGCAAGGGCCTGTCGCCCAAGACCGTGCTCGTCATGCACGCACTGCTCAAGGGCGCGTACAGGACTTGGAGCCATGCCATCGGCCGCGACGTCATGCTCGAGGTCCCGGCGCCCAGGGCGAAGCCCGCGGAGCCGTTCGCCCTGTCCGAGCTCGATGCGGACGAGCTGTCCCGCGCGATGGTGTCCGCCATGTCCTCGTGCGACGCCACGGGCGCCAACATCGCCAGGCGCACCGAGGCAATGGCGGTCTTCCTCGCGCTCCACACGGGCCTGCGGTGCGGGGAGGTCTGCGGCCTGCAGCGCCGCGACTGGCGCCGCTCCCTGCACGACATCCACGTGGCGGGGCAGGCCGTCGAGAAGCCCAGCCTGCACAGGCAGGCCTACACCAAGGGCAAACGAGCGCGGAACGTCTCGATTTCGCCTGCGGTCGAGGCGCAGCTGGAGCGCCACCTGGCGTGGCAGGACTCGTGGCTCGTCCACAAGGGCCCCGCCGCCCCCGTGATCACCTTCGGCTGCGCGGGAGGGCTCGCGAGGCCGTCGACCGTGACGGCCCGCTTCAAGGCGATCGCGCGCGAGCTCGAGCTGCCCGGGGAGACGGTCTTCCACACGCTCCGGCACACGCACGCCACGTGGCTGCTCACGCACGGGTGGGACATGCGCCTGGTGCAGGAGCGCCTGGGGCACGCGAACGTCAAGACGACGCTAGAGGCGTACGGCTCGGTCATGCCGGGCCGCGACAGGGAGGCCGCCGCGGCCTTCACCGATTCGATCTACGGAGGTGACATGGATGGATAAGTTCAACTTCAACCGCGACTTCTACGAGGGCTGCCGCGCGCTTGGCGACAGGGAGGGCATGGCGCTCGCCTGGGCGATGCTGCGCTACGGCTACGAGGGCGTCGAGCCCAAGCTGAAGCCGGCGACCATGGCGGCCTTCAGCTTCGCAAGGGGGCGCATCGACGCCATGGTTAGCGGAAGCATGGGGGGCCGCGCAAGGGCCGCCAAGTCTTCCGGTCGGGTGCCTTGCCAAGGGGGTAGCCAAGGGGGTAGCCAAGGGGCTACCCAACAGGGTATCCAACAGAAGGAGAAGGAGAAGGAGATAACCCTTGCGGGTTATAGCGCGTCCCGCCAAGCCCCCGACGACTTCGATCCGCCCTCGATGGAGGACGTCGAGGCCTACTTCGCCGCCAACTGCCTGCGCGGTGACCCCCGCCAGTTCTTCGACCACTACGCCGCACAGGGCTGGACGCTGCCGAGCGGCCTGCCCGTGACCGACGTGTGGGCGCTCGCCCGCAACTGGAGCCGCAAGCAGGTCGGCTTCGACGCGGACCGCAAGGCGCGAGGCGGGCAGACCTCCCAGGAGGTCGAGCGGGCCTCCGTGTGGAAGCCCGTGAAGACGGATGCGGAGCGCATAGTCGAACTCAGGCGCGAGCTGGGTGAGGCGTCATGATCACCCTCCTGGAGATGCTCAGGAACGAGAAGGCCGACCCCGCCGGCGGCCGCCCGCTCGACCTGACGCGGATCTACATGGCCAACGTCATGTCGCACGGGGAGGCCGCAGTGCTGAACAAGAGGCAGGAGCTCCACGACCGTGAGGCACGCGAGGCGCAGCGCGCCGACCTGTACGGGAGGGTCGCCGCCATCGCGGGCGGCAAAAAGCCGGAGGAAGAGGAGCCGGAGGGTGAGGACCCGGAGCGCAAGTGTGCCAAAAGTGTGACAGCGGGCGCGGCGGCGTTGGGGCAGCAGGCGCTGGGGTTTCCGCCGCTAGACGGTAACGGCGGCACGGCCGAGGAGGCCGAGGCCGCAATTAATGCCATATTCTTTTGAGATAGGAGAGTGAGAAGGTTTTGACCGAGATCTCAGCGGTGATGAGGGCCTACCGGGACGCCCTCGACAGGCACCGGATTCCCTGGGCCGACGACACGTACGACACCGAGAGGGTGGGCGGTTACCGACTGCGCGTGGAGCGCACCGAGACCATCCTCGACGAGCACAGGGTGAGCGTGATCTGGGGCTACCAGTGCCTTCCGGGGCGCGAGCCCACGGGCGTGACCATCGGCTACCCGAACTACCTCGAGGTGCAGTACGAGCCGATCAGCACCGAGCCGTTCATGGCCACGCCGGGCGACATCTTGGCCGACATCTTCGGCGTGAGGGGTGAGTCGCGATGAGCTACGTGTGCGGACCTGCCGACTGGATCGACCTCGCCGTCGGCAGGCTCGAGGACGCGAAGAGGTCGCTCGGGGAGCGCGACCGGCTGCGACATGCTGCGACAGGAGTGCGACATGTCGCGACGAGCTGCGACATCTGCGAAGAGCTGCGCCAGGCGAGGCGATGCCTCAACCGCGCACTGATCATGGTCGCGGAGGAGAAGGAGATCGAGAAGGATTGGAGCACGAAGTGAAGGAACATCTCACGGTCGATAGCGTGATGACTGCGGACGGGGAGGTAGTGCCGCTTGGCCCCGTCGACAAGGAAGGGCACCGCGTGCCGTTGGACACCACGAGTTTGTACGGTCCGCGTGGCGAGCATTACAAGGTCAAGTCCTTTGTGCGCTTCCCGCTCATGGACGGTTGGTTCATGGAGTGCGCGTTCACCCATGACCTGATTAACGTCTCGTTGCTGCGTCTTAAGGCGCCCGACAGCTGGGAGAAGCTGCTTGAGGACCTCGGCGCGACCCTGCAGCAAGGCGGGCGCAGCGGGCATCCGGCTTGCGTTTACCTCGCCGCCAGAGATCTGTGCCGCGGCCATTTGGACAAAGACGGACAGTGCAAGCTCTCTGATGCCGACTGCTGTGTGAGCTGGATGGTCAGCAACATCAGGGACCGCATCGAGCATCTATGTGCCGATGATGGCGAGAGGGATAGGAGCGAGAAGTGACTGAGGAGGTAAAGATGTACACCTGTCATGTGTGCGGCAAGCCGACGCCGAACTATCACGAGTGGTGGCCTTCGGTGGCAGCGATTTTAGGCGAGCAGGGGGAATCGACATGCGATGAGTGCTTCAGGAAGGCCCAAATCTCGTACAAGTTGCGGAACGAGCAGTTCGATGAGGAGCGTCTGATCTGCCCCTACTGCGAGAGTTCCATCAGTGATCCGTGGGAGTACGACGATGAAGAGGATGAAATCGAGTGCCCGGAGTGCGGGCGCACATTCGAGGTCGAAATTACCACCGTGCGCACCTATAGGACGCGCCGCCGCAGGGAGGACATGCCCGACGGCTGGAATGGGGGCGAGCTTTAATGAGCCGAGATTTCATTGAGCTATACGACGACGATGGCTACAGGTACATCGTCAACATAGACAAGATTTCATTCGTCAACGTCGCAGGCAGAAAGGTCTGGGCTGGTGAGGCGGCCACGCTCACAATATGCGATGAGAGCATGGAGCGTCTTTTAAGCAGGCTGAGGGGTGAGGGCGATGCTGACTAGGGACCTGACGCCGTGCTTCGTACAGGACTTCGGCCTGCGCTCGAGGACGGGCTACGAGAAGGCCCTACTGGTTGGGCTGTTCGACAGGACGTTCACGTGCCTCGACCGCCGCATCTCCGCGAGTGACGAGGTCGCGGGTCCGACCCGCAGGCCGGTGGCGGTCGTCATGCGCAGAGACGGGCGGCTGCAGGAGGTCGACCCGTGGAAGGTCGTAATCGACGACTCGGAAGAGGTTTTCGAGATGTACTCGTGGATGTGGGACGAGGAGAGCGTCGTGTGCGAGCAGCTCGGGCTGGCGGAGGTCAAGGCCGAGAAGGGTGGTGACGAGCGATGGGGGAACATTTCATAGTCGATAACTCCATGACGCCAGACTGGGAATTGGCGCCGTTGGGCCCCGTCGATAAGGAGGGGCGCAAGGTCCCACTGTCGACTTCAACGCTCTATGCGTACAGCGGCATGGAGTGCACGGTCGAGAGATATGAGTATCTGCTCGGCGCTGGCGTTTGGCGTGCCAGCTGCGATGAGGGGGTCGTGAGGGTGGACGAGATGCATCTGATCCGCCCGGATACGTTCGGCGCCCTGATGAACGATATCGAAGCTGCTACGAACTGCCCTGCCAGCGAAGAACCGACGCACGCCTACAACGTTGTCTCTGGGATGTGCGATGCCTGCGCTGACAGGTGCGGTGGCACGTTGTGCCAGTCGATGGCGCTCCACAGCATCTGCTGCCGCATTCGCTCCCTGCTCGCGGGTGATGCCGAATGAGCTGCTACTTCTGCGGTGGATCCCGCATCGCGTCAGTCCATTCTGCGCCTGGCCGAGACGTCCGAAGCTGGTCTGTGGGCTCCATGGCCCTGATGCGCCGATACGACGGCGAGCCGGTCGTCAGGGTCGAGCTGGATACCAGCGTGGAGCGCGACGTCTCAGTCAACGGCTCGTGCGGAGAGACCGTCGGCGCCGACGTGACGGCGGACGCCTACATCGAGGACATCAAGTACTGCCCGTTCTGCGGAGAGGAGCTTTAAGTGAACGAGAGCTATAAGGATTTGAAGGCGTATCTGCTCAATGAAATCGCCGAGGACGCGCAAGACATGCTGAATGCGATCGGGGACAAGGATGTGGACGAGATCGATGACGAGGAAGTCCTCTGCTTCTGCCACAGCATCGCAACCACGATGACTACGCTGGAGACCGTCGCCGCGGTCGGCAGGCTCGTGCCCTGGTTTCTGGAAAGTAATGGGTGTGAGGACAAATGAACCGCAAGGACGTGACCGCCGATCTGTCCGAGAAGGTGGCCAAGAAGCTCCGCAGGCAGTTCGCCATCGTCGCGCAGGAGGTCTGGGTCGATCCCGACCATAGGGTCGACTTCGTGGCGTTCTCTCCGGGCAGTGGAGGGCGGAATGCGGCGCTCGAGCACGGGAAATTCGTATTCGTCGAGGTCAAGTCGTGCATGGCGGACTTCAAGAGTGGACACGGCCTCACGTTCCTCGGCGACGAGAACTGGCTCGTGTGTCCCCGGGACCTCGCACACGAGCTGTACGATGAGCGTCTCCTGCCGTTTGGCGTGCAGGTCTACTGCCCCGACAACGGCGGCGCCCTGCGGCTTACGTACGACATTCGGATGCAAGCCGCGAAGAGCCTGAGGGAAGATTCGACACTCTGCCTGCTCTGGGCGATGCTGATGGACTCGTACTCGAGGTGGCGAACGACGTGGGATGTGTTCAACGAGACAGGAGAGAGTTATGACCTTTAACGATGTCGAGTTCAAGGCGTGCCCCAGGTGCGGGGCCGAGCCTAAGGTGGGGGACGTGCGAGAGCGTTCCCTGACAAAGCCCAACGTGATGAGCGTGACGTGCCCCGCCTGCGGGATGTCGAACAGCATCGCGTGGGGAAGCATGGACCTGCCGCCGTTCCGCCAAGCGGTAGCCATGCTCGCGGACAGCTGGAACAGCCGGTGATCCGCTCGGCGGTGGAGCTGTACCGCGCGGCCGCCTGGCGCACGGTGCCCGATCTGGTGTCGGGTCCCGCGCGCCGGGCGGCCGCGCATGGACGGGCCGACGCGCCGCGGGTGACGTCGGCGCAGATCGGGGAGACGGAGCGGAGGGCGCGTGCGCTGGAACGCGACCGCGCCCGCGCGCTCAAGAGGTCGAGGAAGGCCAAGCGATGAGGTTATTTGAGAAGCTGTGGCGGATGATCATCGAGAACCGCCGCGTGCGCAAGAGCATCGAGGCTCGCCGCGCCCGCAGGTGCAGGAGGTCGACGAGATGAACGTGATGTGGGACGTGCAGGAGAGGACGTGCGCGATCTGCGGGAGGGTCTTCATCCCGCAGCCGCCCCACGCCAAGTACTGCTCGGAGGCGTGCCGGCGCGAGCACGACCTGCGCCGCGTGAAGGAGGCCCGCCGCAAGGGCGCCAAGCCGAAGCTCGACAGGGTTGACCGCTATTTGGCAGGCTCGGGCGCGGTGCACGACGAGATCATGGCCATGCGGCGCGAGGTCGCGATGAGATATTGAGTTTTCGCAGGTAGATATATAATTAAGGCCGCTGGCGTTGGAGCGCCGGCGGCCTTTGGCAAAGACGCCTCCCGGCATCCTCTATGTGGCGTAGAGCATGGTACCACGCGGGAGGTCACATGGACACAAGGGAATATCTGGAGACTGTACGGGCCGCCCAGCGCGGCATCGACCGCCGCCTGGCAGTCATCGAGTCGATGCAGGCGCGCGAGCAGGTGCGCGCCCAGCGCTACGACGCCGTGGGCAAAGGCGCGCACGGGACGGACTTCATGCGCTCGACGGATGACAGGATCGACTATGAGCGCCGCAGCGGCGCGGAGCTGTCGGAGCTGCGGCGCGAGGTGGAGCGGGGCCGCGAGCTGTGTGCGGGCGTGCGCTCCGCCAACCCGGGCAAGCGATGGGGCGACGTGCTGGAGCTGCGCTACTGCGAGGACCGCACGCTGCAGGAGATCGCTGGGACGCTCGGGGTGTCGGTGAGGTCGGTGAACTCCGACCTGTGCGCCGCCTTGGACTGGACGGACATGGTCGGTCTGGCGGCAGCCCGATCGGGTCTTGGCCGAGCTGCAGTCTGAGCCGCATATATCTCTATCGTTGCCCGTCGGCCCAGCGCCGGCGGGTTTCTCTTTACCTGCGGACTGCACGCGATTGCACACAATTGCACACCGTTGCGCGCGATTGCCTACAGTTGCACGCGATTGCACACAATTGCACACCGTTGCACGTTGTGGTTGGGATATAACTAGGGTGTCGATTCGCAGCGCCGCCCGCGCGGCTTGCGGGTCGGATGTGCGTGGAAGCACAGGTGAGCGGCCGGGGTTCCCTTCAGCAGTTCAGGGACTCCGGCCTTTCTATTTCGTTTAATTCAATAGGGGATGATGCCCGTGGTCAGCCGAGAGTACATCGCGCGATCCGCCCGCCGCCACGACACGGTCATGGCGTGGGCGTTCCGCCGCGCCCTGGGGGTCACGGCGGCGCCGCGCCGCCGACCTGGGGGTGCCGGGGGCGTGCGCCTGGAGGCGCTGCGCTACGGGGGCATCGAGGCGTGCATGTCCAATCGAGGGCGCTCCCCGGTGGAGTGGTAGGGGATGGGCAACCCGCGCAAGGCCAACGGAGCCCGTCGCCGCCATGTCGTGCGGTGGCTCCGCTCGCAGGGCAGGCCCTGCTGGATATGTGGGCTACCCATAGACTACGGGGTGCCGCCGGGCAACCCCGGGGCCTTCGAGTGCGATGAGCTCGTCCCGGTCAGCCGCGGCGGATCGCCTTTCGACCGCGACAACGTCGCCGCCGCGCACCGCTGCTGCAACAACTGGCGCCGCGCCCGCAGCGTCGCCGAGGTCTCGGCCGTCTGGTCCGCGCTCGCCGCGCGCCGCGCCGCCTGGAACTCGCCCGAGACGTTCGTCGCGCTGTGCAAGGCGCTCAAGGACGATCGCGCCTCGGTTATTGGTCCCCCGTCCGTGCCCGACAAACAGCCTCGGGCAACGACCTCGTGGTAGGGGACGCGCCTCGGCGCTCGACCCCACGGGGGTCTTTTGCCGGATGGTGACAGGCCACCATCCCGCGCCAGGGCCGCAATACCCCCGAATACGCTTTTTTACGGAAGTCAAGCCAAAACCCCAGCTAAACCGAGAAAAACTAGGCGGGTGTGTACGTGAAGATACACGATATCGTCCCATATGAGCGAAACGCCCGGCACAACGCCTCCGCCGTCCCCGTGGTCGCCGACTCCGTCAAGGAGTTCGGGCTGCGCGGGACCATCGGCCTGGAGAGCCGCGAGCGCCCGGTTATTGTATGGGGGCACACGCGGGTCGAGGCGTGCAGGAGCCTGGGGTGGGACGAGATTCCCGACTCCAAGATCGAGTACTGCGACGACCTGACCGACGAGCAGATCAAGGCCTTCCGCATCGCCGACAACAAGACCGGCGAGGTGGCCACGTGGAACAAGTCGATGCTGCGCGAGGAGGTCCGCAGCCTCAAGGACTTCGACATGTCGAGGTTCGGGCTGGACTTCAAGAGCAAGCGGCTCGACTACGGCCACGAGCGCCTGAGGACGGACGACGCGTACAACCTGCGCCTCGTCAGCCGATCCGACTGCGGCCGAGACGGCATGCCCCGCATGAAGCGGTGCATGGCCAGGCCGGCGGACATGATCGGGTTCAACTACGCCAAGAGCACGCCCGAGGCCGACAAGGCGGGCCGCTGCTGCCACTTCTTCATCGACGACTACCAGTTCGAGCGCGTGTGGGCCCGCCCCGCGGCCTACCTCGAGTGCCTGCGCGGCTTCGACTGCGTCCTCACTCCCGACTTCTCGCTCTACCTCGACATGCCCGACGCCATGCAGCGGTGGAACCGCTACCGCTCCCAGGCGCTCGGCCACTGGTGGCAGGAGCAGGGCCTCCGTGTAGTCCCCACCCTCTCGTGGGCGCAGCGCCGGAGCTTCCGCTTCGCGTTCGACGGCGTCCCGCGCCGCTCGACCGTCGCCGTGTCGACCGTCGGCGTGAAGGGGGACGAGGGCGCCCTGGCCGTCTGGCGCGAGGGCATGGCGGAGGCCATGAGCCGCCTGGAGCCCGCGCGCGTGCTGCTCTACAGCGGCGATATAGGTTTCGATTTCGGCGCCTGCGAGGTCGTCGAGTACAAGGGAGGCGGTTTCCGTGGGAGGTAGGGGCTCTTATTCTTACTCCGGCAATCGTTCGGCCAAGGACGGATCGATTCTGTCGGCCTACGCGGTCGCATCTCTGAACAAGGGCACTGCGGGAGGAACGACAGTGGAGTCTGCCATAGACCGCTTTCGCGAGCAGCTGATGGACAATAGGTACGAGCACTCGGCCTATATCGATGACGCGGGATATGTCCATGCGCTGGGGTCGACCGGAAAGGAAGGGTCGACCAAAGTCGCGCCGCTGTCCTCCGTCGCCCATGAAAAGGGCGTCTCGACGATTATCCATAACCATCCTCATGGCGGCTCGGACGGCCGCAAATGGGGAGGCCCGCTTTCCGGCGGCGACCTGGAATACATCGCCTCGGCCTACAACATGAGCGGAGGACGCGTCAAGAGGATCGTCGCGACATCGAACGAGGGGACCTATTCCGCGCTCGTGACGAAAAGCGTGAGCGGCAAGGCCGTCAGGTCTGCCGTAAAGCGAGCCGATGCTACGGTCAGGGGGAGGAAATATCAGAGCGAAATCGCGATGTGGAGAGCAGTGAACAAGGCCTACACCTCGGAGTTTGCTAAAATAGGCATTGAGATCAGCTATGAGAAGCAACCGAAGAAAAGCGGGCTTCTCGTTACCCAGAAGACCGGCACCTATGCGTGATGGGGGTTGATGCCAGATGGCATATGACGTTGACTACGATTTCGAGTTTGACGAGGATGAATTCGGCACGGCGATGATGCCCAAGGGCGTCAAGTGGCGTGGAAACCTCTGCCTGCTTCCCAACGGCAGGTACCTCCCGCCTGGAAACTACCGCACCGAAGACGGTGGCAACATCATCTACGAACCGAGCGAACTGAGCCCCTTCGCCGATATGCTCTCGCAGTTCAGATAGGCCGCGGGTATTCAGGATTTATAAGAGCCGTCCCAAGGGGCGGCTTTTTCATGCCGATTGGAGGTGGCGGATGCCCCTCGAGAAGCCCGCCGCGGTCGCCGGCGACCCCGTGAAGAGCGCCAAGTGGGACGAGCTCACCGCCGGCCGCTCGTTCACCCAGGCCGACGCGCCGACGCTCGCGCTGCTTTGCCAGTGGTACAAGATCGTCGAGCTCGCCCAGGACGAGCTCGACAGTTTCGGCGAGCAGACCGCCTACCAGAACGACATGGGGGACCTGAAGTCCTTCCCGCAGATAGCGACCCTGAAGACCGCCTCGGCGGAGATCAGGCAGCTCAACAAGCAACTCGGCATAACCGACGGCCACGAGGGGGCGCCAGATGTCCGGAACGTCCAGACCAAGCTCTTCTCGATCGCCGAGCGCCACGAGGCGCGGAAGGCAAGAGCCGCGATATAGGGTCGCCGTGGGCGAGGTCGCCTACTCGGAGGGCGAGGACGCCGCCGAGCTCGGCGGGGACCTGGGCATGGAGCCCATCGAGTGGCAGTCCCTGGTTCTATCCGACTGGTGCGCGTGCGACGCCGAGGGCCGCCCCGCCTACGTCACGTGCGGCCTTGACGTGCCCCGTCAGAACGGCAAGAACGCCGTCATCGAGATATACGAGGTGTTCCGCCTGGCGGTCTGCGGCTGGCACATCCTCCACACCGCGCACCGCGTGAAGACCGCCAAGAAGGCGTTCAACCGACTCGTCCGCTACTTCACGGACAAGGAGCACCCCGAGCTCTCGTGCCTCGTCGAGAGGATCCGCCGCACGAACGGCGAGGAGGCCATCTACCTCACCAACGGCGGCTCCATCGAGTTCTCGGCGCGCACCAACGGAAGCGCGCGAGGCTTCGATGACATCCAGCTCGTCGTGTTCGACGAGGCGCAGGAGCTCACCGACTCCCAGTACGACGCCATCATGTACACGCTCGCCGCGTCCGCTACCGGAGAGCGCCAGATCATATACACGGGCACGCCGCCCAACGAGGACTGCCCCGGCACCGTGTTCGCGCGCACGCGCGCGGCCATCCTCGCCGGCGACATCCCGAGCACCGAGTGGTGCTCGTGGGCGACCGACGAGTGCCCGCGCCAGGACGCCACGTTCGACGACGTGGTGGACCTCATCTACGAATCGAACCCGAGCATGGGCATCATCCTGTCGCTCGACTTCACCCGCACGGAGTTCGCCGGCGGCTCGATCACCGGCTTCGCCCACGAGCGCCTGGGCTGGTTCAGCCCGGCCGCCATGCTCACGAGGGCCATCCCGCGGGAATCGTGGGTCGCCGCCCTCATCGACGCCATCGGCGACCGGTACCGCGGCAAGAAGGCCTTCGGGGTGAAGTTCTCGAGGGACGGGTCGACCTACGCGCTGTCGGGCTGCAAGCTCGGCCAGCGCCAACTCAAGGGCAAGGCCGCCGTCGAGCTCATCAGGATCGGAACGACGGCGGGCGGCGCGCGCGAGCTCGCCGAGTGGCTCTACGACCGCCGCGCGACCGCGTCGGTCGTCGTCACCGACGGCATGTCGGGCGCCGACGCGCTCATCGACCGCCTCGCCGAGATGAAGCCGCCGCGCGGCTACGTCGTGAGGCCGCAGACGCGCGACGTGGTCGCCGCCGCGGTCGGCTTCGTGGACGCGCTCAACGACGGCACGCTCGCGCACACCTACGACCCGACCCTCGAGGAGTCGGCGAGGAAGTGCGTCCGAAGGAAGATCGGGTCCAGGGGAGGGTGGGGCTTCGGCTCCCCCGAGGACGCGACCGTGCCGCCCGAGCCGCTCGAATCATGCTCGCTCGCGCTGTGGGGCGCGAGGACCACCAAGCGCAACCCGCGCAGGAAGCAGAGGACACTGTGATCCAGAGAATTGGGCGCGGGGCCTCCGTCGAGACCCCGAACCTCGACGCCGTCCCCAAGCCGTACCGATCCGCCGTGGAGGACATGTTCGACACCTGGGGCGACGTGTCGGCGCGAAACACCGTCCTCAAGCGCTACTACGAGATGAAGAACGAGATGAGGAGCCTCGGCATCTCCATCCCGCCCATGCTCGAGAAGGTCGACTGCGTCACCGGCTGGTGCGCCAAGGCCGTCAAGGCGCACTCCGTGCGCTCCGTCTTCGACGGCTTCGTCTTCGACGGCGCGGAGGACCAGGACCTCAAGCGCCTCGTGCGCAAGAACCGCCTGAGGTCGCTCTACCGGCAGGCGTGCTCGAGCTCCCTCACCTACGGCGTGTCGGCCATGACCGTCATGAAGGGCAGGCCGGGCCAGCCCGCGGCGATGGTGCGCGTGTTCAGCGCGAACCAGTTCTGCTGCCTTTGGGACAAGGACGAGGGCCGCATCCGCTGCGGCGTCGTCCTCGCCGACGTCGACCGGTCGGGCAACGCCTCCCGCTACGTGTGCCACTTCCGGGACGCGGTGCTCACGCTGGTGCGCACCGGCTCGGGCGGCGGCCCCTACGAGTGGGACTGCGAGGTGGAGCCGAACCCCATGGGGCGGCCGCTCATGGAGGTGCTCACCTACGACCCCGACCCCGACCGCCCGCTCGGCCACTCGATGCTCACGCCCGAGGTCCGGGGCATCGTCGACAAGGCCATGCGCGACGTGCTGCGCATGGAGGTCGGCGCGGAGTTCTTCACGTTCCCGCAGCGATACATCCTCGGCGCCAAGGACGACCTCTTCTCCGTGAAGGACGGGGACGGGGGCGGGGACGAAGGCGAGGACGAGGGCGAGGGCGGCGACAGCGTGCCGTCGCCCATAGCCAAGTTCAACGCATACGTCGGGTCGTTCCTCGCCATCACCAAGGACGAGGACGGCGACGTCCCGACCGTGGGGCAGTTCGCCGCGCCGACCGCCGACAACTTCACGCGCGTGTTCGAGAACGACGCGCAGCGGTTCTCCGGCGCGACCAACGTGCCGCTGGCGCAGCTGGGCGTGCTGTCGAACACCTACACGTCCTCGGACGCCCTGGGCGCGGCGAACGACCCGCTCATCCTCGAGGTGGAGCAGATCAACGAGCACAACGCCGAGGCGCTCGAGACGATTGCGCAGATGATGATGGCGGTCAAGGACGACGTACCGATAACCAGGCTCACCGACGAGCAGTGCGCCGTCCAGGCGTGCTTCAAGGACCCCTCGATGCCGACCATCGCCGCGCGCGCCGACGCCTGGACGAAGCTCGGCGCCGCGGACGAGAGCATGGTGGGCACCCGCGTCTACTACGAGGGCGTGGGCCTGTCCCAGCCGACCATCGACCGCCTGGAGCGCGAGAAGCAGCAGGGCGGCGCCATCGCGTCGCTCAACGCCATGGCCGACACGATGGCCATCGAGGCCGCGAAGTCCGCTGCCCTGCCGCCAGCCGGCGGTGAGGCGGAGTGATACCGCGCGAGGACTTCGACCGCTACGCCCGCGCGCTCGGGATAAACGCCGACCTGCTGCAGGCGGCCGTCGCGCAGGCGATAGACGAGTGCGCGGGCCTCTACGGGGAGGAGCTCTACCGGGCGCTGTCCCGCACCTACGCCGCGCTCGTGGCCAAGTTCGGCTCGTTCGCGGCCGCCGCGGCCGTCGAGTTCTACGCAGCCATGCGCTCGGGCGCCGGCCCGGCGCAGGGATACGAGCCGCGGCAGTTCGACCCCGGCCACGGCGGGCTCCTAGCGAGCGACGTCGACGAGGCGCTGCGGGCTTCCGCGCCCGCCGCCGCCCTCGCGGCGAGGGCCGTGCAGCGCGCCATGGGCTACGCGGACGCCACGATCCAGGGCAACGCCATGGCCGACCCCGCGCACCCGCGCTGGGCGCTGGTGCCGCACGCCGGCGCGTGCGACTGGTGCCGGATGATCGGGTCGCGCGGCTTCGTCTTCAAGAGCTCGGCGACCGCCGGCGCCGAGCGCCACCCGAGCTGCAGGTGCATACCGGTCGCCGACTTCTCCGGCAGCCCCGCGCTCGACGGCTACGACCCGGCGGCGCTCTACGACGAGTACCGCGCGAAGCACCCCGAATGGGGCTCCCGCCACACGGGATCGCGCGGCCGCCGCAGCGGCGGCAAGGTAGTCGCCGCATTCGTGGACGGGAAGAGGTTCGGGAGCATCGGCGACATCCAGAGGTACATGGAGGGGGCGTCGTCCCCTGATGACCTCAAGGCCCGCATGGCCACCGCGAACAGGGCGGGGCTGGCCATGGGCTTCAAGCCCGGGAGCCCCTACGCCAAGTCGCTCGCGCAGACCGCGGCGGGCGTGAGCAAGAGACTCTCGGCCAAGTGAGGACGCCCCGTGGGAGGGCGGGCGCGACGCGCCATCAAGCGTCGCCGGCGAAGACACGCAACGCGCCGGCAGGAAAACGAGGCCGCATCCCGCACGGGAGGCGGCCTTTTCCATGCCAAAACACCGCCAGCGCCGCCGCATGGCGGCGCGAAGCGAGCCCCGCACGGGGCGGAAGGAGTGCAAGATGCCGACCCAGCAGAACACCGTCACCGAGACCAACCCCGTCGAGCCCCCGCAGCCCGCCGCGCCCGCGCAGCCCGGCGCCGGCCAGGAGCCCGGTGCGCCGCAGGAGCCGCCGGCGATCGACTGGAAGGCCGAGGCCGAGCGATTCAAGAAGGAGTCCCGCAAGTGGGAGGCCCGGGCCAAGGAGAACAAGGGCAAGGCCGACCTGTGGGACGCGCAGGGCGCGCAGGCGCCCACCGTCGAGTCCCTCAACGACGAGCTCAACGACCTGAAGGGACGCCTCGCCGCGTCCGAGGCCGAGCGCGAGCGCGAGCGCACGCTCGCCCGCGTGTCGCAGGCCACCGGCGTTCCCGCCGCGCTCATCCACGGCGACGACGAGGAGTCGATGACGGCATCGGCCAAGGCCGTCGCCGACTTCGCCGAATCGCGCCAGCCGGGCTACCCGCTCGACAAGGGCGGATCCGGCGGAGGCAAGAAAGTGAACAGGGAGTCCATCGAGTCCATCAAGGACCCCGCCAAGCGCATCATGGCCCGCGCCGCGCACATGGACCTCTACAAGTAAGAAAGGGGCAAACATGCCCGTACCCGCAAACATCTCCGACTCCACGGCCATCAACGCCTCGATGGACCAGGAGTTCATCCGCAACTTCGAGGGCGACCTCGACCGACTGCTCGAGGTCCTCGGCATCTTCGGCGCCGAGACCATCGCCGCCGGCACCACGCTCAAGATGCTCAAGGTGGCCGGCGAGCTCAACAACTCCAAGACCGCCGGATCCAAGGAGTCCGCCACCGGCGATACCGCCGTCCAGCTGGGCTCCAGCTCCGGCACCGCCTACGTCGAGGGTGACGAGGTCGCGCTGTCCAAGTTCACCGCCACCTACGAGCCCGTCGGCGAGGCCGAGGCCTTCCCGTACCGCCGCATGACCACGCACAAGGCGATCCAGCAGTCCGGCTACGTCAACGCCGTGCTCAAGACCGACAAGCACATGGCCTCGCTCGTGCGCCGCAGCATCGTCTCGCAGTTCTTCTCCTTCCTGCTCAAGGGAACGGGCGCGGCGACCGGCAAGGGCCTGCAGGCGTGCGCCGCGGCCGTCGACGCCAAGCTCGGCAACACCCTCGAGACCAACGGCGACGCCGCCGAGCGCGTCGTGCACTTCATCAACCGAGACGACGCAGCCGACTACCTCGGCAACGCGACCATCACCGACCAGAACCTGTTCGGCCTGACCTACCTCGAGAACTTCCTGGGCCTCTCGGGCGTCTTCCTGACCAACCAGGTCGCCAAGGGAACCATGATCGCCACCCCCGCCGACAACATCCGCATCTTCGGCGTGGACTTCGGCGAGCTCGCGACCTCGGGCCTCACGTACACGGTATCCGACTCCGGCCTGATCGGCGTCGCGCACACCCCGGCGTACGACCACGTGTCGGTCGAGACGAACGTGCTCGCCGGCGCGACGTTCTTCCCCGAGGTGAAGGACTACATCGTGAAGGGAACCATCACGACCAAGTAAGGAGGCCACCGTGGACGAATACTCGTTCGCGACGGTCGACGAGTACCGCATCGACACCGGCGACGCGGCGACCCCCGACGAGCGCGTGGCCGCCGAGCTGTCGCGGCAGAGCGCGAAGCTCCGCGCGACGCTCGGCATGAGCCGGACGCGCACCCTGGCGGAGGACGCGGCGGCGCTGGCGCGGGACCTCGTGACCGACGCGGCCCGCAAGAAGCTCGTGCAGCCGGCCTGCGCGCCCATGGGCGTGGAGGACCTCACCGGCGTCTCGCAGTCGAGCTTCACGGCCAACGGGTTCCAGGGGAGCTTCACCTACCAGAACCCGAGCGGCACAGCCTACTTCGACCGCTCGACGCTCGCCGCGCTCAAGAGACTGCTCGGGCGCGGCCAGCGCATCGGCACCGTGTACCCGAGCTACGGGGGCAGGCCGTGATGGGCGAGGAGGTGACGGTGCTGTCGAGCAGGGAGACGGGCAGGGACGCCATGGGAGAGCCCACCGTCGAGTGGGAGGCCACCGTCGTCCCGGGGTGCCTCGTGCGGCCCCTGGCCGGCTCGGACGCGGGGGACGCCGTCCGGCCGGAAGGCATCATGGCGAGCTACTCCATCGCGTTCCCCAAGACGTACGCGGGGCCGCCGCTGGCGCGCTGCCGCATCGCCCTGACGGGGCGCGGCATGCCCGCAGACCCCGATACCGCGCTGCTGGTGGTCGGCTACCCCGACATCACGAACCCCTGCCCCACGGCGTGGAACATGACGGCGACGGCGGGGAGGGCCCATGGCTGACAAGATCAAGTTCGGGCGCTTCGTCCACAGCGACGCGGGCGTCATCGCCGTCACGAAGGGCGCGGGAGTCCGCATCTGGGTGGCGGTCGAGACCGCCCGCCTCACGGCGAGGGCCAACGCCGCCGCGGCGTCGCACCACGTGCCGTCGGGTTACCGCAAGTCACTCGAGAAGCTCCACCCCGGGGCCTTCGACGGCGACCCCTACGTGGGCGTCGTCAAGTCGGGCTCCTGCGACACCCTCGGCGTCGTTCGCGCCGCGACCCCGGCCGGCGCATTCGACCAGAACCGCAACCACACGCTCGACCACCTGCTCTAAGGAGGGAACGTGCCGAGACTCAACGTGATGGGCGAGCTCAGGGAGATCCTCGAGTCCGCCCTGTGCGGCGTGCCCGTGCGGGTCGATCTGCCCGGGGAACGGCCGGGTACCGTCGCCGTGGTCCGCCGGTGCGGGGGCGCGCGGCAGGACGCCCTCATCGACTCGCCCCAGGTGGAGGTGCTCATGTGGGCCCCGACAGAGGCCAAGGCCGAGGAGCTCGCGGAGCTCGTGGGCGACGCGATGTCGCACCTGCCGTTCGCGCGGGGCTTCTGCGCCTGCGAGGAGCTCGAGATGCGGACCGACTACGACTACTTCGCCCGGTCCCCGCGCTGGTACGCGCTGTACCGACTGAAGACATACCAACCGAAAGAAGGATAAATGGCATCTAACAACGAGGAGGGCAAGATCGCCCTCGCCTCCGAGGACGCGACCCCCGCAAACGACATCGACCCCTCGCTCGTCACCACCGGCTCGCCCGTCGAGGGCGGCTGCGTGTACACGAGCTTCAAGGCCAACCCGACGCTCCCGACCGACGCCGCGACCAAGATCTCCACGTTCACCGACCTCGTGTCGCTGGGCGACCTGTCGCCCGACGGCTTCACGGCCTCCAAGGGCGTGACGGTCAACGAGTTCAAGGGCTGGCACCAGTCCATCGTGCTCACCAAGGTCTCCGAGGAGAAACACCAGTACAAGATGGTCTTCATCGAGTCCGTCCGCTCCTCCGTCGCCAAGCTGCGCTACGGCGCCGGCAACGTCGAGACGAACGAGGACGGAACGTTCAGCCACATCAAGGTCATCGCCAACTCCGACGTGCGCGTCCCGCTCGTCATCGACGAGCTCGAGGACACGGGCAACCTGCGCCGCACCGTCATTCCGCGCGTCTCCATCGACTCCTACGACGACGTCGAGCACAAGCCCGGCGGCCTGGTCCAGTACGGCTTCACCTTCACGGTCCTCAAGACCGCGGGCAAGCCGCTGTTCGACATCTACCGCGCAAAGCCCGCCGCGTAGGCGAAGGCGACATAACGAGACCGCCGCCCCGGCACTGCCGGGGCGGCCCTTTATCTGGGAGGAAAGATGAACAAGGATTACCTGGCAATGATGGATGAGGGCGAGCTCGAGGCATACGCCAAGGTCCTCGGCTTCACGACCGCGGCCGCGCAGACGGCTGCTGACAAGGTGAAGCTCATCGAGCAGAAGCGAGGACGCTGCGCCGAGCTGACCGTTCTCGGCATCGCCATGAGCATCCCCGTCAAGCGCGCGCACGACCGCCGCTTCATCGATGCCATGAATAAGGAGGACCGCACGACCGAGGAGCTCGATGGGGCGTTCCGCTTCCTCCTCGGCGACGAGCAGTACGCGAGCCTCATGGAGGCCGTGACCGAGGACGACGGCACGCAGGACGACGACGCGCTGGGCTACGCATACAACAAGCTGCTCTACTCGGCCGAACTAAAAAACTTCTAGAGCTCGCCGACCTCGAGGAACGTCACCTGCCCCTGCTCAGGCACGACTTCAGGGCCTACTACGGCTGCTGCTACGACGAGGTCGGCGCCGCCGAGGCGTACGACCTCGTGAGGACGCTGCCGGACGGGTCGCTCACCGTGGCGGCCCTCCACCCGGAGCGTAGCTGGACGCAGGAGCGGCAATCGGCGGCCGACATCGTAGACAGCGTCTACGCGGCGGCGACCGCGCTGTGCGGCGGCAAGGCATCGGAAGCCCCGAGGGTGCCCCGCCCGCGGGACGTGGCCGCCGCCGGCGCCGCGGCAGAGCGCGCGGCGTCGGTGCGCGCCCGCATCGAGAACACCGAGTGGGCGGAGGTGACGGATGGCTGAGATCGGACGCGCGGACCTGCTGATCGTCCCCAGGTTCGACAACCTCACCAAGTCGGTCGAGTCCGCGCTCGGCAAGTGCGAGGGGCAGGCGAGCAAGTCCGGCTCAAGCCTCGGCAAGAGCACCGGCTCCGGGTTCGGGAAGGGGCTTGCCGGCTCCGGCGCGATGATAGGCGCCTTCTCGACGCTCACGTCGAAGGCCATGGACTCCATCTCGTCCCATGTCGGGTCGGCGATCAGCCGCTTCGACACGCTCAACAACTACCCGAAGGTCATGCAGTCCCTCGGGTACTCCGCCGATTCCGCCAACGCGTCTATCGGCAAGATGTCCGACCGCCTGTCGACCCTGCCCACCAGGCTCGACGACATGGTCTCGGTCGTCCAGGGCATCACCGCCACGGTCGGCGACCTCGACAAGGCCACCGACGTCGGCCTCGCGCTCAACGACATGCTCATCGCCTCGGGCAGCTCGACCCAGCTGTGCTCGGCGGCGATGGAGCAGTTCCGCCAGATCCTCTCCAAGGGCAAGCCCGAGATGGAGGACTGGCGCTCGCTGACGACGGCCGCGCCGGGCCAGATGGACCAGCTGGCGAAATCCATGCTCGGGCCCACGGCAAACGCCAACGACCTGTACGCCGCGCTCGGCGGCGGGGGCAAGGACCCGACCATCACCCTCGACCAGCTCATGGACAAGATGGTCGAGCTCGACACGCAGGGCGGCGCTAGCTTCGCGTCCTTCAAGGACCAGGCCGAGACCGCCGCCGGCGGCGTCCAGACGAGCATCCAGAACATGTCGAACGCCGTGACGAAGGGCGTCACCGGCACGCTCGAGGCGGTCGGCAGGAACAACATCGCCGGGGTGCTCGACGACGCGAAGGGCGCCGTGAACGGCTTCTTCAAGGTCGTCAACGGAGGCGTCTCGGCGTCGATGCCGATGGTCAAGCAGCTCTACGGCGGGTTCAAGAGCCTGGCCCCCGAGATCGTCTCGGGGGCGGCGGGCATCGCGGCATGGCAGAAGGCGGTGCCCGTCCTCTCCGGCGTCGCGAGCGGCGTGGGCAAGGCCACCGAGGCCTTCAAGCTCGCCCGCGCGGGCGCCGGAACCTTTGCCGAGTCGCTCGAGGCGGTGGGCATCGGCTTCAACCCGGTCGCGATCGGCTGCACCGTCGCGGCCGCCGGCATCGGCATACTCATCGAGAAGCAGGTCGAGTGGCAGGCCCGCACGGACGCGCTCAACAAGGCCACGACCGGCCTGGTCGACGCGGCCTCAAACACCGCGGCGCTCGAGTCCTACGCCGGCAGGGTCGAGAATGTAGGCAAGAAGTCCAGCTTCTCCGCCATGTCCGTCGACGAGCTCGCCGAGTCGATCGGCAAGCACGTCGACGCCATGAACGAGAACACGAGGGCCGCCGAGTCGCAGATCGCGCAGCTCAACACCGCGCAGCAGATCATCGACAACTACGCCGGCAAGACCGACCTGTCCACCGACGCCCAGGGCAGGCTCACGTGGGCGCTGCAGCTGCTCAACGACCAGCTCGGCCTCAACATCTCGGCGCAGGACGTGGCGAACGGGCAGTACGTCGACGCGGACGGCAACGTCAAGAACCTCAAGCAGTCCATCGACGAGCTCGTCGCCTCCAAGAAGAAGGACGCCGAGGTGAGCGCCCTCACGGCGAACCTCACCGAGGCGTACCAGGCGCAGTCCGAGGCGGCCGACACGCTCGCCTCCAAGACGAAGCCCTACCAGGACCGCCTCAAGGAGCTGGCGAAGAGCTACCCGGAGCTCACCAAGGGCGAGCTCGAGGCGCTCGCCTGCACCGAGAAGGTCGGCAGGGAGTACAACGAGGCGAAGAAGCAGTTCGACTCCGCCTCGGAGAGCATCGACGCGCTCAACGGCAAGCTCGGCGACGCGAGCCTGACCACGCAGGAGGCCGGCAGCACCTTCGAGCACTTCGCCCAGGCGCAGCTCACGCTCTTCCAGGCGCAGCTCTCGGCCAACGGCGAGACCCTGTCCGCCGTCTCCGGCTCGCTCTCGCAGCTCGGCGTCGACACCGAGCAGCTGGCGAGCCTCAGCGACGACCAGCTCGCCAGGCTGGCGCAGGACTACGACGGCACCGCCCGCTCCATCGTCGACGACCTCGACGGTTGGGGCGTCTCGATGGACGAGGGCGCCGCCTCGACGGTCCGAGCGGCGAGCCAGATCCAGGCCGCGCTCGAGGACATGGGCGGCAAGCTCAAGAAGGCGTTCTCGAAGGAGAACATCGACTTCGGCGCGTTCTCGGACGCCTGCGCCGCCGCCGGCGTGTCGACCGAGACGCTCAACAGCATCGGCTCCGCCAACCTCGCCGCGCTCGCCAGCAACTTCAACGGCAACATCGACCAGATGGTGTGGGCCGTCCAGAACTACAACGCGCAGCCCATCGTCGACAAGATCGGCAACGTGACCGTCGACCAAGCCCAGCTCATGGACGCCCAGGGCAACGTGTACACCTGGAACGGCTCGAAGCTGATGGACAAGAACGGCGTCGTCGACGTAAGCGTCGGCGACCTGCGCGACGCCCAGGGCAACCTCGTGACTTGGAACGGCACGGCGCTCCAGTCCAAGAGCGCCAAGACAAAGGTCGACAAGAAGGAAGTCGACAGGGCGCAGACCTCGGTGGACAAGCTCAACGGCACCAAGCTCAAGAGCAAGGAGATGACCGCCAAGGCGAGCTACGGGACGCTGCCGAAGTGCCAGTCCGCGATGCAGGCGGTGATGAACGAGCCGTTCCACTCAAGGTCGGCGACGATCACCACGACCTACGTGACCGTCAACAGGACGCGCAACGAGAAGGCCGCGGGCGGCATACGGCACGCCGATGGCGGCATCCGCATGCACGCGCACGGAGCCATCGTCGACGCGCCGGTGACCGGCTACCCGCTCGACTGGGTGGGCGAGGACGGCGCCGAGGCAATCGTGCCGCTCACCAACCGAAAGTACTCGGAGCCGTTCGCGGCGACCATCGCCGAGCAGATGGCAAAGCTCGGGGGCCAGCGCGGCGACGTCTACAACATCTACCTCGACGGGTCGGCCCTCGAGGTCGACGAGCGCGTCGAGGAGGCGCTCAGGACGCTGGTCTCCGAACTCAAGAGGACCGTCAGGACCGGAAGGGGGTAGCAGGTGGCCTACAAGGAACTGAGCAGGAACAGGGTCAAGTACTACTCGATCAGCCTCTCCACATCGGTCTCAAACGTCGACGACACCACGGCCCGCATCTACTGGACCGCCACCGTCGACTTCGGCGACTGGTACTGCTACGGCGTGCGCCTGCACGTCAAGGTCGGCGGCGTCTGGCGCGCGTCGGGCGACGGCTACACGACCTCCTCCTGGAAGCGCGCCGTCACCGTCAGCGGGTACACCGACGCGGAGCGCAAGGACAACGACTACGACGTCTGGGTCGAGGCGTACACCGAGTCCGTGTCGGTCGGCGGCTACGGCGGTGTCGGTGCGACGACCTCTTGCGGCGAGGGCGCCAGGATCGGTAAGGTCCCGGCATACGAGCCCGCGGCCCCGACCGACCTCAGGGTCACGCGCTCGACCGACGGGGCAACCGAGCTCGAGTGGGTCAACCACCCGGACGACGACGCCAGGAAGTACTACGACGGCATCAACGTCTACCGCCATACGAACGGCGGCGACACCGAGAACCCCTACAACAGCGTCACGATCTCCAACTGGCGCGACGCGTCGACGTCGGCGAACAACTACTACGACTACGACGTGAGGGCGCGCTGGCGAGGCGGCACATCGGAGAGAACGAACTCCGTTCGCGTCTACAAGACGCCCTCCCCACCGGCATCGGTCTCGCTATCGCGCTCCGGCGACGGCGAGGTCTCGCTGGTCGTCAGGGGTCCCGATATCCCGTCCTGGATTAGCGGCTTCGATGTCCGCGTGACCTCCGACGGCGGCAGGACCTACAAGCCCCGTGCCCTTACCGCCGACAGGCAGGAGCCGGGCGTCTGGACCATGACCGACCCGTCTGCCGTGGCGGGAGAGAAGGTCGTCTACGAGGTCCGCACCTACCGCGAGAAGCCCGTGGCGGGCGCGGGGGACACCGTCTTCTCCGCGTGGACGGCATCCAACGCCGTGGCCACGATCTGCCCGCCGTACGCGCCGGCCGTCTCGGGGGCCGAGCCCGCCTACCCGACGGGGTCGACGGCGACCATCGGCTGGACGCGGAACCACCCCGACGGCACCGCGCAGTCGGCGGCCCAGATAGAGCTGATCCAGCCGGACGGCAAGACCGTCCCGCACTACATCACCGGCCCCGCCTCGGCGACAACCCTGAGCCTGTCGGTGAAGGGCACCTATCGCCTGCGCGTGCGCACCAAGGGCGCCGACCCGTCATGGGGCGCGTGGTCGGAGTACGCAGTGTTCAGGGTCGCCGACCCGCCGCAGGCGTTCTTCACGACCCCCACGGAGGACGGCGAGGCCGTCGTCGAGCTCCCGCTGCGCGCCGCCTGGACCGCTGTCGACGAGACGGGCATCACCTATCAGCGCCTGAGGCTGCTGCGCGGCGGCTCAGCGGTCATCGACACGTCGGTCGCCGCGGGCGAGCGGTCGCACGAGATAGCCTCCGGCCTGGAGAACAGGTCCGCGTACGTCCTCGAGCTCACCGTCCGCGGCGGCTCGAGCCTGTCCACGACCGTCACCCGTTCGTTCTCGACCGACTGGCTCGTGCCCGCCACGCCCATCGTCAACGTCTCCTACGACGAGGCGCTCGCGGCCGTCGTCACGGTGCGAGACGGCATCTCCGAGTTCGCCGTCAGGGACCACAAGCTGCGCGGCCCCATGGCCATGACGCCCGAGGGCAACATCCGCATCAGGGGCGGCATGTCGATAAAGGGGACGCGCGCCACCGTCCACAGCCTGCCGCCGTGTGCCTCGTTCGATATCGAGCGCGTGCTCGCGGACGGCTCGAGGCTCCTGCTCGCCAGCGGCCTCAAGTCCGGGCAGAGCGTCATCGACCGCCTGCCGCCGCTCAACGTCGGGTTCTCCTACGTCGCGCGCGGCTACGCGGCCTCCGGAACCACCTCGACGACCGAGGTGGGGACCGTGTGCCCGTGCGACGGGTTCGCCCTCAACTTCGGGCCGGACGCCTCCGAGGTCGTCGTGGGCGACAGGAACATGGGCGGCCCGCCGCAGTACTCGGCGAGCCCCGAGCGCGAGCGCGACCAGTTCCACTTCGTCGGCGGCGGCCTGCCCATGGGGTTCGAGAGCGGCAACCTCTCGATGAAGGAGTCGATGGAGTTCACGATCGAGGAGGACGACTACCTGCGCGTCCGCGGCCTGTTCGGCCGCTACGGAAGCGCCTGGGTGCGACCCCATCTGGGCGACCGCGGCTTCGCCGCCGTCACGGGGACGCTCACCAGGTGCGCGCCTGAGGACTACAGGGTGTCCGTATCGACGAAGAGGGAGCGATGGAGGGAGCCCAACGGTGTCGGATGATATCTGGCTCGCGTCGTTCAGGACCTCCTACCGGTACGCCCGCGTTTCGCGGTCGACCGGCCTGGAGACCGGCGCCATCGAGTGCTTCACCGGCGGGAGCATCAGCCGCAACCAGGATACGGACACCTATGAGTCCGCATCGCTGGACTACGTCGGCAGGCTCGACATGGGCAACGACTTCGTGCGCATCTACCTCGACGCGGAGGACCCGATCTCGGGCGCGTCGCGCACCGTGTGCCTGGGGACCTTCGAGTGCTCGACGCCGTCCCGCACGGTGAGCGGCGAGGTGGCGACCGGCATCGCGACGCTCTACGGCAGACTCCACGACCTCGCGAAGGACGACTTCGACGAGCCGTACACCGTGCCGGCCGGCGCAAACGCGGTCTCCGCGGCCAAGGCGATCGCGGAGGGGTGCGGGCTCGAGGTGGTCGCGGAGCCGAGCGACTACACGCTGTCGACGGCATGGGTCTTCGGGATCGCCGCCACGGCGGACACGCCGGACAACAAGCTGGGCGCGGTCAACAGGCTGCTCTCGGCCGCAGGATTCAGGAGCGCGTCGACCGACGCCTACGGGCGCGTGCTGTTCAGGCGTTACCTGGAACCGGCGGCGAGGCCGATCGACCACACCTTCTCAGAGGGCGAGGACTGCCGGGTGCTTCCCGACCTCACCGACGAGCAGGACGACTTCGACGCGGTGAACGTGGTGCACGTCGACTTCGCTACCCAGGGCGAGAGCGTCAGGGGAACGGCCTCGGACGACAGCCCGCAGAGCGAGTGGTCGACCGTCTCCACGGGCCGCCGCATCGTGAAGCGGTACCAGTACAGCGACCTCCCGTCAGGGGAGAGCGTCATCGCCGGCGGCTCCTACCCGCTCGCCGGAGACGGCACCCACGACAGCGCGACCTTCAGGTCCAGCGGCGGCGGGGGGACCATCGAGACCGTCGGCGTCTCCGGGTGCCCGATCGGCGGCATCAGCCAGGCGATCCGCATCACGAAGGGGTCGGGCTCCGGTGAGATCGGCATCGCCCAGGACAAGATATCCCTCAAGAAGGGCCAGCCGTACACCGAGTCCGTCTACCTCTACGCGTCGCAGAGGGTGCAGGTGAGGATCCAGCCAATCTGGCGCGAGGACGACGGGGGAGAGACCGCGACGGTCGCCATCGGGCCGGGCTGGACGAGGCTGTCGCTCACGGCCACCCCGGCCAAGTCCGAGGAATACAGCGCGGGCTACATCTACCTTGCCGCTAGCGCGCCGACCGGATCGTACATCGACGTAGCGCAGGTCAAGGTCGAGGAGGGCGTTGTGGCAACGCAGTTCGCGGTCGAGGCTGCGAACGAGAAGGCGGCGAGCCTGCTCGCCACCGAGTGCTCGGTCATCCGCCGCCCGATCATCACGGCGATCTTCAACCCGTCGGCGGACGTCTACTCGGCGTGCGCCATCAGGCTGCCGTCTGTCGGGATCGAGCTCGCCCGCGCCTGCATCCGGAAGATGGACCTCGAGCTCTCGATGGGATGCCCCATGAGGATCGAGCTCCGCATGTACATGAGGGGTGATGCCTCGTGAGCGCCATGCCGTCCCTGGCCGCGGACCTTGCCGATATCGTCGCCGGCCCTTCGGCGCCCGGCGTCTCGATCGCCTACGGCACCGTCGTCGCGGCGGACTCCAGGACCGTCGACGTGCGCATCGGGGGCTCGGTTGTCGCCGGCATCTGCATGACGACGTCCTGTCGGGGCGCGGCGCCCGGTCAGCGCGCCATCCTCATCGGGTCGCCGCCGCTCTGGACGGCGATCGGGATCATCGCTTGATTATCGTGCGGGCGCAGGCCCGCGGAAGGGAAGCCGCATGGCCAACAACAGCGACGGGTCCGCCGTCTACGAGGTGAAGGTCGGGGAGGACGACTATATCGACGGCCTCGACGTGACGGAGAGCGACGGTAGCATCACCACCTACCTGTTCCGCCCGGCAAACTACGACGAAGTCGAGGCGGCGCGAAAGAGGGCCGAGAGCGCCGCGTCGCTGGCGAGCAGCGCCGCAGGCACCGCAAAGACTCAGGCATATGACGCCAACGTCGCCGCCGGAGCTGCCAGAACGGCCGCCGCGAAGTGCTCGACTGCCACCGAGAACGCCAACGCCGCCGTTCAGAAGGCGAATGCCGCGAACGATACCGCAAGCGCCTCGACTGCGCTGGCGAGCAATGCGGCCGCCGCGGCCAACGGCGCGGCGTCTCATGCCGAGGCCGCCGCGAACCAGGCGCTGCAGATCGCGAACTCGGTGGCGCAGGGCGCCGGCGGCGAATCCGATATCGCGGAGCTGCGCCGTCAGAACGGCCAGCTCGCGACGATGCTCGTCGACGCGACGGGGAAGTTCATCTACATGGACGGGACCGTCTACTGCCCGGCATCCAAGGCGTCGGTGTCCGGCGACACGGTGTCGTTCGGCGGCACGTGCTCGGTCTCGGGCAGCACGGTAACCCTTGCCTAAGGAGGATAAATGGCAAATGCAAAGACACTGGTCGTCGGCGGCCAGTCGCTCAACGTCATCGACGATACCGCGCGCAGAAACGCGCAGACGGCGCTCAACAACGCCGAGTACAGCCGCCAGGGCCAAATCGGCAAGTACGGCGGGCAGAACATCGCCACCATCCTGGCGGGAGAGATCGGCAGCGGCAGCGTGTACGATGCGCTGCACAAGCGCATCGCCGCCGCGAACTTCGCGGGCCTGCGCGTTGGCGACTACCTGGACGTGCCGCTCGTGAGCGCGTCCGCCGTCACCACCCAGCAATCTGTTCGGTTCCTGCTTGCCCACATCGACCCGTACCTTTACTGCGGCGACAACAGCAAGGGCCACCACATCGCCTTCGTGGCCTCCGCGCCCATCGCCGTGGCCAAGACCGTGACCGGCGTTGCCAACGACAGCTTCCTGATGTGGAACACGACCAACACGAACCAGGGCACCGCCGACCAGAAATGCCCCTACCCCAACAGCAACCTCAAGGCGTGGGAGACTGCCTTCGAGGCGTGCCTGCCCGAGGGGCTGACCAAGTACCTGCTGACCCAGCGCGTCCTGCTTGAGGAGCGTTACAGCGCCAGCGGCGCGCTCAACGACTCCAACTCGTGGAGCTGGCAGGATATCGGCAAGGTGTTCTCGCTGTCCGAGATGGAGGTGTACGGCTGCCCGGTGTGGGGCACCAAGGGCTACAGCGTCGGCTTCGACTGCCAGTGGGACCTGTTCAGGGACACCGCGCATCGCATCAATGGAAATCGGTACCATTGGTGGCTGCGTTCCGTCATGGGTGGCTCCTCGTCCTACGTGTGCTGCGTCAACAGCCACGGCCATGCCAACTACGACTCGGCGGCGAACGTCTGGGTTCGCCCCCGCCCCGGCTTCCTCGTCGGCTAGCCAGCCGAGTGCTCTATACTCTGCTTTTAGGCGACCGCCTTGCGCGGTCGCCTCTCGCCCGCGAAGCGGGCCGTTTTTTCGCCAGTTTCCACAGGAGGTGCACGTGAGCGGCGTCTACCAGCGCAACCGCGAGGTGTCCGAGTACAAGTTCTTCACGCAGGCCATCGCCATCCGCGTGGAGGTCAACAAGCTGATGGCGTCCTCCTCGGTAGTGCCCAAGGCCTACAGGCTGCTGAACGCGGTGCCCACGGTGGAGACGGCGCGCAGCATCGTGTACAACGTCAACCGCGCCGACTGCTTCTACCCCAACACCTCGTTCAACGCGCTGGAGAGGAAACGCTACCTTACGCTGGCCATAGCGGACTGCGAGCAGCTGATGCTCGACATGCAGTGCCTCATGGATATCGGCCTGCCCGTGAACGCCAACCGCTTCGATGAGCTGGCGGCCATGGTCGAGGAGGAGATCAGGCTGCTCAAGGGCGCACGCAAGAACGTGCGCGTGACGGGCAAGAAGTCCACCGAGGAGCGCATAGCCGAGGCCGAGGCCGAGCTAGAGCGCCTGCGTTCGCTATACTGGGCGGCGGTCGCGCCTTGTATATCGGTACAATTGGTGGCTGCGTTCCGTCATGGGTGGCTCCTCGTCCAACGTGTGCTACGTCAACAACAACGGCAATGCCAACTACAACTCGGCGACGAACGTCTGGGTTCGCCCCCGCCCCGGATTCCCTTATTGCCAGACCGAGTAGGCCCCAGGGCAGAAAGCAGAGCGCAGAGAGGAAGGAAGGCGCGACCGTCGGGCTCACGCCCGTAAATACGCACCCCGCGAGGGTGGCCGGACGCTGCTTGCATGGCGCGGCGCTCCGTGGCTTCGCCGCGTTTCATGGCCATACCTCAAGCGGCTGCCAGAGCCACATTGCAAGCCGCGCGGGGTGCCTCCTGTGAACTCCGAGCAAAGGCGGGCGGCGCGCCGGAAGCGCCGCGAGGAGAAGCGGGCCAAGGCCAAGGCCGAGCGCGTCAAGGCGTGCACGCTTGAGACCGTGGCCGACCTCAACAGCCTGTGCAAGGCTTCCAAGCAGGCCGCGCGCGGCGTGATGTGGAAGTCCTCCACGCAGCGTTATATGAAGGACTATCTGCGAAACGCGGTCAAATCGAGGAACGACCTTCTGGAGGGCCGCGACATATGCCGGGGCTTCATCCGCTTCGACCTGTGGGAGCGCGGCAAGCTGCGTCACATCAGCGCCGTGCACTTCCCAGAGCGAGTGATTCAGAAGTCGCTTTCTCAGAACGCCCTCGTACCCGCGATAGTCCCGACGCTCATAACGGCCAACTCCGCCAACATCAAGGGGCGCGGCACCGACTACGCCCTGAAGCTGCTCAAGCGCCACCTGGCCGACCACTGGCGGCGGCACAGGCGCGAGGGATACATCCTTTTGGGCGACTTCTCAGATTACTTCGCCCGCATAGCCCACGAACCCGTCAAGCGGCAGGTGGCCGACGCACTGCTCGATCCGCGCGTGGTCGCCCTCGAGCACCGCCTGATAGACGCACAGGGCGAGGTGGGCCTGGGTCTGGGCAGCGAGCCGAACCAGATATGCGCGGTGGCCCACCCCAACCGCATCGACCACTACGTGACCGAGATGCTGCGCCCTGAGGCCTACGGGCGCTATATGGACGACTTCTACCTGATCCACGAGAGCAAGGAGTACCTGCAGGTGTGCCTGCTGCTGATAGGGCGCAAGTGCGCCGAGCTGGGCATAGAGCTGAACCCGCGCAAGACCCGCGTGGTGAAGCTGTCGCGCGGCTTCACGTGGCTGAAGAAGCGCATCTTCTACACGGAGACGGGCCGCATAGTCGTGAAGCCGTGCCGCGACTCCATCACGCGCGAGCGCCGCAAGCTGAAGAAGATGGCCCGCATGGTCGCCGATGGCGTCATGACCACCGAGCAGGTTGAGCGGAGCTACCAGAGCTGGCGCGGCGGCATGAAGCGGCTGGACGCGCACCGCAGCGTTTTGGCCATGGACGCGCTGTACCGCAGCCTGTTCGAAAATCTCGCGCGGGAGGGGGGGGGTGCTCAATGCAGGCCAACCCGAGGGACGATTCAAGCGGAGGCAAGCCCTCGCAATAGCGGAGAACCGGCAACTCAAAGCAGCGGCCTAAGCGAAGCGGCCGCGAAATAACAGAAGCATCGAAGGCGTGCCGCGGCGCGCCTTCTTTCTTTGCGCCCATCAAAGCGGCCCGGCAATCTCACGGCGCCAATACGATGGCGACACATTCCCCGACAAGAAAGGAGTCCGCATGGACACTGAGGAAGACATGCCGCGCCCCAACGAGCTTCAAGACGGCACCATGGCCGAGGTCAACGCCCTGCGCGATCTGCTGTCGCAGATTGGCGACCCCGACGCGGCGCACGACGCGGGCGTTATCGACGATGACGAGTACGTTGAGCGGAAGGCGCGAAAGCTCGCCTACACCGCGGCCGTCGCCGCCTACGGAAAGGGTGAGGCCCCGGACGTGGACAAGCTGCTTGAGCAGATGCGCGAGAAGGTCGCCGAGCCCAGCCAAACCGAGACCAACACGGCAAACATCGACTACCTGATGATGACGGTCGGGGGTGAACAGTAATGGCGGGACGCGTCAAGGCTGCAACCACGGCGGCGCACTCGAAGAACTATGACAAGGTGAGGCGCTACTACGAGCGCGGCCTCTGGACCAAGGCCATGGTGCATCGAGCCGTGGCCTGCAAGTGGATCACATGCGACGAATATGAGGAGATCGTCGGAGAAGAGTACGCGGAGGAGGCTTAGGGTGCCGGCGCTGAGCATCGGGGAGGCAACGTCGGTCCTCTCGGCCGCCGTTGTGATTGTCACGTTCTTCATCGGGCGCGTCTCCGTATCCAAAACATCGTCTGCCAAGGAGCAGCGGACCGAAGACAAGCTCGACAGCCTTTGCGGCGACACGAGCGAGATCAAGGACGGCGTCAAGGAGATCAACCGCAAGCTCGACGACCACGGCGAGCGCCTCACGAAAGTCGAGCAACAGGTCATCACCTTGTTCAACCGGCTCGACCGCGTCGAGAAGAATTACGACCTGCATCACGGTATCGGCGGGTCAGATTAGGAGCTGAAAAATGAAAATCAACTGGGCCCTTCGCTTCAAGAATAAACAGACGCTCGCGGCATTGGCCGCCACCGTAATCAGCGCAGCCTATCAGGTGCTCGGAATCCTCGGAGTCGTGGCGCCTATCTCCCAGGGGTCGCTCATCCAGCTCGTCGGAATTATCCTGACCGTTCTCGCCGGCTTCGGCGTGATCGTCGATCCGACCACCAAGGGCGCGTCGGACTCGAAGCGTGCCATGTCGTACAGCGAGCCCCATGCCGCATATGACGCCAAGGCGGTTGAGTAGGCCATGGCCATCACACAGCGCGAGGCCTTCGCGCAGGTCATGGAACACCTCGTCTCCCATGATGGGGGCGGCGGTCACGGATACTCGCAGGCCAACCGCATGGGGGACGGAACGACCGAGACGATTTGTCTGTCCGACGGCACCACCGTCACTATTGCCGGTGGCGATCGCGACTGTTCCTCGGCCGTAGTGACCGCCCTCCGCGCGGTCGGCGTCAATACCTTCGGAGCCTCGTATACCGGAAACATGCGGGAGCAGCTGCTCAAGACGGGCCTATTCGGCTGGCGTAAGATGGGCGTCAAGTCCGCCCAGCGTGGAGACATCTACCTCAACGAGAAGTGCCACACCGCCGTGTGCGTCTCTCCCTATGGATCAGCTCGCGGCGACCTCTTGGCCCAATTCTCCATTTCTGAAAAGGGGACCGTCACCGGCACCAAGGGCGACCAGACCGGGCGCGAGTCCAACATCAAGGCGTACTACAACTACCCATGGGACGGCACGCTCTACTGGCTTGGCGACGGAAAGACGCTAAACGGGTCCAATACCGAAGTCGCGGACAATACGGTCCCGAGCCTCGGAGACACGCGATATTTCGGCCCGAAGATGGCCAAGGAGCTGCAACGCCAGCTCGGCACGACTGCCGATGGCGTGATCTCCGGTCAATGGCCGGCGAATGAGCGATACCTTTGGGCATGCGACCGCGGCGTAATCGAGTACGTCAAGGGCGGGATTGGCTCGAATGCCGTCCGCGCCCTGCAGGACAAGGTCGGATGCAAAGTCTATCCCGTGGTCGGCGGTGTTCAGGCGCGACAGATGGGTTCGGGAACGGTCTTCAAACACCAGCAGTGGCTCATCGCTCAAGGTATCTCGTGCGGATCATCGGGTGCGGACGGATACCAGGGCCGCGACACCAACGTCGCCATCGGCCAAGCGCTCGTCAAGCAACTCTATCGATAGGTGTGCATATGAATCCATTTGATATCTGTTTTATTGTCGGCGCTGCTGCAGGACTGCTGACCGGTCTTCTCGGATTGGCACTCGTGCGCGTCGGCAGCCAAAAAGACTTTAGAAATTGATAGATGCAGCCCCTCCCCGGCATGAAACTGCCGGGGAGGGGCTTTATGCATTGCCGGATATCCGTCAATATCCGTTCTGCAATGCAGTTTCAGTGCGGTGAGAGCGTGTGGAAACATAACTACCTGCGATTTTGCTGCTACAAGGCACTCCATAACATCACGTTCAAGACTCTTAATCCCAAGGTCCAGGGTTCGACCCCCTGACGGCCCACCAAAGCAAGTTAAGACGGTCAACTTCGGTTGGCCGTCTTTTTTGTTGACCTTGCATGGGGTCGAACCCGAGGCTTATAGGACAAAATGTGTGTCCACGTTGGGGGCATCGGCGCAGGTCGATGCCCCTTTTTCAGCCGTTTAAATTCC
>PPYE01758633.1_pt1 | contig 52519 bp, 61 predicted proteins | sample 1559881 | NCBI WGS metagenome assembly PPYE01 (sample SAMN08240022, study PRJNA423297) | Human gut metagenome, whole genome shotgun sequencing project.
GGGGGGGGGTAAGCATTGCGAACAATGACTCCGATGCCGTTGCATTGGAGATAGTGCCGCTAAAGTATGTCGCAAAAAGACGATTCATTACCCAAATTACTCAATTTTGAACTCGCAAAGTTAGCAAAAAATTCGATATCGAGAGGCGGAAACCTCCAATATTTTCATAACGACACCTAAAAAAGTTTCAAATCGTAACCACTAATATATTAACAACCAATGCGGAGTTGGCGATGTGCCATTTCTTCGAGACACACAAACATCTTGTAGACAGATAACCGAGCCGACTCGGAAGCGTGGAAACTTGATGTTATTCTGTAAATAACAAGGGGATGCACCGAAAAGGTACATCCCCTGTTCTGTAGATATTAAATTCGCTATATTACTAGCGTATTTTCAATACAAAACTTAGATTGATGCTCTCAACTCTTGCCTCCATATCAGCAAACACCTTCGCCACAGCTGTATCGTCAGTTGTATCAAGTTTGCCCTCTGCTTTCAAAGTAGCAATTTCTAAGTTAGCAAAATTGTTTATGAACGAAGCGGTAGGCATATACATATGCAACTGGCAATTGTCAGCATCTTGATACATATACATCTCTACTGTACGGAATGCAGGGTCAGTAACGCTCATATCAAAGGTAACCTTATTACCTTCTACAGTGATTGGAGTTTCAATTTCCTCTGCCTTACCATTAACGAAGAAATGTTGCTTGATTGAGTTAGTATTTGTAGTCAAGTAGAAGAGGACCGTACGGAACATCATGTCAAAGTTATCAGATTTAATCTTTGCCATGTTGAAGTTGTAACCCATGATAGAGAAATCCTCATCTTTACCTTTTGCGTTGGTTACATAAGACGAACTATAATCATATGTTTTACCTGCGAGGTCGAGAGACTGCCTTACGCGAAGCCAAGATGTTGTTGTTTCAACCTTACCTTTCTCAGTAGTGATATACATTTTGTAATTCATAATATCTCCCGATGTTGTAGCATTAGGAGTATAAACCAGACGACTTACGATATATTTAGCGTTCTCAGCGTCTGCTCTCTTCTGAAACTGCAAATCACCAACAACCTTGTAGGTAGAGTTTGCGGTTACCATATAACCATTTCCATTAGGAACAATACCTGTTAAAGTTGAAGTGCCATCTTCCTCAAAAGAAACAATAGCAATATCTTTCTCTGCGTTATTAGGAGCATCATTACATACCCACATACCTACAACCTCATCAGCAAGGTCGTTTGCACAATAGCGGTAGGTAAGGTGTTTGCCATTCTCGTCAAAGATAGTGAAAGCCTCACCGCAAATCATTTCAAAACGTCCCTCGTAGTTGTCGTTGTCCTCAAAAAGCAAGGTCATCTTGTTGTTGATGGTCTTGATGCTACCCTTTACACCATCCCAATACTCACCATTTTCTACACCTGTTGAAACTACTGAACCATCAGCCTTGATAACGAGAGCCTCGGCATAGTCGGCAGTGAGGCAAGTCCAAGTACCTACAAGATCCTTGCTGTGGTCCACTTCAATGAAATCGTGATCACAATCCTTGTCGCAAGCTGTGAAGCCCAACATTGCCACGAGGGCAATTGCCATTAACTTAAAAATCTTCATACGTTTAGAATTTTGAAATTATTTAATGTTTAAGAATTTGCACTTAAGCACATGACAAAATTTTAAAAATATCGAATGGTTGGGGCCTAAGAGGGTTCAGAAGCACGCTGGCTATGTGCTCAAGCCCGTACTTCATCACGCTGATGGCTCTATTCCCAGTCTTTAGTATGCGGATGGCCTTGACCTCGATGTCTTTTTTGATGCCAACGAGGTATGCCCAGGTAAAGGAGATAATCATAACCCCGAAGAGTTGTTCAACACGTTCCAGATGCACCAGATGAGTATCCTCAATATTGAAGCCGCTGGACTTCATCCCGCGAAAGCACGACTCGATCTGCCATCTTTCCTTATATCGGGAAAGGGCAAGATCAGGTCTGCTGAAGGATATGAGTATCTGCAGTTCGGGCACTCCGTCAGAGTTCTTGAGCCTTGCTCCGGAAAGGTAGCACAGCTGGCCCTTGATGCGGTATATGCGATGAAGAACCAGTTCCTGCTTGTCCTTGAGATGTATGAACATGCTCTTGACACGCTTCTCCTCTCCCGTCCTCGGATCTTCAACCCAGAAGTTCTCCTTGACGCGAAGATGGTACTCAATGCCCCAGTCGTTGAGCCATTTCACCCATTCCTCACCTATGAACTCCCTGTCTGCAACAAGACACGCTATGCTCTCTCGACCGAATAGACGTATGAACCGCTGCATGATTTCAATTCTCTCTTCACAGTTGGAGTTGCCCCTCTTGTCCAGCAGCTTGAACAATATGGGGAATGCAACCTTCTTGTATGTGATGCCGATGACGAGGGCGTTTATGTTCTCTTCACCGAACTTCCAGTTGGTTCTGTCCATCGACAGTACGTATGGCCCCTTCTCAGGCAAGAGTTTCATTACCACTTTGGCAACGATGTCCAGATTCAGGACTGTCTGTGCCATGAACCGCTGGATGCGTCGCATGCTGGAGTCCTTCGGCGTCCTGTTGTCAAAGGCAGAGGCGAGCTTCGAGAAGTTCACCGTCTGGACTTTGCACATGGCGCAGACCAGTTGGGACAGGCATTTGATTCGGGCGAGATTCATAAAAGGACTGAAATGGGATAGGAGAACTGATAATAAATCACTACTTTTGTGGTGACCTCGGGTTTTGTAACGCATTGATTATAAGTATTAAGGGTACTTATAAAGTTACAAAATTTCGAGGTCTTTTGCAAGTTTAATTAATTGATAATCAACAAGATACAGCGATAATTTTCAAAAATTGTCATGTGCTAAAAATTTGCACAAAAAAAGGCGTTACGCACCGGACACGCTGTATGCCAAGTGGTAACGCCAATATATGACTTAGAGCCGCATTACTACGGCTAACTATCTGATTATAAGAATGTTTATAGGGGGGGGTAAGTATTGCGAGCAATGACTCCGATGCCGTTGCATTGGAGATAGTGTCGCTAAAGTATGTCGCAAAAAGACGATTCATTACCCAAAATAGTGAAATTTCAACTTGCAAAGATAGTGATTTTTTCACAAATAGCCAAGACGTGACCATAAAATATGATTTTAGACTAACAATTTAATACTTTAATAAGCGTTGCAGTATTCAGAGGCTTATTATTTTCGACAGAGAGAAATTAGACAAGTGGCAGATTTCACTCCCTCTAAAATAATAGACAGGTAAGAGTGTGCTTTTGCCCTCCACTGATGATGGGAGTAATTTTACTTTTACTGTTGCCATAAGCGTGATAAACGGTTTAAGATGATACAATTAGAGCCTTCTCTCAATTGCTTAAGGGAAGGCTCTTTAAATAACGGCTACGGGATATATAGCAATTGAAACTCTCTTTTTCTGCGGCGTTCGATGCTGGGAATTGGCTTGCCTTTGTAGCAACGATACGAGATATACTCTTCGTAAATATTCCTGTCGCCGGACTCTATTTTCTTGATAAGGTTACTCTTGGGGCGTTTGCCATAGCCAAGCAAGCGTGAATGTCCCACATTGTAAGCCAACACTGTTAGTAGCAGAGCATCTTTCCCATACTGTCGGAAATACTTGTATCGCTCCAATAGGTCGGCTCTGAGCAACGAATCGGCCTGTGCTTCGGTAATATCGGCTGTCAGGTTTTCGTGTGGAAGCAGTTTATGACCGTAACCGATGTACGGGTGCTTGGTGTGGTCGTGCCACCCCTCAAACTCCTTGATGAGTCCTACCGCCTTGTCGAACAGTTCCGCTGAAACCTCCTTGGGTAGTGGTGGCGAAGAGTCGCCACCTCGTGTCTGTGCCTTGGCATATCCGCAAAGCAGGGTCAGACATATAATCATCAACTTTATTCTCATAGATTCTCTTTTAGTGATTGGTTATGGCGGCAGACACCCGACAAGCGAGTGCCTGCCACCGTTGGTTAAGGATTGATGTTGATTGGAGAGACGATAGTTCCTATGGGAGTAATAGTGTTACCCTCTGTGGTATCCTCTTCCTCCTTCGCCTCGTTGTTGAAAGTGAATGTAAGTTGATACACCTGGTCATGGTTATCCTCGAAATAGACATCTATCGTCTGCTGGTCCTCACACTCCGAGGTATAGTACAGACGGAACACATCTCTGTCAAGCGGATAGCGGTCATTCGGGAGTAATACCATACCATCATCCATTCTCAATGTTCCCTCGCCATCGGGCTGAAAGTAACGAATCGTGTAGCGAGTATCTGAGAAATACCCCTCACGCACAATCTCGCAGCGTATCTCCGCTGTCTCGCCCTGCACCAATCGCTTGGGTACAGGCATTGTCTCAACCGTAAAAGGATAGGTTTGCTGAACATCGAGGTCATCCTCGCAAGATGTGAAGCCCAATACTGCGGTCATCATGGCACCGCAAACCATCATATAGGAAAATAACTTTTTCATAACGTTTTTAATTTTAATTGATAATAAACTTGACACCTAAGCCGAACTGAGTGCTGAACTTGCCGAGTGAGCCTCCCCAGAGGACACGCTCACGCACATTGGCAAGCAGTACAATACGGTCTGTTATATAACTCTCCAATTCAAGGGTGATGGCACCGCCATAGATAAAGGCATCCTTGGCAAGCAGCGTAGAGCCGTCGTGTAGTAGTCTGTCGCCCCAATTCACCGTTTCGTAGCCTGCCAAAGCAGAGCCACCGATAGAGAGGAAGAAGGTCTTTGTAGGATCGGACAGGAACTTCAGGTAGTAACCGCCCTCGGCTGTGAACTGGGCGCGAGGAATGGATGTACCCCGATAGTCGTAGTTTTTGAGCAGATATTCTGCACCCACCACCCAGCGGTTAGCCTTCTTGGTATATCCCGACATCGCTATTCCCGTGTAGTAGTTTAGCGGAGATTTTGAGCCGTTTACAAAGCCGCCTCTGAGTTCCACACCCTTCATCTTCGGGAGATAACGCTGGGCGTATGCCTGCCCTGATGACAGGGCAAGCGATACGACTGCAACAAGTAGAAACAGATACTTTTTCATGGTTACTTCACTTTAAGTTCGTTGATTACCTTTGCTCTTACAATGTCCTCACTCTCAACGGTGAAGGTCTGGTGTCTGCCACCGCTCTTCTCGTGCATCTCCACCACAAGCACCTTGTCGGCAGGGATGGTGAACTTGTCGAAGACAAATACGGTACGCTCATCCTTGTTGCCCGCAACGGTTGTGGCATAGTCGTATGCACGCAGAGGAAAGATGACCTGCTCCTGAATGGCTGTACGCTTCATCACCTGCTTATCCACAATTTTGAAGGTCACAAAGTCCACCTCGTAAGGCACATTCGATGTATTCTTCACCTGCGTATGGAAGTAGAGCAAACCATTGTGGGTGTAGAGTCCACGCAACAGATACTGGATGCCGAAAGCCTTGCTGCCGATGTGCTTGATGTGGCGTTTGTTGTCCTTGTGGATAGCCTTGCTGATAAGATGTACCAACTTAGGCGACTCACTGCCAAGCTCTTGCAAATAGATGTCGAGAGCATTGTTGGGACGGTTCACCTCACTGCCATCGTGAATAAAGTCCTTCATCTCGATATTCAGGAGCAGAGGCTCATCCGAGTACTTCACATTGAAGGTGTAGAAACTGCCACTCTCAGTAATCACCGACATATTGGTCTCATCGCGGAAGTTCTTTACCGTAGCCTTCACACGAATCACATTCTCCGAGCCGTCGGCCTTGCCAGCGATAAGGTTAGGCGAGCCAAGATCGACATAGCGTACTGCTGCAGGAAAGATGATGTGAGTAGTCTTGTCGTATGTCACCTCCAAGCCGTAAGGCGGAATCATACGGTCAAAGGTCAGTTTTTTTGTCAAACCGTGATAGATGTCACCATCCTCCTGCTGTGGATAGATGTCCGTAGTGAGGGTAACATCACCGGCTACCGTGTTAGTTACTGCGGTTGAATCAACCGACTGTGCATTGGCACTTACAACGCCCATCGTGAGGGCAAGCATTACAAAAATCTTTTTCATGTCTTTAATGTTTTAATGGGTTATTGATTGTTTTGATAAAGCATCAGGGTATATCCTGATTTGAGGTGTACCTTCTCTTCACGCATCTTCTTGGAGATATACTGCGACACGCCCTGTATGGCACCACGACCTACTTCGGATAGCAGTTGGTCTCCGGCAGACTGGTTGGTGATGGATATGCTTGTTCCGAGGTTCTGTCCCAGATTTGCTGCCATCTCCTTTGCCGCACTTGCCTCCATGGAGCCGGGTATGAAGATTCCCGCCTGTCCGTCATTGTCGTGGACGGTAAGTTCTACGGGAATGATTGTTCCGTTATGCTCCACCTGAAGAATCTCTATGTCGAGCCTTTCGCCTTTGATGCTGCCTTCACCCGTGATGAGGGTGTTTCGTGGCAGTACATACTTCCCGACACGCATTGCCTCCAAGAGTCGCAGTCGCACACTCTGACCGCTTGTGATGGTCTGGTCGCCATGCACGCACGCCTTGATGGTGTTTCGTGAAGTCTCGGCAGGTGCTTCACCCACGGCGGTATGAAAACCTCCGCCTGCGGATTGCGACAGCCTTGCTATCATCGCCGAGTCACTCACAGGCTGAGCGAGTGCCGACACTACGGGAGTCGTTACATGACCTACGGGCTGTGCCTTCGCCTTGCCGCTTCGTGTGGTGCTCTCCACCTCCTCGGCTGCGCCCTCGGAGGTGGCGGCTGTATTGCTTGGCATATACTTCGCTGCAAGCTCGTATGACTTCTCCAAGAGTGCCACCTGATCGGCATATGTCGGCTGGCTGTTCTGCTGTTGTGCCATTGACTGCTTCAACTCTTCAAGCTCCGCTTTCAGAGCCTCCTTTTCGGGATCTTCACGCGGCTCTTCGTAGAAACTGCCGAGTGTGGCGTTAATGTCATTGTAGGCAGATGTGGAAGATGAGAACGAGTTACTGCGACTGCTACTACCACTTCGATAGGACGAGCCACCGCCTGTGTATCTCGGCTCTTCGGGTATCTCGACCACCTCTTCCTCCTCGTCATCGGTGGTCATTGCCGTAAAGTCCTCAAGGGTACGCATCTTCTGCTCCTGCTTGACACGCATATCCTCCAACTCGTATGCAGCAATCTTGTCCGCCTCGATGCCTGCACCTCGCGGGTCGGGAAGTTCGGCGTTGAAGCCTACCTTCTGCTGTTCCGCCTGTACCTGCTCCTTTGATGGTTTGAAGATGAAGTAGAATGACACAAGACATAGCATAACCATTCCGCCATACACAAGAATCTTCTTGATTTGCTCCTTTCTTTTTAGAGCGTTAGCATCGTTACTCATAGCTCTCTGAATTAAATTGGTTAAAGAACTCTTCCATCTCCCGTATCTTCTCATCCGAGAGGCTGTCGGCAGGAGTTACCTCCTCCTCGATAATCAGATTGGTGGCAGGCGGCTCACTTCTGACATACTCCTCATACCCGTAATCGGGAGCAGGCATAAAGATTACATAGAGGGCAAATCCCGAATATGCCAGCAGGAGGCCGTAGATGATAAGGCGTTTGGTCTTCGATGTCTTGTTGTTCCAAGACTTGTTGATTGAATCCTTGATTTTTTGAATGTACTTTTTCATCGCTGTAAATGTTATTGGTGAATAATTGGGTTATCTGTCATAGACTCTCAGGTCCTTGTTCTCCACCACACGGAACGCCTCGAAGATGAATCCGTGAGGGTTGTTGTCACTGCGTGTGGAGTTGAGAAGTCGCCCTTTGGTCACTAGGCTACGCTCGGTGATACTCTTCTCGCGGATGATGGATAGTCTTGCGTATGTCACCACCTCGTAGGGATAGTGGTTGAAGTTGCAGCTTATGCTATCTACCTCGATACGCTGGGTTACATTGCCTGAGATGATACGGTTGTAATACCCCTGCTCCGCAAGGTCGCTGTAGTGCTCGTATGCCGAGCGGTCGCTCAGAAACATTGCCCTCTGGATATTACCCTCGATGGCACTCTTGTCGGGTGCAAGCGTGAAGAAGAGTTCGTGGAAACGCTTCACATGCTCCCTTGCCTCCACAGGACGGTTCTGCTCCAAGTCCTGCGAGAGAGCCAGCATCAGTGACTTGCCCTCGTCAAGGACATATATCTTCTGTCGTTGTGCCTCGGCAAAGCTGTATGCCTTCCAAAGCGAGAAGCCCACAAGCGAAGCACAGACAAAGAGGTAGGCGATGCCGAAGAAGCGTATCTGCCTGAAGCCGGTCTCGATGTTTTTAAGTGATTTGAATTCCATTTGAATACTGTTTAATAGGTTATCGTTTAAGTAATCTTCCTGCGATGTTGCCGATGGCGGCACCTGTCGCACCTGCTGCTATCGATCCCGTGCGGCTTGCTGTCTGGGCTACATTCCTGCCGTAGTTACCTGCACCGCCGCCTGCCTGGATTATCCAGTTCGCCACTGTCGGAATGGTGAAATATCCGATGATGCCGATAATGAGGAAGGTGATATAGACCGCATTCGACCCGTCAGGGATGAAGTTGGGATCGGACAACTGCTCTATGTCCTTCTGTAGCATCAGTACCTGTATGCGTGCGAGGACGCTGCTGAAAAGGTCGCTCACGGGCAGCCACAGATAGATGCTGATGTATCGGACAAACCACTGCGTGAGTGAGGCATGGAAGCCGTCCCAACAGGCTATCGCAAAGGATATGGGGCCGAGTATCGAGAGGACTATGAGGAAGAATGTTCTCAGCGTGTCTATGACAAGGGCTGCGGCATTGAACATCAGCTCCAACAGTTCGCGGAAGAAGTTTTGAACAGCCTTTTTCATATTGTACATCGCACGGTCCATATACATTCCGCAAGCCTCAATAGCATCCAACGCTCCCAGTTCATCGAGCTTGTTGTCAAAGGACTCCTTATCCACAAGGTAGGCCGTTTCGGGATTGCGTTTCATCGCCTCAAATTCCAGCTTATCCTTCTGCTTACGATACTCGTTCATATCGAAGGTCTGCGTTTCAAGGATTCTGTGCGTTCCCGTCACTATGGGCGACATTACGCTGTTGAGCGTACCCAACACCAATGTCGGGAAGAACATGATACACAGTCCGAGAGCAAAGGGACGCAGGAGCGGAAAGACATCTATAGGCTCGGCTCGTGCCAACGACTGCCAGACACGATAGGCGACATAGAAGAGAGCACCCAATCCGGCAAGTCCTTTGGCGACACCCGTCATCTGCGAACAGAGGGGCATCATATCCACATACAGATTCTGGAGTATCTGATGCAGATTGTCAAAGTTTACTGCTAATAGTACCATAGTCGTAGGGTTTCAGGTTTACCAATAGCGTTCACTCGGCGAGCCGTAGAGGGACATCACACGGTCAACATCGTTCTGTTTTTTCGCTCTGAGATAGGACACCCCGATGTTCTTGTTGGTGTAGTACTGCACCAGCCCGCGGTATTGGAGCATCTCGCTGTAACACTTGTCGATGATATCCATACGGTCCTTGTCGCTCATCGAGAGCCCGTTCTCATTAACCACCGATTTAAGGTCATTCAACAGGTGGGCACTCTCTTCGAGCAGTTTGGTATATCCCAGAGCAATGGCACTGAGTTCCTCCACCGTGAAGTAGGGGTCGTTGAGCATACGCTCGAAGCTGTTCACATAGATGTCGGTAATGTCGCCTACAAGCAGGATGGTCTGCTGTACCTTGCGTGCATCGCGGACAAGGTTCTTCACCTTCTTCAGAGCATCGTAGTACTCCTTTCCCTGCTTATAGATCTTTACTGTCTCCTGGAAGTTCTGAATCATCGTACTTGCCGTAGAGGATGTATGCACGATGTTCTTCGTGGCATTGATGATGCCTTGTGCGAGGTTGCCAGGGTCTGTCACCACCCACTGCGCCCTCGATGTCTGGCTGACAAAGAGAGCCACCAGACAGAGCATAAAAATTTTCAATCTCATACTGTTACGAATTAAAGGGTGAATAAAAAGGGTTACTTGCTTCGCTTGCTCTCGGCAAGCTGCTTGATGGCGAGTTCGATATTTCCGCCCAATTTCTCGGTAAGCCGCTGCAACTCCAGCTTCTCGGTCTCCTCGGTGGTGTAGCAGTAGTACTCTTCAGGGGATACCTCCGTGGCATAGACTGCCGACTGTGCTCCGCCAAGACCTATCCACACCTCCTTGTACTTCCTGCCGGGAGCATTGGAGAGGTTGATGGAGAGAATCTGTGCACGCTCCTTGTCGGTGAGTCCGAGCAAACCCTGTATCTCATCGAACTTGTTCACATACTTACGCTGGTCGAGGAGAATCTTGCAGTCGCTGTTGTTGATGATGGTACCCTTGACGATAGAGGAAGATATGATGTCCTCGACCTCCTGCGTTACCACAACTGCCTCACCGAAGAACTTACGCACGGTCTTGAAGAGGTACTTCAGGTACTCGGCCATGCCCTCCTTGCTGATGGCTTTCCAAGCCTCCTCCAAGAGTATCATCTTGCGGATGCCCTTCAGCCTACGCATCTTGTTGATGAAGGTCTCCATAATGATGATGGTCACTATCGGGAAGAGTACCTTGTTGTCCTTGATGTTATCCAACTCGAAGACGATAAACCTCTTGTTCAAGAGGTCCAGCTGCTTGTCAGAGTTAAGGAGGAAATCATACTCGCCACCCTTGTAATATGGTTCCAAGACATTGAGGAATCCCCACACATCGAAGTCCTTCTCGCGTGTACGCTTCTCCTTGAGAATATCCTGATACTCGTCACGGATAAACTCGTAGAAGGTATTGAACGAGGGCTTGATGCTCTTGTCGGTACGGATACGCTCCAAGAAGAGGTTCACGGCATTGGAGAGTGCCACCTCCTCGGCTCTCGTCGGTGGCTCATCATCCCTTTTCCACAGCGTGAGGATAAGTGTCTTGATGGACTCCTTCTTCTCAATGTCGAACACACCATCCTCGACATAGAAAGGATTGAAGGCTATCGGATCACTCTCCTCATAGGTGAAGTAAATGCCGTCCTCGCCATGCGTGCGTGCATTGATAAGGTTACACAACCCCTGATAAGAATTACCCGTATCGACAAGCAACACATGCGTACCTTGCTCGTAATACTGCCTTACCATATGGTTGGTGAAGAAGGACTTTCCGCTGCCCGAAGGACCGAGGATGAACTTGTTGCGGTTGGTGATGATACCACGCTTCATAGGCAAATCCGAAATATCCAGATGGATAGGCTTGCCCGTCAAGCGGTCCACCATACGCATACCGAACGGAGAGAGTGAATCCTGTCCTGTGGTCTCCTCAATGAAGAGGCATAGTGCCTGCTCGATAAAGGTGTAGAAGGACTCCTCGGCAGGGAAATCGCCTGCATTGCCGGGGATAGCAGCCCAGAATAGTGTCGGTGTATCCACCGTATTGTGTCGGGGCTTGGCCTCCATCAAGGCGAGCTGACTGCCTACATCGTTCTTCACACGCTTCAGTTTTTCCCTGTCATCGCTCCACGCGAAGACATTGCAATGGGCACGGATAGCCGTCAGCCCCTGGCTGTGTGCCTCGTTCAGGTACTCCTCAATCCACTCGCGGTTAATTTGGTTGGAGCGACTGTAACGCGATAGCGAGTGCATATTGCGTGCTGTCTGCTCGAACTTACGCAGCATCTCCGCAGAGTCATCGATGAAGAGGTACTGGTTCACGATGTGGTTGCAGGTGAGCAACACCCCGATAGGTGCGGCAAACGATAGGCGGCAATCACTACGATCTGTCGAGAGACGCTCGTAACGGCTGTCGGTAGCCACGCTTGTCGGCAGGTCTTCGGGATCGGAGAGCGTGTGCAGGCAGAGGTAGTTATCACCAATCTTCATCTCGCCAGCTCCGAGGGTGATGTCCTGCAAGCAGGTGGTGTCCTCCTGCGAGAGCGAGAAATACTTCTCGATGATGCCCGCAGTTGACTCCGTGCCTGTAATCTCATCGCCCGTAAGACGAGTGAGCGTGATGAATCCGCTGTCGTTGATGATACGCTCGAACTGCTCGCAGCACTCCAGGAATCGGCTCACTGCCTCCTTGTCCTGCATCTCCTTCGGGATGATGAAGCCACGGGTAAGGGCATTGAAACTGCTGGTTGTGCGGCTATGCTCCTTGGTGGTCTTGGTGAGGAACAGATAGCAATAGTGCTTCAGGTAAGGACGCTCGTTGAAGTGACGCTCGAAGGAGCGGCTGAGGAAACTCAAATCTTCCTTCTGCAACTCCGGTGTGTAGCTCTCCTCAATGAAGAAGTCCTGCTTATGCACGATACTGTAGTTCGGCAAGACCTTGACCGCCTTGGCCCATGCCGAGTGTATCGCCTCATACTCCGCCTGTGTAACGGTGAAGAGTTCGGGAAGCTCCACACGATAGCAGACCGTGATGTCGGCATCCTTGCTGATGATGCAGTCGTGCTCAACCGACAGAATCGGGAACTTGCTTTCGAGAGTAGCTGCTTTCATTACATTTCTCATGACTTTCTGTTTTTGAGGTTAGGAATTGTCAATCGCAAGAATCGCTTGCGGTTGATGATGTAGCGGGGATGGTTCTTTGCAGCCTGCATCTTCATCAAGCCCCACTCGCCATACTTGGCATTGAGGTGGAAGGTCGCCCAGACAAGTACCGAAGCGGAGATGACTCCCAGTGCGATACATATCCATTGGTTCACGCCCACCATATACAGCACCATAAAGGCGATAAGCACGGCAAGCAACCCTCCGGCGAAGATGAAGAGGTATTGGCTGCGTAGCCCCTTGAACTCGGGGCTACGACCAATCCCTTTGTTGATTTGATAGACCGCCATATTAGAGGAAGAATGAACGTAAGATGGTGGCGGCTACAATCAGGAAAATACAGGCACCGAACCACGAAGCAGCGGTCTTCGAGGTGTCGGGGTCGCCAGAAGAGAACTTCGAATAGACCTTCACGCCGCCAATAAGACCGACTACGGCTCCCACTGCGTAAATCAACTTGGTACCCGGATCAAAATACGATGTTACCATGTTGGTAGCCTCGGTGATACCTGCGATACCGTTACCCTGTGCGTAAGCACCTACTGTTGCGAGCATAAATGCTGCTGCGAATAATACTTTTTTCTTCATACGTCGAAATGTTTTTTAGTTATACAAAAAGTGATTTCGACTGCGAATATATAGCACTTAATCCATTGATTTTCAAATCGGTCTATACACGTCATAACGTGTCATCAGATGTCATAGTTGGGGCGTTTTGAAGGGTGGATTTTGGGGTGAAAAGAGGTCGTGAGGAGTTATAAATGATGTGCCAAATTATAATGGATTTTGTACCGAAGAGTGAATTTATGGAAATAGAAAATAATAATTTGCACTATTTATGGAAATAGAAATAAATAAATCGCATTATTTATGGAAATAGATTGTGGAAAATTTGCTGTTTTATGGAAATAGAATTATTTTTGCAGTAAAATAATATGAATTATGAATACTCAGACATTACTATCAATAGTAGCAGACCAGCGTGAGGAGTTGCTAGCGAATGATTACTCGGAGTTGTGCCCACGTCCTGAAGAATCACAACTTGACTTAAAGAGCAATCGAGCTCAGGTTGTGATAGGTGTCAGACGATGTGGAAAATCAACATTATGCGAAATGTTCCTTAAGCAAAAGGGGATTGACTTTGCCTATGTAAACTTTGATGATGACCGAATGGAGGATATGAAGGCAAGTGATTTAGACCATTTACTTGAAGCATTATATATGACTTATGGAGAGTTCAAATATCTGTTCCTTGATGAGATACAGAATATAGAAGGCTGGCCATTGTTTGTCAATCGATTGCTTCGCCAGAAAATGCATCTATTTATTACAGGTTCTAATTCTAAATTACTCAGTAAGGAATTAAGTACACATCTGACAGGAAGAAATAATAAGGTAGAACTCTATCCTTTCTCATACTCCGAGTATTGTGCAATGAAAAATATAGATACCACTTCGCTATCAACAAAAGCGAAGGGTATTCGCAAAAGTACCCTACATGAATATCTTCTACAAGGTGGATTCCCAGAATTGTTCAATGAGAGTAATCGTAGAGGTTACATTAACGGATTATTGGATGCCATCATCAAGAATGATATAGCAAAACGTTTCAAAGTTCGCAATGTGGAAGCATTACGAAGAATCGCAGCTTATCTTGCCGATAATTATTGTCAGGAATTTGTCGCAAAAACGGTAGGAGAATTATTCGGAGTATCAAATCATACGGCTGAGAACTATTATTCCTACCTTAAAGAGGCTTTTCTATTGGTAGGAGTAAATCGTTTCTCATATAAAAGTAAAGATCGTGTAAGAAACGAAAAGGTTTATGTAGTGGATACTGCATTTGTCACAGAACGCGAAGATAATTTCTCATTGGAAAATCTCGGCTGGAAGTTGGAGAATATAGTATGCATTGAGCTGATGCGTCGCTATAAGCCACTCTTTTGTGATGTTTTCTACTATAAGGAAACATCTTCGCAAGTTGATTTTGTTATAGCAAAAGATGGCAATGTACAAGAGTTGATACAGGTATCATACGATATCTCTACTGAAAAGACACGCAATAGAGAGATTAGAGGTTTGAAGAATGCAGCCAAGAAACTAAAGTGCAATAATCTTACGCTTGTAACATTTGAAGAACAAGAAACAATTGAGGAGGATGGTTACACCATAAATGTTGTTCCTGCTACAGAGTGGTTGCTTAACAAATAAATCTTATTTAATTTACTAATAGCAAGGCAAGAATCATAAAGCGCAAGGCTTTACGATACTTGCCTTACTTGTTAATTGGAGTAGCTGAATACACATATAAACACTGACACCCCGATTCACATCGGAGTGCCAGCCCAGTTAACCAAATATATAAACAATGAAAAAAGAATGTTTATTACATAAATTTATTCCAATCAATCTCGGTACGCTCTAGTTGCTTACCATTCAACCGACGACCTGCACCATCAAGATTATCCTTTAGCAATCTATCCACTTGCTTTTCCGTACTGATAGAAGTAGTGTAAAAATGATAGATGTCGGAATCTTGAAGTTTATATAAGGTCTCTGCGGCATCCATAATCTTTTCCTTATCTGTAGTCCTATTCAATAAGACATCTGCTACATTACCCAACTCTTCAAAAGTACAAGCTCCCGAAAATTCCGGATCAGGAATAGACTCGGAAGACATCAATGCCTTCATATCCTCTTGCGACAATCTTTTCTGTGGTACAAAATTATCCTCTACATCTTCCGGATTGACATCTTCATCAACAGGTAGCTCAATCTGCTTGAGGTCTATCGAACGTGTCGGAGTCTTGCGAGCGACTTCAGGGTCTTCATAATAGATGATGTTGGACTTACCCATAACCTCATTCGGATCATCAAAAACCATAGGTTTGATTTTAGGCTTGGGCTTGGGCTTTTCTTCTACGGGTGACTTCAATGTTTCATCTTGTGAAGTGTCTTCAAATCTCTTGGCAAGTTCCTCTACTATTGCTTGAGCTTCCAAATCAGAATAAGATGAAGGTTGAAATGCTTGCTCTTCAGACTGTACCTTCTGCAACATAGGTCTTTGCATTCTGGCTTTTCGTCTGTCCTTCCTCGCTTTCTCTTCCATCCGTTTCTTTCGATACTTCCACAATCTGATACGGGCAATACGAGCCCAATTGTGTAACATATTCCAGAAGTCATACATTCGCTGACTGAAAATCATATTCCATACTTTGTATAATATATAGGTTGCTGATACTGCCTTAACTGATAAATAAAAAATGGTTGTTGTCATAGTTGTTAAATTTTAGGTGGTGAAAATCGTTCTTTATAAAGTTGAGTTATCTCCTCAATGTTAAGTTCTATATGCTCTGCTATAATGTTACTGAGATAGCTTGCAATGCTGGTCTCTGGAGCAATCACGGGCAAAAAGTTCTTGATTTGCTCGTATAGCTGACGGTTCAGATACACTTGAACACGCCCCGACATAGGTGTATTCATCAAATACTTCTGTCTATAGTTGCTCTCTTCCTTTTTTTTGCGAGGCTTGGGCTTTTCTTGCACCACCTCTTCAACAGGTTCTTCCTCGGTGGTTATGGCTTCATTCAGAATCTCCTGTACAGAAGTTTCATTCTTAGAAACATTATCAGGTTCCCGCCCTGCCATATACCCCCTTATAAGATCCTCATCGACTTTTACGCTCTTCTTTGCCATAGTTATTTCAGTTTAAGTATTTCAAGAAGTTCATTGGCAAGTTCCTGTAATCCGCTTCCTTTGAGTTGCCCCGCAGGAGGAGGCAACAGCGAACATCGGAAATAGGTACGAGATGACATCGACAACTCCTTCTCGTATCGACAAAGTTCAGGTATACTTGATTTCAGTACTTTTAATCCTGTCTTCTCCATCAACTCCGAATAGTTCTTGAGTACCTCCACATTGCTCCTTCGCTTTACCTTCGTCCAGAACATATAGATGTCCTTAAGCGGAATGCCTTTCTTTTCTGCCAAGAATCTCACCACACTGCTTGCGAAGCTGAAACTGCTATCCATTACAAAGTTGTCGGCAGCAATGGGAGTCAATACATAATCCACATTGAAAATGGTCTGTAAAACTCCGGGGACATCCATAGAACCTGGGAGGTCAATAAAAATGATGTCATACTCTCCAGTTTCAGCAAACTCTCCCGCTGTAGCGCGGGCCTCTTCGGGCCTTACCCTTTTGATAGGATAAATCTTACAACCTCGAAGTCTTTGCTCTTCAAGAAGCGTCATATACCTCTTGTTTTTCTCCACCATCTCCTTGTCTCGTTCGCGGAGATTATAAAGGCTACGCTGGGTAGCATCACAATCCACGATGGCTACACTCTTATCCATCGTATAGTTCAGGAGGCTGGCAAGGGCTACCAACATTGTACTTTTACCAACTCCACCTTTCTGGTTGCTTACTGCAACAAATACTGGCTTTTTCTTCATAACTGTAAATTTTTTAATGGTTAATTACTTATTACATTATTTGTCTATTACTTGGTTTGTTGGTTACTTGGTGATATGGTGACATTGTGCTCACCAACCAATAAGTCAACCTTTGTTTGTTGCAACGCCCCAATAATGCAATAATTATTTGCTTGCTTACTCTCACAATTTCACCAATCCTTAATCACTTAATCAAGCAATCAATTATTGGTTTGTTGCACCATTTCTGACGCAAAGAAATAGCGAAAAATTGGAATAATTACTATGTCGTCAAGCCTCTGACTACACATGTCATCATATGTCATCACATTGCATATAACTCACTATTTATCAATAGAATACACCTATCTAACTTTGCACCCGAAAGGTCTATGGACGCACGACGAACGGAGTTTTCGGATGCTTCTCTCTGAGGGGAACGGCGATAGCCAATTTTACGAAGGAAAATTCATGTTCAAGCGAACATAGCAAGTTGTGTTTTGAGGCACCCGAAATGTTTTCGGGCACTCAAAACAAACTTGCCACTCGCCTGCGGCTCGGGGAGGGATTCACTCCAAAGTCGTGAATCCATAGCGGAAGTTAGTAACCAATAAAATGTAAAAGTATGCAGACGAACAACAGGAAAAACCAAAGAAAAGGTGTAGGCCGGAAACCCAAATTAGATCCAGCTATACATCGCTATGTGGTCCGATTGACATCGGAAGAAAACGGACACTTTGACATCCAATTCCAAAAATCGGGATTCAAGGAGAGGTCGAAATTTCTAAAGGCTCTAATCTTCGAGCGTGAAGTAAAGGTAGTAAAACTCGACAAGGCGGCAATGGATTATTACATACGTCTCACGAATTTCTACCATCAGTTCCAAGCCATCGGCAACAACTACAATCAGACGGTGCGAGCCGTAAAAGCCAATTTCGGTGATAAGCGGGCATTCGCCCTTGTCGCCAAGCTGGAGAAAGCCACACTGGAGTTGGTAGTATTGAGCAAACAGATTATCGCCCTCACACGCGAGTTTGAGGAGAGGCACTTGAACCGTAAAAGCGGAGGTTGATATGGTGGCTAAAATCAACAGAGGTGCTTCGCTATACGGAGCCATCATCTACAACCAGCAGAAGGTGAACGAGGATACGGCACGCATCATAGCGGGCAACCGTATGATTACCGATTCTCTTTATGATCCTGACAGGATTGTACGACAGACTATGTTTGCTTTTGAGAGTTATCTCGCTGCCAACCGCAACACCGAGAAGCCTATCCTGCATATATCGCTCAATCCGACATTGGACGACAATCTTACCGATAGTCAGTTTGTGGATTTGGCAAGAGCCTATATGCAGAAGATGGGCTACGGCAACCAGCCCTACATTGTCTATCTCCACGAGGACATTGATCGCAGACATATACATATTGTATCTACCTGCGTGAATGAGAACGGTGAGAAGATAGACGATGCCTACGAGTGGAACCGCTCGATGAAGGCTTGCCGAGAATTGGAGCAGATGTTCGGACTCAAGCAGATTGCCGACAAACGCAGGGAGTTGTTGGAGCCTTATCTGAGGAAGGCGGACTACACCCGTGGCGATGTAAAGCAGCAGGTATCGAACATCCTTAAAAGCGTCTTTACCTCGTACCGTTTCCAATCCTTCGGCGAGTACAGTGCTATGCTCTCGTGCTTCAACATCGAGGCAAAGCAGGTCAAGGGCGAGTTCGATGGTAAGCCCTATTCGGGTATCATCTACACGATGACCGATGACAATGGCAGGCCTATCTGTACGCCAGTCAAGTCCTCGCTTATCGGCAAGCGTTTCGGCTACGAGGGTGTGGAGAAGCGTATCGCCTACAATGCTCAGGAGTTCCGAGCGAAGAGGTGGCAACCCAAAATCCGCAATGATGTGGCTTTGGCAATGCACGGCTGTCGTGGCAACCGCGAGGAGTTCGTGCGTCTGCTCGGCAGCAAGGGCATTGATGTGATGTTCCGCGAGAACGATGCAGGGCGTATCTACGGTGTCACATTCATCGACCACCACAATCGTGAGGTATATAACGGTTCCCGTCTGGGGAAGGAGTTCTCGGCAAACAACTTCGAGAAGCTATTCAACTCGCAAGGCGACATTCCATGGGCCGATATGCCGCAAGGTTTCTCCGAGAGCCAGAGCCTCTCATCGACAGACCTTGAATCGGGCATAGAGCAAGCCTTCGGAATCTTCTCGTTTGACGCTCCTGCAAATGATCCGCAGGAGGAGATGCTCGCCAAGCAGTACCAGAAGAAAAAGAAGAAAAAACGCCGTTCACGCGGCATATCGTAAACCAATTTCACTAACCATTAAAACGAATTTATTATGCAACAGGAAGATGACTTGAGAGGATTGGCAAAGGTCATGGAGTTCATGCGTGCCATATCCATTATATTTATTGTAGTACATATCTATTGGTTCTGCTATCAGGCCATCGTGGATATGGGTATCAACATCGGAGTGGTAGACAAGATTCTGCTCAACTTTCAGAATACGGCAGGGCTGTTCAGCAACCTGCTTGTGACAAAGGTGTTCGCCATCATATTCTTGGCTCTCTCGTGCCTCGGTACAAAGGGAGTCAAGAATCAGAAGATGACCTGGCAGAAGATTTATGCGACCTTCCTAGGCGGTCTTGTACTCTTCTTTATGAACTGGTGGATGCTCGACCTACCGTTCTCGCCAATCGTGAATATGGTAATCTATACGGTTACTATGACTGTCGGATATATCCTCCTTCTTATGTCTGGAGTATGGATTAGCCGTATGTTCAAGCATAACCTTATGGAAGATGTCTTCAATGTGGCCAACGAGAGTTTCATGCAGGAGACACGACTGATGGAAAATGAGTATTCTGTAAATCTGCCTACGAAGTTTGTCTATCAAGGCAAGGAATGGGACGGTTGGATAAATGTAGTGAATCCGTTCAGAGCAACCATTGTATTGGGAACACCGGGTAGCGGTAAGTCGTATGCCGTAGTCAATAACTACATCAAGCAGACCATAGCCAAAGGTTTTGCAACATACATCTACGACTACAAGTTTGATGACCTATCGGTAATTGCCTATAATGAGCTGTTGAAAAATATCGACAAGTACAAGGTAAAGCCGAGTTTCTATGTCATCAACTTTGACGACCCACGACGCTCACACCGCTGTAATCCCATCAATCCGAAGTTTATGGTGGATATCAGCGATGCGTATGAGAGTGCCTACACGATAATGTTGAACCTTAACAAAACATGGATTCAGAAGCAGGGTGATTTCTTTGTGGAGTCTCCGATTATTCTTTTGGCTGCGATTATCTGGTATCTGAGAATCTACAAGGACGGTAAGTATTGTACCTTCCCACATACCATTGAGTTCTTGAACAAACCGTATGCGGATATCTTTACGATTCTGACCTCTTATCCTTCGTTGGAAAACTACCTATCTCCATTTATGGACGCATGGAAAGGTGGAGCTCAAGATCAGCTCCAAGGCCAGATTGCAAGTGCCAAAATTCCGCTGTCGAGAATGATTTCTCCGCAGCTCTATTGGGTAATGACGGGTGATGATTTTACCCTTGACTTGAACAACCCCAATGAGCCGAAGATACTCTGCGTTGGCAATAATCCAGACCGTCAGAATATCTACTCGGCAGCACTCGGACTATACAACAGCCGTATCGTTAAGTTGGTAAACAAGAAGGGTCAGTTGAAGAGTTCCATCATCATTGACGAGTTGCCGACCATCTATTTTCGTGGTATCGACAACCTCATTGCCACAGCACGAAGCAACAAGGTGGCGGTTTGTCTCGGTTTTCAGGATTACTCGCAGTTGGCTCGTGACTATGGTGACAAGGAGGCAAAGGTTATCCAAAATACGGTGGGTAATATCTTCAGCGGACAGGTGGTAGGTGAAACAGCCAAAAACCTCTCGGAGCGTTTCGGCAAGATACTCCAGCAGCGTCAGTCGGTATCTATCAATCGTCAGGACACATCTACCTCTATCAATACGCAGTTGGACTTCCTTATCCCTGCCTCGAAGATTTCCAACCTCTCGCAAGGCACATTCGTGGGTAGCGTAGCGGATAACTTCGGTGAGGAGATTGACCAGAAGATTTTCCACTCACGAATCATCGTGGATAGTGCAAAGGTAAGTGCCGAGACAAAGGCATACAAGAAGATTCCTATCGTCAATGAGTTCAAGGACGAGAACGGCAACGACATCATGCAGGAACAGATAGAGCGTAACTATTCCCGTATCAAAGATGAAGTCGAACAGATAGTTCAAGATGAAATGGAACGAATCAAGGCTGATCCTGAATTGCGTAAGCGATTATTACCAGACGAGAAAGATGAAGAGGATAACGATTAGAATCTGTATCCTATTTCTTACCGCAAAGGTTGTCCCGTGCCTTTCGGATTGAGCAAGGTCAAGCCCTGTGGGTGTCGTGGAAAAATCATCCTCGCCCCACGGGGCTTGCGGTATTTTTCCCGCCAATCTTGCACAATCCTGCACGGAACAGTCAAGGCGGTAAAGAAATAGAATACATTGCTTCGCCTGTAATATGTATAACTTAAATAATGATAGACGATGATTAGAATGACATTATCAGAGTATCTCCGCAAACCAAAGGATTATCGCGGAGAATGGACTACCGAAAGATGGGATATTCCCAACTGGGAAGAAGAACGAGAGAAGTATATGGGTAAGCGTACATTGATGACAAACATTGATGGTGCTACCTGTTTGGTAATCGAAGGCATGAGCCTTGAGATTATTGATGACTCCGATTGGAAGAAACCCGATGCTGTCAAGAAGGAAATCAGCCGTCAATGCTTGAAGTTCTTTACAGAGCGAGGTATCGAGCCTCACTATGCCGATTGCCTTATCCGCTATAATGACAACTACGATACCGTTGAAGTGCGTATCGCCATCGGAATGCCTGCTGATACCGAAAAGGATGATGACATATTCTTCTATTGCGATACGCTGGAAGATATGAAGTCACTTGCAGAAATTGGCAGTGAGGACTTTTACATTGCCGACTGCTACGGATTTGGAGTATATGAAGATTTATTATAAACCCCTTAAAACATATCAAATATGAAGATTTTATGTCAAGAGCGTTATGAAAAGGCTGTTGCCTACGCAAAGGAAATCAAGAACGACACCCTGCAAAAGTGTATTGACCGTTTGAAACAGTGGGAAGAAAATTCCAATTGCCCATGTGAGATTGAACTCTACTATGACTCTGCACCTCACTCATTCGGATTCCGACAGGTATATCCAGATGGTAGAACAGGAATTGTCGGAGGCTTGCTCTATCACGGCAGGCCAGACCAGTCATTTGCCGTATTGATGAATCCTATTCACGGGTGGACTATACACACATAGATAAATTCAAATCCTTAAATTGATAAAGCCAACTTAGGTCTGTCAAACACAGGCTTAAGTTGGATTTTCTTATGCGACTGATAGTATATGAGAATACTTGTATTTACTATTTATCATTCTTTTCAGCTATTAATAGAAACTCTTTCAACTCATCATCTGTGTCTATATAAACTTCTTCGTGTATTGGGTCGCTTATTTTATCTGAATTGAATATGCAGTATGTATTACTCTCAGGATTTTCAAAAAAAACATACCCTTCATAATTCTTTTCTTCAAGAATTGATTTGAATAAAATACCATTTTCATAATCAGTCAGTGACTGTCCTAAATATGGTGCATTATAAAAGAAAAACTTGTTAATCTCATCTGCGGCATTTATCCTTTTAATATGATCTGTGGAGAAGATATCAACAATTACAGATTGTAATTCAGAATAAGGCTTATTAGAATGATGATTAACAAATTTATTCTCAATCACATTTGCATCAATACTGACTAGAAAACTTATAATGTTCGAACATTCAATCAATCCGCTATCAAGGTCCAAAAGATTTAACTCATTTACCACTTCACAATATGTAATTGTTCCGCTGTTATAGATGTTTCCTTTTTTATTTTGATTATATATTGCTTGAGCTAGAGTTTTTTTTGCTGTAGTCTTTTTATCATAAAAGAAAAAGGCTCCAATCGCATTTTTCTTTCCAAATTCACAACCAATATATTCAGGATTTTCGTATTCAGTAGACCAATCTACACTTAAGTCCGTTCCAAGATCATATCTGCAAAGTCTATCACCTGGCTCTAAAATTATACTATTCTTCTCTTTTCTCATAACCATTGCCAATCTCTATAAATTATGCGTAAACCGACATCGTGGGTAATTGGAACAGCCCAAGAATCTTCCGTATTGGGGGCGTCAGCTGAACTGTGTCAAGGCTGTTAGATAAATTCGAATTTACAATTCTCATATACTTCAGATGTAGGTTGCCGTTTCTAAAGCGATATAAAGTTTGTTTAAACTATGGTTGGCATTGTTCAAGCCTTTGGCTTCATATCCATTTGTATCCAAAATGTCACCTGCTTCAAAAAAAGCATACAACTTCAAATTGTAGAAGTCGCACACAGATTGAACTCCAGCCAATTCCATTTCTACAGCGATGCACCCTTCTTCCATACGTTTGCGTACAAGTCCTTTTGTTTCTCTGATCATCGAATCTGTCGTCCATATTTTACCTGTAATATATGGTACAGATAATTTGTCGAAAATTATGGAAAGTTCCTTGCTTGCGGCTATATCAATATAGTCGGCTGGTGCTGCAAAATAATATGAACACCCGTCCCCTCTGTAACTTTGTGTCGGTATGATAAATCTACCTTGTGTGGTTGTACGGTCAAGACTGCCACAGGAACCGAACATAATGAACTTTGATGCTCCAGTTAGCCAGCTTGCAAGATGACATTGAGAGGATGCTACTGCTGAACCTATTCCTGACAGGTAGAAAGTTATCGTAACTCCTTTATAAGTTGTTTTATAGATATGCGTATCGCCATTGCAAGCCGGCATAGTTGCAATAATTTCAGATTCGTAGGAATCAAGTAAATGCCGATGAATCTCCTTCGAGAATATTATCAGGCATATATCTGCAAAATCTCCACGTCTGCCGTAGAAATCAAACAGATTGATCATTGGTTCAGTTTCAATATCATAACTATCAGTAATCATAGCATATTGAATCAGATGTGAGTTTTATATTGCTCCGGTATCTCAAGATTGAAAGTTCTGCATAATAACAGGACGTCGTGGACATCATTTTCATCGTATTCATATCCAAGATGGAACTGTACCTGTGCCTCCGGGTTTATGCATGTTACCTCAATATTCCCGATATTTCCTTTACCTGAGAAAGTTTCGCTTGGGAAAGTGTATCCGTCATATAGAATTCCATCTTCGACATATTCGAAACAATGCAGATCGATTATTCTTCCGTTGTCATCTTTCCAGACAGTATGGCTATCGGTCGTATAGTCCATTACAACTTCTCTGTATCCCTTCCAGGTAATCACGGATATGGCCTTACCATAGTCTTTCTTCTCTACGAACAGATCGATGTCGTTATGTATTCTTGTTTCTCTGCCTATAAGTGCATCGACACCCCAACCGCCGTCCAGAAACACCTTTACAGATGCTTCAGACAGCATTTCAAGAATCTCACATGCATCAAAATAAGTGACCATAAAATTTCGATTTATCGGTGCAAATATAACAAATCTACAGCAAATTGTATCTATCTTCGAACTCGTTCTGTCTTATTGGGTTTCTAAACTTATGCTGTTCACTTGACCAACCCCAAAATCTCTTTTTGCCAAGCAGACTCTGTTTCCACTCTTCCGAGTTCTCATGTCCGAATATCCAACCTTTATAATTCTTCGTTTCGATTACAAATATTCCGTATGGCGAAACTACGATGTGGTCTATCTGAGTTGTTCCATAGTGAGTCGGCAATAATATATCATTAAGCGTGGTGTATTCTTTCGAGAGCCAATCCAGCTTTCGAGCCACACGCTTTTCTCCGAATTTGCCTATATTCTTGGGCGAAGACATCCAAATCTTAAATGCCACAAGTAGGACAAATATGCAGATGATTATTATTGAACTCATTATATTATGCTTTATACACTGCAAAGGTACTCCGTTTTTTACGAATGAAAGACAGAATAGACTACAAAAAGTATATGTAGCGTGAAAATCCCGCTTCACTCGCCAAGTCCCTTCAAGAAGTTAACTCGGAGGGACAATACCTCCACGTTCAAGCCGATGGTTTTCGGGCAAAAAATTCTCTGCGATAATTTTTCACCCGAAAAAACGCTCCGGTATCGCCGTCCGAGTTGAGACAGAGGTTGGGACTTAGCAAGCGAAGCGACCTACGACGCATAGTACAACAGGTCAAAATCCATTGCGGTAAGATATGCCGCATCTCTATTCTCAACCTGACTGCCATATCTATATTCTATTATAAGGTCTATCAACCACCGCCATCTTTTTAGTGCCCCAATTTTTAAGTGGGGACAAAAGCAGCTCAGCTCTCAACTCTGCATATTACAAAAGTTATTGCTTTTCGGTCATACCATCGCTTTTTTCTCGCACATTTTTTTGCCTTCGTTTTTCGCTCTTTCGCCCTCGTTTTAGTGTGGAGCGTTTTCCCTCTTTTCACCCTTGTTTTGCCCCTTTTCGTGCCTTCGCTTTCCTACCTGCTATGACAAGTGATGACACCTTATGACTTGTATAGTCTAACGGCTTAAATGTCAATGTTTTATCAAATTTTGCTATATATATTTGCGGTGACAACATTAGTTATTAACGCTAAAAACTCACAGTTATGGTAAAGAAAAATGTAAGGGATGACCCCTCAAAAACACAAGTCACCGAGAACCCGCAGATGAGCGACATCGTGCTGGTCTTAGACAAGATGGAACTGCTCATTCAAGCGGTATCCGAAATCAACAAGAACGGCAAGTATTCTACCGTGCCGGCAGACAAAGAGCATCAGAACTCCTTTCTCAAGATTGACCGCTATGCGACCTTCTTCGAGAACTTCCTCAAGAACTTCTGGAGTCAGCTGAAAGACCCTACACACTTCGGTCTCTTCACGATGAAGGAGGAGGAGTTCGACAAGCCCGAAGTCAAACAGGCCATCGAAGACCTTGCCGAAGGTAAGAAAACAAAAGCAGTGGAAGAGTTTCTCAAAAAGTATGAGATAACACCCAAAAATCAAACAGAACAGAGTATTAACAATCAAAATTCAGAAGCAATGGCAAAGAAAAATCAAACCCAGCAGCCCGTCGTTGAAGCTAACGACCAGCAGCAGAACAATCAGTATCGTTACAACGAGTCTATGATCAACTGGGACCAGTTGAAGAACTTCGGACTCTCGCGTGAGTATCTTCAGGAGCGAGGACTCCTTGATTCGATGCTCAAAGGCTACAAGACCAACCAGCTTGTACCTATCAACCTTAACTTCGGCTCTGCCGTACTGCGTACCGATGCACGCCTATCGTTGCAGCAGTCCAACACAGGTGAGGTGGTACTCGCCATCCACGGTATCCGCAAGCAGCCCGAATTGGAGCGTCCTTACTTCGGACACATCTTCTCGGAAGAGGACAAGAAGAACCTCCTCGAAACAGGCAATATGGGACGAGTGGTGGAACTCAAAGGTCGCAACGGAGAGTATATCCCATCGTTCATCAGCCTTGACAAGATGACCAACGAGGTGGTGGCCATGCGTGCCGAGAATGTCTATATCCCTAACGAGATTAAGGGCGTGCAGCTCACCGACCAGGAGAAGAACGACCTGCGTGAGGGCAAGAAGGTCTATATCGAGGGTATGACAGCCAAGTCTGGCAACGAGTTCAATGCCCACATTCAGGTGAGTGCCGAGCGCAGAGGTATCGACTTCATCTTCGAGAATGACCGTATCTTCAACCGCACCGCCCTCGGTGGTGTGGAGCTTACCAAGCAGCAGATTGAAGACCTCAATGCAGGCATGGCAATCTTCGTGGAGGATATGCAGCGTAAGGATGGCGAACTCTTCTCATCATATGTGAAACTCGATGAGGCGACAGGACGACCTAACTACACACGTTACAATCCCGACTCGCCCGAGGGTGCAAGAGAAATCTACATCCCGAAGGAGATAGGCGGTGTGAAACTTACCGCTGAGGAGCAGAAAGACCTTCGTGAAGGTCGAGCAATCTTCCTCAATGATATGGTGAATAACCGTGGCGAGGAGTTCTCCTCGTTCATCAAGGCCGACCTTGAGACAGGACGACTGATGTACTCACGCACTCCCGATGGCTTTGAGGAGCGTGCCAAGTTCGAGATTCCGAAGGAGATCTTCGGTGCCAAGCTCTCCGGTCAGCAGCGTGCCGACCTTCAGAGTGGCAAGTCGGTACTCGTGGAGGGCATGAAGGGCTTCGATGGCAAGAGCATTTCGCAGTATGTCAAGCTGAACTCCAACCAGAACAAGCTGGACTTCTACAACGAGAATCCCGACCGTAACCGCAACGCCTCACAGCGTAATGTGGTAGCCGAGAAGCAGGAGAAGCGTCAGTCAAAGGGACAGAGCATCTAATCCGTAGTCGGACAAGTCAAATCAATGTATAACTCTAAAATGAATTTTAAGATGAACGATAAGAATAAAGCACCTTTCAAGGTGGAAGATGTAAACTGGGACGAACTATCAGGTATTGGTATCCTCAAGGATGAACTCGAACAGGCAGGTGAGCTTGAGACACTGCTCCGAGGCGAGAAGACAGGTGTCGTATCGCTGAGCCTCGTACTTCTGGGTGTAGATGTGGTGATGGATGCCACTTTGCAGCTTGTACGCAAGAACGACTCTCCACTGCTCGAAATCATCGGTATCAACCCCACGCAGTAACACGATTCCATTACTAACCTGACAGCCGTTTCCCGCACCATAATCGGGACGGGAGACGGCTTCTTTAATTCCCGAATAATTATGATAGCAATTATAGCAGAAAAGCCGAGCGTAGGTCAGGACATCGCCCGCGTCATCGGTGCAACAGAGAAGAAGGATGGCTACATGGCAGGCAACGGTTATCTTGTAACCTGGGCATTGGGACACCTCGTTTCCCTCGCCATGCCATCGGCATACGGATACGGTAAGGCTTTGCATGAGGATTTGCCTATGCTCCCCGAATCGTTCCAGCTTGTGGTAAGACAGATCAAGACCGACAGAGGTATGGTAACGGACATCGGTGCCGCCAAGCAGCTCAAGGTTATTGACGAGGTATTCAGCAAATGTGACAGCATCATCGTGGCAACGGATGCAGGTCGTGAGGGTGAGCTTATCTTCCGATACATCTACCACTACCTCGGATATACCAAGCCCTTCAAGCGTCTTTGGATCTCCTCGCTCACGGACGAGGCTATCCGTGCAGGTATGAGCAATCTCAAGGATGGCGAGGCTTACGATGCACTCTACCACGCTGCCGACTGCCGTGCAAAGGCTGATTGGCTCGTGGGTATGAACGCAAGCCGTGCATTGGCTTTGGCTTCGGGTATGCCGAACAACTCCCTCGGACGAGTGCAGACACCTACATTAGCGATGATATGCAGTCGCTACAAGGAGAACCGTGATTTTGTTTCCACACCTTATTGGCAACTGCATATCACCCTTGAACGCTTGGGCGAGTTCCGCCAGTTCGCACATATCGAGGACTTCAAGAGCAAGGAGCAGGCAGAGGCGGCACACGCACGATTCTCGCCCGACTCAACGGCACTCATCACGAAGGTGGAGCGCAAGCGTACCTACCAGCAGGCACCGTTACTTTACGACCTTACCACATTGCAGAAGGACTGCAACACGCATCACGATATGAGTGCGGAGAAGACACTTTCAGTGGCACAGGCTCTCTATGAGAAGAAGTATATCTCATATCCGAGAACGGGCAGCAGATATATCTCGCACGACCTGATGGAGCAGGTCTATGATTCTCTTTGGAAGATTGCCACCATGCCGGAGTTCAAGGAGTATGGCAAGCGTTTCGACTTCGAGCATCTGAATATGCGTAGTGTAGATGATGACAAGGTGACGGATCACCACGCACTCATCATCACAGGCATAGAGCCTGAGGAGTTGAGCGCCCACGAGCAGATTGTCTACACAATGATTGCAGGGCGTATGCTTGAAGCGTTCTCGCCACGCTGCGAGAAGGAGTCATTGGTAATGGAGACGACAGCCGAGGATATGAAGTTCCGTTCACGCTCTACTACCATCGTCAATCCGGGCTGGCGTGCAGTCTTTGCCCGTAAGGAGGATGCCGAGAAGGACGAGACGGAAGCGAACAAGGGTACGGCACGCTTTGCCGAGGGTGAGCAGATACCCGTAACAGGTTATGGCACGGCACAGCGTAAGACAATGCCCAAGCCGCTCTATACCGAAGCGACACTTCTTGCCGCTATGGAGACCTGTGGCAGGAACATCACCGATGAGAAGGCTAAGGAGACAATGAAGGAACTGGGTATCGGAACACCTGCCACAAGAGCCGCCATCATCACGACACTCTTCAAGCGCGACTACATCGAGCGTTCAGGCAAAGCGCTTGTACCTACTGAGAAGGGACTCTATATCTACGAGGCATTCAAGGATATGCAGGTTGCCAATGTGGAGCTGACAGGCAGTTGGGAGAAGACGCTCCTTCAAATCGAGCAGCATACTTTGGAGACACGCTCCTTTATGCACTCCATCGAGAGTTTCACCTCGCAGGTTACACGCGAGGTACTCGGACTGAAGTTCCCTGCACCAAAACAGCGTACCATTCCTTGCCCCAAATGCGGTACAGGCAAAGTGATGATACGCCCGAAGGTCGCCAAGTGCGACAATCCGGATTGCGGTCTGCTTGTATTTCGCAAGGTGCTGAACAAGGAGCTTAACGAGCAGCATCTGGAGCAGTTGCTCTCATCGGGAGCGACCAAACTGATCAAGGGATTCAAGGGAAAGAAAGGTAACTCCTTCGATGCCTCCGTAGCCTTTGACGATGAGTTCAATGTAACGCTGGCATTTCCCGATAAGAAGAGAGGTAAGAAAAGATGATGTCAGTCATCCCGATTCGTAGGCAAAGGTAGTGAACCGCCCTCATTCCACCCCGCAAGGTCGTGCCGCAGGCGGTTTCGGCAAAAATCATCCTCGCACAGCTGCGGTATTTTTACCGAAAACCTTGCAGGTGGAGGCGTTTCACATCCAAGCCCACGAAATCGGGAACGACTGTTCCCACTAAATAATATAGGATATGAAAACAAATGACCCGACCGTAAGAAAGAGAATGAAGTGGATAGGTATGATCCTTTTAGCCGTAGTAGCAGCATTAGGTTTCAGCTATCTCTATACAAGAGGTGTATCACCCGTATGGGCTGCGGTAGCCATCGTATGTTTCCCCGGCTTCTTCCGATTCATATACAAGATTGCCTGTATCGTAATGGCAGCACTAATACTGTTTGCTATCCTCAGTTTCTTGGTCTTCTGAATCTACAGATAATGAAAAGGTCTCTACAACAATATAAACCATACATATCCTTAAGTAAGAATATGAAACATTGGAGCTGTCCTTCTCGGACGGCTCTTTTTGTAGGTAGACGATTCAAGTATGAGGATAAGAATGAAGAAAGGGATAGAGAAAATACCAGCCATTGGCAACCGATGAACTACAGGGCAAAGTTGGCCAATGCTTCTTATCGGACAGCAAGGTCGAGCCACAGGTGGTTTCGGAGAAAATCATCCTCGCCGTGCTGCGGTATTTTCCCCGAAAACCTTGCCTTACCGGAAGCATTAGCCGTAACGCCCTCGTAGTTCAACGGACTGCCAAAGTCCGAGTATTAACCATATAATAAAAGATAAAGCTATGAATCAAGCAATCATCGCAAGTGTACCGATGGCACCGATGCAGATGCCTGTGGTACGTAGAAGAAGAGTAAAGGTCGCAGAGCCTGAAATCAAGTTGCCGCCAAGAGGCTCACGAGGTCCGGTACATATATCGGAGCTGCTCAATCCCATTCTGGAGATAAGCAAGCACCCTGACCGTAACAGACTGCTTGCAGAGTTCTTCAACCAGTGAACATCACAAGAAAATAATTCAGTATTAACATTAAATCATAAAGTTATGTTTTTCACATCAATTTCACAGATGATGACCGAGAGCGTAGATCTTACGCTCGTCATCCGCAAAGCGAACGGACAACTTACTGTATCAACACTGCCAAAGGCTAATGGGCTGAAAGATGAGGCTGCAAACCACATCATTCCGCTAACACTAACGGGAACTCCCGAAGAGATGGATGCAGAGTTCCTGCAACACATCATGCAGCCTATACGCAAAGCTACGGGACTTATCTCCAATTTGATGGAGTTCGAGAAGCAGGCAGACAAGGCCGCTGCCAACAGCAAGGCGGCAAAGGAGTCCAAGGCTAAGGAGACCAAGGAGGAGAAGGAGAAGCGTGAGAAGTACGAGAAGCATATGAAGAAGGCCGAGGAGCTTATCACAGCCAAGAATCATAAGGATGCCATCACCGCACTCCAGCAGGCTCGTATGTATGCCACTGCCGACAAGCAGAAGGAGGTAGATGAGAAGATTGCCGCACAGAAGAAGGCGATGAACCAAGGCTCGCTCTTTGAGATGATGGAAGAGACTCCTGCACCGGTTCCACAAGTGGCACAACCGCAGAATGTGGTACCGCAACCTGCACAGCAGACTATACAGCCGCAGGCAGCACCCCGACAGATGCCGCCACAGCCACAACAGACTATAATGCGTCCCGTGCAACAGCCGATACAGCGACCTGTTCAGCAACCTCCACAGCCTCAGTATGGCGGGCAGCCTATGTTCGCCGTGCCACAAGGTGGTTATCCACCTCAAAATGCAGGACAGCAGCATCCTCACTATCCGCAGGGTGAGATTCCGATGTTCCCACATCATGAAGAGCCTCCTATGCCTGAAGAGTTACAGCAGGCATATATGCACGAAGGCCCTGCATATCGCCCCGAGGATTATGAGGAGTATCCCGACTTCCCTCAGTCAATGTTAGAAAATCATTATTCACAGGCATACGCCCAAACAGTTTAAGACTATGGCACTTTTAAGAAACGAAATGCAGCGATCATTCACCTTCAAGAAAGGTACAGAGATGATTACACTTCCTGATCCCAATCCGAACGACTCTCCGGAGAGCGTTATGAGTTACTATTCAAACATCTATCCGGAACTCACAACAGCAACCGTACACGGCCCGACCATCAAGGATGACAAGGCTGTATATGAGTTCAAGACAACCATCGGAACAAAAGGATGAGAACTATGAGTAAGGACACTAAAAAGAAGAAGTCATGCAGACCATTGGACGAACATCAGTCGGAACAGCTCGCAAGGATGGTAATCGCATCGACCAAGCGGGAGGTACGATACGGTGTGACACGAGTAGAGAGAGTTACGGCGCCAACGGGTGCCGTAATTCTTTTCTAAAGACACCAATTCTTCCCATAGCACCACAGACTATTATGAGGGAGAGCTATAGCGGAAACAGTTATAACCTAATCACGCAGGAGAATTACGAATACCTGCGTGATTCTTATTTCCGCTATGCCGAACTGATGAATGTAAAGGCGGAGCATACGCCTGGCCGAACTATCGGTGAAGGTATCGTCAATCTCTACAATGAGATGAACGACCTCGTAAATAAAAGCGGCATGTATCTCAACCTTGAGGATGACAATGGCTGTCTATACTTCAATGTGTGGAACACACATACTTGGGGTGAATACACACTGTATTACTTTCCTGTAAAGTTTGTTGAGGAACTGAATCCCACACTCAGACGCATTGTCATCACATTCTATCATGATTTTATGAAGGAGAACGGTATAACCACCATCAACGATGAGTCAGATATGGACTGGGCTATTGATATGCTGACTGAAGGCTGCTATGAGGATGAAGATGCCAAAGAGAGGCGAGCAAGGGAAAAGCTCGTGAAATCATACAAGGATGGTAGAGCATATAAGCTCCTCGACAGGGTGTGGCGAAAGTCCTACTACAAGAACCTGCCCAAAGCCATAGAAGAATATGAGTGTAAAAATGGCTTTGAACAGGGCCTTATCGAACTGCTGAGAAGAGGACTTGAGTTCATAAAGACGGAGAAAGCCATCATGTACTATGGCTATGACCCGTTCTACGATGAGGAGCCCGATTATCTGCCGATGACACTCGAACAGCAGATAAGGGTCGTCTATGACAGCGATGATATAATGACGGAACACCTTATCGACTTCTATAATTCCTCCCGTCAGGAGTCATACGATATTATTCCTGCATCGACCTTTGCCGTCTCTCCAACGACCGACAAGGTTTTTACACTTGAAGATACCTACCCCGAAAGGTTTTTCAAGTGGGCAGATGATTTTATTCACTACATACGATAATCACTATGGATACCAACAAACTTACCAAGCAGATAAATACGATGCTGCGCCCCCGTGCGGCATTGATAGCATACTCCACAGATGGAGGAGATACATACTTCCTTGAAGTACGGAACATAGATAATGAGGGTGTTATGAGCGAAGGCCGTCCCGTAACAGTGGACTTCATCAACGAACTCATCAAGGGATATTCCGAAAGGCACAGCAGCACACCGCATGGTCGCATCCCAACAAATATGCTATGGAGTGATACACGCAAGGGCTACGAGAAATATATCTGGTACAACCCGCCACAAAAGCGTATGATGTTCTTCAAGGAGTCGCTACATATTGAGAATGCCGAGTACAACCTGCCCGGTGTCATCTATGAGGTGCGTGATGAGCGTATGAATATCTACGCATACATAGACAAGGAGCTGAAGCCTGGAACGGAACTCTACGCTGCTCCGTTCTTCAATGTCACGGGGTCAAGCGTCTGTCTCGGCTCGGCAAAGATTGACAAGCCGACAAAGATTACCTACGACAAATTACTTGAGTATTGGGAGAAGAAGTTCTGGCTCACGGAGTTCTCACACCTCGGAGGTAACGGAAATCCCACAAAGAGCAACCTTGTACTGGTAACAAAGGCAGCAAAGGATGCTCCCTTCAACATTGAAGAGTTAAAGCCTCTAAAGAATTTGAAACTTAAAGATATACTACGATGAAAAGAGTTCATTATACCGACAGCTATCTGCTCAATCCACAACACCCAGTAACGGTAAACCTTATAGGTGGTGGAGGTACAGGCTCGCAAGTATTGACAAACCTTGCACGATTGGATGTAACACTTTGTGCCCTCGGACATCCGGGACTATTCGTAACGCTATACGATCCCGATATCGTAACTGAAGCCAACATAGGACGACAACTCTTCGGGTATTCCGACTTGGGACTGAATAAGGCAAATTGCCTCATTACACGCATCAACAACTTCTTTGGAAATGATTGGAAGGCTGTACCGGCATTCTATCCCTCCAATATGAAAGATGCTCGACAGGAACATCTTGCCAATATTACTATCACCTGTACGGACAATATAAAGTCGAGAATAGACCTCTGGAATGTACTCAAAGCATTGCCACAGTACAATTATACAAACTATCAGACACCTCTGTATTGGCTTGACTTCGGCAATACACAAACATCGGGACAAGTCGTATTGGGTAGTATTCCAAAGAAGATAAAGCAACCTACCTCACAAATTTATCAAACTGTACCATCGTTGAAGGTCATCACAAAGTTGGTAAAGTATGCCCGAATCAAGGAAGAGGACTCCGGACCGAGTTGTTCACTTGCCGAGGCATTGGAGAAGCAGGACCTATTCATCAACTCCACATTGGCTCAACTCGGCTGCAATATCCTCTGGAAGATGTTCCGACACGGAATGATAGAGTATCACGGACTCTATCTAAACCTTACGACAATGAAGGTCAATCCGATAATGGTATAATCAATAGTAGCTGTCATATTCACACAAATATGATGGCTTTTTTATGTTGTCACCAAAAATAACCTAAATATTTTACTATAATTTTGAAGATTTTAATATCAACAAAAAGGTTATCGATGAAATAAGTATGTATTGTACATGAATGAATTTATCTCAGGCTAATACAATTATAATGTCATTCAAATGGTAAACTAAAGTCCTCTTCTGATGTGACAGTAGGAGGTAGTTGACATTCTATGTTGTATATGAATTCGTTGACCTGAGCACATAGTTGTTCTACATTTTCTTTTGTGATCACATGCTCTTTGCCTTCTTTATCCTTACCATTGCGGTGTACAATGTCATGACGAATAAGCACTGCTTTACACAAATCTTTTATTACACCAATATCAATACCCATGGAATCCATAAATATTGGTTTTATTTTTGGAAGGTCATGATACATCAATTTACGTAATTCTTCTTTCACAATATCTTTAATATGATCCATTCTAGTGAATATTTTATCAGTAGTAAAGGTCTGATTCTTGAAAGGCTTGTATGTTTCGGTAAATTTACGCAAATAAACTTCATTTTCTGTAACATATTTTATCAATGTGTCAGAAAGGTATGCTTCCATACTAGTAATGAGATTTGCATATAGAAGCTTGTATAGATAGGACTTTATGTCATCATCTAAACCGTCTATTTTTTCCATTACTTTGATTACATCAGCATGGGTCGTATCGAACAATTCTTTATCGTACCATGCATCATCTTCTTCAGGATACTCTATATTTATATCCAGAACATCTTCGTTATTTAAATCTACCTCTAAAGTTCCACCATAGAAGCCATTATATAAATCTACATTGATGCAATGGTCACAGTTTGAGCAACAGTCTTCATACCATTCAGATTCAATACTATCATGATGAGATTCTGCAGCATAGTTAGGTGTTGGTACAGAGAATGCATCTGATTCGTTCTCTGTACCGCACTTAGGGCAACGCCACTTTAGAGTGATATATTCAGCCAAGGGATTGTATTCAAATTCTGCCATATAAAAATTATAGTTAAATATGCGTGATTACACGCCACAAAATTACGAATTATTTTGTATTGCAGGCCATTTTGGGATGGTATTTACCTTGCGAGGTATATTGCACTTAAGAATTATTTATGACAATATTTGATTATCACCTCTATTTTCTGCAATATCGTCACAAATTTTAGCGTTCTATCTATTAAAATGCCCTTAAAATGCTATTAAAAAATAATAAAGCTATATAGATTTTTAGCATTATTAGTAATTTTGTGGCCAAGGCATATATGATAAACAGATCGGACTAACCCGACTTAAATATAGGACGCAATGAAAATAGAAAGGAAGATAGCCATTGGCTATACTATTATTGTCGCCCTAATAGGTGGTATCGTATATACGTACCTGCACGAATGGCGACAAATGAACAGATTGGAGCGTGAAGTGAAAGAGATTCACCGTCTCCGGCAAAGTGTGCATGAGGCATATGTACATATGCTCGACCTTACGATGTTCGGTGAAACCATTCTCGAATGGGAAAGAGCCGACACAACGCTCTATCGTGCCAAACGCCTCAAGGTGGATAGCATCCTTTGTGAGTTCAAGGATTACTATTCCGGTGAACGGATAGATAGCCTACGGGTGTTGATGGCAGAGAAAGAAATCCAACTATTCAATATCTCCAAGCTGTTTGAAAAGCAGGTAGAACTCGGCGAAGAACTTGCCGAGCGTGTTCCCGTCATAGCATATGAGAGTACGCAGGAAGCTGAGAAGAAGAGTGGTTTCCTGGGTCTCTTCAAGAAGAAGGAGAAACCGCAATCCACGACAACCACAAAACTTTATACCCTTAATCGGGATGTTATCAAGAAGCAGTCCGAGCAGAGCCGTCAACTCTCTGAAACGGCAGACAGCCTTGCTCATCGCAATTATGTAATCAACCAGCAATTGAAGGACCTTATTGCTGCAATGGACGGGCGTGTAACGGAGGATCTTCAAGCAAGGGAACAACAGATTATTAAGACTCGCGAGAGAACAAAGGTTTATTTAGGAGGCATTACAGCTTTTATTTTCATTGCTCTCATATCCTCGTATTTTGTCATTATGCGTGACTATGGCAAGAAAGAGCGTGGCCGACGCAAGTTAGAGGAGAGTAACCGCAAGAACGCAGAGTTACTTGAAATGCGTAATAAGATTATCCTTACCATCTCACATGATATACGAGGGCCACTCAACAACATTATCGGTTATACAGATCTGGCCATGGACACACGGGAGAAGAAGAAACGCAATCTGCAACTGAAAAAGGTATTAGGTCGCAGCAAGCATATACTGCACCTTGTAAACAACCTGCTTGATGTCTATCGTCTTAATCAAGCGAAAGAGACAATGCATCCTGTGCCATTCCGTATATCTGATCTGCTGAATCGTGTAGTAGATGGTGCCACACAGCCCATCAATGACAAAGGACTTCTCTTTGAATATGAGTTCATAGGTGCCGATACAGTAGTCAAAGGCGATGTCGATAGAATAGAGCAAATCATCAACAACCTTATTGCCAATGCCATCAAGTTTACTTCCGCAGGATATATCAGATTCAATGTAACCTATATGGACGGCACATTCACAATGAAAGTCAGCGATACGGGTATGGGTATGACCGAAGATATGATGAAGCGTATCTATTTGCCATTCGAGCGTGCCGCAAGTGCAGAAAACTCCGATGGGTATGGTCTTGGGCTGCCAATCGCCCACGGAATAGTAACAATGCTTGGTGGAACAATAGATGTGGAGAGTACATTGAATCAAGGTACAACATTCACCGTCACTTTGCCTCTTCCTGTTACCGATGAGCCTATAGAAGAGGAAAATGTTTCGTTTGACGCCTCATTGCATCTGCCAAAAAATGTCATTGCCATCGATGATGATATGCTGCAACTTGAACTGGTAAAGGAGATGTTGGAGCGTAACGGAGTATCGTGTACAATATGCAGCAAGGTGGATAAACTGACGGAGGAGATGCGTAAGAAGAACTACGATCTGCTTTTGAGCGATATCCAGATGCCGAATACCGATGGCTTCAAACTGCTTGAACTGCTACGCAGGTCACGCATCGGTAACTCTAAGGATATTCCGATAGTGGCAATGACAGCAAGAAGCGAAAGTGAGCGTGAAGCACTTCTTGAGGCTGGATTTGACGGTTGCATCTTCAAACCGTTCTCCATGAATGAACTGTTGAAGGTCATTGCTTCAGTTGTCAAGGGACGAGAGCCAGACAGTGAAACCGACTTCTCGATGATGCTTGCCAATGTCTCGGACAAGAAGAAAATCCTAAGAACGATGATAGAGTCCTGCGAGAGGGATATTGTCGATTTGAAGATTGCAATGACAGCCGAGAACAGGGAGTCGATGCGAAGCATAGCACATCGTATGTTCCCGATGTGGGAGATGGTTTCGATGGATGAAATTCTGCTTGCTTACCGCAATGTCCTGAAGGACCCGGACTGTGATACTCAAACCGTGTTGAACCACACGAATCATATCATTACTCACATTGAACACCTGATTGAGGATGCCGGAAATGAGATAGAAAGAATAGCCGATGAAGAAAAGAATATTAATAGTAGAGGATAATATAATCCTTTCGCAGATAGTAAAAGACTGGCTGGAGCGTGAAGGATACGCTGTGGCGACTACAATAGACGAACCTTATGCCCGTAAGTTATTACGTAAGGAGTCGTTCGATCTGATACTCTCAGATGTGCGTCTGCCACAAGGTGACGGTATATCACTTCTTGAATGGATCAATAAGGAGAAGATGGATATCCCATTTGTGATAATGACCGAGTATGCATCGGTAACGGATGCAGTCAGGGCAATCAAGATGGGTGCAAAGGACTATCTTGCCAAGCCGGTATTCCACGAGCAGTTGGTGGAAATGGTCAAGGAACTATTGAAACCCGTATCAACTGTTCGCAGTAAGGAGAAGGAACTCTTCAAGCGTACAAGCCCCAAGGCTATGGAAGCTATGAATATGGCGGAGTTGGTTGCTCCATCGGATATTTCAGTATTGATTCTCGGAGCAAACGGAACAGGCAAAGAGTCCATAGCGCGAACCATTCACTTCCATAGCAACCGCAAGGATAAGCCTTTTGTTGCGGTGAACTGCGGTGCCATACCTCATGAACTGGCTGCTTCTACATTCTTCGGGCACGCAAAAGGTGCGTTCACAGGTGCTGATGCCGACAAGGGTGGTTGTTTTGAAGCCGCCAATGGCGGTACGCTCTTTCTTGATGAGATAGGAACATTGCCATACGATATGCAGTCCTCATTGCTGCGAGTGTTACAAGAGGGAACATTTATGCCAGTCGGCTCAAGTGTGGAGCGTGTGGCGGATGTCCGTATCGTGGCAGCGACTAATGAAGATATTGGGAAGGCTATTGCCGAGGGGCGTTTCCGTGAGGACTTGTACCATCGTCTGGGTGAATTTGAGATACGACAACCCTCACTTGCCGAGTGTCCCGAAGATATACTCCCACTTGCCAACTTCTTCCGCGAGAAATTCTCAAAAGAACTGCACCGTGAGAGAACAGGCTTTACCGCTGAAGCGGAACGGTTATTGCTCTCACACTCCTGGTCAGGCAATATAAGGGAGTTGCAGAACAAGATTAGGCGTGCGGTATTGATGGCTAAAGATACGCTCATTGACTTTGTAGATTTGAATATTGTACAGGCAAAGCCAGTAGATATTCCGGAGGCTCCGCTGCAACCATTGAAGGATGAGGAGGTGGAAAAGCAGAGCATCATAAGAGCCTTACAGTCATGTGGTGGTGTTAAGACCAAAGCGGCTCAAATGCTTAATGTAGACTCATCTACACTATACCGCAAGATGAAAAAGTATGGTATAAAATGATGATTGTGGTAGCAATATGAACCGCATATCGGCAAAAAGTTGTATCTTTGAGCCGTAAAATTGAAATATCGCGGCGGAACATTCGTTGTTCCTGTCCGTTTATATAGACATAAGTTCGCAAGAATCCCGAACAGAAATCTGGCAGTTGAAGTTAAGGAGAGTATTGCGTATGCTTATGCTATGCCTATGGCATAGCGTGGCGTTACGTACTCTCCTTGGGCCCATGCCAGAGCCTCTGTTCGGATGCGTGATGACCACGCTTTTTTTACGAACGGAGGTAACGATATGGCAAAGATTCAGATCATAGCAGCGATGACAATGGACGGCTTTCTTCCGAAAGCTGACGAGAACTTAATGCAGTGGGTAATGAATGATGCCAAGGGCTTTCCATATTGGCACGAGCGTAGCATCTATCGCCTTATGCCTCACTATCCGTTGCTCGACCTGCTTGCCGAGAAACACTCCGACAACAACCAATCCGATACATACATCGCTGAAATATCCGACAAGGATAGCATAGAACTTCTGCGTGGACTCTCACGCTACAACCTCATTGACGAGATGGTTGTCTATATCTTGCCTGTCATTGCAGGTAAGGGAACTCTCGTATTTGATGACCTTACTCCAAGCCGTTGGAATATGTATAAGACTACATCCTTCTCCAACGGAATAACTCGCATCATCTATCGCAACTCTTGCATTTTGCAATAGCAGGTTGCGAAAAAGTGTTGCATTTTGCAATACTCTGAAAATCCTCAAATTTCACGCTGAAAATTTTTATTTCACTGATACACAATGATGTATCGGTGTCTTTTCGTGTCATTCCATGTCATTGGCACGCAGGATGCCATTTAATAAGTATAACCTGTTGCGCAACACGGTGTAAATAACCCGATTATTCACACTTAAACAGATTATACGATGTTACAGATAAATAGTGAAACCGCCCACAAGATGTTCATCCAACTGATGGAACGCTTCGATAAGATTGAGAAGATGCTGGAGCGACAGAACAAGATGAAGGAGTGTCTCGATGGCGACACGCTGCTGGATAACTACGACCTGAGCAAACTGCTTGGCGTGACTCACCGCACCCTTGCTCGCTACCGCCAGAAGAAACTTATCCGCTACTATATGATAGACGGACGCACATACTACAAGGCTTCCGAGATTAATGATTTTCTTAAGATGAAAGGTGCCTTATGAAAGTAGTTGTAATAGAAGAGAAGGTATTTGAGGATCTTTTGTCAAGTATCGAGATGTTCGTTCATAAGTTTGAACAAACATTAAACAGTGAATCAGAAAAGCGTTTAGGAAGATGGCTGGATACTCACGAAGTGTGTGCCTTACTAAATCTATCCAAGCGTACAGTACAGAGTTTAAGGGCGAGTGGGAAGTTGCCTTCTACGCAAATATGCAAGAAGAACTACTATAAGCCAGAAGATATTGAGAAACTATTAAAAGAAAGAAACGATGAATCATGATACCCATACTAACACTCATCGTGCAAAAAGAGCTATAGCGGCCTTTTCTAAAATGAGTGCTATCCTTGATAAAGTCAAGGAAAACTACAAGCCTACATTGAACGGGGAAAAACTGATAACTGATAAGGAATTGGCAGATTTTCTCAAAATAAACAAGCGTTCACTGGTCGAATATAGGAAGAATGGAATACTGCCATATTACCACATAGGAGGACGAATCTTGTATAAAGAATCCGATGTAGAACGGATAATGCAAGAGAATTTCTATGATGTATTCGGCAAGGAGTAGTTTGAAGTGTTAAAATACCTATAATAACACTCTTAAAAACGCCATGAGACTTGCGTGTAAGCCGATTTATGCTTATCTTTGCATCGTTGAAATTCACATGTGCACGTAACGTGTTTCTGAAATAAGGTGAATTCTTTTGTAGATTAAACGTGCCAGTCTCGTGGCTTTTTTATAGAAGTCAAAGGCAAAGCGTTAAGATACAAGTGCTTACAAGGATACATCAATCCCTGGTGGCACCACTGAAAGTCAGAGAGTTACTGCAAAATGTAGCTCTCTTTTTTATTATCTTCACCCCTTGATTGAGCCTTAGTTTCAACCCTTTGTTGCAACCGTGGCAATCACAGTAAAAGAGCTTTGTTACAAGTATAAGGTACCCACTAACAACGAATCACCTCCAATACTGAGAAGTGACAAAAGACAGAAAACCAAAATATGTCAGTCCGGACAAAAGAACGTAGACACAACAAAAGTGTTAATTTACAATTGATTTATGGTAGAATACGGAGATTTTGCAAACGATGCGGGACTTTCTCAAAGATAATCTCTATATTTGCATATAAATGATAAAGTAGCAACAGATGAATAACAAGGTAACATATTGGGTTGAAATGTCAGATTATGATTTCGACACAGCAAAAGCTATGCTTGAAACCAAGCGTTACCTGTATGTAGCTTTCATGTGTCACCAAACCATAGAGAAGATTCTCAAAGCATATTGGAGCAAAGTGTTGGAAGAACCGCCTTTTTGAAGATTCACAACTTGTCAAGACTTGCGGAGAAAAGCGGTTTGGATGAAGACATGTCAGAAGGACAAACAGACTTCATAGACGAGCTTGAACCGTTGAACATAGAAGCACGTTACCCCTCATATAAGGAGAGGTTGATGAAAAGTCTGACCGCTGACCGTTGCAAAGATTTGATTGAACAAACAGACAAATTAAGAACATGGATAAAGAGCAAGCTATAAAATTGGCACAACGCTATAAGGCAGTAGTCGCAGAACGATTGCCGTTAAAGGCTCTTTACCTTTATGGCTCATACAGCAAAGGCAACCATACGGAGGACAGCGATATTGACATTGCCGTAGTTGTGGAACGCATGAGCGACAACTATTTTGAAGATACTCCTTTATTGTGGAAATTGAAACGTAAGGTAAGCAACCTTATAGAACCGGTTCTACTTACAGAGGACACAAACAATCCCCTATATGCAGACATTCTCAAAACAGGAATACTGATATAAAGGAGAAATAACTATCCCGTACAAAAAATATATCAATCAATACATCCATTAACAATTCAAGCCGTTTAAACCCATGTTTAAACCAAGCGAGTAGATAATAAAAAAGTGCTACGATAAATTTCTAAAACGGCATTTATGCAAAATAAGCATGAGCGCCGTCTCTTTTTGTCTGTCCAATTTTTCTTTCAGTTCTCTTAAAAGAAGATATAGGATATGCTGAAAATCAGACATGAGTATAAAGAGTACCTTTTTTGAAGAAAGTTCATTTTACAGGGAGAGTTAGAAAAAAGTCCTCACAAGAATATAAAGAAATTATAAATTTAGTATCTTTGCATTATAAGTAAGTTCGTTTATGAAGCTGATAGAAAACAACATACAGAAGATTATCGCTTTGTGCAAGAAGCACAAAGTAAGCAAATTGTTTGTGTTCGGTTCTATCCTTACCAATCGTTTCAATGACAATAGCGATGTGGACTTGGTTGTCTCTTTTAACAAGGCAGAAGTAAGCGATTACTTCGACAACTACTTTGATTTCAAATATTCGCTGGAAGAATTGTTTGGCAGAGAAGTTGATTTGTTAGAAGAACAGACCATAAAGAATCCATATCTGAAAAAGAATGTGGATGCAACAAAAGCATTGATATATGGATGATTTGATAAAAAAGCACTTGCAAGATATTCTGACTGCCGTTGAAGAAATAGAAAGTTTCTTTGATGACAAGCCGAAACTGTTTGAAGACTTTTACAGCAATCTCTGCCTTAGACGTGCCATTGAACGGAATATAGAAATTATAGGTGAAGCCATGAACAGAATCTTAAAAACAGATAGAAACATAGCTATCACCAATTCACGAAAGATTGTAGATGCAAGAAATTATATCATACATGGATATGATAGTTTGTCGGCTGATATTCTTTGGAGCATGGTTATCAATCATCTGCCGAAGCTGGAAGATGAAGTAACAGCATTACTGAATAATAAATGATACAGCCTTTCTCAATACCGATATACTGAAAACTGGGATATTGATATAAGGAAGAAATACCTATCCATACAAAAAATATAGTAATCAGAGATAATCAGTACATCCATTAACAATTCAAGCCGTTTAAACCCATGTTTAAACCAAGCGAATAGATAATAAAATTACGGGAAATTTTAGTAACTCCACTGATTCATAAAGTGACATAGCTCAGTTGGTTGCTTCCAAAAGTGAGCGTTAGCGAGCTTTCGAATGTCGAAAAAAAGCAAAGGACTGAAAATCCTTGTGTCCCCCGGTTCGATTCCTGGTGGCACCACTTTTTAAGAAGGAAAAATGATGTAAATCCCTGAATTTCAAAGAAGTTCGGAGATTTTTCTTTTCCAAGAGTAAGCAAAATTAGTGGGATTGAAGCAAACTATACGTCCTTATTCAAGGGACTGGTTTTAAAAGCCCGGAATGTTCCACTGCGAGGTATTTACTTCATTCTTTTACACCACGTTACACTATTTTACATAACAGGGTTCTCGGTTCGATTTCCTAACTTTGTATCATTAAAAATTGAGCCGTATGGAAAGAAAAAGATTCAGCGTGTTGTTCTTCATCAAGCGTAGCAAACTGTTAAAAAACGGGGAAGCACCCGTGCGTGTGCGTGTCACTTATGACCGCCTATACGTGGAACTTCAACTAAAGCGGAGCGTAAAAGTCCCACTTTGGTCGCAGGAAAAAGAGAAATCGACAGGCAAAGATCGAAACTCCGTAGAACTTAACCATTACATTGACGCCCTGCGTGTGAAATTCTATCAGATTTACCAAGATTTGGAACTGGAGGGAAAGATTATCTCCGCACGTGCCATAGTGAACCGCTATCAGGGAAAGGACAAGACTTTCAAGACATTATATAATGTATTCAAAGAACATAATGACAACTGCCGGAAGCTAATCGGGACGGATTATGCCGACATCACCGTAAGACGTTACGACAATTGCCTTAAATACCTCATAGAACTGGTTAAACGGGATTACAAGGTAGATGATATGTTACTGCGTGAGGTAAACGGGGAACTGGTACGCAAATTCGATTTATACCTAAAGACGGAGAAGCATTGCGCACAGAATACCGTTATCCGGTACATGAAATGTTTTAAGAAAGTGATAAACCTTGCCATTGCCAACAAGTGGCTGACAAAGAACCCGTTTGCCGGAATCAAGTTTCACGAGGTGGAAGTAAACAAACAGTTCCTAAACCAAGCCGAGATAAACCGGATATGGCAGAAAGAGTTCAGGATTGAACGGCTGGAACTGGTACGGGATGTTTTTATCTTCTGCGTATATACCGGGCTGGCATTCATAGACGTGTATAACTTGCGCCCCGAACACGTTTCAGAGGACAGCAACGGCAACCTGTGGATAGTGAAACCCCGTGAAAAGACAAACAACCTCTGTAACATCCCGCTTTTGAGCATTCCCAAACAGATACTTGAAAAGTATAAGGATAATCCTTACTGCATGGATAAAGGAACTTTGTTGCCCGTTCCCTGCAATCAGAAGATGAACAGTTACCTGAAAGAGATTGCCGATCTGTGTGGTATCAAAAAGAACCTGACCACGCACACAGCCCGGCACAGTTTCGCTTCGGTTATCGCACTGGCTAGCAACGTGTCACTACCGAACGTGGCTAAAATGCTGGGGCATTCATCCACCCGAATGACGCAGCATTATGCGAAAGTATTAGACCAAACGATACTAAGGGATATGCAAGCCGTTGAGAAACAGCTATCCGTATAACCACGAAGAAGCCAGCAACACAGTTTTCAAGAAAACGTGATTGCTGGCTTTCAATCAAACAATATAGAAAACAAGACAGCTATATTTCAATACTTCAATATTCCAAGAAAGCAAGACATCAATAAAACAAGATTTCATGTTTTCAAGATTTCATTTTCTGTAATGCCTTTCCAGCAGGTCTAAAATCTCGCTTTCACGGTAGATGATTTTTCCCGGAAGCTGCACGTACCCCAGCAGCCCCGTGTCCCTGTAATCCTGCAACGTCCGTTTGCTGATGCAAAGCCGCCTGCACACCTCATCGCCCGTCAGGTAGTGTTCACCGTTCAATACCGGGCGATAGTTCATTACCACGTACTCCACGTTTTCCAGCACCCTGTCGAGGGAGGAAAACAGTACCAGTGTGGTTTCGGAATCTTTCGTTATCAAATCCATACGCCTACTTTTTAGAATTGTCCCTTACTTGGTCGAGCAGAAAGGCTTCCACGTCCGAAGCCTTGTAGTAAATCTTATTGTTAATCTGCGAATAAGGCAGTTTCCCCGTATCACGGTAAGTCTGCATCGTCCGGGCTGAAACATTCAGCAAACGGCAAGTCTCGCAGTTATCCAGCCACTTGTCACGCTTCCTGCGTAAAGGCACGCAGAGCGCATCCACACGACCCACAAAATTTTCAAACCTCTGTTTCCATAGTTCAAACGTTTTCTTTTCAATCGTCACTATTTCCATAACCGATATATTTATTCTTGTCAATACTCCGTTTTTCTTCACTGGTGCAAATATATAAGGCTGAATGACAGGTTGTTTCTTCCTGTCCGCAAATGACCTTGCGTGTCCGAAAATGTCCACCGCCAACCCAACAACAACACGAAAGAAATGAACCGATAACAAAAAACCTGTTTTTTCTCCACTCCCTAAATAAGTAAGGTAATGAACACAAAGCCGTTTTCCATTTGCCGACATTAATTTGGCGCAGAGCGAAGCAAAGCGATTCCAAACGGCTGACGCTTTGTTTTTTACAGATTTTTCTTATTTTATTTGTGGTGCTAATTCAAAAAACAAGCACCTATGAACAATCCTCTCGAAGAAATTTTCAAACGGCTGGAGAACATCGAAAAGATGATTGCCCCGGTCATGGGCGCACAGCCTGAAGAACGGCAGGACGGAAAAGAGCCTGTGTTAGTCAAAATATCCGTTGCCAGCGGCATAACCGGGTATTCGGTCAATTACCTGTATCATTTAGCCAGTAAGGGGATGATACCGTGTGTCAAGCGTGGGCGTACCCTGCGTTTTGACATGGAGGAACTCAAAAAGTGGATGCAGCAGCAGTATGTCCCGGCTTCTAACAGACTTCCCGATGAAAAAGAAAAGAAGTGATGATGCACGGCATATCGAGGGCTGGCAGTCAAAGAACGAGCGCATCGAAAGCCTGTTGAGCGTCCTGTACGATTTCCGGTTCAACACCGTAAAGAGCCGGACGGAATACCGGGCTGCGGATTCTTCGGGCTTGTACCAGCCCGTTACGAAATTCGTTCTGAACTCGTTCAGGCGCAGGCTGGATGCGACCGCTGGTATCGTCACCTCTGCCGAGAACATCCGTACCATACTGGAAAGCGATTTCGCAAGAAAGGTACATCCCATACGGGAATACTTCAACGCCCTGCCGCTTCTCAATCCAACCGAACACGGGCATATCGGCAGGCTCCTGAACACGGTACAGGTAGCCAACCCCGGCAAATGGGAGGAATATTTCACGAAATGGCTTATCGGTGTGGTAGCCAACGCCATGAATGACACGGGATGCCAGAACCATACCTGTTTGGTATTGACAGGGGACAAGCAGGGACAGTTCAAATCGTGGTGGCTGGACAACCTTTGCCCGACACCGCTTAAGAACTACCTGTTCACCGGGAAGATAGACCCGCAGGGTAAAGACATCCTGACACTGATAGCCGAATACCTGTTCATCAACATTGACGACCAGCTAAAGGAACTCAACAAGCAGAACGAGAACGCATTGAAGAACCTTATCACCACCCCGGCGGTAAAGTTCCGCAGACCGTATGATGTTTACATAGAGGAATACCCCCACCTCGCCAGCTTCATGGCTTCGGTGAACGGCAACGAGTTCCTGACCGACCCGACAGGCAGCAGGCGTTTCTTGCCGTTCGAGGTGCTGCACATAGACAAGCCCACGGCAGAAAGCATCCGCATGGATAACGTCTATTCCGAAATCATGTACCTGTACCGTCAGGGCGTACGCTACTGGTTCAATGATGCGGAGATTGGGGAACTGCACCTGACAAATGCGGAATTTGAGGTGCAGACGGTCGAGTTCGAGATGCTGGCACAATACTTTGAGAAGCCGACAGAGAGGGAAGAAGCCCTGTTTTTTATGACAACGGCACAGATACTGGCACGCTTACGGGATATATGCCCCATGCAACTATCCGAAAAACGGCTGGGGGAAGCGTTACGCAAAGCCGGGTTCAAACGGGTACAGAAACGTATCGACAAACAGACCTATTCGGTATATGGGTATAGGATAAAGCCTGTTCCAACATCCTGTACAAACAACGATTACGGTTAGCACGGTCATTTTACGATTGGGTATTACTGCAACGCAGTAACTGCCATAGTAAGATATATTTTTATTTTATATCCTGTATATCAGATATTTAATAATAACGCAGTAAGCAGTAAGATAAAACCGCAAACTTTTGGAAAAGTTTGGAAAAAGAAAAAACGCAGGAATTATCAGGGTTATATTTCTATCTTCTTTTGAAGAAATAACTTACTTATCTTACTGCATAAGAGATAATCCGCTGAAAGAAAAAGAATTATGCGAAGAAACATAGCAATTTTTCTTCTTACTGTGCTACTGCAATTTATCAACATCAAAAAAATAAAGATTATGACCTACAAGGAAGCCAACAATATCAGTATCAAGGATTACCTGAACTCTTTGGAAATCCAGCCCGTCACGGAAAAGGGAAGCTACGGGATGTACCGCAGCCCCTTACGGGAGGACAACACGCCGAGTTTCAAGGTGGATTATAACGCCAATCTATGGTGTGACTACGGAACTGGCGAGGGCGGGACGCTCATCGACCTTGTGATGAAGCAGAACGGGTGCAACGCCTACGGTGCTATCTGCCGACTGGAGCAGGGCGACATTACCTCTTTTTCCTTTCACGGGAAAGACCTGCCCGAAAGGGACACGAAAAGGCAGGCAGCCAGCCCGATAGAGATACGCAGAATACAGCCGTTACAGAATCCGGCACTCATGCGCTACTTGCAGGAAAGGGGGATTTCCCCCGGAACGGCAGCCCCATACGTGCAGGAAATGTATTACCGTATCGGTGGCAAGCCTTATTTTGCGCTGGCGTTCAGGAATGATTCAGGAGGTTACGAGCTTCGCAATCCCCGTTTCAAGGGCAGCACATCGAAAGACATCACCCACATAAGGCAAAAGGGAGAGCAGAGAGACACCTGTTTCGTGTTCGAGGGCTTTATGGACTATCTTTCATTCCTCACTATCCAGCAACAGAAAAGCCCGGGTATGCCCTGTACCGACTGGCAGGATTACGTTAGTCAGCACGAAGCTGACCGAGTTACAGTTCTACGCAATCAGGAAGCGAGCCGGGGAAGCCGGGCTGCACGTCAGCGAGTACGTCCGGCAGGCGGTCGTTTCGGCAGAGGTAACACCCAGGCTGAACAGGCAGGATGCGGACACTATCCGCAAGCTGGCGGGCGAAGCCAACAACATCAACCAGCTGGCACACCGGGCGAATGCCGGAGGATTCGCACTGGTGGCGGTGGAACTGGTGAAACTCAAGAACAGGATTGTCGAAATCATAAACCAACTGTCGGATGATTGGAAAAATAAGAAAGGGAAGCGGATTTAAAGGCTGCGTGAACTATGTACTCGGCAAGGAACAGGCAACCTTGCTTCATGCGGAGGGAGTGTTAGCCGAAAGCAACCGGGACATCATACGCAGTTTCATACTGCAAGCCGGGATGAACCCCGACCTGAAAAATCCTATCGGACATATTGCGCTAAGCTATTCCCCGGTGGACGCACCCAAGCTGACAGACGGGAAAATGGTACAGCTTGCACAGGAGTACATGCGTGAAATGAAAATCACCGATACGCAGTACATCATCGTGCGCCACCAAGACCGGGAACACCCGCACGTGCATATCGTGTTCAACCGTATAGACAACAACGGCAAGACCATTTCGGACAGGAACGACATGTACCGCAACGAGCAGATATGCAAGAAGCTGAAAGCCAAACACGGGCTTTATTTCGCTAAAGGCAAGGAGCATGTAAAGCAGCACCGTTTGAGAGAGCCGGACAAATCCAAATACGAGATTTACAATGCCGTAAAGGATGAAATCGGGAAATCAAGGAACTGGCAGCAGTTACAAACCCGGCTGGCAGAAAAGGGTATCGGGATTCATTTCAAGTACAGGGGACAGACTGGCGAAGTACAGGGCATATCCTTTTCCAAAGGCGAATACACGTTCAAGGGTTCGGAGATAGACCGCAGTTTCAGTTTCTCCAAGCTGGATAAATGCTTCGGGGATGTGGGGCTGAACACTGCCGGAAACAATAGGCAGACGGTTTCCGCACCTGTTCAGGAGCCAGCGCAGACACCGGGAAAAGCCGACAGTCCGTTACTGGCAGGCTTGGGCGGTCTGTTCTCCGCCCCGTCCTCTCCGGCTGATGAAACGCCCGACAATCCCGGTGAAAGAAAAAAGAAGAAAAAGAAACGACACTTAAAATTATAGGAACATGGAAAATAACTTAATTTTGGAGGGGCTTCTCTCTATGGTTACGGAACTGAAAGAACGGCAGGAGAAGCAGGTAACGCCAGCCAGCCGGGAGGAAACGATTAACCGACTGGACGTTATCGAACAGCACATTTCGGAAATGCAGGGCAAATCCGGCATTACTGAAAACACGGTGCAGGAGATTCTAAACCAAATCGGCAGTATCGGAAAAGGGCAATTCGAGAACCAAAAACAAGACCTTGAAGATATAAAGGGGCTTATCGTGACCTCGCACCGATATTTTAAGGAGCGGTTAAAGGGGGTGTTCCCAGCTGATGATACACCGACCGGAGAAACAACGCCCGTTTCATGGTACGGCAAACTGATATACCGGGTAACTCCCTACTTGAAACCCAAGTTCTTTCTTCTTTCAGCAGGTTTTATTATCTGTATCACTTCGCTAATCTTGAATATTCGTTTTACGGAACGGATGCAACGGTTACAGGACAATGATATAAAATACCGCTATATCCTGATGAAAGGAAAGGCAGACAGCAGCAGCCTTGATTTGCTGGAAACGAAGTTCAGCCGGGAACGGGACAACGCTTTCATCCGAAGCCTGACCGATTCGGTGAAAGGCTTTGAATACCGCAGCAGGAAGCAGGCGGAAGCGTTGGAACGGGCAAGACTGTTAAACGAACAAGCCGAGCAGCTAAGGGAGCAAGCCGACAAGCTGGGCAAACCATAAACCCAAAGCGAAGCCGGAGCAGAACCGCCCCGGCTTTCTAATTCACTTCTTTTTCTTCGTGCAGTGTTCTTTCTCGAACTGGCGTAGCGTGGTGACGCTGAACCGTTCCTTGATAAACTCCCGGACATCGGAAGCCTTGTAGTAGACTTTTCCGCTGATTGTGAAGTACGGCAGCGCACCGATAGCCCGGTAGCGTTGCAGGGTCTTAATACTTACTTTGAACAGCAGGCACAAGTCCTGATTATCCAGCAGGTTGTCATCTTCGGGCAGCACCCTGTCGGCATTGCGCAGTACCCGTACATCCTTGCAGAGTTCTTCCAGTTTGGCGTACAGCTTCTGCATCCATACGCTGAAATCGTCATTATCTATATACATGATTGCTTCATTTTTCTGATTATACATTCTTGTCTGTCAATCGATTGATGAAGCAAAGTTCAGAAAACGAGAGCAAAGAAAATAAGGGAATGGTACATCCACTCCCCTATAAATTATTTATATCTCATTGATTATCAAATAAAAAATATTTAAAAATAATCGTAGCCATTGTCTTTACTCTTTTTAATAATAGCTAATTTCAACCTACCTAAAAAATCTGTGATTTTAGTAGGTTTTCGTTTAATAACTGCTATTTCTTTTTTGTATATATCACCAAAACTGATATTAAACATTTTCTCAAAAATATGTGATATATCACTTAGAAAAATATCCTTGTTATCAATGCGAATAATACCATCTTTGATATAAAAAATACCACAAACTAATTCCATTATATCTATAATATTAATTACCTCACTGTTTAAATAAAAGGGAGATTTCCAATCTGATTCAATATTAATGAAAAATTTGGGGTATTCCATTTGCCGATAGATTAGTTCTTGCTCCATATTTATTAAAGATAACAGTTTGTCAAGATATATAATTTTTAACTTGCTATTTTCCGTAGGTGAAGTTTCTTCTAAAGCCTTAATTGTACCAAAATCTATATAACTCATATTTAATTGCCTAATACGTGTTTTGTTATCATTTTCTTTATTAAGGTAATCGAATAATTCTTCTACAAATTCAAGATATGCAGCAGTAATAGATTCTATATCAGATTTTTCCTTTTGGAAAGGATGTTTTAATAATTTATATATCTGTTTTTCTGCTAAATTCCAGTTTGCCATAATTAACTTAAGTAGCTATCGTGAACATTTTATAAGTTCTTTGCGATTTTCTGCCATTTCTTTTGTCTGTGTTTATAAAAATAAAGAGTCCACCAAGCAACAAGCGGGGTTAGATAACCAGCATACAATTCAACACTATCGGTATATTTTGTAACATTTTCGGTAATCTTTTCCATTTGAATATAATGATTCCATATAGTTACTCTGTTATTATAC
>PPYE01275244.1_pt1 | contig 52484 bp, 47 predicted proteins | sample 1559881 | NCBI WGS metagenome assembly PPYE01 (sample SAMN08240022, study PRJNA423297) | Human gut metagenome, whole genome shotgun sequencing project.
GCACCGGGCGGGCGCTCCTCATCCTCGCCGCGCGAAGAGAAACCAAAGCGCGGCGAGCGCGGCGAGGATGAGGAGCGCCCGCCCGGTGCCGACGTTCGACTCGATGAAGTCGATGCTCTCGCGCCAATTCGTGAGGTAGAGCGCCATGAGCGAGGCGGGCGTGAGGCAGTGCCACACGATGCAGTAGTAGGCGATCTGCGCGAGCGGGATCAAGAGGGCGGCGATGTTGAGCAGCCCCATGAATCCCGCGACGATGCGCGCGTGGCCGATGCGGAAAAGCGCGGCGGCAAGCGTGGGAAGCAGGACGATTTCTGCCGTGCCGACGAGGAAGTCGTAGCAAATTTTCGACCTGTACCAGTCCTGTGCGTACGTCCACGTGTAGAGCAGCGGGAACGTCACGCACCACGCGATCCCCGCGATGAGATTCGGCGCCATGGGGAGGGAGAAGAGCGGCACGCGCGTCGCGTACGGCAGCAGCGTGAGCGCCGCGACGACGGGCACGAGCGCCGTCATGAAGTAGCCTGCGCCCATGTCCTGCCCGATATTGATATAGAAGGCGATGAGACAGATGAAGTAAATGCCTGCCGCCGTCAGCCAGCGGATGATATTGTCCTGGCTCGTAGTGGAAATCGTCATGTGATCCCTCGGTTCTTTCCTAGTTGACAGAGTAGAGTTTACAGGAAAAAGGGGGGTTCGTCAACAAAGTCGCGTATTTCGTAAGGGTTCCCCTTGACTTCCCGCGCATTTCTCCCTACAATCAATACGGTATGCAGGTCGGCACACACTGGATCCTTAGGGAGGACAGACCTTGGAGCAGAATGTTACCATACTGGATGTAGCAAGACTTGCGGGCGTGTCGAAGAGCACGGTCTCGCGCTATCTGAACGGCGGTTACGTGAGCGTCGAAAAGGCGGAGCAGGTTCGTCGGGCAATCGATGAGACCGGTTTCCGGTCAAACTTCTTTGCACGGCGGCTCAAGACCAAGACGAGCCAGCTTATCGGCATCGTCCTGCCGCGCATGGACTCCGTCTCGGTAGGACGGCTGCTGGCGGGCGTGGGCAGCGTGCTCGACCCGGCGGGCTATCAGGGCATCCTGCTCGTGAGCCAGCTCGATCCGCAGAAGGAAATCGAGCATATCGAGAGCCTCTGCCAGCAGGGCGTCGACGGCATCCTCGTCGACAGCGTCGCGATCACCGACGCGCACGTCGCGTTCGCCCAGAACGCGCGGATCCCGATCCTCTTTACGGGGCAGAGCCGCGCGGAAGTCCATTGCCTCAAGATCGATGATGCGGCGGCAGGATACATGATGGGAACCTACCTGCGCCAGATGGGGCATCGGCGCGCCGTCTTCGTAGGCGTAACGGACGCCGACCGCGCCGTCGGCGTCGAGCGCAGGCAGGGATTCGAGAACGGGTTTTGCACCGAGCGCGGGTCGCACGTCGATTTCGTCGAGACGGGGTTTGACTTTCTTTCCGCCTATCAGAACGCGGGAAAAGCATGCGCCTTCCATCCGACTGTCCTCGTCTGCGCGACGGACGGCATCGCGCTCGGCGTCCTGCGCTACCTGCACGAGTGCGCGATCCGCGTGCCGGAGGAAATATCCGTCGTGGGATTCGGCGGCTATGACGTCGGCGCTGTCGTCTATCCCGCGCTCACGACGATCGCGTTTGACTACGAGCGGCTTGGCAAAGAGGCGGCAGAGGGACTCCTTGCACGCATCGCGCATCGCGCGCCGGCATTTGCATGGGATCCGTTTGATACGGGCCGATCCATGCGTTTTGTCGAGCGCGAGAGCGTCCGCGCGCTCGGGACGGGCGGCAGGCATCTGCGCCGCCTGCGTTAAGGGACATTCTGACGATTTAATTGCATTTTTATTGTATTTTTACTAAACATGTGTTACAGTATCCATAAGTTTGCGGGCTGCGCAAAGGAAGCGATGAGGAAACATGGAAACTCACATTCCTTCGCAGAGGCAGATGAAGTTCATTGCTTTTTGGCAAGGAGGAATGTCTTATGAAGAAGACTCTCGTATCGGCACTGACGACGGCTCTCGTCGTCGGCGCAGCATCCACGACGTTTGCAGCATCGAATCCGTTTGCAGACGTACCCGCTGACCACTGGGCTTACGATGCCGTTTCGCAGCTCGCTGCGGACGGCGTCATCGAAGGCTACGGCGACGGCACGTACCGGGGCGACAACGAGATCACGCGTTATGAGATGGCGCAGATGGTCGCAAAGGCCATGGCGAAGTCGGGCGTCAGCGACGCAGACAAGGCCCTGATCGAGAAGCTCTCCGCTGAATTCGCGGATGAGCTCAACAACCTCGGCGTCCGCGTCGCAAGCCTCGAGCGCAATGCGGACATGGTCAAGTGGAACGGGCAGGCTCGTTACACGATGGCACGCCACGTCGATAAGGACGCTACCGCAACGGACAGTCACACGGATGAGTTCCTCTTCCGTCTCGAGCCGTCGGCTGAGGTCAACAGCAACTGGCACGTCAATGCGCGTCTCGACGCAAAGATCAACGCGGCAAAGGACGAGGGCAATGACGGCAACGTCTCGCTCAAGCGTATTTGGGCGCAGGGCAACTACGACAACTTCGCCGTCAAGCTTGGCCGTTTCGGCTCGCTCGACAACGATTCCGTTTTCGATACGCAGATCGCGGGTGCGGAAGTCGCATTCGGCAACAAGGCGCAGGCCATCCTCGGCGCCGGCCGCCAAAGCTTCAGCGGAAACGGTGGCAGTGGCTCGCTGCAGGGCGAAGATGCTGCAAACCATTACTATGCAGGCGTTTCCTACAAGGACGGCAAGGCCATGGCGGGGATTTCCTACCACACGCTGAACCTGCGCAATTCCTCGGAGAAGAACTTCCGTGAAGGCATCGCAAAGGCCGGCTACCGCTTCGACAAGAGCACGGCGCTGAACGGCTTCTATGCGAAGTCCAGGAAGTACACGGACAGCAAGGCCGCAGAGGCTTACAGCGTGGAGTTCGACTACAAGGGCGCGGATCAGATGAACGCCGGCACGTGGGGCGCATGGCTCGCCTATCGCCACCTCGGCCAGGATGCGACGCAGTTCAGCACGTATGATGCGATCAAGACGAACGAAAAGGGCTGGGAGATCGGCGGCAACTACACGTTTGCCAAGAACATCGTCGGCACGCTGCGCTATGGCAATGCGAAGCAGATCAATGGCGACGGCAAGGCGCATACGTACTTCGGCCGTGTCCAGTTCTTCTTCTGATCACGGATCACGAAGAGAACGAAGGACGCCAGTTTTCAAGGCTCTCGCTTCGGCGAGGGCCTTTTTGCGTGCCGTTTTCGGTATTACGAGGCTTTGATTTGCCCGAAAGGGCAAGATGCGATAGAATGAAACAGGAAGGGAGGTGGGAACGTCGTGTTCTCGTTGTTTTGGAGCGGGATCCAGCAGGATGTAAAGCTCGCCCTTGTCGCGCCCGTTCTCTGCGCCGTTTTCCGGCTGGCGTTTATCCTCGTCTATCGCCCCAAGAAGACGCCGTTCGGCGAATGGAAGAAATGGTACCATTGTTTCCGCTACGGGTTTTGGTGGGGCATGGACTTCCATGCTTACGTTTACTTATTCTCGCTCGTATTGGTCACGCTGCCCGGTACCTTCATTCCTGCGTACTACGCCGTAGGAGACACGGTGCGTCTCGTCGGCATCTGCTGTTATGCCGCTGTGCTCTATACGGCGTTTATGGGAAGGATGGTTTTCTACCGTCATTTCCACGATGTCTACAATCACTTGCTCTTTTTGGGACGCCATGCAGATCAAGATAATTTGCGCGACATCTTTTTTCATCAAGATCATGGCACATGGATTTTATGGAGCTACATTCCATTTCTCGCTGCCTGCATTGGCGCCGCGTCCTGGCTCCTCGGCCTGCCAACGGTTTCCTTTCCTGTGCCGGAATCGGCCGCGCTTCGGTACGCGCTCCATGCGACAGTAGGTATCGCGGCGATCGCACTCTTTTATTGGGCGCGCTATGGCGGAACGTTTCGTCATCGGAAGAAACCGGAATGGGATGAAGTGCCGGCCGTTGTCAAAGCGGATATTTTTATGGGCAAAGCGGTACGCGACGATCTCCTTGTCCTGGAGCATTTATTCCATCAAAAGCGCGATGCGTCGCTTTCGCATAGTGATGCAGAAGCGATTTCCATCATGGAGCCGATTCTTCCCCGCGCCTTCTCGAAATCGCCGTTGGATGCGTTTTGCCATGTGGCAGCAGGAGCGCGCATTCGACCGCCTCGCCATATTTTCCTGCTCTTTTTGGAGAGCCATTCGCAGAGCCTCTTGGATCCGCTGTACGGGTCGCTCCACCTTATGGAGGCGAGCAAGAAGTGGCGCAGGGAAGCAAACGCCGTATCGTTTGCCAATTTCCTGCCGGGCGGGATGGTCTCGCAGCCGTCTATCGTCAGCTTGATGTCCGGCGTGTTCGACTGCGACATGGAACTCAATGAAAATCCTTCCTTTTGGCAGGGCGCACCGCAGACGGCGCTTGCGCCTCAGCTCCAGCGGCTCGGCTATCGCACATCGTTTTGGTATGGCGGAAACCTGACGTGGAGCAGCCTCGATCATTTCGTTCCCGCCATGGGATTCGACCGCGCATTCGGAGGGCCGGATATCTGCGGGAAACATGCACCGCGCACATGGCTCGGCGTATACGATCATATTTTTTTGGAGGAAGTCGCGCGGCGCATTGAGGCAGATACGGGCGCAGCAGGCGAGTTCCACTTCGTTTATACGACTTCCAATCACGGACCGTATCGCATTCCGTTTGAGCAGTATGGTTTTGATGCCGAAACGGTCATGCCGGACGCGCCGGCAGCGCTCAAACGCGATGCGGCGACACGCCGAAGCCTTGCCAGTGCTTGGTATGCGGATCAATCTGCCGTGCGGTTCATCGAAAGGATGCGCGAAATGGATCCCGACAGTCTTTTCATTGTGACGGGGGACCATGCGACGGATATCCTGCCGCTCGCGTACGATATTGTGCCGCGCAGGGAAATGAATCTGCGGGAGCATCTCCTGACCTCGTTTGCAATGGCACATCCGTCCTTGGATCCCGCCATGCTGGCGGAACGGACGATCGGAAGTCATATGCATATCGCACCGACGCTATTTGAGATGATCGCGCCGAGCGGCTTTCCGTACCGTGCGATTGTCCCTTCGTTTTTCGAGCCGATCGATCACGTCGTCACGCCGTACGCTTGGATGACAAAGGATGCGATCGGCAGCTACGTGGATGAAACAGAGCAGCCGCTTGCCGTATCGGCAAGGCTTCTTTCTGTCAGGCAAGAGGTTCGTCGCTTTGACGCGGAGCAAAAGGCGCTTTGCGAGCTTTCGGGCTGGCTTGTACGCCATCCGGAATGCTTGGTGTGACGGTGTTCTTATCTTGCGCGCCATGCTATAATTTTGGGGATGCGATCGGAAGAAATCAAAGGAGTGTGCACATGCATCTTGCCGTTATCATTTTGACGAAGAATGAGGAGCATAATATCGAGGGCGCGGTAAAGAGCGCTTCGTTTGCCGACGAGGTGGTCGTCCTCGATTCCGGCAGCACGGACCGCACGCGGGAGTTCGCCGAAAGGCTCGGCGCACGTTTTGTTGTCCATCCCATGGGCGAGGACGGTTTTGCAGGGCAGCGCAATGCGGCGCTCGATGAGACGGACGCGGACTGGGTCTTTTATTTGGATGCGGACGAGCGCATAACGGATGAGGCGGCGAAGGCACTGCAGGAGACGGTGGCTCGGAACCTGCCTGCCGTCTATCGCATGAAGCGCATCAATTCCGCGTTCGGACAGCAATTTCGGCATGGCGCGCTTGCCCCCAATTTCCCGTATCGGCTATTTCCGCGCACGGAAGCGAGGTGGCAGGGCAAGGTTCACGAATACATCGTCTCGGATTTGGAGCGGCGCAAGGTGGGAGGACATCTTCTTCACCATACCTATACGACGTGGCAGCAATATTTTGCCAAAATGAATCAATATTCATCATTTGCCGCACGGGAACAGTTTGAAACGGGGAAGCGCATCGGCTGGGTGCGCACGTTTTCCCATGCGGGGTATGCGTTCTTCCGCCATTATGTCATGCGGCGTGGATTCCTCGATGGGACGCTCGGCTTTGTGCTATGCGCCTTGTCCGGCATTTACGTCATGGCGAAATACATGAAGCTCATGAACTTATGGCGGATGGAAGACGAGAGGAACGGAAAATAGGGCGTATGAGGTGGGAGGAAACTGCATTGGACTATATTGCATTGGGCAAAACGATATACCGCATGAACCATCCGCGTGAGGCGAGGCGCTGCGCTGTATTCGTCATGCGATGCCTCCTGCATCCGCATCGCATGGAGAAACTCGAAGCTTATTTTGCACAGAATGCGGTGTTATCCCGCTTGGCGGAGTCGTACCCATTCGTTTACGAGCAGCCGACGCGTGCCTTTTTTTATTACCATGCGACGTTTGAGGAGCGTGCTGCGCTAGTCGAGCAGCACATGAGGTTCCTGCTGGAGCATTTGCACGAGGATGTTTTTTTGGGGCTGTATCAGGAGCGTCCTGTCACGCTTTGGCAAAGCGAGGACGAGGGCGAGCCGCTGAAGCTTCAGCTCGGTTTTCATCCGGGCCAGCGCAAGGAGGGGCTCCTTTCCGTTGTGCTGCATCTCGGCGATGCGGTGCTTTATCAGATCATGTTTTGGATTGCGCCCGACAAAGCGGGGAACATGGCAATGTGGATCGGCGCGATGCAGGGACCGAATATGGTGCATGCAAAGGATGTCATCAAAGCCGTCACAAAACGCTGCCATTCCTATCGAACGAAGAACCTCATCCTTCACGCAGCGCAGGAAGTTGCAAGGGTGCTCGGACTAAACCGCATTTACGCGGTCACGAATGAGGGGTATTACGCGAATAACCACGTCCGCCTTGACCGGAAACTCAAGACGAGCTTCAGCGACTTTTGGAAGGAATCAGGCGGCACGCCTTGTGAAGATACGCGCTTCTATTCGCTTCCGTTGGCCGAGCACCGCAAGCCCATGGAAGAGATCCCGACGCGAAAGCGCGCGACGTATCGCAGGCGGTATGCCATGCTCGACGCGATAGATGCATCGGTCGCATCAAGCATGAATGCGATCAAGAAGGAATCCGGGACGGATCGGAAGGACTGAAGCGGAATATGTGGATTTAAGAGGGCATACGGGAGGGATCTGCAAGAAGACGAGGAATTTTTCAAGGCACTGCAAAATCTAAGGAAGTGCTGCTGCAATGAAGCTCTTTGGATCGAGAGCACGCGGCGACCATCGGGTGGCTTCGGATATCGATCTTGCCGTTGCGGGCAAGGGCGGGATCCGAGAACGATTGGCTCGTGCATTCGACGAGAGCGCGCTTCCGTACACGTTTGACATTGTGGATTACGAGAACCTATCGAGTGCGCGTTTGCGTCATGCCGTGGACACAGACGGCGTGCTCTTATGGAAAAAAGAAGACGGAGCGGCATGGAATGAAAAAGGTCGTTCTGTTCGGCAGCCGTGTACGTGGCGATAGCAGGGAGCGAAGCGATATTGACCTTGCCGTAATCGGCGGCGATGTCGTCTCTGTTTGAAGCCTTGCAGAAGGCCTTGCAGTCGGATGGGGCTCTTTATGGGGAAGAACCAAAAGCGTGAGCAACGTGAAATCCTACAAGAATATCCTTGCCAATGCGCTCGTCCATTGGCGATGCCCTCTGACGACAAGCGCGATTGCCTTGCTGCAGGAGGCGTACTAGGGTACGGTAGGGGAAAGGTTAGGAAGGAAGGAAGGAACCTATGGGCTTCGTGGCTTCTATCGAACAGCGTATCTACTGCTGCCTCGTCGGCGCGGCATGCATGAGCAGTCTCTCCATAGCGGGGACGAATATTTTCCTGGCGTTGGGCGCGATCGGATTTCTGCATCGCGCATGGCGGAAGCATGACGATTTGCCGGGGCGCCTTTCGGGGATCAGCCGCTTCCTGTGGGCGCCGTACCTCCTGCTCGCTCTCGCGGCGCTGCTGTCGATTGCGGGGGCGCCGCATCCGCTGGCAGATCTTTTGGATTTCGGCAATTCGTACCTGCTTCGTCCGCTTCCGTTCCTGCTCGTCGTGCTCTTTGTGCGCGATGGGAAAAAGGCGCGCGGCCTCGTCCTTGCCATGGCGGCATCGGTCGGGCTCAATGCGCTCCTTGCGATCGGGCAGTGGCTCATGCACGATATGGCGTACGGCGCGCGATGGTCGGGCGGGATCTTTTACATGGCGCAGGGGACGATACTCGCTGCTGCCCTGCCGATTGCCTTGCTCCTTGCCATGCGCGAGAAGAAATATCGCGCATGCTGCACGCTGCTCTTCCTGCTGCTTGCGGCAGCGTTCCTGCTCAATGGCACGCGCGGCGCGTGGGTCGCTTCGCTCGCGGTCATGTCCGTCATTGCATTTGCCGGACTCAAATGGAAATCGTTTCTCGCCGGCACTGTCGCGATGGTGCTCCTTGTTGGGGCTGGCTTTACGCTCATCCCGCCGATTCATGACCGCATGGAGACGATCCTTCACTATCAGAAGGAGCACTCCTACTCGGAACGGGCACTGCTTTGGAAAAGCTCTGCCGCCATGCTCATGGATCATCCGCTGACGGGTGTCGGGCAGGGCGAGTTCCGCGATGCCTATCAGACGAAGTACATCCGCCCGGAGGCAAAAGAACCGTGGCTCGGCCATGCACACGACAATGTCGTGCACGCCTTCGCCGAGACGGGCATCTTGGGCGGGATGGCGTTCCTCGCGTTTTGGGTTTCGACGGTTTATTGCGCCATTCGTTCGTGGCGCAGGCATCATGATACGGCGAGCCTCGCCATGGCTGCCCTCATCATGGCATTCATGCTGCATGGGCTTACGGAGTATACGTGGGGCGGCGCGACGCAGAGCAAGTTCCTCTTCCTTGCGCTTGGGATCTGCGTGGCGTTTCAGAACATAAGATCTGCGGGCGGGTCTGATTTTCATTCCTAGCCGATACTTCGGGTGCCGATTATGCTATAGATTATGCTATAATAGAAGGATAGAAGGGATTGGCGCGTGAGGAAGAAGAAAGTGTAGGAAAGTCGGATGAAGCATATCGTCGTGGATCTGGAGATGAACCCGGTAGATCGTACGCTGCGCGAAGTACGGAAAAAACTCAACGAGGAGATCATTGAGATCGGTGCCGTGCGCCTTGGCGCGGACTTCCGGCAGGAGGACACGTTCCAGTGCTACGTGCGCCCGCAGTACGGCTCGATCAAGGCGCATATCGCGCAGCTCACGGGCATCACGGAGGAAAAGGTCGCAGGGCAGCCGCACTATGCGGAGCGTTTTGCCCGCTTCGTGGACTGGATCGGCGAGGAGGAGACGCGCATCTACTCGTGGAGCCTCTCGGACATCAAGCAGCTTCGCAGTGAGTGCCGCTACAAGCTGCCCGGCTTCGACGTGAAATGGCTCGATACGCGATGGGTCGACCTCCAGCAGCGGTTCGATGACCGTCTCGGCCTGCACCACAGCCTTGCGCTCAAGCACGCACTCGGCGCGATGAACCGTTCCTTTGAGGGGACGCAGCACACGGCGCTCGCGGACGCGATCAACACGAGCGCGATTCTCGCCCTCATGCAGGATGAGAAGAAGTTCAAAAAGACGATGCAGCCCGTACTCGACCTGCTGCAGCCGAAGGAAGTGCTCGCAAGCTCGATCGGCGACCTTTGCCCCGAGCTTCTGGAGCTCAGGAAGAACCTTTCTTGACCGGTAGGTTTCGATATGATACTATGAAAATGATTCTCTTCGCTGAAAGGCATGGGGATTCGGCCGGGGAGGGCGCGGTATGGAAAAAATGGGCGTTTTGGGACCGCTCGGCACACACAGCGAGGCGGCGGCGCGCTACCTAGCAGGGCTCTTGCCGGATGCGCAGGAGCTCTGCGTTTATCCCGACATCTTTGCCGTCATGCAGGCCGTCGAGGACCGCGAAGTGGAGACGGCACTCGTGCCCGTCGAGAACTCGCTCGAAGGAGCGGTCAGCATCACGCTTGATACGCTCGCGCGAAGCGATGCGCTCGAAGTCGTGCGCGAGCTCGTATGGCCCGTGCACAATCAGCTCATGGCGCGGTGCGGCGCGCGGGACGTGCGCCGTATTTGCTCGCATCCGCAGCCCATCTCGCAGTGCCGTGCGTTCCTGCAGCAGCACTATCCGAAGGCAGAGCTCGTCAAAGTCGCGAGCACGGCGCGCGCGGCCGAGATGGTCGGGGGCGAGGATCCTGCGAGCGGCTGGGCGGCGATCTGCACGAAACGGGCGGGCGAGCTCTACGGCCTGCACGCGCTTCACACGGAGATCCAGGACAACATGGCGAACGCGACGCGCTTCTTCGAGCTCGCGCGGCGCGGCGGCAAGCGTGCGGCGGATGCAGCGAAGATGCTCGCGATCTGCCAGATCGACGGCAAGAAAGCGGGCGCCCTCTACGACGTGCTCAGGGAGTTCGCGGAGCGCGGCATCAACATGACGCGTATCGAGTCGCGCCCCGCGCGCACCGAGCTTGGCGCCTATATCTTCTTCTTCGACCTCGAGCTTGGCACGGACGCCGCAGTGCTTGCGGATTCCCTCGAAGCCGTGCGCCAAAAGAGCATTTGGCTCAAAGACCTCGGCAGCTTTCCCGTCTTGACGGCAAACCCGTAAGCTTATGGCAATCATCGTAAAAGGAGAACAAAATGGTCATTATCATGAATCCCGACGCAACGGCAGAGAACATCAAGGGCGTCATCCGCGCCGTCGAGGGCACCGGCCTCACGGCGAAGGTCATGGAAGGCTCGCAGCAAAAGATCGTCGGCGTCATCGGCGACAAGACGCGCCTCGCGTCCGTCGCCATCGATGCGCTGCCGGGCGTCGAGCAGAGCGTCGCGATCTCGAAGAGCTACAAGCTCGCGAGCCGGGAGTTCCACCCGCAGCCCAGCGTCATCGACGTTGCGGGCGTCAAGATTGGCGCGGGCACGCCCGTCATCATGGCAGGACCGTGCGCCGTCGAGTCGAAGGAGCAGCTCTTTGAGGCGGCGGACATCGTCAAGGCGGGCGGCGCACAGTTCCTGCGCGGCGGCGCGTACAAGCCGCGCACGAGCCCGTACTCGTTCCAGGGCCTCGAAGAAGAAGGGCTGAAGTACCTCGCTGAGGCGCGCGAGCGCACGGGGCTTCGCATCGTCACCGAAGTCACGACCGTCGAGGCGATCGATCGCGTCGCGCACTACGCGGACATGCTGCAGGTCGGCGCGCGCAACATGCAGAACTTCGGCCTTCTGAAGGAGGTCGGCAAGTGCGGCAAGCCCGTCCTCCTAAAGCGCGGTCTCGCCGCGACGCTCGACGAGTGGCTAAACGCCGCCGAGTACATCATGAACGCGGGCAACCCGAACGTCGTCTTCTGCGAGCGCGGCATCCGCACCTATGAGACGTACACGCGCAACACGCTCGACCTTTCCGCCATCGCTGCCATAAAGCACCTCTCGCACCTGCCCATCATCGTCGATCCGAGCCACGGCACGGGCAAGTGGCGCATGGTGAAGCCCATGGCGCTCGCCGCCATCGCCGCAGGCGCGGACGGGCTCATGATGGAGGTCCACCCGAACCCCGCCAAGGCGCTCTCCGACGGGCCGCAGTCGCTGACGCCGGAGAACTACCGCGAGGTCATGGAAGGCGTCCATAAGATCGCCGCATTCATGAAGGAGGAGCACATCGAGCCGATGCGCGTATGACGGATCGAGATGCAGCATGCACCGAGCAGGGGGAAGGATTCGTCCTCCATGCTCGGTGCTGTTTTTTGACACCTTCATGCGATTGTGTTATATTTAACTCAAAATCGAAGTCGAAGGATAAAGGAGAGTCACGGTATGAAAGGACGCAACCTAGCGATGCTCGCGGCTGCTTTCCTGCTCGGCACAGGACAGGCATCGGCCTCGCAGGCCGTCGCCGTCGCGCAGGATACAGCGCGCGATGCCCAACAAGTGCCGCATCCTGCCGCAGTGCGCGATGCAGCTCCTGCGAAGAATATGGAAAAACCGATCCTCGTTGAGTCGGATGCCATCTTCCAAACGGCGCAGCTTGGCATGGGCAGCGTTCCGGATTCATACCGCCTCACAAAATACGATGTCATCCGTGTCGATGTCATTGGCTTCCCCGAAGGACTGGGCTATGGCTCTACGGCTTCTGTCAAGACGGGAATCTCGAGCGAACAGAGCCTCGGAAAGAACGATATTATCATCGGCCCGGACGGCAAGGCGAGCATCCCGTACGTCGGCAATGTCTCACTCGCTGGCATGACGCTCGACGAGGCGTCGCAGATGCTGCAGGATCGCCTGTCCGAGTATCTGAACGATCCGAAGGTCAACGTTTCCCTTCGTAGTTTCGGTGCGCGCAAGGTCTACGTGATGGGTGAGGTGGTGAAGCCAGGCATACAGGAGCTTCAGGTTGACAGCATGAACGCCTATGCCGCCATCACGAGCGCGGGCGGCTATACGAAGCGCGGGCGCAGCACGCGCGTGCAGGTCGTCCGCATCAAGGACGGCGTCATGTACTACAAGCAGCTCAATATGAAGACCTACATGACGCGCCACGACATTCGGCAGAATGTCGCCTTAGAGGACGGCGACATCGTCTACGTCCCGCGCTCCAACGGCATCATCTGGAACGAGGATATCCTGCCATACCTCAACGGAATTGCGATGTACAAGGCACTGACCAATTGATCATAAAACAGATTCGGCGTTCCCTTTGGGAATCATTGGGGAAGGAGGAAGAATATTTGCAGATAAAAGCGCACCGATCGGGCTCACGCTATAAGCACTATGTGTACCCGCTTGTCCTTTTGCTGGCAGATTATGTCGGCATAATTTTGGCTGAGCATAGTGCGCGGATTGTGCATCATATTTTATCTGTAGATGCGATCGCTTCGTATACGATATCGGCTCCCTATTTTTATCTTTGGGTACCGCTGGTATTCATTTTATTCCTCATAAAATCGCGCTGCTACGAGGCAATGTGCCCTGCCTTTGATGCGGTGCGGGATGTATTTTATGCGCTTTTGTATGGATTCATCGCTTGTATCGCTATGATATGCTTTTTTTCTGCAGCGGTACTTGTTTCTGGATTGTTTATTGGTTTATTTTTCGCATTTGTCTTTGCGTTCGTTTACGGGATTCGTTATCTTGTGTGGAAAGTGATGAAAATCGGTCATTTTTTTTACGAGCCGATTATTTTGATTGGAGCGGGATTGACGGCAGAGAGACTTTTGCGTTTTTATGACGGGGATCTGACCTGTCGCTACGACGTTGCCGGCCTTATTGATGATTCGCCGCTCCTGCCTCGCGTAGCAAAGCAGTTTTTGCTTTACGGGAAGCTTGACGAGGCTGGAAACATTATCCGAGATTCGGGCGTACAGACGGTTCTCATTGCAGCACCCGGGCTGGAGAAGGGGCGACTCACAAAGCTTATCGTGGATATACAGCCGTACGTTCGTAATATTTCTTTTGTGCCGGATCTGATTGGTACACCGCTTATGGGCGTCGAAGCGCGAACTCTTTTCAGTGAGGAGATGCTTGTCCTTCGCGTGCGCAATAATTTGGCGCGCCGAAGGAATCGCGTGTTTAAGCGTGGGTTCGACCTCGTTTTTGCAATAGGCGGCGGGCTGCTCATATCACCGATCCTATTGATTCTGTTTCTCGTCGTCGCGTATGACAACAAGGGAAATGTTATTTTTGCACATCGGCGAGTCGGCAAGAATGGCCGCCCTTTTCCGTGCTACAAGTTCCAAACGATGATACCCAATGCGCAGGAAGCACTCGAAACATACTTAGCCGCTAACCCGGAGGCACGCAAAGAGTGGGAAGACAGCTTTAAGCTTACGAATGACCCGCGCGTTACGAAACTGGGGTCCTTCCTCCGCCGTACGAGCCTCGATGAGCTTCCACAACTATGGAATGTCATTCGCGGCGATATGAGTTTGGTGGGACCCAGACCTATTGTGGAGAAGGAAATCCAACGCTATGGGGAGTCATTTCGTGAGTACAAGATGGTCTTGCCCGGCATCACGGGAATGTGGCAGGCAAGCGGTCGCAGCGATACGACGTACGAAGAACGCGTTGAGATGGATACGTGGTATGTGAGGAATTGGTCCGTATGGGTTGACCTCATGTATTTATTTAAGACGGTAAAAGCAGTTTTTTGCGGCAAGGGCGCGTACTGATGCGTGAACGCGGATCTGGCCGAGAAATATCAAGATAGGAGTGGGCATCTTGACGCAGGATAAGGAAGAGAGCATTGACCTTGGACGGTTTTTACGGATCTTGTGGGATCGCAGAATCGTTGTGGGCGGTATCGTCCTCCTTTGCACCATCATCGCCATTATCGTGGCATTTGTCTTGCCTAAACAGTATGCATCGACGACGCTCGTCCAGATGCGCAGCACGGGTTCCGGTATGGGCACGCACGGCAACGCTGCGGCGCTTGCGTCGATGGCAGGGATCGACTTAGGCGGTGGCAATGGCTCCGCGTCGCCGACCAACTACATCGAGCTCATGAAGTCGCGTCGTGTCTTAGAACCCATCATCGATGCAATGGACTGGCCCAGTGACAAGAAAAAACCGACGGCGGCTGACTTCGCGAAGTCCAACCTCGACATCAAGAACACGAAACAGACGAACCTTATCAGCGTCACGGCGAAGGGACGCACGCCAGAAGAAGCGCAGATGATCTCACAGGGCGTCGTCGATAACTTCCTCGCCATGCAGACGGACATGAACCAGCAGACGCAGAGCCTGCTCGTGAAGTTCCTCGATGACCGCATCGAAACGGCGAAAGAGGAGAGCGAGGAGGCAGACGCCGAAGTTGCCAAGTACAGCCGAGAGCATAAGATCTATAGCCCAGACGAGCAGGTGAAAGTCGCCGTCGCGCAGTTGGGAGCCTATGACAAGGCAATTTCCGAGCAGCAGGTGGACTATCAGTCTGCCGACGCGGAGCTCGCCACGGTGAATGCGAAGATCAACGAGCAAAAGGCGGGATCGCTGGCCTACAATATCAATGATAATAAGACCGTCCAGGACATCCGCGATCAGATCGTGGCGAAGGAAGTCGAGATCGTCAAGCTCCGGCAGCAGTATACCGATAAGCATCCAAGCGTCATTGCGGCAAGACAAGCACTTGCCGCGCTCCAGCAGAATCTAAAGCAGGAGGTCGGTGCTGTCGTTGCGAGTGAGGCGACATCGCTGAACCCTACGCAGTCGGCACTTATGACCCAACAGGCACAAGCGAGCGCAAAAAAAGCGGTTGCGGAAGCGGCAAGGTCTGCACTGGAGAGCGAACGGGACAAGCAGGATGCAAAGATGGGAAGCCTGCCGGATGATATTATGAAATACGTGCAGCTTCAAAGCGATGCAAAGATAAAAAGGGAAGTCTATACCAACCTCGTCCAACAGCGCGAAAATAAGAGCATACAGGAAGCAATGGAGTCGATGGATATTCAAATCATTGATGAAGCTGATTTGCCGGATGTGACACAACCCGCATTTCCGAAAAGACTGCGTATGATCGCTATAGGAGGGATCTTGGGGATCATTCTCTCTTTTGGATATACGATGGTGTATTATAAACGTCAATGTTGATTCGCTTAAAGCTCGAACAAGAGAGGATATTGCGTTTAGGAGGAAAATTTGATGATTTCTGTTTCAGAGCTTCGCGATAAATCCATGACGCTAGAAAAAAAGAGAAATGCCAAAAATGATATTTTTGCATTCTATGTTGGCAGACCTATTTCGTATTATTTCACGATACCATTTTTATGCTTGGGTGTTCGTCCTAATACGGTTTCTTTTTTATCCCTATTTCCAGCATTGGTTGGTGCATTGCTTTGTTTCATGCAAAGCATCCCGTATCATGCGGTAATAGGATGCTTTCTTTTTTTCCTATGGAATATTATGGATGGCGTGGATGGAAATATAGCACGTTATACAGGAAATACTTCTAAAACGGGTGCGCTATGGGATGCTGCAAGTGGGTATGTGGCTATGGTGTGTATGTATGTTTCTGCTGGGATCGTCGGCTTTCAGGAAACAGGAAATTACCTTTATATAACGATGGGAGATGCTTCCGCCGTCACGGCATTGCTGGCTAGATTGCTCATGCACAAAAGAATCAACTTGTGTGGTTCGGACGAGACGGACTTAAATAAAAAAGAGAATTATGGGATAATACGTATTATTGCAATGAATATCGTCTCGTATGCGGGATTGTTACAGGTGTTTCTTTTTATGACTGCTGTGTTTCATATGATGTGGCTGTTTGTTGCTCTGTATTGCTTTATCAATGCGGTGATTTTAGTATTGACCATGTACAAGCTTCTTAAGACAGAATGAAAGAGGTGTAGAATATCATGAATGTAGCGTTGATAATTGCCGGCGGAGTTGGATCTCGGACGGGACAGGACATCCCGAAACAGTTTGTAAATATCAATGATAAACCTATTTTGATTTACACTATGGAAGTATTTCAGAAACATCCCAAAATCGATGCGATCGAGGTCGTATGTTTAGATGGGTGGCATGATATTCTGAAGGCGTATGCTAAGCAGTATGGCATAACGAAACTTAAGTGGGTTGTTAATGGAGGAAAGACAGGACAGGAATCCATTCGTAATGGTGTTTTTCAACTGAAAGGGATATGCGCATCGGATGATATTATAATCGTTCATGATGGGATTCGCCCTATGTTGGAAGAGGAAGTCCTGTCGGATGTAATTGTTACTTGTCAACGTTGTGGGAATGCAGTTACCTCATTGCCGTATAATGAACAAATTTTTAAGATTGACGAAAAGGACGAACAGAAAACACATGCTTATATCAAACGAGAGACATTGAGACGTGTGATGACTCCGCAGGCATACCGTTTTGATAAGCTATATTGGGCATATGAGAAGGCATTTCGAGAGAAAATAGGTATCTATGGATCCTCATATACGAATACGATGATGATCGATTTAGGTGAAACGCTTTATTTTGCAAAGGGATCTGATCGAAATATTAAGATTACTACAGCTGAAGATTTTGAACTTTTCAAGGCCTTACTGAACACAAAGCGCAATGCATGGATGAAATAAAGTAGGAGGAAGATGTGACATGTTCTCAATGTCAACGCTTTACCGTGAAGATATTCAGCACATCCTACAGTCGGACATACCGTTTTCTATGTTACGCGATAAGGCTGTGCTCATTACAGGCGCGACTGGACTCATCGGAACCTATTTAGTTGATGCATTGATGCAAAAGTCTATTCACGAGAAAATGAATATCACGGTCTATGCTGTTGGACGTAATATCCAATCCGCACAAGAACGCTTTGGCATCTATTTTCATGAGAATAATTTTCATTTTATTCAATGGGACGTCAATATGGATTGTCCGCTAGGTGTTCATGCGGATTATATTATCCATGCAGCAAGCAACACGCACCCGAAAGCATATGCATCTGATCCGATTGGTTCGATTTTAACGAATTTATTGGGGCTGCATAATATCCTTCGGTATGGATATAATACAAAGGCAAAACGAGTCATGTTCTTGTCATCCGTTGAGATCTATGGCGAGGCATGGCAAAACGAGGATATCTTTGATGAATCCTACTGCGGGTATATTGACTGCAACACATTGCGGGCTGGATATCCAGAGGGAAAACGTGCTGGGGAAGCGTTGTGTCAAGCTTATATTGCAAAGTATGGAATGGATATTGTTATTCCGAGACTATCCCGTGTATATGGTGCAACTATGAGACGGTCAGATAGCAAAGCGATGGCCCAGTTCATTTGGAATAGTGTATATCGTGAAGATATTGTGCTAAAGAGTAGTGGGACACAGCGATTTTCTTACTTATACGCTGCTGATGCCGCATCTGCCTTGCTGTTTCTGCTATGTAAGGGAGAGACTGGCTCCGCATACAATCTTGCAGGCAAGGATCCGATTCTGACATTGAGAGAGATTGCTAGTATATTGGCGCAGGTTAACAACAAAAAGATCGTGCTTGACCTGCCGGATGATGTGGAAAAACGAGGTTTTTCAAAAGCGACTACAGCTGTAATGTCTGTGGAAAAGATTCGATCCTTAGGATGGGCAGCAAGATATGATACAGCATCTGGCCTTAAAAGAACAGTAAGCATTATACGGGAGGGGTTATAGGGATATGCCTGAGATCAGTGTCATAGTTCCGGTGTATAATGTTGAGCCCTATTTGAAACAATGTATAGAATCCGTCCAAAATCAGACGTTCCAAGATTTAGAGATTATTTTGGTCGATGATGGCTCTACGGATGGGTCAGGAAAGATTTGTAAGGAATACGAAAAGAACGACCAACGGATTCAGGTTATCCATAAGGCAAACGGTGGGCTTGGTGATGCCAGGAACGTGGGATTGGATGCGGCGCGAGGCGAGTACATCGGTTTTGTTGACAGCGATGACTTTATAGATGTGGATATGTACGAGCTGTTATACAAGAATGCAATATCTCATAAAGCAGATATTGCCATGTGCAGAGACCGTGGTGTACCAGTTGCTTCCACTACAAATGATTGCTGCGATGCGAATGTCGTCGTGCTTGATGGTGCTGAACGAATCATACAAGAGATTTTTCTTTCTCGAAAAACGGCAGTGGCCGTATGTCTGAAACTTTATCATAGAAGCATATTTTCGACGTTGCGTTTTCCGGTAGATATGACGACGGAGGATGGATATATCTTTTTGGATATCGTTCATCATTGTCATAGGATGGTCTTGCAAAATATTAGTAAGTACAATTATCGAATACGATCTGGCAGCATAACAAAACAGAGACGGTACACTTCCAGTATTTTGGATTTAGCGAACGTGTATAAACGCAATTATGATCGTGTCATTGCTATGTTTCCACAATTGAAAGAGGTCGCGGCATATCGCTTGTGGTGGGCATATCGGGAGACGCTTGCACGAATTGGCGCGACATCGGATTACGCTGCACAAGAGGATGTGATTGTCATGTTACAGACATTCCTACGAAAGAATGCTTGGCACGTTTTCCGGAATTCACATATGAGCTATGCACAAAAATTTGCTACTTTGGTTGCGATGTGCTCGTGCAGGACGTATGCCAAACTGAAACGATACGTGTAGCGAGGAAGAGAAAATGGTATTTTGGTATGGATACTATCTGTTTGCTGGCGCAATTCTATTCATGATGTATGTTTGGCCGAAATCTACTAGAGAATGGAAGTACGCATATATAAGCGTCTTATGGTTGATAGCATCGTTTCGCTATATGTACGGGGATGACTATGAGATGTATGTCTCGTTGTTTGAAGCGGGAGACATACCAAATGTTTTAGCCATGGCACCGAGTATCGAACCGACATTCCAGTATATGGTGCAATTATATAATGAAATTGGCTTATCCGCACAATGCTTATTCTTGACGTACGCCACGGTCATTCTCTTTTTTTTCTATAAAGGATGTCAGGCGTATTTTTCGGATAGTAAAAGCCAGTTGATGCTCTTGCTTTTATATGCGACGACAACGTTGACCGGCGGTTATTTTTTTGGGCTAAATGGCATACGACAGGCAGCCGCTATCAGTATTCTGTTTTGGGGATCGCAGTTTTTGCTATCAAATGAATGGTTAAAATTCGTGAGTACGTTTATTCTTGCTTTCTGTTTCCACTATTCGGCTGTATTCTTTTTGCCCGTGGTTTTTCTAGTAAAGAAAAAGATTCCTTATGTTTGCGCGCTTGGAGGCATGGCCGCAGCACTTGCCTGCACGTTGTCTGGGATGAGTGCTCAAATTTTTTTGCGCCTGCTTTCCTTGGCGGTAAGTCTATCGGATGCGTATAACCGATATGAGAATCAAATCGACATGCTCGATATATCGACTGAGTTTCCGCCAAGTACGGCCTTCGTCTGCGTGATTTATATTACGATATTGGTGATGGTTTATTGCAAGCGTATCAAGATCGACACTAGGTTTGAGATATTTATTTATAATGCAACGACAGTCTATATTCTTTTGCGTTCCCTTACGAGTTTTGGAGTCGAGGGAGCAAATCTAGCGGCCAATTTGCATCGTGTTGAAATATATTACTTATTCCCCTTTCTTCTATTTATCGTTTACTTCTTACAGAAAGTGTTCCGTGAAAAACGAAGTATGAAAATGGGATTTCTTGCTGTTTGGATACTCGTTTTTGCTTATGTTAATTTGCACACGTTTGCCGTTGGTGCAAATGATCCTAAGAAGGTGGTACCGCCTTCGGTCATAACCGATAGCATAGAGGATCAGTTTAATTTTTCTCTTTTGAATCCGTATGTTTGGTGAAGTATTCAAGACGAATACCATTGCCATATGACCGATTCAAATGATGATGGGAGATTGCGATGATACCGAAGATCATTCATTATTGTTGGTTTGGTGGAACGCCTCTGTCAGAAGATGCAAGAGCATGCATTGATTCATGGCGACGGCATTGTCCAGACTATGAGATTCGGGAATGGAATGAATCGAATTTTGATGTTCATGAAAATACATACTGCCGAGAAGCGTATGAAGCAAAGAAGTGGGCATTCGTAGCTGATTATGTGCGTCTGTGGGTTGTGCTCCATTATGGCGGCATATATATGGATACGGATGTGGAAGTCGTGCGTTCGATGGATTCCCTGTTGGGACATACGGTTTTTATGAGCTTTGAAAGCGATCATGCTGTTTCGCTAGGTACATTTGGCTCAGAGAAAGGCAATTCGCTCATAAGGGAATTTTTGTCGGCTTATGATATGCGTCGGTTCTGTCAACCAGATGGCGGTTTTGATATGACGACAAATCTGCGGATTGTTACACCGATATTGGTTCATCAATATGGACTGAGATTGGATGGAAAAGAACAAAGCCTGCGTGAGGGGGTTGTTGTTTATCCGACAGAAGTTTTTATAGCAAAAGACTATTATACAGGATGGATTTTATGTGATGAGTCTACTTTTTCCATACACCATTATGCTGCATCGTGGCTTGATCATGAGGAAAAACAACGTGACTCTGTACGGCGACAGTATTTACGAAACTATCTTAAGAAAATACAACCGATCCTAAACCGGTTTGCCGTAATCCGTATGGAATATGCATTTGATGGGATGGGAGGCGTTGTGAAAAGGATCCTAACGTATATAAAAAAGCATATATAAGCATATAGAATCGGTTGCAAAGGAAAAAGCATGCAGAACGAAAAGAAATTTCTTGTTGTGGTGCCTCATCAGGATGATGAGATAAGCGTGGGCGGCGCAGTTATTCCTCTATTGCGAGAGCAGGGATTGATACCACATGTGTTGTTTTGCACCAATGGAGATTATCGCATTTCTGCTGAGACAAGGCTGCATGAAGCTGCGTGTGCCTTGCATGTTTTAGGCGTTCCACGTGAGCATATCCATATTCTAGGTTATGCTGATATGCTAGGTGGATCGCACCATATATTTTACAGTACGGATAATCCAATTATTTCTCCATCTGGACACACCGAAACCTATGGAACAAACGAATTTATAGATTATGGTTTTTTGCGCCATCATGTCCATAGTCCCTATACAAAAACCGCCTATCAAAAGGATTTGAAAGAGTTCATACTAGAACTTCGACCGAGCATCATCTTTTGTATGGATTTTGATAGCCATGCAGATCATCGGATGCTTTCATTGAGCTTTGACCGTATTATGGGAGAAATATTGAGCAGGAAAGGGAATACTTATTTTCCACAGGTTTTCAAAACCCTTTCTTACGCGTTAGCTTTTTATTCGTATCTAGATTTTTGGATCGATAATATTCTGTCTACGCGAAGACCAGTATCAGGAGAAATTGAGACCTATGATGTGGATATCATTGATTTCTCGCTTTATACATGGGAGGATCGCATTCGATTTCCGGTTCCTGCAATATGCAGGAAGAGAAGGTTGCGGAAAAACCTTATTTATAACGCATTGAAAGAACATCGTTCACAACATGCTGAACTGCAGGCTCCTAGAATCATCAATGGTGATTGCGTGTATTGGGAGCGCCGCACGGATAGCCTGACGTATGGTGCGAATATCCAGGTTTCATCTGGATGCGGAAAGCACTTATGTGATTTCATGCTATACAATATTACAGATATTACCAGTAAAAATTTTTTGCCGCAGGAGTATCTATGGAAACCAGAGCCAGATGATTGTAAACGTATTGCGCGATTTTCTTGGGATCAATCAAAGCATGTCGAGATGGTTCGGATTTGGGGGAATATATCTGGAGATGTCATTAAAAAAATATCCATACGGTCAAACAACGGAGAACAAATTATATATGGACCATTAAATCGGAATGGACAGAAAAATGATTTTTTATTCAAGCGGATGCAGGGAATTAAATGGATTGAAATATCGCTGCTGGAAGTCACGGGGGCAGATATTGGCCTTGCAGAAGTAGAAATTTTTCCACAAGTGGAAGCACCTTCCCGGATTAAACCATTTATCAAGTGTATGATACAGGATCAGTTTATATACGATTATCGTATAAGAAGACAAGTGACACAGTTGGTTCTTTCAACATACCAATATGGGATAAAAGAAGAGGTGCGATTCTCAGTAGAAAAAGGACAATCTTATTTGGATGGAAGTACGTTACGGATTCATCCACAAGATCAGGAAATCATTGTAAAAGCGTATACGTCATCGCATATTTACGATCGCATAAGAATACAGCGGGTGTCCGATATCATGATGCGGCTCGTTCAAGTGATACGTTTTATGGATAAGTTGGATTGGTATTTATGCTGTAGAAAGGAGTATGTAGGCAGTCTCTGTAAGCGTGCGAGACAGCTTGGCCTGAGGTGCTTTGTTAAGAAAGTTTTTCAAAAAGTGATGCGATGGCAAGAGGTTGAACATGAAACAAGGTATAGAAGAAAACAATAGTTCCATTAAGCTGTCCATTATCATCCCTGTGTATAATGTTGCTGCTTACTTAAATGATTGTTTGGCGTCGTTAATGATTCAGCCTTATGAATCGGAAATGGAATTTGTTGTTGTTGATGATGGCTCGACAGATGGATCGGCTGAATTGCTCGATGAAGTGGCATTAAAGGATTCGCGATTCCATGTCATTCATCAGATGAATCAAGGGGTTAGCGCAGCAAGAAATAAAGGCTTGGATGAATCGCGAGGGAAATATATTGCTTGGGTCGATTCGGATGACATGATTACACCGGACTGGTATGTTTCGATTCGTCCTTACATTATGAAGGGATCCGAGTTGATATATTTCGATCTTGCGACATTTGGTGCAGGAAAGAGACGGGAACATTCTTTTGATCGTAACTCGCGTGTAATATCGCATGATGAATGGTGCAAAGAACTTTCTTATGATTTAAAGCTCCAATCCCATCTTTGCAGCAAGGTTTTTAAGAAAAAATTGTTTGGTGAGACAATACGGTTTTCCTCGTCATACTCCTATTGTGAAGATTATCAGATTATGCATCGATTGACGTTTCCCGTCAAAGAAGTGGATTATGTTCATAAAGTGCTTTATTTATATCGCAACCGCAGGGGAAGCATCGTTCATGTAGGTGGCGATGGCGAGATTGATAATTTGATGACAGCAATTCAGCTTTGGAAAGCACGGGACGCTTTTTTTCGAGAGCAGAATCTTTTATTCGAGCCGATTGGCAGGCTCCGATTAGAGTTGGAATTATTGTGGAGATTTGGACGCAGCCTGAAAATCAAAGGAGAAAAGCATGTATTTCGTGATGATCTAAGAAAAAACTTTTGGACTATTATGCGTAATCCATCGTTAGGAATGAAACGGAAAGTGAAAGGACTGTTGACTATGTACGGGCTGGATGGACCGTTACGGTCCTTATGGGAATGCGCGAAAAAGAAATAGGTACATTAACTTGGAGGCTCAGTGATGAAAGCCAAAATTCTTCATAAAAATAGGCGAATAAAAAATAGGCGAATATGTGAAAGACGGTGTCGCAATGTATTTATACAGCGTGCTTTCCATGAGAGAAAAGTTTGATATGGACGTAATGGTTGTCATTAATTTTGACAGCGATGGGGTATAGGCTATACTATTTAACAATATGACGTATGGTTATGGGCATCGTTTTCATGGTATTGTCTGATACGAAAATACAAGAGATGCCAAAACATAAAATTTAATTCTAGTCAATAGGATGGTGGGAAAAATAAAGCTGGCAAAATTAACGCTCAATGGTTATTTTAATTACGGGAACTTACTACAAAGTTATGCGTTGCAGCAAATTTTACGACGGCATGCTGAATGTGCAGATACGATATGGCATACAGAGGATAATTTTTTGCCAAACACATGGTGGGCGTGGTCATGGAAGGAACCGATCAAATGGTTGATGAATCATGGTGGGTTTCGCTCCCGAATGGCTAGTGGACGAATCGGCTGGGAGATGGTGCGTCAGGGAAAGATAAGGGATTGGGCAGATCGATACATTCAGATTCGTGCAGTAAGGCATGGGCTTAAGGAAATTGAACAGGAATACGATTTTTTTGTTGTGGGGAGTGACCAAGTCTGGAATCCTTATTTTGGTGACATATCACAGAATTTTTTACAAGACGTGCCACAAAAGAAGCGTATTTCGTACGCTGCAAGTATTGCTTGTCCCACGATTCCTGCGAATCTATTAAATTTTTATCGTGACGGACTATTGGGCATGCAATCCATTTCCATGCGTGAGCAAGAAGGGGCTGAAACGGTATATAAGATTACGGGACGAAAGGTTCCGGTGCATATTGACCCAACACTGTATCTTTCGTCGGATGCTTGGGATAAAGTAAGCCGTATGCCGGCATGGTATCATGGCGAGCCGTACCTGCTTGCCTATTTCCTTGGCCCGATTCCAAAAGAGATTTGGCGTATTGCGGATGCGTTAGACCTTCCGCTTGTCCATCTCCTTGACCCAAATGTTTACGAGTACTACGTTACGGGGGTGGATGAATTCATCTGGGCGATTCAACACGCCGAATTGATCTATACGGATTCGTTCCATGGATCGGTGTTTTCTATTTTGTTCCGTCGGCCGTTTGTCGTTTGTGACAGAATGCCTGCGAACCCGAAAGACCCGGCGGGCGGGAAAATGTCGTCGCGCATTGACACGTTGTTAAACTATTTTCATTTGGAAAGGCGTCGCGGAACAAAAGAGAATGCCTATGCGGTAGATGACCCGCTGCATGTGGATTACACTGGCGCAGAGGCTGTTTTCGTACGAGAACGAGCGCGTGTGGATCAATATTTTGAAGAAGCATTTGCAGAAAAGGGATGACCTATGAATCGGTGGCTGTTTCTATTTTTATGCTATAGTTCGTTTGTATGGTGTGCCGATTTTCTTTACACATTTTTGTGTGTGCCGATATGGGGCAGCATCGGTACGCTCTGCATGTTGGGCGTTCTGCTCTATGTTGTATGTCGAAAGCATGTATCGTTTGCAGCCGATCATTTTTCGAAATGGGATGCGGCAGCGATTGCTTCTCTTGTATTTGTTTATCTCATCCATGTTCATACGCCGGATACGGATTGGGATGTCATCAGCTATCATATTCTGCACCAACAGCCTTTGCCATGGAGTCAGGTTTCGGAATCCTTTTTTCCGAGCACGATGCTCCATTCCTTTCTTTTTCCATTGGCCGACCGTATGTCGCTTGCCTTTCGACACGTACTCGGCTTTCGGTTGGGGACGCTGCTCAGCCTGCTGGTTGGCATATTGATTTATATCCAATTGCGGCAAATCATTTTGAAGCAGGGCCGCGTGCTTTCGCTTTGCGCATGGCAGGTCTCATTACTGGCTTGTGCTATCGCGACGGCAATTAATGTATTGCCGCAAATCCATACGTACTATGCGGATCTGCGAACGGTTCCGATTTTGCTGTATTTCCTAGATGAATTTTTAAATGGAGCGGAAAGGAAGAGCGCAAAAACGCTTTTGCTCATGGCATGGTGCATTGGCATCGAGATATGCTTTAAGCTGAGCGCGGGCATACCGCTCCTTGCAGCGATGGCATACTTTCTTTGGATGTCGCGTGCTTGCTTGTCCGTACGCGTACTAGCAGCAGGGTTCGGGCTTGCCGTATTGCCGCTGATTCCCTATGCTTATACAAATGTGCTGGAGACGCAGTCGCCCTTTTTCCCTTTTCTTTACCAGATATGGCCGTCAAAGCTTCTCTTGCATGGCAAGGATAGTTCGATGATATATGGCGATATTTTATTTTCGGGGCCTCAAACACTCGTGCAGGCACTGGTTTGGCCGTTTCGGGAGATTGTTCAGGCAAAGCCGTTTGGGATGGATCGGAAGGAAGCACTTCTCGTTGGGGTTGGGCTTGTCTCTTCCGTGGGTCTGTGGCGGTATCGTGGGACGGCTATGGTTGGCTCCTCCAAGAAGCTCGCCATAGCGTATGGCTGCTTTTATTTATTCGGCGCATTGGTCTATCATAGCTTCATGCGATACAATGTAGGGCTTGACGTTATATCTGGGCTTGCGTGCGGATTTTTAGGCATCGTGCTTTGGCGTAAGGGGAGTTTCTATCGTGGGTGCGGGCTGCTGCTTTTATTGGTGTTGGCATTGCAGCCTTTCGGTTTCTTCCGCGCACAGCTTTGGGGCGCAAAAGACGCAACCCATCCGCCCCTTTATCGTGATCGGACAGCAGGGATTGCCGATGCGAAAAAGATTTTTCGCGACCGCGATGCGGGCGCAGGCTCTATCCAGTTCGACAAGGTGAAAGCATGGCTTATGATGTGCTCGCAGCCAACATCAGGCTATGCGTATCTCTTGAAGGACACCGTTCCCATTATTGATTTGGATGGGTATACACCGCTCTATATCGATATAGACGGTACGTACGAAAATCCAACTGCGCGCACGATTTATGAGCAGCACATGCATAAATGGCTAGGAAATGGCATGTATGTCCTGCTGCAGACGCAAGAAGACCGCCCTACCTATTTGCCTGATGGTATCAAGCAGGCTACCTTGATGGGCGAACTGATTCAGATGTATTTGCGGCGCGGCGTTCAACTGCGGCATTATGAACAAATCGAGCCGAGTTTCATTCGCGCGAATCATAATATCACCATGGCAGAAGCCGTTCCCGCTGATGCGGAAACGGTCTTTCAGGATTATCTGGTAGAAAAAGATGCTTCTTGTACGCTGAAAAAGACGTTTGAAGGAACCTCGCTGTATTGCGTGACGCTTGCTCTTGAGCCAGAAAAACAAGGCTCTATACCGAAAATGGCGTTTCGCGGGCATATCAATGTTTACGATCCTAGCCATCAGATTGCCGAGCAGAGAATCTTTCAATCAAGAGGGGAATACGTCAGCATGGATATACCGGTTGACGGAGAACTGGAAATCGTTTTTGATGGGACGGAACATGATGCGAAAAAACTAATGGTTCTTAGCTATGAAGAATCCTATCACGGGGAGTGATTGTCATGAAGGCATTGGTCGGCAAGACGGGTTTCGTCGGGTCGAATTTATGGGCGAGCGGGGCATTTTCGGAGGGATGGAGCAGCAAGGACATACAAGATGCGTACGGGCTCAAACCGGATGTTCTCGTTTATGCAGGCGTGCGAGCCGAAAAGTATTTGGCAAACCGCGATGCGGAGGCGGACTGGAAGCAGGTTCATACCGCGATCGACAACATTCATGCGATTTCCCCCAAGCAGCTCGTCCTGATTTCAACGGTCGATGTCTATCCTCGGCCGCAGGATGTCGATGAGGATTCGGCTATTTCCACAGATGATCTGCAGCCGTATGGACGCAATCGCTACCATTTGGAGCAGGTGATACGGCAGGATCATGCGGATGCACTGATTGTTCGTTTGCCCGCGCTATATGGCAGAAATATCAAGAAGAATTTTATTTACGATATGCTCACCATCATTCCGCACATGCTAAGCGAAGCGAAGTATCGGGAACTGGCTAGGCAGGACACGCGGATCAAGGCCTCGTATGTGCGGCAGGAAAATGGCTTTTATCAATGCGTCGCAGCAGAGCGTAAGGATCGGGAAATCTTAAAAGAGTCGTTTCAGCGTCTTGGTTTTACTGCGCTTAATTTTACGGACAGCCGAGCGGTCTATCAGTTTTATCCTTTGCAGCAATTATGGACGCATATTGAAATGGCGCTGCGAAGCGGCATAAAATTGCTTAATTTAGCAACCGAACCGATACAAGCGGCAGAACTGTATCATTTTGTGTATGGGACGTCGTTTGACAACGAAATACAAGAGACACCTCCGTTCTATGATTTCAAGACGAAATACGATTCGGTTTTGGGTGGCCGGCATGGGTATGTTTTGAGCAAGACGAGCGTGATGGAAGGCATTCGGGAATTTGTGGAGGCGTATGGGAAGTGAAGTATGCGAATATCTCAGGCGTTCCTGATTTCACTGCGACAGAATACGCATCACGGCAGAGCGACTATGCGCTTTGCATTCCCATCATTAATGAAGGCGACCGCATCGAGCGGGAGTTGGCGCGTGCCCAGTCCGCCAGGATTGGACGATTCGTGGATGTGATTATTTGCGATGGCGGCTCAACAGATGGCTCAACAGATGATGCTGTCCTGAAGGCAGCCGGCGTGAATACGCTCCTCGTGAAAACGGGCGCAGGACGTCAGGGCGCGCAGCTGCGCATGGGATTATGGTGGGCACTGCAGCGCGGCTATAAAGGCATCGTCACGATTGATGGGAATGACAAGGACAGCATAGAATCCGTGCCGCTTTTTGTCGAGAAATTGAAAGAAGGCTACGATTTCGTTCAGGGATCCCGCTTTTTGGCAGGCGGTGCGGCGGTCAATACGCCGCCCATCCGTTATGCGGCCGTGCGGCTTCTTCATGCCCCGATTATTTCGCTTACGGCGCGGCAATGGTTTACGGATACGACGAATGCCTTCCGTGCTTATTCTCGTACCTATTTGGAGCACCCGCAGGTTCAGCCGTTCCGCGATATTTTTCAGGCGTACGAGCTTTTGGCCTATTTATCGGTGCGCGCATCCCAGCTTGGGATGAAGGCTTGCGAGATCCCCGTTCGGCGCGTTTATCCGCCGAACGGCAAAACGCCGACGAAAATCAGTTTTTTCAAAGGGAACAGCGATTTGCTGAAAACGTTGTTCATGAACTTACTTGGTGCATATCGTCCTTGAGGTATTATTATGGTTTTTGACAAAATCATCATAGGTGCGGGATTGTACGGCTTGTATGCAGCAGATTTCTGCGCGAGACAAGGCGACCGCGTCCTTGTGCTGGAATACGACAAAGAGCCGTTCATGCGTGCTACATATATCAATCAGGCACGCGTGCACATGGGGTATCATTATCCACGGTCGTTTTCCACCGCAATTAAGTCCGCGCACTATTTTAACCGATTTAATGAGGATTTTTCGTTTTGTGTGCATCGTACATTCGATCAAGTATATGCTACGTCGGCTCGATTTTCATGGACGGATGCAGCGCAGTTCCAACGCTTTTGTGACGCTGCCGGCATTCGATGCGATGCGGTTAGCCCGGGGCACTACTTTCAAGACGGCGCGTGTGATGGCGCTTTTTTGACGCAGGAGTACACCTATGATGCGATGATTTTGAAAGAGCATTTTCTAAAACGGATTAGGCAGCATGGCGCGCTCGTGACGCTTCAATTCGGTGCTCGCATTGGGAAGATCGTACAGAACGAAACCCATTTCCAGATCCAAATGTCCAATGGTGAAACGTATGAAACCGAGTATCTTCTGAATGCGACGTATGCCTCGACCAATCAAGTATTATCGAAGATCGAGGCACCGGTTTCGTATGCTCCGGTTCGCATTAAATATGAACTTTGTGAAATTATACTTTGTGAGGTGGCGGATTGCTTCAGATCGGTAGGCATCACGGTTATGGATGGTCCGTTTTTTTCGATTATGCCATTTGGCAAAACCGGCTACCATTCGCTGACGGCAGTTACCTTTACGCCGCATGTGACGAGCTACGATACACTGCCAAACTTTTGCTGTCAGAATCGATGCGGTGGGATCTGCACGCCGCAGCAGCTGGCGAATTGCAATGAATGCCCTGCGCATCCTGAGACGGCATATCCCTATATGTCGCAGCTTGCACGAAAGTATATGCAGCCGCGGTACGATTTCTCGTATGTTCGCTCGTTGTTTTCCATGAAGCCGATATTGCAGGCGTCTGAAATCGACGATTCACGTCCCACTGTCATCCGTTGCATGTCGGAAAAGCCGAAACTCATCAGTGTGCTTTCTGGAAAAATCAATACGGTATACGATTTGGACGAGGTGTTGCAAAAATGACGATGAAAGAAAAGAACTTTGTCTCATTGGTTGCGTATGTGCATAATAATGCGGATACGGTCGTGCCGTTCATGGAATCGATGACGGCCTTGCTCGCTGCGAATTTCTTGCGCTATGAACTTATTTTCGTGGACGATGCCTCGGATGATGCCAGTGTAGGGAAAATCAAATCTGCAGTTGATGGCGATCATGGCTGTATGGTGCAAGTGATTCGCATGAGCTATGTTCAAGGTGTGGAGATGGCCATGAATGCGGGCGTTGATTTGGCGATTGGTGATTTTGTATACGAAATGGATTCCGTACAGCAGGACTATCCGTCAACCTTATTGATGGATGTGTACCGTCGTGCGCTTGAAGGATATGATATTGTAAGTGCTTTTCCGAACCAAAAGGGACGGTTGACATCGCGGCTGTTTTATGGACTCTATAATCATTTTTCATCGAATCGGTATGCGCTGAGAACGGAGCGGTTTCGTATTTTATCGCGCCGTGCCATCAATCGGATTCACTCGCTTAGCAAGACGATTCCGTATCGGAAAGCGCTTTACGTGAACTGTGGTCTCGTCCAAGACTCGATTGCTTATGTGCCGCAGGGGGGGGCACGTGTCCACGTTCAAAATTTGGATGGGAATTCCCTGCGCTATCGAATCGCATTGGATGCGCTTATTATTTTCACTGATATTGGCTACAAGGTAGCTTTGTTTCTTAGTTTGGGAATGATGCTAGGCAGTGTCGCCATTGCGCTCTACGTAACGTTCGTCTTTCTGACGGAGCAGCCCGTTTCAGGCTGGGCCAGCATCATGTGGCTTTTGTCGATTGGCTTTGCAGGGAGTTTTGCGTTGGCAGCGATTACGATCAAGTACCTTGATGTGCTCATCGGGCTTGTATTCAAAAAGAAAAGCTATACGTTTAGTGCCATTGAAAAAATCGTAAAATGATGATAGTCTGAGAGTTGGAATGAATACGTGCGGGAGGGATTCCGATGAGGCTGGCTGCTTCCAATATCGCATGGGCTTCTGAAGATGATGCAGACATCTATCGGAGAATGCAGGAATTCGGGTATGAAGGGCTGGAGGTCGCGCCGACGCGTCTGTTTGCAGATCGTCCGTATGCTGCCTGCCATCGCCGGGAAGCGAAGGCATTTCGCAGGAATCTCGTGCGAACGTATGGGCTTTCTGTCGTTTCCATGCAGTCTATTTGGTATGGCAGGAAAGAACGACTTTTTGGGACAAAAGAGGAACGTGAGGCCTTGCTTGCCTATACGAAACAGGCGATTGATTTTGCTGCGACATTGGAGTGTCCGAATCTGGTGTTTGGTTCGCCAAAGAATCGGGTGCGGGAAAATCGGGGGATTGCGATAGCCTACGAATTCTTTCGTGCCGTGGGAGACTATGCAAAGGAACGTGGCGTAGTCGTTGCGTTGGAGCCCAATCCGGCGATTTACCAAACCGATTTCCTTACGCATACGGCCGAAGCGATCGCTTTTGCAAAAGAAGTCGGCTCAAAGGGCATCGGGGTGAATCTCGATCTCGGGACGATGCTTGCGAATGAGGAAGCGATTTCGATATGCAAGGATCAAATCCAATGGATTCATCATGTGCACATCAGCGAACCGTATTTGAATCCGATACAAAAACGTCCCTTGCATGAACGGGTTCGCGATTCCTTGTTGGAGGAAGCATATCTGGGATTTGTCTCATTGGAAATGAAGTGCCCCGAGCAGCGTGAGGAGCTTGAACGATGCCTGACGCTTTTGGCGCATCGTTTCGGAGGACAGTCGGATTCATGATTTTGTCGTGGCAAGACAGAAAGGACGCAGGTGCGGATGGATGTACGAACCTTTCGGAATATAGGCTGGTTTAAGACGGTGTACTATACATTCGTTTCCCGCAGCGTTCACCGTATCAAGCGGAAATGGGTGCTTTGCTATGGCGGGACGATTTTGTCGCTCGATTCCAGTGCGAACGTGGATTTGCAGGGGAATTTGGTTTTAGGTGCAAATAAGATCAACGGAGCTCCTGCAAACTGTTTTCTTCGGATGGATCGGGATTCCCATCTTTGTGTGGCGGAAAAAGGTTTTGAGATATATTATGGTTCGGATATCGTCCTGTTTCCAGGCGCTGTGATGAAATTGGGTTCGGGCTTTATCAATTCGTCTGCCAAGATACGCTGTCATGTTTCGATCAAAATCGGGGAAGGCGTTGCCATTTCCCATGATTTTACGGTCATGGATTCCGATGCACACGAAGGCCTTTGGGCAGGCTATCGGAAAACGGCGCCTGTCGTGATCGGCAACCATGTTTGGATTGGGACGCGCGTGACCGTGCTTAAGGGGGTCACGATTGGAGACGGGGCAATCGTTGCTGCGGGTTCTGTCGTGACGCATGACATCCCGCCGCACACATTGGCTGCTGGTATCCCCGCAAGGGTGATTCGGGAGCATGTGGATTGGAGAGCTTAAATGATTGACAAGGTAAAGAGGCTCGACTGCACGGGGTGCAGCGCGTGTTCCTGCATTTGTCCGGTGAAGGCAATCCAAATGACGCAGGATGAAGAGGGTTTCCAGTATCCGAAAATCCAGTATGATATTTGTATTCACTGTGAAGCGTGCGAACGGATCTGTCCGGCGCTTTCCGGGCAGAAGCAGTATGCAAAACGACTGGAGCGTCCCGAGGCAAAGGCAGCATGGACGAAAAATCCGGAAACGCGGCTGATGAGCACATCGGGAGGGCTCTTTACGGAGCTTGCGACGACATTCCTGCAGGATGGCGGCTATGTTGCAGGCGCAATTTACAGTGAAACCTTTCAAGTTGAACATTTCATGACGGATGACCCGGCAGATATTGCGCGCCTGCGCCAATCGAAATACGTTCAAAGCGACAAAAAGGATATATTCTGTCAAGTCCGAACACGGTTAAAGGAAGGGGCGAATGTACTCTTTGTTGGAGCGCCCTGTGAAGTGGGCGGCTTGCATAACTTTCTCGGCAAGTCGTATGAGACCCTGACAACGATTGACTATATCTGTCTTGGCTCCAATTCGCCGAAGATCTACAACCGCTTTTTGGATATGCTGCGGGAGCGTTATCAAAGCAAGATTGTACGCGTTTGGTTCAAAAACAAGGAAAAGGGATGGAACTCGTTTTGCACGCGCGTGGACTTTGCCAATGGGACACATTATTTGCGCAATCGCAGGCATGATTATTTCATGCGCGGCTATATTGGCCCGCGAAAATACTACACGCGTCCTGCCTGCACACGATGCCGCTATAAGGGGATTCCGCGACAGGCGGATATTACGCTGGCCGATTTTTGGGGGATTGCCCGCATCAATCCGGCGTTCGATGAAGACTTGGGGACGTCGGCCGTTCTCTTGAATTCGGAGAAAGGAAGAACGCTATATGCGGCCGCGCGCAGCAAAATTCATAGTTACGATATGACATTGGAAGACATTCGCAAGGGAAACGGCGCGCTCCATGCAAGTGTAAGGCTGGCGGGTGACCGAGATGCTTTTTTCCGTGATTTGGATCGGATGCGGTTCGATGAATTGATTGATCGATATTGTAAAAAGACATTTCGGCAAAAGCTGTCCGATCTGCGGGCAGATATCCATCTTTACGTTGGAAAGAAGGAACGACTTTGAGACGGTTGCTACGATATGTTCGAAACTTGGTTCGTTTTATGAAATCGGGCGGCGTTGTTTATGCAACCGTCGGGCAAATTGATTATGGGCAGCTTCTAAAGGGAAAGTGTGCCGTCGTTACGGGCGGAACGAGCGGCATTGGCTTTGCCATTGCACAAAAATTCCTTGCGCTTGGAGCGACGGTCTGCATCGTTGGCCGTAACGAGGCGAAACTCGAGAAGGCGGTATTGGAACTTTCGGCGGATAAAAAGGCGATTGTTTCATACTGCTGGGATCTGCAGGATATTTCCGACGCGCGGCATCATGTAGCAGCAATCGGAGAAATGCTCGGTTCCCTTGATATTTGGGTCAATAATGCCGGCATTTACGTTGCAAAGGATGCGGATTTTACCGAATCCGAGTGGGATATGGTCATGGATACAGATTGTCGCAGCCTGTATTTCATCATGGAAGCGATTACGAAAAAAATGCAGGGAAAGCGCGGCGCGGCAAAGAAAATTATCAATATTACTTCGAACCGCGGTGTCTTTGCGGACCGTGGGCCGTACGGAGCAGCAAAGATTGCGGCCATTTCCTTGACGCAGGGCTTTGCAAAAAAGTTTGCGACTAAGGGCGTTATCATCAACTCGATTGCGCCGGGCATTACGGCGAGCAACATCAATCACATGGATACGAAAGGAAATCTCTATGTGGAGGAAGACCCAAATTATCGCGTGGCGCTTCCGCAGGAGCTGGCCGAACTCGCGGCATTTTTGGCATCGGACGCGGCAAACCATATCGTAGGGCAGAATATCGTTTGTGACGGCGGGCAGAGCCTGCTTTCCGTTTGATCCGTTTGAATGGAAAAACGGATCCGCGTGCATTTGTGCATATAACGGCATAATATAAGTGGAAATGGGGGATAGAAATGCTGATTCAGTTTAATTTTAAGAATTACAAATCCTTTCGAGACGACGCAACATTGGATTTTTCTGCTGCGGATATCCCTGAATTTCCCAATCGTGTCGTAGAAATTGGAGAAGAAAAAATTTTAAGGGCAGCGGCTATCTATGGCGCAAATGCCAGCGGAAAATCGAATGTCTGTGAAGCGTTCCGTTATATGTCGCATTATGTCGCAAAATCATTCCAATATGGCGGCGAGGATAATGCACAGCAGTACCGTGCCACGCCTTTTTTGTTTGATTCAAGCTCTGCCGCTGCTGAGTCCTCCTTTGAAGTATACTTCACTTTAGAAAAAGATGAGACTGAAGCTGTATATAACTATGGCTTTTGTGTTGGCAATGATGGCGTGTCAGAAGAATGGCTGAACGGTAAGAAACAAGGAGAGGAGTCCTCACAACAACTCATCTATCGCGATGTGAAGCGTGATGAGCTGATATTGGACGGGATTCCGAAGGCATTCCATGAAAATATCAAGATTTCACTCGATAAGCAAGTTTTAATTGTCTCATTAGGTGCGAAACTGAAGATTGAACTGTGCCGAATCGTTCGGGATTGGTTTTTGGCGAATGAGTTCGCGGATTTCGGGGATCCGATTACGAATTTCGTGATGTCTCGACGGATGCCGGACGGGTTTGCTGATGACGTGGCCGTACAAGAAAAGGTGATTCGTTACCTCTCGTCGTTTGACAAGAGCATTCGAGCCTTCCATATCGAGAAAGCACCTCATGATGAACAACGAGAGGATGAACGCTATACGATTTCTGCCTCACATAAGCGAATCGGTTCGGATGAGATGGTCGAAATCCCACTCGGTATGGAATCCGCCGGAACGCTAAAGATGTTTGCATTGTATCCGGACATGCAGGCGGTTTTAGAACGTGGGAGCGTTCTAGTTGTGGATGAACTAAATGCGCGGTTGCATCCTTTGCTGGTACGGAATTTCTTGTTGGCCTTTTTGGATCCGAAGCGGAATAAAAATGGGGCACAGCTCATTTTTACGACGCACGATGCTTGGCAGCTATCCAATCATTTGCTGCGCAAAGATGAAATATGGTTTACGGAAAAAGATGAGAATGGCGTCACCTCATTGTATTCCTTGGCGGATTTTACGAAGATGAGCAGAGATTCGGAACGGGATTATGGCGAGGATTACTTGCTCGGGAAATATGGAGCAATTCCGATATTGCGGGATATGAACCCCTGAGGAGGGAATACACATGAGAGATCAGAGGATAGGAGTACGCCAGAAACGAGGTCGTCGTGAAACAGCTCGGATCCCCGATTTAGGATACTATATCATTATTACGGACACAGAGGAAACGGAGACCTGTTTTTTTCGAGGCTTGCGGCAGCATTTGCCAAGAGAATTACAAGATAGGCTGGTGATAAAGGTAGAGCGTACCAGCACAAGTCATCTGCTTGAACAAGCTGAAGAGGTCAGTGCGTATGAAGCGCAATATCGTAAGCCTTGGATTGTTTTCGACCGTGATGAAGTACCTATGTTTGACCAAATCATTTCCGATGCAGCCAAGAGGGGGATCCATGTCGGATGGTCCAACCCATGTTTTGAAATATGGCTTTATGCGTACTTTGGACAAATGCCCGTCGTTGGTGAATCAACGAAATGCTGTAGGGACTTTGGTGCTGAATTTCGTAATCGGGTGAAGCGTACGTATAAAAAGGCAGATCCGCATTTGTATGAAAGTCTTTTGGAGAAGGGAGATGAGGAGAGAGTCATTGCGGTTGCCGCATCCAAAATAGAACAGCATAAAAGAAATGGGAAAGAGAAGCCCACGGAGATGTGCCCTGCGACGATGGTGCATGTATTGGTGCAGGAAATTCGGGAGAAGACGAAAGGTCGCGGGGGGACATGACAGCGCTTTGGATTTTGGGTGGGATTGCATGTCTTGGAAGTATAGTTTTCGTGCTGAATGCGATTTATGTCCGGACTCCGTATCATCAGAATCGGATTCGCTCCATCCAGAAGTTTCGCCAAGGTGTGCCCTTTGATTTGACCGTCTTGAATACGGGATCCAATCACGCATTTTTTTCCATTGATTGGACGCTCGTTGGGGTACGGGGGTTCAATTTAGCATCCGGGCCGCAATCCATCGCATGGGACTGCCGCCTGTTTCAAACGTATCGAAGTCATCTTCGGCAGGATGGCGTTGCGCTTTTTGTTTTATCGGCCTTGGTTTTTGGTTTTTGGGAATACAAGAGCCCTCAAGCGGACTATCGCTATTATTATTTTTTGTCTGCCGAGGAAATCCCACGCTATACAAGGCGGCGGGCACTGGTTTATCGCTATCTTCCGCTTTTGGGAAACTGGAGAAACGTATTTCGCTGCTTTGTCCGAAGAGGGGTTCCTTTCGTAGAGCACGAGCCTTCACTGCAGTATGCGGAAGCCGAGAGCGACGCTCGTATCGCAGGATGGAAAAGTCAATTCTTCCTCGCTGATTTGCAGCAGAGGAAGTCGGCAAAACATTTGAAGGGCACAATTCAGCGAGCGATTTCCGTTTTGCGTGGCATGGTCGATGCAGCGCGCGAACAAGGGGGGAAGCCGGTGCTGATGGTTCCGCCCATGTCTGCTGTGATCAACAAAAAAATAGCACCTGCGTTTTTGGATGAGGTGCTGTATCGGCCGATTCGCGAGATGCTGCCGGATGTCCCGCTGCTGGACTATCTTCGCGATGAACGGTTTCAGGATTATCGGCTCTATCAAAACGGGGATTTCATGAATGAGGCGGGGCGCAGGGCTTTTATGCCCGTCCTGTGGAAGGATATCGAAGATTGCATCGGAAGGAATCGAACATGAGCCAAAAAAAAATCGGCGTATTGCTTTCCTACGTGCAAATTGCGGTAACGATCTTGGTCAATCTGCTCTATACGCCCGTGATGCTGCGTTTGTTGGGACAGAGCGAATACGGCGTATATAGCTTGAGCAACTCCGTCATTGGATATTTTGCGCTCTTGTATATGGGCATGACCAGTACGTATATGCGCTATTATTCCCGCTATGAAAAACAAGGTGACCATCAGGCCGTTGCAAAGCTGAACGGGTTGTTTCTCGTTTTGTTTTCGGCACTGGGCTGTTTGGCACTCGCTATGGGCGTGCTCGCATCGCAGTATTTGGAACTGTTTCTGGGAAGCGGGCTGACGGCAGATGAGTATCGCCTTGCACGTGTCTTATTTGTCATCATGGCGGTCAACATGGCGCTGCTCATGCCGAAGACGGTCTTTTCGACGATTGTCATTGCACAGGAACGATTCGTCTTTATCAAATTCTTGGATATCGTGTATGCGGGGCTGATTCCGCTCGCATCGCTTCCGTTGCTTTATCTAGGCTATGGCTCCGTCGGCATGAGCTGCGCCGTGCTCAGCGTGACGGCCATTACGCTCCTTGCCAGTATGTGCTATTGCGCATGGAAACTGGACGTGCCGTTTCAGTTTCGGAAGCTTCCGTTTTCTTTGCTGCCGGGGATGTTCAGCTTTTCCGCCTTTATCTTTCTGCAGGGGATTATGGATCAGCTCAATTGGCAGCTTGGCAAGGTCCTTCTGTCGAATTTTGCCGATAGCACTGCGATCGCCGTGTATAGCGTCGGTCTGCAGATCGACTTGCTCTTCATTAATTTTGCAGGTGCTTTTTCAGGCGTCGTCGTGCCGCAGATTTATCAGCTCGTGCAGGAAAGTGCGGCCGATAAATTGACGCAGCTATGGATTAAAGTCGGCCGGTATCAGTTTTTCGTCGTATATTTTATTTGGATTGGATTCCTGTTTTTTGGCAAGGCGTTCATTCGGCTTTGGGCAGGGCTGGAATATGAGGATGCTTACCTCGTTGCACTGCTGTTGATGACACCGATCTTGCTGCATTTATGCCAAGTGCTTGCGATGGAGATCCTGCGTGCGTATAACAAGCATAAGATGTGGACTGTGGTTCATTTTGTTTTTGCGGCAATAGGATTTTTGATCTGCATTCCGTTAGTCAAGATGTACGGGGTTCTCGGCGTAGCCATTGGAACTGCGGCATCCAGTTTTGTTGTCGTTCATGGTTTTGATGTTTGGTACTATGCAAAGGTCGGAAAGTTGGGAATGAAGGCTTTTTTTTTGGATATGAAAGGGCTGTTCCCTGCTGCATTCATAGTTGCAGTCATAGCCGCGATTTTATCGAATTGCATTGAAATAACTGGTTGGAACGTATTTGCTTTGGACATTGGGGTTTTTATCGTAGCCTATGCGTGTGTCATGTATACGCTAGGAATGAATAGAAATGAACGACAACTCGTTCATGTTGGCATACAAAAAGTGCTCCATAAAAAATAGAGTTGTGGTGATCCCTAACCGTTAAAACTTTATAAGTCTGATTTTCTGGGTTACTACAACCCTTTGCATGAATATTTTGTAACACATGTATTGTAAGCCTACATGATGGTATTTGCCGCATCGTTTTTCTTGCAATTCGACATGAGTATGCGTACAATACAATCGAGAGAAAGGACTGGCGGTGACAAAATGGAATGCGAGCTGACCATTGTGCATGTCGTTGAATCATTCGGCGGAGGGGTGTTCTCGTTCCTGTGCCACCTTATAAATGGACTTTCGGATTATCGGCATGTTGTCATATATGGAACGCAGAGAAAAGAGTTTCCTAGTAATTTCGAGACTTTTTTCCCTCCTAATGTGCAGTTTATACCTTGGGAATATGCACAGCGAGAAGTGAGCCCCCTTCAAGATTTTAGGGCGCTCGTACGATTGGTTCAGATTTTAAGGAAATTGCAGCCCGTTCAGAAGATGCATCTTCATTCCAGCAAAGCGGGGTTCTTAGGGCGGATGGCAGCGCGGTTGTTGGGGATCAGCAATCGGGTTTTATATACGCCGCATGGAGCCGCGTTTTTGCGGAAAGATATATCCGGGCGGAAAAAGCAGTTTTATATTTTACTAGAACGATTTGCAGATCGGCTTGCGGGAAACGTCATTTGCTGTTCGGAGTCGGAATGCAGGGCATTCAAGGAAATTGGCATACAAGACGCCCGCTTTGTGAATAACAGTTGCCCTCCACTTCAAGTGCATACTTCGCATCAGGATAAAGGGGAGCAGATTCTGATTGTTTCATCTGGAAGGATGACCTATCAAAAGAATCCTGGACTGTTTCAATCTATCGCAGAGCACTTTGTCGGATGGAAGGATGTCCGTTTTTTGTGGATTGGCGGAGACGAGCATGGTGCAGGGTTTGATGCGGAAAATATTTCCCAAACGGGATGGATTGGCCCGGCTGAAGTAGCTGAATACATGGCATCTGCGGATATATATGTATCGACGTCTCGTTGGGAAGGGCTGCCTATATCGGTATTGGAGGCAATGTCCATCGGACTTCCGTTGCTTTTGTCGGACTGCGTAGGAAATTGCGATTGCGTAAAAGGAAATGGATTTTTGTTTCAATCGTTGGAGGAAGCGACTACGCAGCTTGAAGCAATGATTTTGAATGAAGGATTGCGGGCGGAACAAGGAAAGGCATCGAAAGCTCTTTTTGAAGAGCGGTTTTCTATGAGAAATCTATTGGATTCATATCGTAAATTGTACAAGAACTGATCATAAGCGTTTGTTCCTTTTGTCATTTGATGTGGGACGAGGCAGAAGGAAGTGGATCTCAGCGTGGGACGAAAAAGATAAAGGTCTGGATATTGGATTGATGAATAAGGGGGAGCATATTTTTTGGACGGCATAGACATAGGATTGTTGCTCATTTTGATCATTGTACTCCTCGCCGCCGGCGCATTTTTCTCCCTGGCCGAGACGGCGCTTGTGGAGAGCCACCGCGGACGGCTGGAGAAGATGGCGGAGGATGGAATCGGTGAGGCGGAGGAGGCGGCGGAGCTCTTGGAGCAGCGCGAGCGCGTCCTGCCGCTCGTGCAGGTCGGCATCACGCTGACGAGCATTTTGCTTGGACTTTGCGCGGGGGCGTTCCTCGCGCCGCTTGCGGCACTGCTCTTTGCGCCCCTTCCGCATGCGGAGGCGATCGCGCGGATTCTGAGCGTTGTGGCCGTCACGTACATCACACTGCTCTTTTCGGAGTTCCTGCCGAAGAAAGCGGCAATGCAGTCGCCGGAGGAAATGCTCATTCGCTACCATCGCGTGCTTCGCATGGCGACGCGCCTTTCCCGTCCCTTTATCGCATGCCTTTCAGCGTCGGCAAACGGCGTGCTGGTCGTTCTCGGCATCAATCCGCACGTCGAGGACGCCGTGACGGAGGACGAGGTCAAGGATCTCATCGAGCAGGGCACGGAGGACGGCACGTTTGAAAAGTCGGAGCAGGCAATGGTCGACCGCATTTTCCACATGAGCGATCAGACGGCGTACTCGCTGATGACGCCGCGCACGCAGATGATCTGGCTCGACCTCAACGACTCCGTGCGCCACAACCTGCGCGTGATCCGCGAGTCGGCGCAGGAGGTATTCCCCGTCGGGCGCGAGAATCTCGACGATTTCTGCGGCGTCCTCCACGCGAAGGATATGCTGAACGCGGTGCTCGCGCGCAAGCCGATCGACCCTGCGCTCTACATCCGCGAGCCGCTCTACGTGCCGCGTTCGATGGACACGTTCCGCGTGCTGGAGAAGTTCCGCGACACGGGCATTCACGAGGCGATGGTGCTCGACGAGTATGGCGGCGTCGTCGGCTTTATCACGCGCGACACGATCCTGCAGCAGATCATCGGCGACTCGCTTTCGAATGTGGAGGAACACCCCATCCAATTCACGCCGCGCGACAAGAATTCGTGGTACGTCGATGGGCTATGCTCGATCGACGTATTCAAGGAACGCTTTTCGATTGACAAACTGCCGGATGAGGATCACGATCACTACCAGACGATGGGCGGCTTCCTGACGGCGTACTTCGGCTACATTCCGAAAGTTGCCGAAAAGCGCGATTGGAACGGGTTCACGTTCGAGGTCGTCGACATGGACCGCGCGCGCATCGACAAGATTCTCGTCACAAAGCATGAAACGGAAGGACAGCCGCAGGAGTAAGTGGCTGTGGAACGCAAAAAGAGGACTAGGCAATGCCTAGTCCTTCTGATTTCGGAATGGTGGAGACGAAGAGGATTGAACTCTCGACCTCTCGGATGCGAACCGAACGCTCTCCCAGCTGAGCTACGTCCCCAAGACGAATTATAGTATAGCGCGCCTTGGGAAGAAATGCAAGCATTTTTTATCCTAGGAAGACGTGCTTTTGCATGGGTTAATTGTAATTGCAAATCGGACAAGTTCTAAAAATTTTCAAGCGACAGAAGCAATGTGGCTGAGTTGTCCTCTCAAATTACACAAAAAGCCGCTGCATATCATGATGTGCAGCGGCTTTTTGTTCGTCATCGTCGCAAATCGCGACCATCAAGTCGTTATCGTCCTCGATTCGCAGCATTCGTATATCGCGGACGCTCGGCTCGAACCACTCATATTTTGACGCGAGTTTTCGTGCCGCCATGACGGTTTTTACGGCGTCTACTGTCTCATTGCCGAAGCAGACGCTTCCCTGCTGGCGGATAAAGCCGTATTTTTCGAGCGTGTTCTTGATGTCGGTATAGGCGTTTGTGTGGCTATTTCCCGTGTATGTCTTGGATAGCGTATCGGTATCTAAATCGAATGCGATTGCGTATTTTGCCATTGCCAACTCTCCTTTCAGGCCTGCAGCTGCCATTCTCTTTCTTTTTAGGAAGTGGATTTATCTTCTCGTTTTTATTCCGTATACTTGAATCAAAGACGGATAAAGCCCCTCCTTTTTCGTTGCTATATTTGGTACTCAAGTTACCATATTTGGTAACTCCCGTCAAGTGCCCTCCCTTATTCCATAAGGCTTCCCATTGTAGGTTTGTCAATCCTATGTCACACTGAGCCAAATATTTTTCCAAGCATTCGTTTGGTGAATCCCAGCCCAGTGGACGCATCGGGAATGCATTGCAGATTCGATTGTGCCGAGCCAGCTGCTTCCTGAAATCCGCAAAGGAATCGAACTTGTGGCTCGCATCAAATGCCTCGTTGTCCTTTCGGTGCGAGCGTTCCACCTTGCCGTTGTGCCGTGGCGTGCAGGGGCGTATCTTCTGGTGCTCGATGCCGTATTCCCGAAGCTGCTTCTCGTGCGATTCTGTTCCTGAGAGGACACTCCTTGGCTTTTGGATTTGCTGCTTAAAAGCATAACACAAGGTGCGTCTTCTTTTCACGATTATTTTGTAACACATGTATTGTAAACCTATCACTTGGGAAGAAATGCAAGCATTTTTTATCCTAGGAAGACGTGTTTTTGCATGGTATCATGGTATAATGATATTTACGTATGCATATCGGACATTTCTTCCATGCTTGCGCAAGCAAATGGATCTGAAAAAGGAGGCGATCGTCTTTTGCTGGCAGCACGAGACTATCAGGATATCGAGGACAAGGTTCTGCGCGGCGAGCGCCTGACGCGCGAAGACGGCGTGCGGCTCTTTCACTGCACGGATCTCGCCTGGCTCGGCGCGCTCGCGGACCACGTGCGGCGCGTAACGTGCGGCGACATCGTATACTACAATGTGAATTGCCACGTCAATCTCACGAATATCTGCACGTCGCACTGTGCGTTCTGCGCATTCGGGCGCGACGCGGATGCAAAGGGCGCGTACGCGATGACGGAGCAGGATGCCATATCCCTCGTCGAGGATGCGATGCGCGACCCGAATCTCGCGGGGCTGCACGTCGTCTCGGGGCTGCATCCGACGTGGACGTTCGAGGATTACGTCTCGCGGCTTGAGGCGATCCACCGCCGTTTTCCCACGCTTTATATCAAGGGATTTACGGGCGTCGAAATCACGCATTTTGCCAAGATTTCAGGGCTTTCGGTGCGCGCGGTGCTCATGGAGCTAAAGGAACGCGGCGGGCTTCAGGCAATCGCGGGCGGCGGCGCGGAGATCCTATCGGACCGCGTGCGCGGCGCGCTCTGCCCGGAAAAGGCGACGGCGGATGAGTGGCTTTTGGTCGCGCGCACGGCGCACGGGCTCGGCATCAAGAGCAACGCGAGCATGCTCTACGGCCATATCGAGACGCTGGAGGAGCGCGTCGATCACCTTATCCGCCTGCGCGACTTGCAGGACGAGACGGGCGGCTTCCAGACGTTCATCTGCTTTCCGTTCCTGCCGAAGCATACGAAGCTCGGCGAGAAGGTGAAGCAGACGAGCATGTGGGACGATCTTCGCACGATGGCAATTTCGCGTCTCATGCTCGACAATTTCCGCAACATCAAGGCGTACTGGGTCATGCTGACGGTTCCCGTCGCGCAGGTCGCCTTGGGATTTGGCGCAAATGACATCGACGGCACGGTGCACAAGGAAACCATCCTGCACGATGCGGGCGCGGCGAGCCCTGTGGCGCTCGCGGAGGACCAGATCATCCGCATCATCCGCGAGGCGGGCAGGCGTCCTGCCGCCTGCGACTGCAATTTCAATATCCTTCGCATAGTCGATGAGGGGGCGCGGCATGGACAGCATTAAGAAGGCCCGCCGCAGGGCGGAGCGGGGCGAGCGCCTGTGCCTTGCGGATGCGCTCGCACTCTACGAGGATAACGACCTCACGTTCCTTGCTGCCTGCGCGCGGCGCGCGAAGGAAAAGGCGAGTGGGCAGCGTGTCTACTACACGATCAACCGCCACATCAACCTCACGAATATCTGCAGCTCGAACTGCCCGCTCTGCGCGTTTCAGGTCGAGGCGGGCGACGCGCGCGGCTTCGTGATGGAGCGCGCGGATGTCGCAAAGGCGCTTGGACAGGCAAGGGGCGTAAGGCACCTTTCGGAGATCCACATCGTCAGCGCGCTGCACCCCGACAAGCCGTTTTCGTATTATTTGGACGTCGTGCGGCAGGTGCGCGCAGCGCTCCCCGATGTGGACATCAAGGCGTTCACGCCCGTCGAGATCGTGAATTTCGCGCATCAGACGGGGAAACCGATCCGCACGGTCTTGGCGGAGCTAAAGGAAGCCGGGCTTCAAAGCCTGCCCGGCGGCGGCGCGGAGATCCTCTCGGATCGCGTGCGTAGGATCATCTGTCCGAAGAAAGCGACCGCAGCGGAGTGGCTCGAGACGATGCGCACGGCGCACGCGCTCGGCATTCGCACGAACGCCTCGATGATGTACGGGCATATCGAGACGGTAGAGGAGCGCATGGAGCACCTGCTCGCCATTCGCGACCTGCAGGACGAGACGGGCGGGTTCCAAGCGTTCATGCTCTTTCCGTTTCATCCTGCCCATACGAAGCTTGCCGAGAAGTACCATTTGGCGCGCGCCGGCTCGTGGGAGGACATGAAGATGCTCGCGCTCGCGCGCCTCGTGCTCGACAACATCGCGCATGTGAAGGCGTTTTGGGTCATGCTCACGATGCCTGTCGCACAGCTCGCTTTGGGGTTCGGCGCGGATGACCTCGACGGCACGATCGGCGAGGAGAAAATCATTCACGCGGCGGGCGCAAAGACGCGGACGGGCATCACGCAGGAAGATCTATGCCGCATCATTCGCGAGGCGGGCTATACGCCCGTCCTGCGCGACACATTTTATCGGCCGATCGAAGCGGGCGAGTAGGAGGAAGCCATGCGAATCGAAAGCAAAGAGGCAGAGGAGCTGCTCACGGGCGGCGATCTCATCGCGCTGGGGCGCGAGGCGGATGCCGTGCGCCGCGCGCGGTTCGGCGATACGGTGACGTTCCTCATCGACCGCAATATCAACTATACGAACGTCTGCTGCAACGAATGCCGGTTCTGCGCGTTCTTCCGCCGCAGGGAGAGCGCAGACGCATACCTGCTTTCCTATGACGAGATCCTTGACAAGGTGCGCGAGACGGCGGAGGCGGGCGGCACGCAGGTCATGATACAGGGCGGGCTGCACCCAGACCTGCCGCTTTCCTACTACGAGGAGATGCTGCGGCGCATCCGGGCGGCGTATCCCGCCATCCGCATTCATTCGTTCACGGCGACGGAGATCGCGCACTTCGCCGAGCGGGCGGGGATCTCCATCGAGGACACGCTGAAGCGCCTGCAGGCAGCGGGGCTCGATAGCCTTCCAGGCGGCGGCGCGGAGATTCTGGACGATGCGGTGCGGCGCCGCGTGAGTCCGAAGAAGATCCTGACGGAGGACTGGCTCGCCGTCATGCGGGCGGCGCATAAGATCGGCATGGAGAGCACGGCGACGATGGTCATCGGACTCGGTGAGACGATGGCGCAGCGCGTGCACCACATGGAGCGCATTCGCCGCCTGCAGGACGAGACGGGCGGATTCCGCGCATTCATCACGTGGACGTACCAGCCGCACCATACGGAGCTCGGCGGCGAGAAGGCGAGCAGCTGGGACTACATGCGCACGCTTGCGATGACGCGCCTGTACCTCGACAACATCGCGCACATCCAAGGCTCGTGGGTGACGCAGGGCGAGCGGATCGGACAGCTCACGTTGGGCTTTGGTGCCGATGACGCGGGCAGCATCATGCTGGAGGAAAACGTCGTGCGCGCCGCCGGCACGCGTTACGCGATGAGCACGGAGAAGATGGTGCGGCTGATCGAGGGCGCGGGCAGACGCCCCGCGCAGCGCGATACGGAGTACCGCGTCATCAAGCGCTTTGACGGAAAACGCCGTGAACGTGAATAAGGAGGATTCGATATGGCAACCACGCTGCGTCAAGAACGGATTCCCAAGGCCGCCTTCGGCATGGTCGGCGGCTCCGGGACGCTTTCGAGCGATTTCCCGCGCCACGTGCAGGATGCGGACGTCGAAATTTTGGAGGAGGAGCTCCGCTTTGAAACGCCGTACGGGATAAGCCCCGTCCTGCGGCTCTTTCGCGTGGGGGAAAGACGCGTGCTCGCCTGCCGCATGCATGGCTGGCGCTCGGGCGTGACGCGCGCGGACGCCTCGCGGCAGGTCTTTTGGGTGTTTCGCGAGGCGGGCGTCTCCTGCGTGCTCTCAGAAGGCGGCGTCGGCACCGTGAACCGACTCTTAGGTGTGCGCGACCTCGTCGTTCCCGACGACTACCTCGACCTCACCGTGCGCAAGGATGTCATGCTCGACGGCCGTTATTTGCTCGTCATGCGCGATGCGCTCTGCCCCGACCTCCGCCGCCTGCTGCTCGATTCGGCAAGGAAGCATTTTACGGGGCGCATCTTTGACCGCGGCACGTATGCCTGCACGGACGGCCGCCACTTTGAAAGCCCTGCCGAAATCGCCATGCTGAACGGGCACGCTGACATCGTCGGGCAGAGTATATGCCCTGAGGTCTATCTCGCGCGTGAGATCGGCGCGTGCTATGCGGGGCTCTACTTCACCGTCAACTACGGCGAGGGGATACGCCCGTGGTCGCACGAGGTACTCGAAGACATTTTCTATGACGATGCCCCCATGCTCGCCGCCATCCTATTGGACACGATCCGCAAGGCCGATGCAAGCGTGCGCCCCTGCGCGTGCCAGAGCCTGCGCAAGGAGACGCTGCTAAAGGACGTGTACAGTGAGGCGTCGGATAAGGGATAGTGCAAAGCATACGGCGCGTTCGCCGTATGCTTCGAAGACCATCGCGAATCCGATGCGTAGGAGGGAATATATGATTTTGCTCGCATCGCAGTCGCCGCGCCGAAGGGAATTGCTCGCGCAGATCGGCTGTTCGTTTGAAGTGCTCGTATCGGACGCCGAGGAGGTCATGACGGACGCGCTTGCGCCGGAAGATGTCGTGCGCGAAAATGCGCGGCGCAAGGCACTGGCCGTGGCAAAGCTGCGGCCTGACGTGCCCGTGCTCGGCGCGGACACGGTCGTGGCGAGGGCGGGGCATATCTACGGCAAGCCGAAGGACCCGGCGGACGCGCGGCGGATGCTCGCATCGCTCGCGGGCGGCGCGCACGAGGTGCTGACGGGAATCGCCTTTGCCCATCATGGAAGGGTGTTTGACGATGTCGTGCGGACGCGCGTCTTCTTTGCGCCGATGAGGCAGGAGGAAATCGTGCGCTACGTGGCGACGGGCGAGCCGATGGACAAGGCGGGCGCGTACGCCGTGCAGGGCAGGGCGGCGGCGTTCATCGAGCGCATCGAGGGCTCGTACTCGAATGTCGTCGGGCTGCCGCTCCATGCCGTCTGCATGCTCGCCAAAAGGGCGGGTGCGAACCTTGGCATCTGACCGAAAAAGACAACCAAGCCCATCCGCGGCGATTTACGCGGATGGGCTTGGTTGTCTTTTCGGTATCTTTAGTTTTCGAGCACGACGACTTCGTAAGGGCGGAGCATTTCTTCTAGCCCTTCGTAGTTGCCGAGGCACTTTCGCCAGCCGGCGGCTTCGAGTTCCTCGATGCTGTCCTCCTCTAGGGCGGCAGGCGTAGCGCGGAAGTTGCAGTAGACGCGGAGCTTCTCGTCCTTTCGCGCACGCTCGTAGGCGACGACGTCCGCGTTCGCGCGCTCGCGGAAGGAAATCGTGCCCGCTTGGATGATGGGGCGTTCCTTGCGCAGGCGGATGAGCTTTTGATAGAAGTGAAAGATGGAATCGGGATCTTCTCGTGCGGCTTCGGCGTTGATTTCCTTGTAGTTGGCGGGCGGGGCGAGCCATGGCGTGCCAGTCGTAAAGCCCGCGTTTTCGCCCGCGCTCCACTGCATCGGCGTGCGGCTGTTGTCGCGCGAGCGCACGCCTAGGATGTGGAGCGCTTCTTCCTTGGTCTTGCCTTCTTCTAGGAGAATTTTGTAGTAGTTGCGGCTCTCGACGTCCTCGTACTGGGCGATATCCGTGTACTTCGCGTTCGTCATGCCGAGCTCTTCGCCTTGGTAGATGTACGGCGTGCCGCGCATGAGGTGGATGCACGCGCCGAGCATCTTGGCGGATTCCACGCGGCAGCGCACATCGTCGCCGAGGCGGCTGACGATGCGCGGCTGGTCGTGGTTGCACCAGAATACGGCATTCCAGCCGCCGCCTGCCTCCATGCCCTCCTGCCAGTCGGCAAAGAGGTTCTTGAGCGCCATGATGTCGGGCGGCATGAGCGCCCACTTCGCGCCGCCTGCGTAGTCGATTTTCAGGTGGTGGAAGCTGAACGTCATGGAGAGCTCTTTTTCCTTCGGGTTCGAGTAGCGGATGCAGTTTTCGATCGTCGTCGAGGACATCTCGCCGACGGTGATCATCGCGTCGATGCCGGTATCCGCCGTGAGCTCCTTCAAGAATTCGTGCACGTGACGGCCGTCGGTGTAGAAGCGCCGGCCGTCGCCCTCGTAGTCGTTTTCAAAGACGGCGGGCTTGGAGATGAGGTTCACGACGTCGAAGCGGAAGCCCTCGACGCCCTTTTCCTTCCAGAAGCGGATGACGTTCTTGAGCGCTTCGCGCACGCGCGGGTTCTCCCAGTTGAGGTCGGCCTGCGAGACGTCGAAGAGGTGGAGGTAGTACTTTTTGAGCGCGGGCACGTACTCCCATGCACTGCCGCCAAATTTCGATTCCCAGTTCGTCGGCGGGGTTCCGGGCACTCCATCCTTGAAGATGTAGTAATCCAGGTAGGTGGGGTCGCCCTTGAGCGCGCGCCGGAACCATTCGTGGTCGGTCGAGGTATGGTTGAACACCATGTCGAACATGAGTCCGATGCCGCGCGCCCTGGCCTCGCGGATGAGGGCCTCCACGTCCTCCATCGTGCCGAAGCGCGGATCGACGGCGCAGTAGTCGGCGACGTCATAGCCGCCGTCGTTCTGCGGCGAGGAGAAGAACGGCGTGAGCCAGAGGAGGTCGACGCCCAGCTCCTTCAGGTAGCCGAGCTTTGCGGTGACGCCCTTCAGGTCGCCGAGCCCATCCCCGTTCGTGTCGTAGAAGGATTTCGGATAGATCTGATAGACGACTTTGTCCTGTACGTTCATCTCATGGTCTCCTTACTCCGTCGTGATGATGACGGTCTTTCCCGCTTCGGCGCGGATTCCCGTGTGATATTCGATGGCTTGTGCCGTGCCCTCTGCCGTGACGATGCACATGGTGACATCCGAGTGGCCTGCCGCCTTGATCTTGGCGCGGTCGAAGCGGATGAGCGGGTCGCCGCGCTTTACGAAGGCGCCCTTTTGCACGAGGTAGGAGAACCCGTCGCCCTTCATGGCCACGGTGTCGAGGCCGACGTGCAGCAGGAGCTCCATGCCGTTGGATAGCGTGAGGCCGATCGCATGGCGCGAGTCGTCCATGGTGACGGAGACGCGCGCCGAAACCGGCGAATAGAGCACGTCGCTCGTCGGGCGGATGGCGAGGCCGGGCCCGACGATGCCTTCGGAGAAAACGCCGTCGCCGACTTCCTTTAGGTCGATGGCCTCGCCGTCCAAAAATGCCGTCATTTCATGCTCGCTTTCTGGAAAGACCGAGGGCTTCGCCGTATCCGCGGCCTGGTCTTTCGCCGTTGCCGCCTCTTGGGCGTCCGGCGCTGCGCTCACGCCGCGCCTCATGCCGATGAGGACGGTCAGGACGAAGGGGATGGCAATGGCGAGCGCAATGCTCATCGCGAACGAGAGCATGAACGGCGGTTGGATGGAGAGGATGCCCGGCAGGCCGCCGACGCCGATCGCGTTTGCCGTCGTGCCCGTCGAGACGCAGAGCACGGCGGCGCATGCCGATCCCGTCATGCCGCAGAGAAACGGGAAGTAGTATTTGAGGTTGACGCCGAAGATGGCCGGTTCGGTGACGCCGAGGTAGCAGGAGACGCACGCCGGCACGTTGACTTCCTGCGCGGCGGCGTTTTTGCGCTGCAGGTAAATCATGCCGAGGACGGCAGAGCCCTGCGCGATGTTTGAGAGGGCAATCATCGGCCAGAGCATCGTGCCGTGGTAGTCCGCGATGAGCTGCAGGTCGATGGCGTTTGTCATGTGGTGCAGGCCCGTGATGACGAGCGGCGCGTAGATGAAGCCGAAGATGGCGGCGAAGACCGTCTGGAAAGAGCCCGTGATGCCCGCGTAGACGACGCTTGAAATGGCAGATCCGATCGTCCATCCAATCGGTCCCAGGACGAAGTGCGCTGCGATGACGGCGAGCACGAGGCTGCAGAACGGCACGACGATCATCGAGACGACCTGCGGCGTAACCCTGCGGAAGAATTTTTCGAGGTAGGCGAGGGTGAACGCGGCGAGAATCGCCGGGAGCACTTGCGCCTGATAGCCGATCATGTGAACCTTGAATGCGCCGAAGTCCCAAACGGGGATTTGGTCGGGCGGCGTGCCCGCGACGGCGTAGGCGTTCAGGAGCTGGCTCGAGACGAGCGTCAGGCCGAGCACGATGCCGAGCATCTGTGTCGTGCCCATCTTCTTCGTGACCGACCAGCAGATGCCGACGGGCAGCATGTGGAAGACCGCCTCGCCGATAAGCCAAAGGAATTTGTCCATGCCCGCCCAAAATTGGCTGATTTCGACGAGTGTCTTCGTTCCGTTCTCAAAGAGTGCAAGCTGGTCGATGCAGTTGCGGAAGCCCAAAATAAGACCGCCTGTGATGATGGCTGGGATGAGCGGCGCGAAGATCTCCGCGACGACGGCGACAGCGCGCTGGAGCGCATTCTGATTCGCGCCTGCCGCGCGCTTCACGGCGTCCTTCGAGACGCCCTCGATGCCGGAGACGGCGACGAAGTCATTGTAGAAGTCCGCGACGGTGTTGCCAATGATGACCTGGAACTGGCCCGCCTGCGTGAAGCTGCCCTTGACGACCTTCATCGCCTCGATTTTCTTCACGTCGGCTTTCGCCGGGTCGCCGAGCACGAAGCGCATCCGCGTCATGCAGTGCGTCACGGCGGCGATGTTCTCCTTGCCGCCGACGAGTGCGAGGAGTTCTTTCGCGTCCTCTTGGTACTTGCCCATGAAAATCCCCCTTCTGAAACGATACAAAACGTTTATGGTTCTATTAGAACACAGAAGTGCTGGTTGGTCAATGGGGCTTTCGCGCTGCGGCATGGAAATGCTCCAAATGCTCCAAATGTTCCATTGGACTATTGGATTGCTTCATTGGATTGCAAGCCTGCAGGTTGGTTCTTGGCATCCTCAGTTCGAACTGGACAAACCGCGCTTGGAAGCGTATGATAAAATACAATGGTATTTTAAGTTATAGGCAGGGATGTGTTTTCATGGAACGCGGCAGTTTTTCAACGCGGCTCGGCTTTATTCTCGTTTCGGCTGGGTGCGCGATCGGGCTGGGCAATGTTTGGCGTTTCCCGTATATCACAGGACTTTACGGCGGCGCATCGTTCGTGCTTGTCTATCTCGTCTTTCTCGCGATACTCGGACTTCCGATCATGGTCGCGGAGTTCGCCGTCGGGCGCGCGAGTGTGCGCAGCGTCGCGATGTCGTTTGATGCGCTTGAGCCGAAGGGGACGAAGTGGCATCTCTACAAGTACGGCGCGATTGCGGGCAATCTGATCCTCATGATGTTTTACACGACGATCACGGGCTGGATGCTCTACTACATCTATCGGATGGCGACGGGAGGCTTCGTGGGGCTCGATGCGGCAGGCGTGGGCGCGGTGTTCACGGGCCTCCTC
>PPYE01311209.1_pt1 | contig 52419 bp, 39 predicted proteins | sample 1559881 | NCBI WGS metagenome assembly PPYE01 (sample SAMN08240022, study PRJNA423297) | Human gut metagenome, whole genome shotgun sequencing project.
GGAATGTACCCAGCGTGCCGCCCGCGAAATAGGTGCTCATGAAGATCGTATTGATGCGGTTCGAGGCCGCAGGGCATAGTCCGAACAGCGGAGCCTGGTTGCTCAACTGGATGCATTGCATTCCGATGTCGATCGCTACGATCCCGAAAACAAACGAGGCGTAGCTCTCCGCGCCGAACAGGAACAGCGCCCAGGCGATGAACTGCAGGAGTGCGCCGATGCAGTTGAAGCGGTGTATGCCTACGCGGGTGATGTATTTCCCGGCGACGGTGGCGGTCAGTGCCCCCGCGATGCCGCATAATCCGAGTATTCCGACGATGTCGCTGCCGGCATGGAACGGCGCCTGCGCCATCTTGAAAGCCAGCGAAGCCCAGAAACAGAGCAGTGCGCCGAACGCGAAGGCGGCGCGCACGGAGTACAGCCGGAGGAGCGGGTATTGCCTGAGAAGCGTGAAGAGCGAACGCATCAGCGCGCCGTAGCTGCCCGAGAAATTGGGACGGGTGTCGGGCAGGATGCGGAATGCGGCGATGGCCGAGAGCGTCATCAGCCCCGTGGCCATGACGTACATTTCACGCCATCCGAGCCATTCGCCCACGGCGCCGCTCACCACGCGCGAGGCGAGGATCCCCGTGAGAAGTCCCGAGAGGACGATGCCCACGTTGCGGTTTTTCTCCTCGGGGCGGGAGTATTGGGCCGCGAGCGGGATGAAGAACTGCGGGACGACCGAGCAGATGCCGATGACGAGCGAGAAACCGTGGATCGCCCGGATGTCCGAGGCCGCGGCGGTCGCCGCCAGCGACAGGATTAGCAGGGCGAAGACCGCAAGAAGGATGCGGCGGCGGCTCACGAGATCGGCGAGCGGGATGAGGAATAACAGTCCGAGGGCGTAACCCGCCTGGGAATAGAGGGCGATGTGGTTGGCCGCGAGCGTCGAGATGCCGAGGTCCTGCCGGATCATGTCGAGCAGCGGCTGGTTGTAGTAGAGGTTGGCGACGGAGACGCCGGAGATGACGGCCAGCGTGTAAAGCAGCCGGCGCGGAAGCCCGGCGTCCTCTTTCAGCATCGTTTTCATCGTTTGCGGTTTTTTCTGAGCAAAGCTACGAAGAAAATCGGCAACTCCCGAACCGGTCCGGAGAAAACTCCGGCCGGACCGGTTGCTGCGGCCCGGAGTGTCGGTTGAAGCGGCACGAACCGCTGTGTAACTCTGCCGGATTGTAACGTGTTGCTGTCGAATCTGTTGTCGATCGAATCTTCCCCGCTTCGGCGACCAGCCGCCGCCGGAGTGACGGATGGAAGTCCGGCCCGGTTTTTGCATCGTGACCGAAAATCGAAAGGAGAAAAAGATGGACAAAGTACTGCACCGTGCGGCGACGCGCGGCCATGCCGACCACGGTTGGCTCGATACCTATCATACGTTCAGTTTTGCGGACTATTACGAACCGAAACGGATCCATTTCGGGGCGCTTCGGGTGCTGAACGACGATACCGTGGCTCCCGGCGAGGGGTTCGGAACCCACCCGCACGCCAATATGGAAATCGTTTCGATTCCGCTTTCCGGGGCGCTGCGACACCGGGACAGTATGGGGTATGTACAGGAGTTGCGGCCGGGCGGGATACAGGTGATGTCGGCCGGTACGGGAATCACGCACAGCGAATTCAACGCCAGCGACACCGAGCCGGTGAAGTTCCTGCAAATATGGGTGCTGCCCGATGCCCGCGGGCACAGGCCCCGGTACGATCAACTGACGCTGGCCCCCGCCGTGCGCAATGAGCTGCGGCCGATCGTGGCGCCCGAGGGTTTCGGGAACGAGCATGTGGGATGGATTCACCAGCGGGCCTGGTTTCATACGCTCGACCTCGATGCGGGATGCGGGGCGGATTATCGCCTGCGGCTCTTCGGCGACGGCGTTTACCTGTTCGTGCTGGAGGGGTGCGTCGAAACGGCCGGAGAGACCCTGTCGCGGCGCGACGGGCTCGGGATCTGCGGCGCGGGGGAACTGCGTATTGATGCTGCGGCCGATGCCTCCGTGCTGCTGATCGAAGTGCCGATGTGATTCGTCCCGGCCGGTTCCGGCCGATTCGTCCGGGTTCTACCGCATGCCGTTTCCCGGTGGGGAGGGTGTATTCGATCGGGAAGGCGGTTTTTCCGTAGTGCCGGAGTGGCGGACGCATCGCACCGCTTTTGTTCCGGGACCGGCCTTCATGTCAGACGAATGGGCTTTTCGTCGGATCAGAACTCCGAGGTGAAGTGGAAGCGGATCTCCTTGAAATTCTCCTGCGCCAGGGCGAGCGCATAGCTCGTGTCGGCGAGGAAGACGTCGCGGCCGTGCTTGTCCACGGCCATGTTGGTGTGCTTGCGGCGTTTGAAGTCGGCCAGTTGCGCGGCGTTGTCGCTCTCGATCCAGCAGGCTTTGTAGATCGAGATCGGCTCCCAGCGGCAGGAGGCGTTGTATTCGTGCTCGAGGCGGTACTGGATCACCTCGAACTGTAGCGCGCCCACCGTGCCGATGATCTTGCGGCCGTTGAGCGACGAGGTGAAGAGCTGCGCCACGCCCTCGTCCATGAGTTGGTCGATGCCCTTGGCCAGTTGCTTGAACTTCAGCGGGTCTGCGTTCTCGATGTAGCGGAACTGTTCGGGGGCGAACGACGGGATGCCCGTGAAGCGGAGCTTTTCGCCTTCGGTGAACGTGTCGCCGATCTTGAAGTTGCCCGTGTCGTGCAGGCCCACGATGTCGCCCGGGTAGGCGAAGTCGATCACCGACTTCTTTTCGGCCATGAAGGCCGTCGGCGAGGAGAATTTCATCTGCTTGCCGCTGCGGACGTGCAGGTAGTTCCGGTTGCGTTCGAACGTGCCCGAGCAGATTTTCAGGAAGGCGATGCGGTCGCGGTGGTTGGGGTCCATGTTGGCGTGTATCTTGAATACGAAGCCGGTCATTTTCGGCTCCCCGGGCTCCACCGTGCGCGTCTCGGTCGGGGCCGGACGCGGCGAGGGGGCGATGCGCACGAAGCATTCGAGCAGTTCGCGGACGCCGAAGTTGTTCACGGCCGATCCGAAGAATACGGGCGCCAGCTCGCCCCGGAGGTAGGCGTCGCGGTCGAATGCGTCGTAAACCCCTTCGACCAGCTCGACGTCCTGCCGCAACTGGTCGGCGAATTTCGCGCCGATGCGCTCGTCGAGTTCCGCCGATGCGAGGTCTTCGATCTCGACCGTCGAGGCGTCGGCCGTCAGTTTCTCGTCCGAGGTGAAGAGCGACAGCCGCCGTTCGTAGAGGTTATAGACCCCCTTGAACGTCGGGCCGTTCGAAATGGGGAAGGCCAGCGGACGCACGCGGATGTGCAGCTCCTTCTCCACCTCGTCCAGCAGGTCGAACGGCTCCTTCGAGGGGCGGTCCAGCTTGTTGATGAAGACGATCACGGGCGTCTGCCGCATCCGGCAGACCTCCATCAGCTTGCGCGTCTGCGCCTCGACGCCCTTCGCTCCGTCGATGACGATGATGACCGAATCGACGGCCGTGAGCGTGCGGTAGGTGTCCTCTGCGAAGTCCTCGTGGCCGGGGGTGTCGAGAATGTTGATCTTGCATCCCGCGTATTCGAAGCCCATCACGGCCGTGGCCACCGAAATGCCTCGCTGGCGCTCGATCTCCATGAAGTCGGACGTGGCGCCCTTCTTGATCTTGTTGCTCTTGACGGCTCCGGCCACGTGGATCGCGCCGCCGAAGAGCAGCAGTTTCTCCGTGAGGGTGGTCTTGCCCGCGTCGGGGTGGGCGATGACGGCGAAGGTTCGCCGGCGTGTGATCTCTTCCTGTTGTGTCATAGTCGTATGGCGAATTGGCTCCGGGACCGATCCCGGATTGCGGGACGCTGTTTCGCGGCAGGCCGCCGCGCCTGCGGGGCCCTTTCGTCCGGCCCTTTCGGCAAGGACCCGCCGCATTGCGTCCGGGATGCGGGCGGGGGCGTTCCGGGCGGGGCTACTCCTTGGGGTAGTCCATGTTGTAGTGGCAGCCCACCGACTCCTTGATCTCGCGCCCCTGCTTGATTACGAGGTACGCCACGGCGATCATGTTCCGCAGCTCGCACAGCTCGCGGTTGGGCTTGGTCTTGCCGTAGAGCTCTTCGGTCTCTTCGAAGAGGATCGACAGCCGCCGCATGGCGCGTTTGAGCGAGAGGTTCGAACGCACGATGCCCACGTAGTTGGACATGATCTGCTGCACCTCGCGTTTGGACTGGATGAGCATGAGCATCTCCTCGGTGTGCTGCGTGCCTTCGAAATCCCAGTCGGGAATGCCCTCCTGGAAATCGACCGTGCCGACGAGCGACGCCGTGCGGCGTGCGGCCTGGTCGGCATAGACGACCGCCTCGATGAGCGAGTTCGAAGCCAGCCGGTTCGCGCCGTGCAGCCCCGTGCAGGAGGTTTCGCCCAGCGCGTAGAGGCGGCGGATGGAGGTTTCGCCGTTGGTGTCCACCTTCACGCCGCCGCAGCAGTAGTGCGCCGCGGGGGTCACGGGAATCCAGTCCTTCGTGATGTCGATGCCGATCGAGCGGCACTTCTCGTAGATGTTGGGGAAGTGGCTGCGCACGGCCGCGGGATCCTTGTGCGTCACGTCGAGGTAAACGAAGTCCTCGCCCCGGCGGGTCATTTCGCGGTAGATGGCGCGGGCCACGACGTCGCGCGGCGCCAGCGAGCGCATCGGATGGTACTTGTCCATGAACTCCTCGCCCGACTGCAGGCGCAGGATGGCCCCGAAGCCGCGCATGGCCTCGGTGATGAGGAAGTTGGGCTTCTCGCCCGGGTTGTAGAGCGTCGTGGGGTGGAACTGGATGAACTCCATGTTCTCGGTGATGGCCTTGGCGCGGTGGCACATGGCGATTCCGTCGCCCGTGGCCACGACCGGATTGGAGGTCGAGGAGTAGATGTTGCCGCAGCCGCCCGTGGCGACGACGGTGAATTTCGAAAGCATGGTCTCGATCTCGTTGGTCCGCTCGTTGAGCACGTAGGCGCCGAAGCACGTCAGCCCCCGCGTGTGGCGCGTGACGAACTCGCCCAGGTGGTGCTGCGTCAGCAGGTCGATGGCGAAGTGCCTCTCGAGCACCGTGATGTTCGGGTGGCGGCGCACCGACTCGACGAGGGCCCGTTCGATCTCGGCGCCCGTGAGGTCCTCGTGGTGGAGGATGCGGTGCTCCGAGTGGCCGCCCTCGCGGTTGAGCTCGAAGCGTCCGTCGGGGGTCGTGTCGAAGCGCGTGCCCCAGGCGATCAGGTCGCCGATCAGCTCGGGAGCGCGCCGCACGACCAGCTCCACGGCCTTCCCGTCGCATTTGCCCGCGCCGCATACGAGCGTGTCGGCGATGTGCTTCTCGAAGGTGTCGGGGGCGTAGGTGACCGAGCAGATGCCGCCTTGTGCGTAATTGGTGTTGCACTCCGCGATCTCGCCCTTGGTCACGACCGTGACATGGCCGTGGGCGGCGGCCTTCAGCGCGAACGAAAGGCCCGCCGCGCCGGAACCGATAACCAGAAAGTCGGTTTTCATTGTTTTCTGACCATTAAGCGCCGCAAAGTTACAAAAAATAGTAACTTTGCCGCACAAATTCCGGCAAATATGGAGCGACATATAGATATAAACAGTTTCGACTACGCGCTTCCGGACGAGCGGATCGCCCGGTTCCCGCTCGCCGAGCGCAGCGCCTCGAAACTGCTCGTCTGGCGCCGCGGACGGATCGCCGAGACGCGTTTTTCCGACATCGGCGACGTGCTGCCCGCGGGCGAGCTGCTCGTGTTCAACAACACGAAGGTCATCCGCGCGCGGATCATCATGCACAAGCCCTCGGGGGCGCGCATCGAGGTGTTCTGCCTCGAACCGCACGCACCGGCCGACTACGAGCGGGCGTTCGCCGTGCGGGGCGCGTGCGAGTGGTCGTGCATCGTGGGCAACCGCAAGAAGTGGAAGGAAGGGTATGTCACCGTCGGCTTCGACTGCGCGGGGCGGGCCGAGCACCTTCGGGCGCGGATGGTCGAGGACCGCGGGCGCGAATGCGTCGTGCGCTTCGAATGGACGGCCCCGATGACTTTCGGGCAGTTGCTCGAGCACTTGGGGCGGATTCCGATTCCGCCCTACCTGAACCGCGAGAGCGAGGAGATCGACAACACGCGCTACCAGACCGTCTATTCGAAAGTGGAGGGGTCGGTGGCGGCCCCTACGGCGGGGCTGCATTTCACGCCGGAGCTGATCGGGGCGATGGAAGCCCGCGGATTCGGTTTCGAGGAGGTGACGCTCCACGTCGGGGCGGGTACGTTCCTGCCCGTGAAGGACGAGGACGCCGCGAAGCATCCGATGCACACCGAGCATTTCGAGGTGCGGCGCGCGACGGTGGCCCGCCTGCTGGAGCGGTGGGGGCATATCACCGCCGTCGGGACCACCTCGGTGCGCACGCTCGAATCGCTCGCGGCCCTGGCGTGGCGCGTCCGCACGGGCGGAACGCCCGACGCGGAGCGGGTGATCGGGCAGTGGGAGCCGTACGACATTCCTTCCGGTTATACGGGGCGCGAGGCGCTGGAGGAGCTGCTCGCGTGGATGGATGCGCACGGCTGCGACCGGCTGAAGGCCGCTACGCGGATCATGATTACGCCGCTCGGTTACGAGTTCCGCATCGTAAGGAATATCGTCACGAATTTCCACCAGCCCAAATCGACCCTGCTGCTGCTCGTCTCGGCCTTCGTGGGCGAGGAGTGGCGGAACATCTACGACTATGCGCTGGACCACGGGTTCCGCTTCCTGAGCTACGGCGATTCGTCGGTGTTGCTGCGGGAGTAGCGGCCGGATGGCCTGCCGGACCGGAAAGACGAAAGGACGCCCCGCAAGGCGTCCTTTCGTCTTTCCGCAGCGGTTCAGAAGCGGTAGCCGATGCCGACGGAAAGGTTGCGGCTGCGGAATCCGTCGAATCGGAACTTCGTCAGGTCCCCGTCGGGATCGGAGGGAAGGGTGTACTCTTCGGAAAGGGTGTTCAGACATCCCACGTCGCAGCCTGCGCGGAGCTGGATCCGCCGCCACTCCACGCCGAGGGCCAGCCGGATGCCGAAATCCGACCGGCGGAGCGCGCCGTGCGGCCCGAACAGGTCGTACCATGCCCCGCTGCTGCGGATCTTGCCGCCCAGCCCCACGGCATACCATGCTCCGGCAGCCGGGATGAGATCGAGCCGCCGCCCGAGGCGGATGCGGACGTTCAGCAGCAGGGGAACCTGCAGGTACATGGGACGTATGGCGAGCCCCCGGTATGCGCCGCCGGCGCTCGTGAAACCGATGCCCGTTTCGACGTAGAGGGGCAGACTGCGGTGGAGCAGCACCTCGTCCGCCACTTCGATATGGTAACCCGTGCGTGTTTCCGTGGCGGCCCGAAGCGAGCCGAGCGTGACCTGCAGGTGGGCGAAGGTCGCGCCGCCGCGCACGGACAGCATGTTCTTCGCGCGTTCCTGCGCCGCGGCGGGCGCGATCAGCAGCACGGCGGCGACGAGCGTCAGCAGACGTCTCATTCGGTTTTTCCGTTGGCCGTCTCCGGCGTGTAACTTTTGAGCGCCAGTTGCTTGACCCATACGACGAAGCCGCCCGTGAGCACCAGATTCAGCACCAGCGTCAGCACCGAGACGACGAGCGCCGGGCCGCCCAGGTTGTATCCCAGGGCGATGAAGATGACCCCGGCCCCCACTTCGCCGCGGGTGAACATGCCCACCGAGAGGGCCAGTCGTTCGCTCAGTTTCCGGTCGCGGTAGAAGAATAGCGGGACGAGTTTGCCGAGGTTCGAAAGCAGCGATACGGCCACCACGTGCAGGGCCACGACGCCCCACGGCATCATCGGCTGCGACGCCGTGACGGAGGAGGCCGCGGCTGCGGCGTCGGCGGCTCCGGAGCCGGTCATCAGCGGCATGCTCATTCCCACGAGCAGCATGAAGAGGAACGAGATGCCCGTGGCGATGCGGCGTTCGGCGGGCGTGTCGATGTGCCGGTGGCGCATCAGCATCCCGACGACGAAGGCCGGGAGCAGCACCTCGATATGGATGCTGTTCTCGGGGCCGTACCAGTGTTTCGTGGCGAGGTAGATCGCCTGCGTCAGCGCGCAGACCGCGACCGAGAGCCCGAGGATGCGTTTCCAGTCCTGCCGCACGTCCCACGTGCCCTGCCGGCGCCAGCCGATGGCGAGCAGCACGACGACGATGGCCACGATGGCGAACATCTGCCACCGCAGGCCGATCATCAGGATCTGCAGGGGGATCATCAGCAGGATGGTGTCCAGGTCGTCGAAGATGGCGAGCACCTGGATTTTGCGGTAGATCCAGCTCTCCTTGAGCTTCAGCGCCGCCAGCATCGTGAAGAGGATGCCCGCCGAGGTCGGGGCGGCGAAGCGGCTCAGCAGCAGGTTCTCCTTCCAGGCCGCCGGGTCGCTCCAGAGATCGGAGGGAAGCAGCACGAAGACGTAGTAGAGTACGATGAGCAGCCAGGGCAGCGCCGCCGTGGCCATGGCGATGAAGTAGTCGGCCGTGTAGGAGCGCCAGCGCGTCTTGTCGATTTCGAACTCGCGGCCCACGTTGATCATGATGAATCCCAGGCAGACGTACAGCAGCGTGTCGGCCGCGGCCTTGAACGGGCCGTAACCCGCGCCGAGCGCGCCGGGAAGCAGTTGGGAGGCCACGAGTCCCGCCATGAGGAAGAGAGAGAAGGAGAGTACTTTGCGCATGGAAGCGAATCTTTGTTTGGACGGTCCTATTCCTTCGGGCGCATCCGGCCGCGGGGGCGCCGGTGCATTCGAAAGTATATGAACGCGTTCGGTTGTCGTGTGCGGACGCCGTTCCGCGGAACGGCGTCCGGGTTCACGGGACAAAGATACGATTTTGCGGCGGATTCCCAAACCGGGGGGGGGGAAGCGGTCGCGGCCTTCGGCGGGGAATTCCGCGGCGTGAAAAAAATAACAGCCGGCGAATCCGCAATTCACAATTATTTTGTAACTTTGCGGTGCAAAACGGACAGAAAGTTTTAAGACCGTATAATTCAAATTATTACAACTATGCAGATTGTAGAGATTCACGCAAGGGAGATCCTCGATTCGAGAGGCAATCCGACCGTCGAGGTCGAAGTTCGTACCGTATCCGGCGCATTCGGCCGTGCCGCCGTTCCGAGCGGCGCATCGACGGGTGAGCACGAGGCCCTCGAGCTTCGTGACGGCGACAAGAGCCGTTATCTGGGCAAGGGTGTGCTGAACGCCGTGAAGAACGTCAACGAGGTGATCGCTCCGGCCATTATCGGCATGAACGTGGCCGATCAGGTGGGCATCGACAAGGCGATGATCGCCCTCGACGGCACGCCTACGAAGTCGAAGCTGGGCGCCAACGCCATTCTCGGCGTGTCGCTGGCCGTGGCCCGCGCCGCCGCCGACTACTTCGGCATGCCGCTCTATCGCTATATCGGAGGTTCGAACGCCAAGACGCTGCCCGTGCCGATGATGAACATCATCAACGGCGGTTCGCACTCGGACGCTCCGATCGCGTTCCAGGAGTTCATGATCCGTCCCGTGGGCGCTCCGTCGCTCAAGGAGGGCCTGCGCATGGGCGCCGAGGTGTTCCACAACCTGAAGAAGGTGCTCCACGAGCGCGGCCTCTCGACCGCCGTGGGCGACGAGGGCGGTTTCGCTCCCGCGCTGAACGGTACGGAGGATGCGCTGGATTCGATCATCAAGGCCATTGAGAAGGCCGGCTACGTTCCCGGAAAGGACGTGATGATCGGCATGGACTGCGCTTCGTCGGAATTCTATAAGGACGGCGTGTACGACTATACGATCTTCGAGGGCGAGAAGGGCGCCAAGCGCACTTCGAAGGAGCAGGTGGAGTACCTGAAGGGCCTCGTGGAGAAGTACCCGATCGACTCGATCGAGGACGGTATGTCGGAGAACGACTGGGAAGGCTGGCAGATGCTGACCGCCGAGATCGGCGGCAAGTGCCAGCTCGTCGGCGACGACCTGTTCGTCACCAACGTCGAGTTCCTGAAGAAGGGCATCGAGATGGGCTGCGCCAACTCGATCCTCATCAAGGTGAACCAGATCGGCTCGCTGACGGAGACGCTCGACGCGATCGAGATGGCGCACCGCGCCGGCTATACGTCGGTTACGTCGCACCGCTCGGGCGAGACCGAGGATTCGACGATCGCCGATATCGCCGTGGCTACGAACTCGGGTCAGATCAAGACCGGTTCGATGTCGCGTTCGGACCGTATGGCCAAATACAACCAGTTGCTCCGCATCGAGGAAGAGCTGGGCGACGAGGCCATCTACGGCTATAAGAAGGTTTACCGCAAGTAAAATTTCCGGCGGCTTCGGCCGCGGATATTCCGAGGGTCCGGCCTGTGAAGGCCGGGCCTTTTTTCGTATCCGGATTTTTGCATCCGGGTTCCGTGCGGGTGCGGGCGGGGCGTGGTCAGGGATAGGCCGGAGAGTATGCGTCGGCCGGACGTATCCGGCAGAACCGGGGTCCGGGGATTCTGCCTCCCCGGGGTTTCCGGCTCCTCCGGTTTCCGCCTGTTTTTGTTCGGGCTTTTTCCGGTGCGTCTTCCGGACGGACGGGCCGGAGATGCGGAAAGGGGGGCTGCGATCCGGAACAAGCCCCCCCCCTCTTCGGTCTGTCCGTCCGGTTGGTTCCGCGGACGCTGCGGGCGCCTGACAGGCAGAAATATATTTCGAAAGTTTCGAATGCGGCCGGTTACGGATGCACTTCGGCCGCGTAGACTTTGATCTGCATGGATCGTAGCTGGTTCCGGATATTGGCCGGCAGGTTGCTGTCCGACACCACGACGTCTATTTTGTCCACCGGGGCGATGAAGGCGAAACTGCGCTTGTTGCACTTGCTCGAGTCGAACACCGCGATCACCCGTTTCGACATCGAGAGCATCATCTGGTTGATATTCGCCTCTTCGATATTCGGGGTGGACAGTCCGCATTCGATATTGAAGCTGTCCACGCCCAGAAACAGTTTGTCGCAATAGAAAACCTTGAGGTTCATTTCGGCGATGGGTCCCACCGTGGACTGCGACGCTCCGCGCAGATTGCCTCCCAGCAGAATGATATTGAACCGTTTGTAGCCCAGCAGCTCGGCCGCGATGTTGATTGAGTTGGTGATGATCGTGAGCCGCTGGAACTTGTGGAGGTTGCGCGCTATTTCGAGTGTCGTGGTGCCCGAGTCCAGCAGGATCGTGTCGTTTTCCTCGATCAGCGTGGCCGCGACGCGGCCGATCGCCTGTTTTTCGCGCGTGTTGAAAAACCGCTTGTTGTGGATCGGCGTGTCCTCCTTGCTCTCGGCCTCGGTGTTGGGGAGGCCGATCGCTCCGCCGCGGGTCCGAATCAGCAGATTCCGTTCGTCGAGTGCGTTGAGGTCTTTGCGGATCGTAACTTCCGATACGCCGAATTCCCGGTGGAGTTCTTCGACCGAGATCGCCGACTGGCTTTTCAGTCGTTGCAGAATCATTGATCTTCTGCCTTTTGTCGTTTTTAGCGTGTTGTCCATCGTACTGCCCGGTGTAAGATTGGGTTAGAGGTCGTGTTACGGATGCAAAGATATGAAAAATTTCCGTCATAAACTGAAATGTGAGTTTCGAAACTTTGTGAAATTAAATTTCGGGCCGGATTGTTGAGGGTTATTTCATTGTTTTATAGTTTATTATGCGCTATTTTTCTCTCTGGTCCGGTCGTGGTGTCTGAAAAAATATCGTATTCGAAACATTGCGAAATTTTCGGTTTGCGTATTTTTGCCTTCGTCGAATTAAAAGTCCTGATTATGCAAAGTAAAGGCCAATATACCTATGCCGAGATCATGCAGCAACCCCGTGTCTGGAAACAGCAGTACGACCGGATCGCGGCGCGGCGGCAGGAGATCGAAACGTTCGTGCGCTCGCACATCGAGCGGGGCTACCGGGTGCTTTTCACCGGAGCGGGCACTTCGGCCTATATCGGCGATGCGCTGGTTCCGGCCGTCGCGGGTTCGCTCTTCGAGGGGGCGGCGGCGGTTCCCACGACCGACATCATCACCCATCCGGCCTCCTGGTTCACTCCGGGGCGCAACGTGCTGCTCGTGTCGTTCGCCCGTTCGGGCAACAGTCCCGAGAGCCTCGGCGCTATCAAGCTGGCCGACAGGCTGGGAGGAGAGCGGGTCGCGCATATCTTCATTACCTGCAACGCCGAAGGGTGGCTGGCCCGGATCGCTGCGGCGCACCGCGATTCGCTGCTGCTGCTCCTGCCCGCCGAGACGGACGACAGAAGTCTGGCCATGACCAGCAGTTTCTCGACCATGCTGCTTACGGCGTTGCTGGTTTCGCGCATCGACCGGATCGGCGGGGACGCCGCGGCGGTCGAATGCCTGGCGAACCAGACCGCCCGTGCGCTGGAGACTTACGACAGCCGGATCGCGGCGGTCGCACGGCGGAACTTCTCGCGGGCGGTCTTCCTCGGATCGGGCGCGCTGAAGGGTATCGCCGAGGAGTCGCATCTCAAGTTGCAGGAGCTGACCGACGGGGGCGTCATGTGCGGCTTCGATTCGTTTCTCGGATTCCGCCACGGTCCGAAGGCCGTCGTGAAGGAGGATTCGCTGCTGGTTTACCTCGTTTCGCGCGATCCCGCCGTGCGTCGTTACGAGGAGGACCTGATTCGGCAGATTGATGCGAACAACCGGACGGCCGCCGTGGTGGCCGTTTCGGCGGAGCCTTACGCCGTCGGGGGCGTCTCCTTCGATCTGAACGTGGTGCTCGGCGGCGGCGATACGGGTGTCTATGGCTGCATCCCCTATGTCTTTACGGCCCAACTGCTGGGTTATTACAAATCCCTCGACCGGGGGCTGAATCCCGATTCGCCCTCCGTGTCGGGCAATATCCACCGTGTCGTGGAGGGGGTCACGATCTATCCTTACGAACGATAATACAACCGACTTTCCGGAATCGCTATGAAAAAAACCGAACAACTGCTCGAATCCATCGGCCGGATCACCCGCGAGACGGGGATTCCCCGCACCATCTTCGCTGTGTGCCCCAATTCGGTGGCCGTGACGAAGGCCGCATTCCGCGCCGCACGCCGCAACAACGCCCCGATCTATTTCGCCGCGACCCTGAACCAGATCGACGTGGACGGAGGCTATACGGGGATGACGCCGGCCGACTTCGTACGCATGGCGCGTCTCGAGGCCGAGGCCATCCATTATACGGGTACGACCGTCATCGCCATCGACCACGGCGGTCCGTGGCTCAAGGACCGGCAGGCCGTCGAGCGCTGGTCGCCCGAGGAGGCCATGAACGGCGTGAAGAGGTCGTTCGAAGCCGCCGTGCTGGCCGGTTACGACCTGATCCACGTCGATCCCACGGTGGATATTTTCGTGCCGAAGGGGGAGATCATCAGCATCCATCTGGTGGTCGCCCGCACCGTCGAGCTGATCGCCCATGTCGAGCGGTTCCGCCGCGAACGCGGACTGCCGCCCGTCTCCTACGAGGTGGGAACCGAGGAGGTGCACGGCGGACTGGCCGACGAGAAGACCTTCGACACGTTCCTCGCGGAGCTGAAAACCGCTCTGAAGGAGGCCGGGCTGGAGGACGTATGGCCCTGCTTCGTCGTGGGCAAGGTGGGGACCGACCTGCATACCGCGACGTTCGATCCCGGAGTGGCGCGTGTGCTGACGGACAAGGTACGCCCCTACGGCAGTTTCATCAAGGGCCACTATACCGACGGGGTGAGCAATCCCGAACAGTATCCCCTCTGCGGCATGGGCGCCGCCAATGTGGGTCCGGAGTTCACGATGAGCGAATACGACGCGCTGGCCGAGCTGGAGCTGCTCGAAAGCCGCGAGCTGGAGAAAGGCACGGTGGCGATGGCCTCGCGCATGACCGGGGTGCTGGAGCGGCTGGTCCGCGAGTCGGGGCGCTGGCGCAAATGGCTGCATGAAGAGGAGGCCGGACTGGAGTTCGATCAGCTCGGCGCGGAACGCCGGATGTGGCTCGTCAAGACGGGCTGCCGCTATATCTGGCAGCGGCCCGAGGCGCTGGCCGCCCGCTACATGCTCTGCGACAACCTGCGTCGTGCGGGATACGATCCCGAGGAGATGGTGCTGGGGCGTATCGAGCGCGACATGGATAAGTATTTCACGGCTTTCAACCTGGTCGATCTGAACGACCTGCTCTAACCGAGACGCGCTATGAAAACTTTCGATGTCATCGCGCTGGGCGAACTGAACGTGGACCTGATCCTGAACCGGATCGCCGGGTTTCCCGAGGTGGGCAAGGAGATTTTCGCCCGGGACATGATCTGCACGCTGGGCAGCTCGACGGCCATTTTCGCCGCCAACGTCTCGGCGCTGGGCGCCCGCACGGCGTTCGCGGGCATGATCGGCCGCGACGCCTTCGGGGAGCTGGTGCGCGGAAGTCTCGAGGCGCGCGGCGTGGATACGCGCTATGTGATCGAGGCGGCGGACCGCGCCACCGGCGTCACGGTCGTCATGAGTTACGGCGAGGACCGGGCCAACGTCACTTATCCGGGAGCCATGGAGGCCCTGCGCTTCGCCGACCTCGATCCGGAGATTTTCCTGTCGGCCCGGCATATTCACCTCTCGTCGCTTTTCATGCAGCCCGGGCTGCTGGCCGATATCGTGCCGATCCTGCGGGCGGCGCACGACGGCGGCGCGACCGTCTCGCTCGATACGCAGTGGGACCCCGCCGAGGAGTGGCGGATCGACTGCCGCGAGGTGCTGCCGCTCATCGACGTCTTCATGCCCAACGAGGCGGAACTGACGGCGCTCGCGCATGCGGCGTCGCTCGACGAGGCGATCGGGAGCGTGCGGCCGTGGCTGCGGCGCGCCATGATCGTCAAGCGCGGCAGCCGGGGCTCGGTGCTCGTCACGGCCGGCGGGGAATGCCGCGAGGTCGGGGCGCTGCTCAACCGCGAGGCGGTCGATACCATCGGTGCGGGCGACAGCTTCAATGCCGGGTTCATCCGGTGCTTCGTCCGCGGCGGTTCGCTCGGGGAGTGCCAGGATGCGGGCAACCTCACCGGAGCGATCTCTACGACGGCGGCCGGAGGCACGGGGGCGTTCGCCGACCGGGAGGCGGCCGTCCGTACGGCGCGCGAGCGGTTCGGAAAACAACTGAATCTGGATTGATTATGCACATACGGGAACGACTCAAGGCGTGTCAGGCCGCCGGAACGGCGGTCCTCGCCACCAATTTCTACAATTTCGAGACGCTGACGGCCGTCCTGAAGGCCGCCCGGGCGGTCGATGCTCCGGTCTTGCTGCAACTCACGCGCAGCTCGATCGACTACATGGGGCTCGAACAGGCCGTCCGCATGGGGCGTCAGGGACTGGCCGACTACGGTCTCGAGGGGTGGATACATCTCGACCACGGACCGAGCGTCGAGCTGGCGCAGCGTTGCCTGGAGGCCGGATTCGACTCGGTGATGATCGACGCCAGCGAGCGGCCTTTCGGGGAGAACGTGACCGTGACGCGCCGTGTCGTCGAGCTGGCGCGTCCCTACGGGGCCAATGTGGAGGCCGAGCTGGGTTACGTGGCCAAGCTGGGGCAGCGGCAGGGCGGCGGGTTCACGACTCCGGAGGAAGCCGCGCGCTTCGTGCGGGAGACGGGCGTCGATGCGCTGGCCGTGGCCATCGGTTCGGCGCACGGCTTCTACCGGGAAACGCCGCATCTGGATATGGAGCGGCTGAAGGCGATCCGTGCGGCCACCGACGCGGTGCTGGTGCTGCACGGCAGTTCGGGCATTCCGCATCCGATGGTCCGCGAGGCGATCGCGGCCGGCATTTCGAAGGTGAACCTGGCCACCGAGATCAAGGATACCTTCATGCGCTCGCTCAAGGGCGTCCTGACCGCCTCGGACGAGATCGACCTGCGCAAGGTCTTTCCGAAGGCCGTGGAGCCTGTGACGGCGCTGCTCGAAGAAAAATACCGGATGACGGGCACGGCCCGTCGCTGACCGGAACCGAAGATACTGACCTGAAAACCATGATCCGATGAAACCTGTTTGTCTGATGACCATCGCTCTGCTCGGGATTCCGGCCGCCGGCTCCGTGTCGGCGCAGAGCCTCGAAGAACGGAAAGCCGCCGTGCAGGAACTCCGGCTGAAGGATTACGAACCGCGGTCCGTATTCCGCATTCCCCGGACCGATGTCCGGCGGGCCAAATTCCCCGTCGTGGACATGCATTCGCACGACTACGCCGCCGACGATGCCGGAGTGGCCGCATGGGTGCGTACGCTTGACTCGTGCAACATACGCTATTCGAGCGTCATGCACTGCGAGTGGATCGGTGCGCCCTTCGAGGAGTATATACGCAAATACCGGCCTTACGGCGACCGTTTCCTGTTCTGGTGCTGTTTCGACTACACGGGATTCGGCGAACCCGGATGGGCCGAATGGGCCGTCCGCGAGCTGGAGCGCTGTCATGCGCTGGGAGCCCGCGGCGTCGGCGAGATGGTGGACAAGGGGCTGGGCGACACCTATGCCCGTCCCGTGCCCGGACGGGGCATCCACCTCGACGATCCGCGCCTGCGCCCGCTTATCGAACGGTGCGGCGAGCTGGGAATGCCCGTTAGCATCCATATCGCCGAGCCGATCTGGATGTACGAGCCGCTGGACCGGCATAATGACGGACTGATGAACGGTGCAGACTGGGCCGTGGACACCTCCGCGGAGGGCTGCCGCGGTTACGAGGAGCTGATGGCGACCTTCGAACGCGCGCTGGCCGCCTATCCCGGGACGACCTTCATCGCCTGCCACTACCTGAACATGAATCAGGACCTGGAGCGGCTCGGGAGGCTGCTCGACAGGTATCCGAACCTCTATGTGGACATTGCCGGCCGGGCGGGCGAGTCGGCCGCCACGCCGCGCGCCACGCGCCGTTTCCTCGTCCGGTATGCGGACCGCGTCCTCTTCGGCACGGACAACGGTACGGACCCCGGCATGTACCGCATGGTCTTCCGGATTCTGGAGACCGACGACGAACACTTCTACAACCCCGACTACGGGTATCACTGGGCTTACAGCGGCTTCCGTCTTCCCGACGACGTGCTGCGGAAAATCTACTACGGCAATGCCGCCCGGCTCCTTCACCTCGACTAACACCCGAACGAACATGAAAAAACTGCTGATCATCGCCCTTCTGCTCTCGGCGGCCGCGTGCTCGTCGCCGCAGCGCATCTCGAACGGCGGAATTGAAATGGAAGTGGACGACCGCATGCATGTGCGCATCCGTTCGCTGCACGGGGGGACGGCCCCCTTCTGCGACGACTTCAGACCCTTCGACCGGCTGGTGTGCGACGAGGCCGAAATCGTCGATTTCAGGCTCGGACGCGTCGAACGCTGCGAGGGCGGCTATTGCCTGACCGGGCTCGCGGAGGGCGACGGCATCGCGGTCGAAAAACGGATGACGGTCACGGTCCCCGAAGGGGATTGCGACGGAATGCTGCTCGTAAGCACGCGCTATATCAACCGGGGCGGCGACCTGCACGTGCGTCGTCTGGTGGCGAACGAACTGCGCATCGGGGCCGACTCGCTGTTGTGGTCGTTCCAGCCCACCTCCACCTCGGCCCGGGCGGACTGGGTGCTTCCGGTGCGTCCGGGATTCCGGCAGGAGAACTACCTCGGCATGAACAACACGGATTACGGCGGCGGCATTCCGATGGTTTCGCTCTGGCGGCGCGACGGCGGCGTGAGCGTCGGACTGACCGAACCCTGTCTGCGTACGGTCTCCATGCCCGTCGTCTGGAGCCGCAGCAGCGACGCGGCGACGATGTCCCTCGTGCGCGGATTCGACGAGGAACTGCTCTTCGCCCGGGGCGACACGCTGGCGGCTTACGACAGCTTCGTGGCCGTGCAGCAGGGCGATTTCTTCGATCCGCTGCGCAGCTTTTCGACCTACATGCAGCGCCACCGCGGCATCCGCATGGCCGCTTCCGAACCCGGGGCCTTCGAGCCGGTCTGGTGCGCTTGGGGATACGAACGGCAGTTCACCGTCGGCGAGGTGATCGGAACGCTGCCCAAAGTGGCCGAACTGGGCTTCAGGTGGGTGGACGTGGACGACGGCTACCAGATCGCCGAGGGCGATTGGGAGACGAACTCCCGTTTTCCGGGAGGCGGCCGCGACATGCGCCGTATGACCGATGCCATTCACGCGCTGGGCATGAAGGCCAAGCTGTGGTGGGCGCCGATGGCGGCCGATCCCGGCACGCGCATCCTGAGCGAACACCCCGAGATGCTGTTGCAGACGGCCGAAGGGACGCCCGAATACATCACCTGGTGGGACAGTTACTACCTCTCGCCGGTCAATCCCGCCACGGAGCGCTACACGCTGGGATTGGTGGACCGTTTCATGCGCGAGTGGAATTTCGACGGTCTGAAACTCGACGGACAGCATCTGAACCTCTGCCTGCCGGATCACAACCCGGCGAGCGGGCTGGACGATCCGGAGCAGGCCGTGGAGCGCTTCCCCTCCTTCTTCCGCGCGATCTTCGACCGGGCGCGCGCCATCAAGCCCGATGCCGTGGTGCAGCTCTGCCCGTGCGGATGCGCGGTAAACTTCTTCAACATCCCCTATATGAATCAGGCCGTGGCCTCCGATCCCACGTCGAGCTGGCAGGTGCGGCTGAAGGGCAAGAGTTACAAGGCGATCAATCCCGGGCTGGCCTATTACGGCGATCACGTGGAGCTGACGGACGGAGGCGACGATTTTGCCTCGCAGATCGGGATCGGCGCCGTGATCGGTTCGAAATTCACCTGGCCCGAGAACAACCCGGCCGTCGAGGCGGATTACCGGCTCACGCCGGAGAAGGAGCGGCTGTATAAGAAATGGGTGAAGATCTACACCGACAGAATGCTCTCGCTCGGCGACTACCTGAATCTTTACGACATCGGTTTCGACCGGCCCGAAGGACACGTCATCCGCAAGGACGGGGCGCTCTACTACGCCTTCTATGCCGACCGCTGGGACGGCGGTCGCATCGAGCTGCGCGGTCTGGAGCGCGGCCGGACCTATGTGGTCACGGAGTATGCGGCCGACTATCCGCGCAGCTACGAGGTCAGCGGCGACGACCCCTTCATCGCTCCGTCGTTCGATCGCAGCTATCTGATCGAAGTCCGTGAAAAATAGCAAGCATAAACCAAACCATCAAAACCTAATTCGTATGAATCTTAAATCATTCCTCAGAACTCAACTGCCGGCTTTCCTCCTCTTGGCGGGGAGCGCCCATGCGCAGACCGCCGTTCAGGGTACGGTGCTCTCGGCAGAGGACAAATCGCCCCTCCCGGGTGCGACGGTCGTCGTCGAGGGCACGACGCGGGGAACATCGGCCGGTGCGGACGGTCGCTATGCGCTGGAAGCCGTCCCGGGCGAAGTGCTCGTCTTCTCGTTCGTGGGATTCGAGGACCGGAAGGTGACCTACAGCAACCAGACGACGATCGACGTGGAGCTCGAGCCGCAGTCGAACAGCCTCGACGAGGTGGTCGTGATGGGTTATTCGTCGCAGCGCAAGACGGAGCTTTCGAGCGCCGTGGTTTCGCTCGACGCGGAGCAGCTCACCGACGTCACCTCGCCCGACATCGGGAACATGCTCCAGGGCAAGGCCGCCGGCGTGCTGGTCTATAATACTTCGGGGCAGCCCGGTTCGCAGGCTACAATCCGTATCCGCGGCACGGGCTCCATCACCGCAGCCAGCGACCCGCTCTACGTGGTGGACGGCATCATCGGCGGTACGTTCAACCCCAACGACGTGGAGACGCTCACCGTGCTCAAGGATGCCGGAGCGACGGCCATCTACGGTTCGGAGGGTGCGGGCGGCGTCATCGTCGTCACGACCAAGTCGGCGAAGCAGGGGCAGAAGACGACGGTCAATTTCAAGTTCTCGGCCGGCGTGAAGTCGGTGTTGCAGGGCCGCCTGAAGATGATGGATTCGGAGGAGCTCTACTATACGCAGAAGAGCTACATGCCCGAGGTGCTTTTTCAGGCGCAGCGTCCCGAATCGCTGCTCGGACAGGATTTCGACTGGGTGGACGCCATCTTCCGCACGGGCGTCGTGCAGAATTACTACGCTTCGGTATCCGGCAGCTCGGGCAAGACCAATTACTATGTCAGCCTCGATCATTACAGCGAGGACGGAACGCTCATCAATACCGACTTCCACCGCACGACGGCCCGCATCAACCTTTCGACCGAACTGGCGCGTTCGCTGCGCATGACCACGCGCGTCGCCTACACCAATTCGCGCGATTACAGCTCCTCGTCGTATCAGACGCTCGAGTGGGCCTACTGCATGGTGCCGTGGGACAGCCCCTATTATGCCGACGGCTCGCTCATCGACCTGAACAAGGACACCGAACACGCCTGGCTGTCGCAGTACCGCTACAATCCGCTCTTCGCCGAGAAGTACAACTACGCCAAGTCGCATTCGGACGATCTGGTGGGCGACCTGCAACTGGTGTGGAATCCTACCGACTGGCTGACGGTCTCCTCGTCGAACCGGTTCAACCGCAGCGGTTCGAAGTACATCACCTGCATCGACCCCCGCACGGTGGGCGAGTCGGAGCACGGCAGCCTTGCGAACAGCCTGTCGGAGGGATGGGGCATTTCCTCGTCGAACCTCGTCAAGGCGGCGCACTCGTTCGGCGACCACAACCTCGGCGGACTGGTGGGCTACGAGTACGGAATCAACAAGGAGGAGTACCTCGACGTGACGGGACAGGACATGCCCGAGGGGATGGGTTCGATGAACTCGACGATTCCCTTCGAGAACGGCGGGTACGACCTCTGGGGCGAGGGCTGGTCGGTCTTCGCGCAGGTGCAGTACAGCTACCGGAACAAGTACACGCTCACGGCGTCGTTCCGCGCCGACGCCAGCTCGAAGTTCGCGCCCAGGAACCGGGTGGGGTACTTCCCGTCGGTGGCCGCTTCGTGGGTCGTCAGCCACGAGAACTGGCTCAGGGACGCCGCATGGCTCGATCTGCTCAAGCTGCGCGCCAGCTACGGCGAAACGGGTAACTCGTCGATCGGGTCGTACCTCTACCTCGACTCCTATTCGTTCGCCTCGAAATACCACAACAAGGTGACGGCCATTCCCGTCCGCAAGGCCAATCCCTATCTGGGCTGGGAGACGGCCAACATGACCGGCGTGGGTCTCGACGCTTCGTTCCTCGGCCGGATCGACCTCACTCTCGACTTCTACAACATCATCAACTCCGAGCTGCTGCTCAACGTGCCGCTGTCGCCTTCGACGGGCTTCTTCGACCAGACGGCCAATGCGGGCAAGGTCCGCAACCGCGGTTTCGAGATCGCGCTCAATACGACCAACGTGAAGACCCGCGACGTGACGTGGACCACGGGATTCAACATCGGGTTCAACCGCAACCGCGTGCTGACTACGCCGACTCCCGAGGGATTCCTCCAGTCGAGCGGCGGCAACGGAACCGTCTCGCAGCAGGTGAAGGTGGGGCAGGACATTTACAGTTGGTACATGCCCAAATGGCTGGGCGTCGATCCGGGCAACGGCGATCCCGTATGGGAGAAGGTCGTCTATGACGAACACGGCCGGGTGACCGGACGCATTCCGACCAACGATTACAGCGAGGCTACCAATCAGGTCGTGGGTGTCGCCACGCCCAAGTTCAGCGGCGGCGTCTCGACCTCTCTGCGCGTCTTCAACTTCACGCTGAGCGGCGTGGCCAATTTCGTGTACGGCAACAAGATCTTCAACAACGACCGCCTGACGATGGACGCCGACGGCGCGTTCCTGACGCACAACAGCGTCTCGCTGGACAACGGACTGAAGTGGAAGCGCTGGGAGAAGCCCGGCGACGTGGCCACGCACCCCAAGGCCGTCGCGTTCGGCAACAAGAACTCGAACGCCGTGTCGTCGCGGTTCCTCGAGGACGGCAGCTTCTTCCGCATCAAGAACGTCACGCTGGCTTACGACCTGCCCGAAAAGTGGGTCAGGAAGATGCGGATGCAGGCCATGCGCATCTACGTTTCGGGCGACAACCTGGCCACCTTCACCCGCTTCTCGGGCATGGACCCCGAGGTCGATCTGCAAGGTACGGAGTACACGCTGGCCGGTATGTACAGCACGCCCTATCCCGTGGGCCGGACCTTCATGTTCGGCGTCGATCTGACCTTCTAATTCCAACCGTAAAACCGACAAGACATGAAAAAGATACTTTTGGGCGCAGTCGCCTCGCTGACCCTCTCGGCCTGCGACCTGGACTATTTCCCCAACGATTCGATGACCTCGGACCAGATGGCCGGGAACCCCTCTTCGACGGAGTATTCGACCGACGGCAACTACTCGATGTTCAAGGACGTGCTGGAGTACAAGGGTTCGGAGTATTCGGGCAGCACCTATGTCCGCTACTTCTTTCAGATGTCGGAGTTCCGCGGCGATAACGTCTGCTTGGCCAACAAGACCGAGGACCCGCTCTACAACGAGATCTGCTACAACGACCTGGAGACCGATCTGCCCACTTCCTACTTCTGGTGGTGCGCCTACCATATCATCTACGGCGCCAACGCCGTGATCGAGTCGCAGCCCGAAGGGGCGAGCGACGAGGGCGACCGGATGCTGGGCGAGAACTATTTCCTGCGCGCCATCTGTCACCTGCACCTCTCGATGCTCTACTCGCGGCCCTATACCTTCGGCCGCGACAACATGGGCGTCGTGCTGCGCACCTCGACCGACACGCCGGCCACCGAGCGCTCGACCGTGGGCGCCGTGTACGATCAGATCCGCGACGACCTCGTAAAGGCCGCCGGACTGCTCAAGGACAAGGCGCGCCGCGGCGATGCCGGATATGTCTCCTACGATGCGGCCATGGGCCTGCTTTCGCGGGTTTACCTCTACCGCGGCGAGGACGACAAGGTGATCGAGACCGTGAACGGCCTGCTCGGAGGCGCTTCGGCCGAAAGCAAGCTCGATCCCGACTATGCCCGCTATTTCGAAAATGCGCTCTCTTCGCCCGAAACCCTCTGGGCCGTCGCGCACGAGGATTACGAGGACCGCGGACGCGAGTCGGTCGGTTCGATGTACTGGACGCCCGACCAGCGCGGTGTGGGCGGCTGGGCCGAAATGTACTACTCCGATCCGCTGATCGCCCTCTACGAACGCCATCCCGAAGACATCCGCTTCACGGCCTACTGCGAGCGGCTGAATCCCGACGAGACGGGACAGTTGCAGGTCCGCTGGGCGGTCGCCTCGGAGGGAACGGATTTCCGCGTCAATCAACTCTACGACTGCTTCCGCGACGACAACGGCTATTATTACGAGGAAAACGGCTCCCGGCATTATTTGCAGGCCGAACAGGAGTACGGCCGCACGCAGTTCTACGTGACGGTCGGCGGCGAGAAGACGCGCGCCTACGTGGACGTGAAGACCGAGAGCTTCAACACCTGTCCTGCCTTCATGTGCAAGAAATTCGCCAGCCCGACCAACGCCGCCCATCCGCTGCTCTCGTCTCCCGTGATGCTGCGCTGGGGCGAGGTGATTCTCAACCGTGCCGAAGCCTATGCCAAGACAGGCAACGAGCAGGGGGCGCTGGATGACGTCAATGCGCTGCGCCGCCGCGCCGGACTGCCCGAGGAGGCCCTCTATACGCTGGACAATTACCGTGAGGCAGGGTATTCGTCGGTGCTCGACGTGGTGCTCGACGAGCGTCGTCTGGAGCTTTGCTTCGAGGGACAGCGCGCATTCGACGTTTTCCGCAACGGGCGGTCGCTGGACCGCCGTTTCGCAGGCGTCCAGCCCTGGGAGGTGGTCGATTGCGACGATCCGCGCATCCTCTACCGCATTCCCTACGACGAAATCTCGGTCAGCGGCATTCCGCAGAACGACTAACCCGATTCCCTGACGACTAAAACGTGAACCGATTATGAAAAGACAACTCTTTGCGCGAATGGCGCTGATGCTGGCGCTGCCGCTCTTCGCCGCCGGCTGCATCATCGACGATCCCGAACCGGGTCCCAACCTCTCGGGCGACTGGACGGAACCCGAAGAGCCGGCGGGGCCCGAGACCTTCATCACCGTGGACGGCGACTTCTCGGACTGGGACGCGATTCCCGCCGACGAGCTGGTGACGGCCACGGTTCCCGACGACGCCTTCTATTCGGCCGGCCGCCGGCTGAAGGTCTATGCCGGAGCCACCTATATCAATATCTACCTCGAATATTCGGAAGCGGAGCAGCCCGTGCAGATCATGCACCTCTATCTGGATTCCGACATGGCCTTCGACGGCGAAGGCCGTCCGACGACAGGCATGGGCAATGCGGCGTGGACGAACGACGGCGCGGACATCCTGTTCGAGGGAATGCTCAGGGACGATACGGGCGCTCCGACGGCCTACGATCCGACGATCTTCACCTGGTCGGGCGAACCGCTCTCCGGCGGCTGGGACTGGACGGAGGCGGTGGCCGCGGGGGCGGGCATCTGCTCGAACTGCGAGCCGGTCGAACTGCCCAACGGCAACATGGCGATCGAGATGACCATTGCCCGGAGCGCCGTTCCCGGCCTGGGACAGAGCTTCCGGCTGGGCGTCGGACTGCAATACAACTGGAACGACATCGCCTACCTGCCCGCCGGGAGTGCGGTCGAGGAGAACGGCGAACCGAAACACGGCGCCGTGGAGAATCTGCTGATCGGAGCGAAGTCCGGACCGGCCCCCGAGGTGCTGATTACCGCCGACGGCGATTTCTCGGACTGGGAAAAGGTTCCGGCGAGCGAAATGACCGTCGCCACGGTTCCCGACGACGCCTACTACAAGGCGGGGAAGGTGGCCAAGGTCTATGCGGGCGAAACCTACGTGAATTTCTATGTGGAGTACGAGGATTCGGCGGAGCAGCCCGTGCAGATCATGCACCTCTATCTGGATTCCGACATGGCCTTCGACGGCGAAGGCCGTCCGACGACGGGCATGGGCAATGCGGCGTGGACGAACGACGGCGCGGACATCCTGTTCGAGGGGATGGTCGTGGACGACGCGGGCGCTCCGGCGGCCTACGATCCCACGATCTTCAACTGGACGGGCGAGAACCTTTCGGGCGGCTGGGACTGGACCGAGCTGCTGGCCGCGGGATCGGGCGTCTGCTCCGCATCGAAACCCGTGGAGCTGGAGAACGGACGCAAGGCCGTCGAGGTGGTCGTGGTGCGCTCCTCGATCCCGAATCTGGGCAGTCGTTTCCGGGTCGGAATCGGGTTGCAGTACGATTGGAACGATATCGCTTACATCCCCGCCGGGAGTGCGGTCGAGGAGAACGGCGTCGTCGGACACGGGGCGGTCGAGAACATGCTCGTCGGCCGCTGACGAACGGCAAGGCGAACGCCCGCCTTTCGGTTCAAACCGATCGAATCAACTGTTTCGGCCGGCGTCGCGGCGTTGCGGCGCCGGCTTTTTTACGGATTACCGACTACGATGACGATACCTGTTTTTTTCGGGGCGGCCGCGCTGCTCTCTTTCTGCGCGGCGGCCTGTTCGGACGGCGGCGCGGCCTCCGGCGGCGACGGATTGCGCCGGGTGGCGTACGTGTCTTCGGACGAGGCGTTTCCCAATCCCGAACGGGGATTCTACTACCCCTATGATTTCCGGTTCGCCGGGGGCGGAACGCCGGAACCGCTCTCTCCGGAGACCCTGCGGGGACAGCGGCGCCTGAACCGCTCGCTGGTCCTGCTGGAGTATTTTCTCCGCGACTTCATCGACCGCCCGCTGTCGGAGGAGTGTCTGGAGCTGGTGGAACGGAATTTCGAAGCCCTGCGCGAGGGCGGCTGCAAGGCGATCGTGCGTTTCGCGTACAGCGATTCCGAGCGGGAGAAGCCCTGGGATGCGGCCGAGCCGGTCGTGCTGGGGCATATCGCCCAGCTCAGGCCGCTGCTGCAACGGTACGGGGCGGTGATTTGTGTCCTGCAGGCGGGGTTCGTCGGCGTGTGGGGCGAGTGGTATTACACCGACCATTTCGGGTTCGAACCCGTGACGGAGACCGATTACGCGCCCCGCCGCCGGGTCCTCGACGCCTTGCTCGACGCCCTGCCGGCCGACCGCATGGTGGCCGTGCGCACGCCCGTGGCCAAGATGCGGTGCTGCGGGCTCTCTCCGGCGGATACGGTCTCCGTCCGGACGGCCTGGGACGGGTCGGCGCGCTCGCGCGTGGCGGCGCACAACGACTGTTTCCTGGCGAGCCGCGACGATGTGGGGACCTTCGTCGGGGAGGCCGACCGGGAGTTCTGGCGGACGGAGAGCCGCTATGTGAGCATGGGCGGCGAGACTTGCAGCGTGTCGGAGTACTGCGACTGCACCGACGGGGTGGCGGACATGGAGGAGTACCATTGGAGCTATCTGAACAGCGCCTACCATCCCGGAGTGATCGCCCGGTGGCGGCAGGAGGGATGCCTCGGGGAGATCGAACGGCGGCTGGGATACCGGTTCGTTCTCGAGACGGGACGTTTCACGCGGCGGCCCGTTGCCGGCGGGGAGTTCGTCGTCGGGCTGGAGCTGCGCAACGAGGGGTTCGCCTCGCCGTTCAACCCCCGTCCGGCGAAGCTGGTGCTGACCGACGCTTCGGGTCGGAAACGGCAGGTTTTCGACATGCCGTGGGATCCGCGCCGCTGGTTCGCGGGGAAGACGCATACGCTGACGGCCGGGTTCGCCGTGCCGCCGCAGTTCGTCGCGGGCGACGTCTGCACGTTGTGGTTGTGGCTGCCCGATGCGGACGAACGCCTGGCCGAAAGTCCGTGTTTCAGCATCCGGCTGGCCAACGAAGGAATATGGGATGCGGCGAGCGGATACAACCGCCTGCTGGATTTCGAACTCGAATAGAGAGCATGTTATGAAGGATTGGATCGGAAAACACCGCTGGCTCTTTTTTGGGCTGGTGACCATGCTGACCTGGGGCGTTTGGGGCGAATTGAGCGAACTGATCGAGCGGGCGGGATTCCCGTCGGGACATGTTTACGTCGTGTGGGCCTTTTCGATGGTCCCGTGTGCGGCGGCGGCCCTGCGGATCGCCCGGTGGCGGCTGGACCGTTCGCCGCGGGCGTTGCTGCTGGGGCTGAGCGCCGGACTGCTCGGGGCCGGCGGTCAGCTCGTGCTGTTCGAGGCGCTGCGCTTCGGGCCCGCCTATATCGTATTTCCGTTCGTGTCGATGTCGCCGGTCGTCACCATCGCGCTGTCGCTCGCGCTGCTGCACGAACGGGCCAGCCGCATCCAGATCTTCGGGATCGTTGTGGCGCTGGCGGCGATTTTCTTTCTCTCGTGGCAGGAGGGGGCGCACGACGGAACTGCGGAGGGCGGTCTGTGGCCGGTGCTGGCGGTCGTCGTCTTCGTGGCGTGGGGCGTGCAGGGCTATGTCATGAAGTTCGCCAACGCCTCGATGAGCGCCGAGAGCATCTTCTTCTACATGGCGCTGACGGGACTGATGCTGGTTCCCGTGGCGCTGCGTATGGCCGGACCGCAATCCGGGCGGATCGGTGCGGGACTCTGGATCGGAGGATTTCTGACCCAGTTGCTCAACGCGGTGGGCGCTCTGACGCTGGTGTACGCCTATCGCTACGGCAAGGCGATCATCATTTCCCCGATGCAGGGGCTGGCTCCGCTCATCACGATGGTGCTGTCGCTGGTGATCTTCGCCGTGGTTCCCGGACCGATGCTGACCGTCGGACTGGTGCTGGCGGTCGTGGCGCTGGTGGCGCTGTCGGTCGAGCGGGACGGATGACATCCGCCGGGAGCGGTTTCCGGGGAAGCTCTGCGGCCGCCCGTTTCCGGGCTGTCGCAGGGCTTTTCGCGTCGGGCCCCCGGAGAGACCTTCGTGACGCGGCTCGCCGGACTTCTGGCAAAGATGGCGGAACGGCAGTCCGTGCGGCCGGTCAATGTCCCGGTCCGGCCTGTCGGCCCGCATTGCGGGTTATGACTTCCGCAAGGCCGACTCCCGTGAGCCGCGATTCGATCCAGGCGGCGAAATCGAAATATTTGAGCAGCGGGCGTTCGTACTCGGCCCGGACGATCGTTTCGACCCGTGGCCGGAACCGGCTCCACAACCGGTTGCGTTCGTGCCGAGTGTGCGGCAGCGGGTAGAGACGTACGAACTGGAAAACCAACCGTTCGAGCGAATCGTTTCCGATGGATGCAGCCCGGCGGATGGATTTGATTTCGGATTCGACGAAATCGTAGTGTCCGCACTCCGCCTGCAGGAGCAGATTCACCAGACGGACGGTCCGGAATCCGGGGAAGTGGCTGAAGACCTGCCCGCCCTCCCAGATGCGGGTCATGGCCCCTCTTGCCTGGGCGAGACGTCCTTCCGCCATGTGCAGAACCGTCTGATTGAGCAACAGCAAAAGTTGCAGGTCGATCCGCTGCTGGGAAAGTTTCTGGAAAACGATTCCCCGGTTCGTTTCGTAGTGTATGCGCGCTTCGTCGATCGCCCCGCTGTTGATCAGCCGGAAGGAGTTGTAGAGGTAGATATGTATCTGTATTCTTCGGATGAAGTTCTGTGGGTAGGATCCGGCGGCGAGTCGGTGCAGCCGGGCGATGAAAAAAGGCATTTCGTCGTACAGCCGGGCCGAAAGCAGACTGTCGAGGATACCCAGTACGGCGTCGAGATAGTAGAGCGGCGGATCGAGAATTCGTTCCGGATGTTCGTCGAACAGATCGAGCAGCTGCCGGTAAATCCGGATCGCAGCCAGGTAATCGCTCGATTGCAGGAAATAGGCCGATTGGAAAAGCCAGTGCAGCTTATCGACCTCGAACCCTTGGTAGGAACTGTTGGCTATCAGATGCAGCTCGCTCAGCACAAGGTCGTTCAAACTCTGTCTGTCGCAGCTGGAATGGATTTTGCCGCGGTGAGCCGCGCGGTATTTGAGAATATCGTAGAGTTGCATGTGCTGGGCGGCGCAACGCAGATGTTTGAATGTCTCGTTTACCTTCATCTGCTTTTCGACCAACTGCTTTTCGCTGATCTCCTGAAAATCTTCGGTACTCAGATATTGCAGCTCGGTCTGGCGGATCAGCAGCAGACAGGCGGTTTGTTCATGGCGGAGTGCCAGAGCCTTCGCTCCGTTCAGCCGTTCGATCGCCGGGCGGAAAAGACCGCAGCGGAACAGAATTTCCGCCTCGGAAAGACAATCGGAGATGCGCGACCGGATGCTATCCCGTCCCCGGAGATGCAGAAGACACTCGATCACTACCTTATAGAGGTGTTTGACCGCGATTTCGAAGCTGCATTTTTCGGCCTCGCGGCCGAATCTCCGGGCTGTTTCCTCGACGGAGGAGCACTCCTTCATGAGGTCGAAAAGCCGAAGATACACTTTGTCGCCGTCCTGAAGATTGCTGTATAGTTTCAGAAACCGCTTTTCCGCCTTGGTCATCGAACGGATGAGAACCAGCAGGATGGTGGCCTTATTCATAGTCGCGTCGTCTTGTTATGACAAATGTAACGAAATTCCGGGGAGTTTGGAAGCCGGCCGCCGCTCCGCATCCGGCTTTTTCAGCCCATATTTTAGCATGGCCGGATAAACTCAACCGGAGGTCGTAATCCCTTATCCGCAGCGGAAATCCGGTAGGGACCGCGTTCGTCCGTCCTTGTCCGTCGATTCGCGAACCGGTTTGCAATGGAATGCGTTCCGGTAGTTTGCCGGATGGGGCCGTTCGCAGGGCTCTTGCATCTCGGCGTATTTCAAATCTTGTCGTAACCGGCTTGATGTCAATATATAGTGGGGGAGGATAAATAATTAAACTATTTTATGAAATTTGTTTGGGTTTATCGAATTTGGACGTATAATCGCTTTCGTCGGCGCGGCGGACGAATTATATTTGTATATGAAAAACGGATCGGAAAATACTCCGGCCGGATACGAACTCCAAAATATATGATATGAAATCGGGCTCCGGAAAGCGGAGCCGACCATAAACCGTCCAACCTAACCCTAAAACCTAAAACCATGATCTCGAACTTTACGACAAGCATCTTGGTACGATCCTGTCTGATCGTGTTCGCCGGGATTGCCGTTCACGGCTCTCTCAGGGCTGCCGACATCCCGCTGCCTGTTTCCCGGCAACAGGCGGCTTCCCGTACGGTCGCCGGCCGGGTAACAGACGCCGCGGGCAATCCGCTGGTCGGCGTGAGCGTAATCGAAGAAGGAACCGCCAACGGCGTCAGTACGGCTGCGGACGGTACTTACGCGCTGGAACTCCTCGGCGGGGACGATGCGCGTCTCCGTTTCTCGTTCATCGGTTACGAAGACCAGGAGCTTGCCGTCGGAACGAAATCGACGATCGACGTGCGGCTCGCGGAATCCGTTACGGAGATGGACAACGTGGTGGTGATCGGCTACGGAACGACCACCAAAAAGGAGCTGACCGGTTCGGTCTCCTCCCTCAAGAGCGACAACTTCAAGACGGGCAATATTACCGATCCCCTGCAACTGCTTCAGGGTCAGGTCGCCGGACTGAATATCGTGCGTGCGGAGGGAGGCGATCCGAACGGCGGCATGGAGGTCCAGTTGCGCGGAATGACGACGATGGCGGGAGGAGCCTCGCCGCTGGTGGTGATCGATGGCGTCGTGGGCGGCGATCTTTCCAACGTGAGCCCCGAGGATATCGCTTCGATCGATGTGCTCAAGGACGGTTCCGCGGCGGCGATCTACGGCACGCGCGGTACGAACGGTGTCATTCTCGTGACGACCAAGAAAGCGCGTTCTGGCGAAAACCGCATCGAATTTTCGGCATACGTGGCGATGCAGAGCATCGACCGGAAACCCGATCTTATGTCGGCCGAGGAGTACCGCAGTACTATCCGGAAATACTTTCCCGATCAGGCCGCATCCTATGATTACGGAGCTTCGACCGACTGGTTCGATGCCATCACCCGTACGCATCCCGTGAGTCAGAATTACAGCGTGGCATCGTCGGGCGGTTCGTCCAAACTGAACTACCGTGCCAGCGTTGTCTATTCGCACGACGTCGGGTTGGTGAAAAAGACGGACAACGAGAAGCTGCGCGGACGGCTGAATGTCGGGCAGTCGCTGATCGACGACCGTCTGAAAATAGACTACAATTTCGCTTACACTTCGGGCAAAGGCTCCTATGCCGACAAGTTCATCATGCGGCAGGCCGTGCTGCGCAATCCGACCGAACCGATCTACGCCGACGGAGACGGCGATCCGCAGTACGGGAAATATTTCTATACGCCGGGGATCGACTATCACAATCCGGTGGCCATGCTCGAAGAGCGCGAGGACGAAGGCATTCACAAGGAGTTCTCGGGCAGCATCAATGCTTCGCTGCGGATCGTGGAGGGGCTGAAAGTCGGCGCGATGGCTGCGCTGGTCGAAAGCACCGACCGTTACGGACACTATTACGGCCGCTATTATCCGGTCGATATAGGCAACGACGGTACGGCCGAAACGTTCAATGACCATTACCGGAACAAGATGCTGGAGGCGACGATCGACTATTCGGGAACCTTCGGCGGCCATCGGCTCCAGATCATCGGCGGCTATTCGTTCAGCGAGGAACTCACCGAGTCGTACGATCAGATGAACTATAAGTTCGACACCGATATTTTCGGATTCCACAATATCGGCAGCGGAGGCGCCCTGCAGGAGGGGCTGGCCACAATGGCCAGCAATATGGAGAAGAATCGGCTGATCGCTTTTTTCGGACGGGCCATGTATAATTTCAGGGACCGTTATCTGTTATCGGCATCGGTCCGCTACGAGGGATCTTCGCGCTTCGGCGACAACCACAAGTGGGGTGTCTTTCCGGCAGTCAGCGCCGGATGGCGCATCTCCTCCGAGCCGTGGATGAGCGAAGCCGACTGGCTGAACGAGCTGAAACTTCGTGCCGGCTTCGGCATTACGGGCAATCAGGAGATCGGCAACTACCGTTCGCTCTCGATTCTCGAGAAAGGCTCGTCGAACTTCTACTACAACGGCAAATGGATCAGTACCTACGAGCCCGGCAGCAATCCCAATCCGGAGCTGCGCTGGGAGCGCAAGAAGGAGCTCAACGTCGGATTGGATGCGAGCGTACTGGACAACCGGCTGAGTTTCACGCTGGACTACTACTTCCGCCGCACGAAGGACCTGCTTTATACGTACAGCGTTCCCGTGCCGCCCAATCTCTACTCCTCGACCTTCGCCAACGTGGGAACCATCGATAACTCGGGTATCGAACTGACGATCGCTTCGACGCCGGTCACGACCCGGAACTTCCGATGGGACCTGGGAGCTACGGTCAGTCATAACCGGAACGAACTGGTGCGATTCTCGAACGATCAGTACGAAATGGTTGAGATCAAAACCGGATATTTCGCCGACGATCTGAAGATGTACACGATGCGGATTGTCGAAGGCGAACCGCTGGGCAACTTCTGGGGACCGAAATTCCTCGGATTCGACGCTGCGGGCGGAGCCGTTTACGAAGACCTCGACGGTGCGGAGGGAATCACCGAAGCCGATTATCAGGTCATCGGCAACGCTTATCCCGACGTGCTCTTCTCCCTGTCGAGTACGTTCACCTACAAGCGTTTCAGTCTCGGTTTCCTGCTGCGCGGGTCCATCGGCAACGACGTGCTGAACCAGAGTCGTGTCTACTATGAAGGGTTCGGTTATTTCGGTACGCGCAACGTGCTTCGTTCGACGCTCGACCATCCCGAATACCGGGGCGGCGCCTACTATTCGTCGCGGTTCGTGGAGGACGGCTCCTATCTCAAGCTTGACAATCTCACGCTGGGGTACGATTTCGACCTGAAGTCGAAGGTCGTCTCGAAACTCCGTGTCTATGCCACGGTGCAGAACCTCTTCACGATCACCGGCTACAAGGGGCTCGACCCGGAAGTAAGTCTTTCGGGCCTTCAGCCGGGTATCGACTGGTACGATTTCTATCCGCGCACCCGTACCTTCGTATTGGGCGTCAATCTTGCATTCTGACATCGACATATCAAATGATTCCGAATCTTATGAAAAAGATATTTCTGTTTTTTGCTTCGCTGACGATCGGTTCGGCGAGCATGGTTTCCTGCACCGACCTTTCGGAAGAGACCTATTCGGTCATTCCGTCGGACAAGTTCTTCAACGACGAAGAGGAGTTTCTGATGAGCGCCGGGCGTATCTACGCCTATCTGGTTCGGTATACCTGTTATCGCTGCATCTGGGGAACGATCACCGTATCGACGGACGAAGGCGTGAGTCCGCTGCGCGAGGGCAATCAGTGGGTCGATGACGGCGTATGGCGCGACATGCACGCCCACACGTGGACGCCCGACATGCAGGATCTGAAAACCATCTGGGAATTTATTTTCGGAGGAATCTCGCTTTGTAACCAGGTTCTCTACGAGTTCGACCAGTCGAGTGTCGATTTCGACGGGAAAGCCGGTCTGGAGGCCGAAGTGATTGTCATGCGCGCCTGGTTCTATCTGAATGCGATGGATCTCTTCGGCAACGTGCCGTTCACCGTGGACTTTTCCGACACGAGTCTGCCCGAACAAGTGGACCGCGGCTATCTGTTCTCTTTCATTGAGAAGCAGATCCGGGATAACGTCGATCTTCTGGACGATGTGCCTACTTCGGCCAATTACGGCCGTGTGACCAAGGCGATGGCCTACACCGTGCTGGCTAAGCTGTATATCAACGCAGAAGAGTGGATCGGCGAACCCAAATGGCAGGAAACGATTGACGCCTGCGACGAAATCATCGGATTCGGCAAGTTGCAGATCGAACCCGACTATTTCTCCAACTTCAAGGTGGATAATACCGGTTCGCGTGAAAATATTTTCGTCATTCTCTACGACAAGGTGTATACATCGCAGGACTGGTGGCATGTTTTTCGGTTCCATCAACTGACGCTCCACAGTCTTTCGCAGAAGACGTATGGCATTCTGGATGCCTGCTGGAACGGATTCGCCGCTACCGAGTCTTTCTATGGAAAATACGATCCGGCCGATGTACGTCGCACGCAGTGGCTCGAAGGCCCGCAGTATGACAAGGAGGGACAGCCTTTGTTGCTGAACGACGGCTCCCAGCTCGACTATACGCCCCATATCACCTCGTTGTTCGACTCGTCCAATCCGGCAAGGGCGAACGAGGGCGTGCGTTCGGCCAAATACGAATACGCCGACGGTTTGCAGGGCGAGTGCATGAACAACGACTATGTGGTTTACAGATACGCCGACGTGCTGATGATGAAAGGTGAAGCGCTTGTACGACAGGGCCATGCGGATTTGGCCGTACCGCTTTTCAACGAGGTGAGGAAACGTACGGGGCTGCCCGACTACGAAGCGGCCGATCTGACCCTCGACGAAATTTACGACGAACGCGGGCGTGAATTTGCCTGGGAAGGGTTGAGGCGCCAGGACATGATCCGTTTCGGAAAATGGTGCGAACCGCGTGATCTGAAACCGGCGGTCAGTCCCGAATACACCAAATTGTATCCCATTCCGGCCGATATTCGCAAGACCAATGCGAACCTGAAACAGAACGACGGCTATCCGGATTGATCCGGGAGCCCGGTTCCCGGGATTCCAAAGACCATAATCCAATCTCTATTATTTATGTCAGAACAGAAAATACTCGTTATCGGCAGTTCGAACACCGATATGGTAATCCGCACCGGCCACCTGCCTCTTCCTGGCGAAACGGTCATCGGAGGAACTTTTTTCATGAATCCCGGCGGCAAGGGGGCTAATCAGGCCGTCGCTGTCGCCCGTCTGGGCGGCAGGGTGACCTTCGTCTGCAAGACAGGCAGCGATATCTTCGGCCATCAGGCCTGCCAAATCTTCATGGAAGAGGGCATCGACGCCTCCTTTGTCTTTTCGGATACGAAAAATCCGTCGGGAGTCGCTCTGATCACGGTGGATGACCGGGCGGAAAACTGCATCGTCGTAGCTCCGGGCGCCAATGCCCATCTCACGGTCGAGGATTTGCACCGCTCGGTGCGGGCCATCGAAGCGGCGGACATCGTTCTGCTCCAGCTCGAGATTCCGATGGAGACGGTCGAGGAGGCTGCCGTCATGGCGCACCGGCTGGGAAAGAAGGTCGTTCTGAACCCCGCTCCGGCTTCTGAACTCTCGTCCCGGCTGCTCGGATCGCTTTTCGCCATCACGCCGAATGAAACCGAAGCGGAGAAGATCTCGGGCATACGGATCACCGATGAAGCCTCGGCCGAATATGCTGCCCGACGCATCGCTTCGATGGGGGTGCGCAATGTCATCGTTACGCTCGGCGTCCGGGGCGCACTCGTTTTCGACGGCGAACACTGCGAGAGGATTCCTGCGTACGAGATGCAGGCGGTCGATACGACGGCAGCCGGAGACATTTTCAACGGAGCCTTCGTGGTCGCACTTTCCGAAGGACGTTCTCTGCCGGAGGCGGTGCGCTTCGCCTGCAAAGCCTCCGCGATCTCCGTCACGCGTGTCGGAGCGCAAAGTTCCGCACCTTACCGTACGGAAGTGGATATTTTCAACCGATAATCAATAACCTAACAACTCGTTTTTTAACTATGAAAACTACCTTTCTGACGTTCGTATGCGTCATTGCGCTCGGCGGAGTCGCCTGCGGTTCGACGCCGGCCGGCGAATCGTTTCCGGACCGGGTGACGCTCAGTTCCGCGAAGCTTCTCGACAAGATCCGCGGCGGCTGGGCCGGCCAGACTATCGGCTGTTCGTACGGCGGCCCCACTGAGTTCCGCTTTTGCGGTACGATGATTCAGGACTATACGCCCATCCCGTGGCCCGAAGGCTATATCCGTCAGTGGTTCGAGGAGTTTCCGGGGTTGTACGACGACGTATACATGGACCTGACTTTCGTGGAGGTCTTCGAGCGTCTTGGGGTCGATGCTCCGGCCGATTCCCTCGCCCGTTCCTTCGCCGATGCGGGTTACGTGCTTTGGCATGCCAATCAGGCAGCGCGTTACAACATTCTTAACGGAATCCGTCCGCCCGAGTCGGGCCATTGGCTCAACAATCCCCACGCCGATGACATCGACTTCCAGATCGAGGCCGATTTCGCCGGACTTATGTCTCCCGGAATGCCCAACGCGGCAGCGGAGATATGCGACCGGGCGGGACATATCATGAATTACGGCGACGGCTGGTACGGCGGGGTTTACGTGGCGGCCATGTATTCGCTGGCGTTCGTCTCCGATGATATCGGATTCGTCGTCAGGGAAGCCTTGAAGACGATCCCCGAGGAGAGCCGTTACCATCGTTGCATGAGCGACGTCATCGCGTGGCACGAACGATGGCCCGACGACTGGAAGCGCACGTGGTTTGAGTGCGAGAAGAAATGGAGCTCGGACATCGGTTGTCCGGACGGCGTGTTCGTCCCGTTCAATATAGATGCCACGATCAACAGCGCCTATATCCTCATCGGACTGCTTTACGGCGGGGGCGACTTCGCCAAGACGCTCGATATCGCCACGCGGTGCGGGCAGGACTCGGATTGCAACCCGGCTTCCGCAGCCGGTATTCTGGGTACGATGATCGGTTACGACGCCATTCCCGAACGCTGGATGCGCAACCTCCGCGAAGTGGAGGGGCTGAACTTCGCGTATACGGACATTTCGCTCGACCGAGCCTATCGCATGTCGTTCGGTCAGGCCGTGGAGATGATTCGCCGCAACGGCGGTACGGTGACGCCGGAAAGCGTGAGTATCGTCTGTCAGGAGCCCCGCGCCGTGCGGTTGGAGAAGTCGTTCGAAGGACATCGGCCGACCGAGCGGCGTTCGATTCAGCTACCGCTTCCCGAAGCGGGCGAAATCGTTTTCGACGGTATCGGTGCGGTATTGACGGGGGGCGTGAAATGTGCGGACGAGACGTATGTCGCGGAGGTCACGTTTTCAATCGACGGCGAGCCGGTCGAGCGTGTCTTGCTTCCGGCGCTTTACCGCACCCGTCGTCACGAACTGTTCTGGCGTTACCGGCTTCCCGAGGGTAGGCACCGGATTACGGCCGAGTGGCACAATCCGCGCCCCGACGCGACGCTGACGATACGCGATCTGGTTGTGTACGGCCCCGAACGGGCCGGCCGGAAAACGGAATCCGAATCCTAAAAACACGAAACCATGTTCATCGTTCAGAGTTATCCCCTCGCCATATTTTTTTGTTTCGTCACGATGCTCTGTTGGGGCTCGTGGGGGAATACCCAGAAACTTGCCGCAAAGACGTGGCGCTACGAACTTTTCTATTGGGACTATGTGATAGGTCTGCTGCTTTTTTCGCTTCTGTCCGCGTTCACGCTCGGCAGTTTCGGCGTCGAAGGCCGCAGTTTCCTCGACGATCTGATGCAAGCCGACGGTCGTAATCTTTTTTCGGCCTTTCTCGGAGGTGTCGTTTTCAACGCGTCGAACATCCTGCTTGCGGCGGCCGTGGCGCTTTGCGGCATGTCCGTGGCTTTTCCCGTCGGAGTGGGATTGGCGCTGGTTCTGGGCGTATTGATCAATTATTTCGGTGCGGCCAAAGGCGATCCGCTGTTCATTTTCCTTGGCGTGGCGCTCATCGCTGCGGCGATCGTCATGAACGGTCTGGCATACAGGATGGCGCGGACAGGGAAACGGAAACTTACGGCGAAAGGGCTTCTGATCTCGGTCGCGGCGGGCACGATCATGGCCTTTTTCTACCGGTTTGTCGCCTCTTCGATGGACCTCGACAGTTTCACGGCTCCCGCAGCCGGAAAGATGACTCCCTACACGGCGGTGGTCGTCTTCGCGACGGGTGTATTCGTCAGCAATTTTCTTTTCAATACGATTGCCATGAAGTGTCCGGTGGAGGGTACTCCGGTCCGTCCGTCCGAGTATTTCGGAGGAACCTTCCGCACGCATCTGGTCGGCATGCTCGGCGGTGCGATCTGGTGCCTGGGCGAATCCTTCAGCATGATCGCCTCGGGTAAGGCCGGAGCGGCGATCTCTTACGGCCTCGGACAGGGTGCGACGCTCGTGTCAGCCCTTTGGGGCATCTTGATCTGGAAGGAATTTCGGGGAGCCCCCGGGGCTTCGGTCCTTTGCAATGCCGGAATGTTCGTACTTTTCCTCGCGGGACTCGGCCTGTTGATCTACGCCGGGGCGTAGTCCCTTTCCGAGCCATACTTTCCGGAGACATCCGGAAAAACGAAAAGCCTTACGTATTTCAATACGTAAGGCTTTTCGTTTCGTTACACTCCTTTCGGTTGCTTTTCGGTCGGAACCGGGATTCGGGCCTGCTTCTTGTCTTCTCTATGTATCAATATGTTGCGATGTATCTTCTTTTATGGGTCACTACCTTTGATCGTATAAATATTGAATTCCTAAGATGATAAATGCAACGTTATTTGAGCCAATTTTCTACACTCGTTTTCAATGTTTGCTAAAATATTTAGGCTGTTATCTATTCTCTATTATATAATTCTACATATGCCCGGACCATGCGATCTATCGTAAATTGTGATGTGACCCATTCATGCGCTTTCCGTCCCATATCAGTTCTCATACGGGAATCCAATACCAATTGAAGTATTTTTTTTGCTGTTCCTTCGTAATCATGCGGATTCGTCAATAATCCGGTCACTTCGTTTTTGATGACTTCGGGAATTCCCTCCACATTTGTTGCAACCGTCGGTAAATAGTGGAATCCGTGTAATACGCTTCCCAAAGTATGCCATCCGCATTCTCTTCTTTGGCATCCCCGTCACTGAGTTTGTAATAATTCTTGTCGAAGCTCAGGAACACATCCTTGTCCTTGCATATCAAGCATTCATTTTTCCTATTCTTCTCATAGTGTAGTTCCACATCCAAGCCTTTAACGAGGTACAGGGGGAGAGGATTTCAGCCTCTATTCCGTGTTGCCCATAAGGTAAAAGCCGAAATTGTTAACCATACGAAAAATCAGTTCCAGTAAGGAGGGTTCTCCCGAATCGTTCATGCCCACAATGGCATTAACGGAAATATTATGCCCGAAAAGGTTTATCGGACCTGCCACAAAAGTCGTACCCCCCCCCGCTTCGAGATTTTTCCTCAATATTCTGGAACAGTCCTCGCGGATGATAAGTTTGAATATGCGGAAGTTCTTGGGAACCAAATTCATGAGCTTTTTGGGGTAAGATTTATGGGTGATTTTGCATTGCTGTTATCCCCTATATTTGTTCCATAGACCATTCCCAATAGAACCTCTTGAGGTCTTCCTTCATAAGTTTATCACCGATTTGCACCTCTACAGAGTGCAGGGCTGTGAGTGCCTTGACCGCATGTTTCTGTCCTTTCCGGATGGACACCACATCGCCTTTCCTTATCTCCCTGATTTTACCATCGAGAACTAATAGGCCTATGCTGTCCACGAAAGTCCACACCTCATTGCGGTGGAAGTGCTGTTGGTAGCTGATGCTTTTCCCGGCCTTGATGCAGAGATGCTTGGTCAGGGAACAGCTTTGCTTGTCAGGTGTTTCATACCGGTCAATTACCTTGTATGTACCCCATCGGCGTTCCTCGTACAAGGGTCGGTTGTTAATCCGACTTATATATGGTTTGAGGTGCTCGCAACCATCCTTGTCCGCGACCAATATCCCGTCCGGGCTGGCCGCCACTATAAGGTTGCCCCCCCCCTCCACGCAAACACAGGGCAGGTCAAGCCTGTTGACCACATGGGTATTCCGGCTGTTTTTGTCCAACAGCATGTTGCCTGCCGCTTTTACACCTAACACTTCCGATAAGGCATCCCAAGTGCCCAAGTCTTTCCAAATACCAGCAAAGGGAACTACTGCGACAGACTCCGCTTTCTCGGCCACCTCGTAATCAAAACTGATTTTAGGAAACTCGCCGTAATGCTTCACGGCTTCCTTGAAGGAATCGGCCTGCACATATTTCCGAGCGATAACCAGCAGATAGCCCAAGCGGAAAACGAACACGCTGCCGTTCCACAATGCGCTGCCATCTATCAATTCCTTTGCCTTGTTTTCATCGGGCTTTTCGGTAAATCGTTCCATCTGCAAAGTACTCCCGACCCTGCTTCGGGGTCCGATATAGCCGTATTTGGTGGAAGCATAAGTCGGCTGTATGCCCATAAGCACCAACTCCGCTACATCTTGCTTCACTGCTTCGGACATTTGCTTGATGATACGGAAGTAGCCCTCATCGGTATATGGGTCACTCGGCATGACAACAACCACCTCGTCCGAACTGCACAGCTTCTCTTTTTCCAAATACAGGCAGGCCAGGGCGATGACGGGGAAGGTGTCCCTCCGTTTTGGCTCGGCCACCACACTGGCTGTACTTCCCAACTAGCTGGATATGACATCCGCTTTCCTGCACCGGTTGCTATGGTCACATCTGCCTCCAAGCCGGATTCAGCGATTTGACGCATGACGCGTTGCAGCATAGATTCCCTCATGCCGTCCGGTGCGGATAATAAACGCAGGGATTGTTTCGAGTAAGAATCGTTGGAAAGAGGCCACAGGCGCTTACCGGAGTCTCCGGACAACTTGCATTTTAGTTTTGGTTATTTTTAGTTTAGTATAGTGTATAATTTGCGGTATTGGTTGGAAACAGTTTCTGCGGAAAAGAAAGCGCACACACGCTTCTTAGCTCTCCTGCCCAACTCCTGTCGCAGAGAATCATCTCCCAACAGTCTGTCAATGGCTTGTGCATACGCCTGCGGATTTCTTTCTTTTACCTCTATTCCCGTCTCATCGTCCAAGGACACCCAATTCACTCCGGAACCATTTATGGAGAATGTCACCGCCGGGCATTGGCAATACATGGCCTCGGCCAGTACCACTCCAAAAGCTTCGTTACGGGTGATGGAGGGAAAAGCAAATATGGATGCGGCATGATAGTAAAGCCGCTTTTCAGCCTCGCTCACCCTGCCCAGCCAATGTAAACGGTTGCTGTGGAATTGAGACTTGAGCCGTCCGGTCAGCGGCCCTTGCCCTGCTATGAGGAATACGCAATCCCGGCTTATAAGACGCTCTGCCTCCAGCAGATATTCGAGACCTTTGTATTCCACATGTCGTCCGAGGAAAAAGACGATGGGTTTCCCGCCATATTTGGCACGGATACGCTCAACCTCCGCTTCCTCACCCGGTTTCAGATCCAATTCCTGCTCATTGATAGAGTTGGGAATGATTGTCGTTTTGTTTCGGAAACGAGAAAGAAAAGGCGATGCCTCCACATAGTTGGGACTGGTGGCGATAATTGCATCCGCCCTCCGAAGTAACCGGATCTCTATGGGTTTAACAAAGTGACGAAGAAAGCGTTGTGCCACGACATCGCTGTGCCAGTGTACCACCAGCTTCCGGTGCTTCCCGATGACAAGAAGCATGTAGAGTGCGCCCAGCGGATTGGGGTAATGAAAATGTATCACATCGGGATGGAACATACGCACTATGCGCCGCAAATGGAAGTAGTAGATGAGCGAGAGGGGCTGGCTGGCCAGTATCCCCCAAGACGAGCAGCGGATAACAGGAATTTCATCCACATCGTCCTCGCAAGAGCGGTTGCAATTGTTGAACGAGAATACCCGCGACGAGTGCCCTTTCAAGGATTCCACCACGAAACGGGTAATTGATTCTATGCCGCCCTCAATGGGTGCGTAGAATTTTCCGATATGTAGGATTCGCATAACTTTAAGGATTTTCTAAAAGAGTCAAAATTAAATCATGTAATTCCCTTGTCTGTGACCGGTTGTCATACCTCTCCCGAAAAGTCTTTACTATTTTTTGCAACCTTTCTTTGGAAACGGGCATGGTCAGCAGCCGTTCCATTTCCGTAGACATGGCTTCAGCATCTGTGGGTGGGTCGTAATAATTGAGCAGACCCAATGTGGTTTCATGCAAAGCGGTGGATTTGTTTGTCAATACTTGCGTGCCATAAAGGGCTGCTTCAATGGGAGTATAACCGAAACCTTCCAGCAAGGAAGGGTGGATGAATAAGTCCGCATGCATGTAATACTGCGCAAGCATTTCATCGGAGACAGGTTCGGACACAAGACAAACCCTATCCTCCATGCCTTCCTGCTTGATATAAGGCAATGCCGTTTCCTCCCAATACGCCCGGCTTCTTCCGATTATTATCAGGTGATGGGGAAACTTGTCCCGTAAATTGCGAAAGGCTTTCAACAGTGTAATCACATTCTTGTGTTCCATCAAGGTACTCACATACAGTATGTATTTACCACGGAACGGAGGCTCTTCCGCTTTCTCCACACGGGGGAGAACGACCCCGTTGTAAACCGTGTGCAGCTTCTTCCCCGAAATGAAAGGATACACCCTATGTACCTCATATTTCACGAAGTCTGAGATGGTGATGACAATCTTGCAACGCCACAAAGCCAACGGGTAAAAGATACGGCAAGCCCACAAACGAATACCCTTGTATATTTTCAGCCCTTGGAGATCGTGAAGTACCAGTACTGTCTTGTTGCGCTTAAAGAAACAGAAGTAAGGAGGGAATACATGAGGGATAAAAAGGATATCGTGTTCTATACTCCGCACGGCTTTTCTCCATAGTCGGAGATTACGGACAAATGTCCGTAATCCTTTACCCTCTCCTAAGAAGGGAACTTCCATGCAAGGATATTCAGGAAACATATTCCGCACATACTGATAGTTTTGGGAATTACAAAGCACTGAGATTTGCCCGTATCCGTTCGCCTTGAATCCGCTCAGCACACGCAGACTGAAAATGAAGATGGCATTGTGGGAGTGGTCACGTCCCGACAAATCAAATAGAAATTTCATATATATGATTTTGATGACAATCAATCCTGCAATTATCGGCAGGAACGGTTCTGTCCGCAGGAAAGCGGATTTGTTACAGGAAGCGGTAAGGTACTAATCCCCCATCCGGAATTGACAGCACCGTGTATACCTGCATCAGCACATAAACAAGCAGCAAGAAAGCCACGATAGTGCGGTTCGACCGACGGACAAACAAGCTGGGTAGACATCCCAAAGTGAAGCATTCTATGAAGCGATAATTGAGCGAAAGACGGGTGGCCACTATTTCTATCCTACCGAACATCAGGTAAATAGCCATGCTGAACAATGCCGCCCACAGGAAGATGCTTTTCAAACGGTCGTCTATCTTCATACGGGGTACGGCGTAGACGATGAGGATGGTCACTAAGATGCGATGAACAGTGGAGAACGAATAGAGTACGTTTTCATTGTAAAGTTCATTCTGACCATAACTTTCTATCTTGTCCAACACCAACAGTTCACTGCCGCCAAAGTATCCCAATATAACCTCCACGGCATTGAAGGCCAGAAATCCTGCACACAACGCAGTAAACAGCATGAGTGTTCGTTTAGTACACTGCCGTCCCACGAAGAAGATGAACGGCAGGTAGACCAGGGCGGAGTAGTGTACCGAAGCGGCCAGCAGAGCGAACACCCAGTAGAGCAGGGTGTGATGCTGCCATACATGATAAGTGGCTACGCCTATCAATCCCAACGCCAGCCCTTGGCGGATGCCGTTCAAATCATAGGTCAGAAACCAAAATCCCAGGCAGAGCATGAGCGAGAGATAGGGATGTAGGGACATACGCTGGCAAGTCCACCACTTCGTGAAAAACGCCAGCGCAAAGACCAATGCCAACAGTGCATGAAATCCGCCTCCCAGCATTTTCACCGCCTGCATGAGCCAAAGAAAGCCCGGCTCTATACCTTCTGGAGCATGACTAAAGAGGGATTGATAATTGTAATAGTCTGTTCCGAGACCCGTGCCGCGAAGCATTCCCACCGCGAGGCAGGTCAATAGCAGAATCGCCACCAACGGCGTACACCGTTTGCCGTAGATGCGGATGAGTGCCACTACAAAGGCCATCACCGGAAGGGTGTAGTAGGGTATCATGACTTAAACGAACAATAACCTGCCACCCGCCCCCGCAACGTCTGCCAGTAATAGGCGCGATGACGGCTCAGCAGACAACCTCCTAAAGAACGGAGCAGATAGTATAAGTACAGGGAGAAAGCACCTCCGTATCCCCTCACCACTTCTTTCTTGAACAGAGCGCCCCATCCCAGCCCGTAGGCGTATGCCTTGGGCAGGTTGGAGAACACATCGGCTATGTAGGGATGATGTACGTAAACATCTCTCAAGAACGTTCCTCGGTCACCGGGCTTCATTACCTGCCACAGATAGTCGCTTTCTTCTCCCGAACCCCAACGGGACCCCACTCCCAACCGGACATCGAAGCGGGAGGATGTGATACGGAGGAAAATATTGATGGAGCAACAACATTTGAGCGTATCCCTACGGGAAATCCGTTCCTTGGAGAATGTCCTCCAGACCGCATCACCTGTAACGTCCTTGACAGGTGTTGCTACCAGCACCGTTCCTTTTTCCTGCCGGAATACCTTTACGACCCGTTCCAGTACATCGTCATCATAAAAACAGTCATCATCAGGAAAAGCCACCACCTGCCCTTGGCACAAATCAAGCCCTATATTGCGGTTGTACGATAGCCCTTTGACTTCGCTGCGTACATACCGGATGTCTATTCTCGAAGCATATTCCTCCGTCAAATCCCGCAGTTCGAAATGTGGATTCTGATCAACCAGTATCAACTCGAAGTCCTTGTACGTCTGCCGGGTGAGAGATTCCAACAGCATCCTCACTTCTGCGGTACGGCCATAAGTAGCCGTGATTAGAGAGAATTTCATGATTTCCTCCTTCTCAGTATCTGGGACTTCAGTTTCACTAATTTACGTGTATTGTTTTGTCCAATAAATCTCACGAATGCCATTTTCAGCTTTTGATATGATGAAACCCAACTTCCTGCAAAGTGGTGTATGGTTCGGGTGTTCCGGGTGGCAGTGATCTTCCCGGTTTGGTGCGACTTGGCCGTGAGGTACTCAGCGGGATACACTTTCACTTTGTCCGCATAGCCTGAGCACTTCAGTGCTTCAAACATGATGACGGGCAATGTGCGGGTATCCATCGAGCCGTCGGGCTTGATGAAGTGTCTCCCTTCATAATAGTCGAGGCATTGTTTCAGGTAGGGATGGCCTCTCTCCGCACCGAACACGCCAGCCTCGATACCTTGGTCGGTCTCCTTTCCCAGCATCAACGGCGCATCCAGTAATTCGTCAAAGCCGAGCACCACTTCCACATCCATGTCCATATAGATGCCTCCGTAGCGATAGACGGCATATAGGCGGATGTAGTCGGCGGCAAAGGCGTATTTCTTTGCCTCGAACGCCTCTTTGACCCATGTACTGCGGCGGATGTCGAAACGGTCGAAGTTCCATAGCAAGAACTCGTATCCGGGCAGTTTCTCCCGCCATGTTTGCATATACTGTTGCAATTGCATCGGCACGGGGTCGTTGCTCAACCAACAGTAATGAATAATCTTGGGTATCATTCTAATTCTGTTTTAACGGTTTTACCTGTATCAGTCATAATTATTTCTGTTAAGTACTATAAAGCGGTCGCACTTATCTTAAAAATTCCACCTCTTCATCTCCGCTTCAGCTTGCGGTAGACCCATAAAGCTCCAGGCACTAACCGAACCATCCGAGCTGCTCGCACCCTGAGCTGCTGCAATTTGTAGCGGTATACCCACTGCCGGGCGAACCGCCGCACGGCGGGCTGCAATCCCTCGCGGAGGTAGCAGTCCGTGAAGTCGTCCTTGCAGAGTGGGCGAGGAAAAGGAGCCTGCAGCTGCCCGTTACCCGTTACAGCCTCGGTCACGCAGCGCTCCTCGGCCATCAGGTAGGGACGCACCCGAGTGAAAAGCTCCTCTCCTTTGGAGGTGTTGAGCAAAGTCAACGACACACCCTGGGCGGGATTTATCTCCTTCAGGCGGCCTACGCCCCAGAAGTCGGCCACGGTGATGTCCGCCGCCCGGCGCGACTCAGCGTAGGGGCAGCGGTGGCAGCTCTCGCGGAACGTAAGCCCCGCCATGAAAGCTGTGAGGTAGGCATCCTTAAGAAACCTTACTCTGCGCACCGCATGTAAGGTATCTTTTTGTCGTAAGGCAAAAAGATACCTTACTCCCACGCGTGTTTTCTCCCGGAAAGAAATGGTCAGTTCCTCTAGATGGATGTCCGTTACCGTGACCACATCCTCGCGCAGCAGCTTCTGCGGCGGCACTCCGTGGCACACCAGGTCCATCGTGAACAATGTCGGCCAGTCTTTCCGTAAGTAGCCTTTCAGTCCCGCCACTTGGCAGGGTGTACCCGTGAAAAGTACAGGCATTCCTTTCTGGAGATCTTTTTTCACCTGCCGATAGATGCCCTCCGTGCGGCTCTGCACATACTTCGACCCTTTCAGGGCATCGAGGCACTCCACATCCGTCACCCGGATGTGCCTGATGTCCGCCACGCTATACTGGGCGCAACCATAAACCGCCCCACCTTGCTTTACGATGTGGCGGGCAAACACCGAGGCAGCCCCACCCGAAGCACTCGTTGCATAATCTTCGGCATCTGCTGAGGTCACGGCGTATGCGTGCAAGGGCTGTAGCAGTTGCGGGGGATGGTTGGCAGGGCATATCTTTGCACACAGACCGCAGTCTATGCACTTCTGCCTATCAATACGAGGATACATGTGCCCCAGCCTGTCCGCCATCATTGCGATGGCATCCACGGGACAGGCACTCCCGCAGGCCGCACAGCCTGTGCAGTCAAGATGATGACAGATGTTTTCCATATCTCAGTCGTTCAACGCATGGGTAAGGAAATGCCATGATTTCTCGCGTTCCTCCTCCAAGCGGGCGGTTATTTTTTCATAGTCCAATGCGGCGGCCACGGTACTCCAACCGTCATTCAGTTTGTTTTCTCCTATAAAACGCCCCTCTATCCCTAATAGGCGAAACAGGTTCTCTATCCGCGAATTCTGGTTCACTTTGTCGGTCTCACTGAAACGCCTGAATACGAAGAACTCTTTGCGGAACAGGACAGAGAAGATAGTAGCGTGGAAAGAATCTGTGTACACGCAGTCGGCGTATCGGATAGCCGTCAGGAACTCGCGCGGTCCCGCCGGATAGAATACATCGGCGTATGGCCGCAGGCGGCGGTTGGTAGCGAACACCAGCAGGCGTTTCCCTTCCCTGTCCGCCGCTTGCCTTACCTGCTTCAGGTATTTCTCATTGGGGGTAAGCATGTAGCACGCCATGTAGCCACCTTCCAGCGGGGATTCGGGAGCGGACAGATGCTCCCAATCAGTCCGCTCTATCAGCAGGGTGGGGTCAAGCACGGTGGTCACTTCTTTCCCGTCAGGCAACAGGTTGCGCAGTATCCGGCTACCCTCCTCCTCCCTGACCGAGAGGTGGCTGAAGCTGGAGAGCAGAGGCACGGCCTTGGTTCCGTAGCCTTCGGGACATACTGATACGCCGAGGCTCGCTGCATAGCTGATTTTCTTCCTTTGGGTAAATGACAGATAGTAGTACGGATGGAACACCCGCTCACTGGGAGACCATATCTGGTCACTTCCGGCGATGTAGACGTTATAGGTCCGTCCCAGTTCCTCCAAAGAGGCGAAGCTACTGTCTATATCCAGATAGTCACGGCGGAAAGCGGCATACATGCGTGCCGACTTTCTGGACAGATTCCCATAGGACGACAGGAGCAGATAAAGGCGATAGGCCAGCCCCCTGACACAGGAGGTCAGCCTGGACTTCCGCCCCATTTGGCGCACTATCTGCCGGTCGTCTGCTATCTTGTTATGGAATCCCGCCCTGCGGATGCACCGCTGCAAGGCATAGGCCTGCAAATAAGTACCGAAATTGAGGTAGGTAATCCACGTAACGGTGAGACTTTTCTTCATCTTTTAAGTATATTATGCAGTTTTTCTGCTATGAAAGACCGCTCACTGCGTGTAAGCCCCAAGAAAAAAATGGCAATCCCGGAGGATACAAGACATGACAGCGAGCTTGTCAAAACTCCCCAACAACCGTCTCCCTGACAACACATGATCACAAGCGGAAGCGGCAGAGCTACAAGAGCAACCCTAATTACAGGCAGGGCAACCTCGGAAATATACCTGCCGATGAAACGGTGGGCTGTATGACGGAGCAACCACATCCGCGCAGCCAGTAACATCAGCGACATTGAGATATAGACTATGTATACCATCTCAGCAGGCAGTCCTGACTTCAGACAAATGTAGGACAGAGGAAAATTCATGAACAGACAGGCCGATACGCACATCTGGTACTTACGTATCTTTCCTGTGGCCTTGGCTACAGTAGAGAGCAGATTGGACAACAGGTCAGCAAATGATCCAATGACGGCAAGTCGGCAGAATGATGCAGTATGGGCAGGCACTTCTTTCAGCCATAAGGAAAGCAGGTAGTCCATGTTGAAAAGGAAAGGCAGCGATATGAACAGCATCAAGAAGAACGAGAAGCGGATACCCCGATATGTAAGCCCGAGCATCTGGGAAGTCTCGTTCGCCGCATACAGCTTGACAATCTGCGGGTTCATGGCTGTCTGGAAGTTGGCTACGAACTGATTCAACGCTCCCTGCACCTGCACCGCAATAGCTCGTGCTGCATTGACCGCTGGTCCGAAGAAAAGCCCCAGAATAATACTTACCCCTTGACCTATAGCCGTCCACGAAAATTCTCCCATCGCCGTCCATGAGGCGAAGCCCAATAGGGGACGGAACAGTTCTTTATCCCACTCCCTACGAAACTGTATATCCTTTATGGCTCTCTTACAGTAGACTTGATACAATAGCAGAATGATTATCGAGACTGCCAAAGTCAGGTAGCCGTAACATACCAGCCTGTCTATGTGTATAAGCGGCAGCAGAAACACGATGCCCAATTTCAGGAATACCTCTGCTACACTGATGTATGCGTAACCATCCATCTTCTCATACGATATTATCAGAGCTGTATAAGGTACATACAGGAATGTGCAGCAACATGCGAGAATACTTAACTGGAACAGATAGGCTGCAGCTCCTGACCGATCGGGCGGAATGTTCAGACGGTCGAGTAGAAAATACCCGGCAATTTGCGCCAATACGAACAGCAGGACGGCAATACAGAAATGTATGACCATAGACATACTGAAAATCGTGTTGATACGCCGGGAATGCAGGCCGTTTTTCCCCATCTCGAATGTGAGGAACCGCTGTACTGATATGGACATGGAACTATTCAGAAATCCGAACAGAACCACAACTCCGCCTACCAAGTTGTAGATACCGAAATCTGTAACTCCTAAGTAGTCAAGGATAACTCGGGATGTATATAATGCCACGGTCATCTTGAGCAGCATACGCACGTATAGCATCAGCGTATTACGGGCAATGCGGCGGTTGCTGGAGGAGGTGTCTTGTAGTGACGGCATCGGGTTTATCAAAAAGATATTGTGATGTCCGGACGGAACCAGTCTGTCCGCTATTTTTTCTTCTTATGTGGTCTTTGCCCACCGGTCCTTAGTCCTGTACCTTTTCCTCCTTGAGAGGCAGGTCTTGCAGGCACCTGTTCATCCGCATCCGCCAGACAATCCAGGTCCATCATACCTATGGGGATGATTTTTTCACAATCCTTCCACATATGGCGCAACAGTTCACGGATTCGAGGCCTTGTACAGGCGGACAAAAGCCGTTCGTGTAAGGTATTGGTGGCGTCTGTAACTTGCAAGTTCCCGCTCCGACCATTCATAAAGGTGTTGATTATAATGTCTGCATATTCGCGAGGCATTTCTTTTCGATCATTCCTCATGTAGGCTCTCCAAGATTTGCGGTACAAGTCCGCTTCCGAATTTAACAGGCGGATCAAATGTCTTTGATATACTTCGAAGTATAACCAATTGATGAACAGCTGCCAGATTATCAGCAATATCAGTACTGATAGGATGCAGGCTTTTGTGATATTTACCAACAGGCCTTTATAACATTTATATCAATCGGACAGATCCATTTCCTGTAAATGTACCCGATACCAATGGCTGCCAACAAGGAGAGCGTTCCATGAATTGCTACAGCTCTCCAACATTTGAACCAATGGTGGCTGCAAACTATCCCCTCCAGAGCCAGTATGACATAGACAATAAGCATCATGCAATGGGCTACAAGCAATCCGGAAGAATCCGGTTGGAATATGGGATACCCCAACAGCACAATGCAGACCAGCAACATACAGGTTCCTTTCTTGCGCGATTCCGTTTCCAAGCCGCGTGAAAGTTCCTGAATCTTTTTGGAGAACTGCCGTTGGAACCGCGTACTGTAACGGAAGCCATACTTTGGTATCAGATTGACAATGGTCTTGTAATAGGCGGAAGGCCAAAAATGCCGTAATATTTGGTTTTCGACCGAGAGTGTGACATAAAATGCGGCAAACAGCTGGACAAAAGTGTCTATTTCCCTCTTGGTTTCAGGTATTTGCCGAACAGACTGTCAATCGTGATCTGTACGTCCAGATTGACCTCCATTTCTTCATCACACTCCTTGTTCTTGTCACTTTCAGATGTCAAACGGGCATGATAAGAGGGGTAGTCCGTTCCTTTCGAATCATTGTTTACCCAATTGAGCGGGCGTAGGTTTTCTATCTGGTCTATCTCTTCTTCAGGCTATCCTGGTTCGCAATATGGATTTAGGGAAAATATGGTCTATCTCCCATCCGAAGATACTTTTCCTGTCCCATATTTGTCAAAACATATCCATGCTCCGCAAGCATCTTTGCGATAGTGGGCGGTATCGTTCCTATCCGCAGCAAGCGCTTTAGACCACACCTTTCGCTTCAGTTCTTCTGTAATGGCACACATAATGATATTGTATTTTCGCAACATTATATATTGGTACGCAGACGGATACTTTGGGCATATTGAAAGATGTATTTAATGGTTATCTTATGATTCTTTGGCAGCGGCGCACAAAGATTCGCATTCCTTTGATTGCAATGTAGAGGGCCCCGAAAAGCAGCGAAAAGAATATTCCGATTACAACAATTCCGTAAATCAGCCAGGACCCGATTCCCGCCGTTGGATCGAATGGCAAAAGGCCATGAATCAAAGACATGACGGCCGACACCGCCGATACGAGCAGTATATGTTTCGCATACATGCTCACATATATCCACAGATTCTCTTTGAGGCCTCTCCGGAACAGGAAATAGGGTTTCCAGCAGAATACCACGATCAGCAGGCTCAGCAGCACGCCTGCAAGAATTCCGTGCAGGCCGAAGAAGTAGCCCAGCAGCACCGACATCCCGATATTGATTAAAGCCTCGACTATCCGGGCCCAAATATCGCTGAACAGCCCATAAGCATTTATATAAGTACTTACCGTATAGCGCATAAGAGTTATATACAACGTCGCCACTAACAGTCCCAACGTCAAATTGTCCAGCACGTATTCAGGGCCTATCCACAAAGTAATGAAGGCCGGCGTGAGCATATAGACTCCGAAACATACCGTGCAACTCAATAGGAAACGTACCGAGAACAACTCTTCGAATACCGACATAATGCGCTTCTTATTCCCTTCGGCCACCAGGTTCCCCACTCCGGCATCCATGCTGTTGAACATGGCATTCATCAACGACATAACTCCCAAAATTTTCCATAGAGCGCCACCAGAGTCAGCGAAGCATAGGCATAAATGATGATCGGGCTGGTCTGTGTCAGAGCGAATCCTGCCACTTTATGAAAGAACAGTTGCTTGATCTTGGTGATGACGTCGGGATATTTCCGGCTCAGCGCCTTCCCTGCCGACAGGTCGGTCCGCAGATAGGGATACGTCCGCCGGATCACCGCGTTCAGCGCCACCGACGCCACCACGGCAAAGCCCACCTCAAGCGTCAGCCACCAGACATACCCATCGTCGAAGTATTTGATCGCTACGATCTGGCACAGCGTCTTCGCCAGCATCGACGCTTTGTAACTGTACTGTATCCTGTACTCCTTCTAGTCGGCCGAGAGGACGATTTGTTTGTAATTGACGAAATAGCTCAGCAGGCCGCTCACGAGCAGCGCGCCGAACGAGGCATAGGCGTACCACAACGGCAGCGGCATCTTCTCGAAAATCCACGGGAAGAAGCACATAAGCACCGCAGCGCCGGCTATCACCACCCAGGCGATGCGGCGGTACATCCAACCTTGCAGCGATACGATCTCGTTGATCGCAACCGTATCCCGGTCGAACAGCGGCTTGTAGAGCGTGCAGGCGATCGCCGTGCCGATTCCCAGCTCCGCGAGGTTCAGGAACTGCAGCAGGTTCGTCGCCGTGGTGTTCAGGCCCAGCACCTCCGCGCCAAGATGGTCGAGGAAGATCTTCCGGGAGAAGAACTGCAGGATCAGGTTCACGAAGTAGAACCCGAGCGCCACAACGCCGTTCTTCAGACTCTTTACCGGCTTCAATTATTATTGTACGTCTTTCGTCGCGCTTCGTAATCTTTCAGCTATTTCCTCTCCGAAAAGTGTCCATGCCGCGGCAGCGGCTCCTGCGAGGAACACGCATCCGACGAGAATCAT
>PPYE01643504.1_pt1 | contig 52383 bp, 46 predicted proteins | sample 1559881 | NCBI WGS metagenome assembly PPYE01 (sample SAMN08240022, study PRJNA423297) | Human gut metagenome, whole genome shotgun sequencing project.
GCGGAGTGATTTCGGGCGGCATGACCTTCGTTTCGCTTCAAACTCAGGCCAATCGACTCAAGCAGCACCTGCGTCAGCTTCCGCCTCCGGATGTTGATGGGGTTCAGTGGGCGCAGGTGAACGGATAAGTAAGAGAACATATGGAGCGCTCTCAATGGATCGATATCTGTTGAGGGTGCTTCGTATTCTTCGCGTTTCCTAAGAGTTCGGTGGAAAGAATGTAAAACGGATTGGTGCCGTGAGCGTCCTTCATATTCTGAATATGACGACGGATGGAGGGCGATGAAGCCATGGACCAGACAAAAGAACACATCTTGATACGGCCGAAAGGTAGTCAAAAATATATCGACCAGACCGACAATGTTGTCCGTTGGGAAGACCGTGGTGACTATATTGAAGTGTTCTATGGGGATGCCGATGCCGTGGTTCCTCCCAGCAGCGGGTACAAGTACCGTCGCGAGAACGTTCGTATTTATACCCAGATCAGTGAACATGACATTCATCCTCTTGACGAGGTGATAGTAGGCGGAGCCGTCTGGACAAACGTCACCAAGATCTGGGTTTTGAGTTGGGAGGGAGCGCCGTCCCAAGTTCGATACACAATTGCCTGTATAAATAAGAACGGTGAAATAAAGCTGCATCGCCGGGTCGCGGGGCAGTTAGATGTTCGTGAAGCGAGCGCTGCGCAGATTAAGTCGCAACTAGTCATTGATTATGTGTGCGAAGAAGTATTCGACTATGCGCACAGGCAAGGTGCTGAACTTTGCATCAATGACAAAGGATATGAAGAGTGGTTTGGAGAGGGTGAGGCGGGGATAGCTGCGCAGCTGGCAACAATTTGGCAGTGGCTACCTTGTGCTCCTAAGGGATCTGCACTCGAGGCATTCCTGAGCGGAAATTGCGATGCAACTACAGGTGCTCGCGCAGAGGTCGTTATGCCTTTCCGTTCCAATTCTGACCAACGAGAGGCTATCAAGTCTGCTCTGAGGCATCAGATTTCAGTTATTGATGGACCTCCGGGAACAGGCAAAACGCAAACAATCTTGAACCTCATTGCAACGCTTGTATGTCAGGGGAAAAGAGTTGGGATTGTGGCGGGAGCTAATTCAGCGGTACAGAATGTCGTTGACAAGCTCACTGAGGAAGGATATGGCTTCCTACTTGCAAACTTGGGAAATCGAGGGCATGTTGATCAATTTTGGGTAGATCAGAAAAAGCTGCAGAAATTGGAAGAGGAGTGGAGTTCGGCGGCGCTTTCTGATGTAGATGCGAAGCTACTACCAATGTTCAAAGAACGCCTACGCCAAAGCGAAATTTCTTTAGTCTCATCGTGGGTCAGTTCACGAGAAATTCCGCGTTTGCGCGCACAACTGAGGGAGATGGAGAGAGAACGAGGAATCTTTGAAGAGAAACTCAGTCAAAGTGGGCGTGTATTGCCTGACCTATCTGACTATGCATTTGTACAAGCCGATGCCACTCTCATTGGCGATTTATTAGCATGCGCACTTGTGCAGCCGCGTCTTCCGCGAGGAATAAAAGGACTTATAGAAAGATGGCGGCGCTATCGAGCCTACGGATCGCTTAAGGGGCTAGATCTTAGTGATGCAAACGTGCAGTCCGCTATTCAATTGTTGCTTTACCAGGTTGTGGAACGTGAAACGGAAGAACGCCTAAATGTTGAGCTAGAAGAATCGTCAGATAATCAGAACGATCAAGTCGGCAAAAGCTATCGCGACTATGCGCGAAAAGTTTTTAATGCTTCCTTGCTGCGGCATCTTGCTTCACATGAACAAAACGTCTTAGACGAGAGTGTGCGCATTAATGAACAGACAGAAGCTTTGCTGAATCGCTTTCCGGTTGTTGCATCGACCTGTTTTTCAATTCGTAACAACTTAGCGAATGATGTACTTCTCGACTGGATTATCATCGATGAGGCCTCACAAGTCATTCTTCCTCAAGGGTTAGCCGCACTTTCAAAAGCTAGAAATGCGGTGATCGTCGGAGATGAGAAACAGATCGGACCGATTTTAAGTGGGTGGGACGAGAGCGAACATGAACCTCCGAATGAACGGTTCGATGTACGAAAACTGTCATTGCTGACAGCGACCAAAATGCTGGCACATAGCGCAAATGTTCCCAGTACGTTATTGACTGAGCACTATAGGTGTCACCCAGCGATCATCGAGTTTTGCAATCGCATGTACTATGACGGCCAATTGGTGGCAATGTCTGAGCCGAGCGAAGATGCGCCGTCACCGTTTCAAGTTGTTTATGCGGCACCAGGACATCACTCGCGAACATTGCATGGCGAGCGAAAGAGGAATAAACGTTATTCTCAGCGTGAAATCGATATTATTGCGGAACTCAAAGAAATGAGAGTGCTCCGCGAAGACTTTGATCTTGACGGTGTAGACGCATCAGGAGACTTTCTACTGGGAGTCGTCACTCCTTATCGCGAACAGGCGAACCGAATTGGGGAACGTCTAAAAGGAGAATTGCCTGCACCGAACGATCCCCGCTTGCTAGTCGAAACCGCACATAAATTCCAAGGCCGCGGGGCTGGAATCGTCGTGCTATCAACGGTGCTCGATAGCGAGGATGAAGCGGCTCGAAACGAATATTACGATGACGACCGCCTAACGAATGTTGCAGTTTCGCGTGCCAAAGAGCAGCTCATCGTCGTGACAACGGGTAATGGAGTCCGGAAGAGTCGTAACATGAGAGCATTGCTTGACTATATCGAGACCTACGATCCAAGTGCGGTTACTCATTCAGAGATCGTCTCTGTATTCGATGTTCTTTATCCGACTTATAGCGCTTCACTTGAACGTTATGCCCGTGCGAAAAGTAAAGGAAAAGGAGAGTCGCCTGCTGAGAATGTTGCATTCGAGCTGTTAAAAGAGATTCTCCAAATACCGCGTTATTCTGCTTTTAAATGCCAGATGCATTTACCTCTACGCGATATCTTGCCAAACACGGAAAAGCTTGATGACGAGCAACGCGCTTTTGTCTATACCGATAGTGCGATTGACTTTGGCATCAGTTCGAAGGTCAGCTCTCGCTTGCTTCTTGCTATCGAAGTTGATGGAGTTGCTTTCCATGAAAACAATCCAGAGCAACTAAGAAGAGACAGAATGAAGGATGAAATATTAGGTCTCTATGGGGTTCCGGTTTTGCGTCTTCCAACCAATGGCTCAGGAGAAGAGAAACGTATTCGCAATGCCTTGGATGCATTGCTTGAGTAGCGTCGCAGTTCCCGAAGGCTAATGGTTGCAGATGTCGAGAAGTGAAGGACTATTCTCCTCGAAACACCCTCCACGCCCCGCGAATCAAAGGAATCTGAAGCGGTAGTCGAGCGTACGCAAGTGCCTGTGCGCCTACAGGCTTGCCTTCCTTGCGGTAATCAGCGGCCATCTTGATGTTTGCAGGGAAGACCGCGACATACAACGCGCTCGCGGCCAAGCCGGCCAGTCGCCTCGTCAATGGAAGCGCAAGGCCAGCGGCAATTGCCAACTCGGCAGCGCCGCTCACCAAGGTGTAGGTTCGCGCATTCCCGGGAAGGCTACGTGGCACAATCGCGTCATAAACCTGCGGCGCCTTGAAATGCATAACCCCCGCTCCTGTGAGCAAAAGTGCATGCCAGTGTGCTGTCTTCATTAGAACTCCTGAACCGCGGCATCGCGCCGCAAAATGAACTCGCGGTCAGCATGATCGCCGACCATGAATGAGTACTCACCGACCTTCGTGAAACCGTAGCGACCGTACAACCTCTGTGCGCCGTAGTTTTCGCTCCATGCGCCAATCCAAAGCGTTCGCGGCCCGTCTGCCTCGAGCCAATTCAACGCATGTTCAAGCATCCGGGAACCGCGCCCTCCACCTTGGTATTCCTGCAGCAAATACAGGCGTTGTACTTCTCCGTCGGTGGGCTTGACGTCGGGGTGGGGCAGGTGCGCGGGGCAAGCCGTCACGTAGCCGATCAGTTTGCCTTCCGAGCCCTCGTCCACATGCGCGGGGGAGGGAGCGCTCTCGGTGTCCATGGAAAGCTCCTCGAAAAGCAACCAGGTCGGGCGCTTCGGATCCGCAAGCTCTGCGCGAAGGACCTCGGGGGAGTAGGCCTCGTGCATAAAATGATCAAGGTCATCGGGTGCATAGAGGTGGCCAAAAGTCTGCGTGAAGCACGTGGACGCAAGCGCGGACAGGGCGTCTGCGTCTTCGAGTGTTGCGCGGCGCAGCATAATTCCCCCTCCTCGGGCTAGCCGATGACCATAAGAATGGTTCCGGCGCATAAACCAGCGATTCCCAATAAATACCGTCCCGAGACGCTCTCGCGCAACATGAGCGCTGAAAATGCAACCGTCACCAGTATTGAAAGCTTGTCGATAGGGACAACGACGGACGCGGGGCCTTCCTGGAGCGCTCGGTAGTAGCACAGCCACGAGGCCGTGGATTCCAAGCTTCGCAAGTACAGCGGTGATGCCAGCGAAGAATGCTGGACCTCAGGCGAAGAGAAGCCACACATTTTCAGGTTACCGCTAGGAAGCATGATCGGAAACCTGCCTGAAATTTCCTCAAAAAATTCCCGATACATTTATGAATGCAAACTGTTGCGAGTGCGCTGTTCTGCCTTCATACTGACTCTAGAAAGAACGGGTGCAGGTTGATGCATTAGCCTCAAAACCTCAGTATCCACTCCTACTCAGACATGAGGAACCGACGATCGGGGAAGGCCATGCACGTTTATTCTGCGCGCGAGGATCAGGTAGATAAACTCGCTGATCTCGCGGGTGCAGCCTTCGAAAATTACCCTCTTCACACGGCGGTGAAAGGGTTACTTGCTGAACCCGAAAAATTTTCCGACTGGATTCGTGATCTCCACGGCGTCATGATTCGCGTATTCGTGCGTTATCACACGGTTTTGGTCTTAGAAGATCAGGGGAGAATCCTTGGCGTTGCGCTGCTGAACCGCCGCCCGCCAGGGCTGCTTGAGTACTTGCGCTACTGCAGGCCCCTCCTTGGATACATGCGTTTTGACCGCTTGGTGCGTTTCTTCTCTTTTACCGAGGCCGCGGATTCAGTTGTCCGCAAAGCATCGGATTTTCAGTGGTTCCTGACGGTGATCGCAGTTGATCCGGAATTTCAACACCGAGGCATTGGCCGGCTTTTCCTCGAACGTGGGATTGAAGGATATATCCGTTCCCAAGGGGGAGGCTGCCTCGCATTTATTACCTGTACCCCAAGGAATGCGCACTTTTATTCGAGTGCGGGATACAGGATCGTTGGTGAGCACTCGGTGTCTTTAGATGGGAACGATGTGCCGGTGTGGTCTTTTGAGAAGGTAATCGAGTAGAGGTCTTCTGGCGCGTTCTTAATGGAGGGAAGAGTGCGTTAAAGGTTTCTGCAAAGAGGTTGAGGGCTTGGTATCACGTGATACCAAGCCCTCAACCTATCCTTGAGCTCTCGTACTCATTGTTGCTGCGTGGGTCCCTGCGCCCAGGGATTTGGCTGCTGGCCCTGTTGCCATTGCTGTTCTTGACCGGGCTGGCCTTGCTGCCCATTCTGAGCGCCTTGACCGTTTTGCGGCTGCCACTGCTGGCCTTGCTGTTGTCCAGCGCCGTAGGGCTGCTGTGCGGGTTGTCCACCCCACTGCTGTGCCTGCTGAGCGGACTGCGCCTGCTGCCATTGCTGCCACTGCTGGCCTTGCTGTTGTCCAGCGCCGTAGGGCTGCTGTGCGGGTTGCCCGCCCCACTGCTGGCCCTGCTGTGAAGCAGGTCCGTAGGGATTGTGAGAAGGCTGGCCGCCCTGCTGCCACTGCTGCTGAGCTGGTACCTGGCTCTGCGACTGCCATTGCTGGGTCTGGCCGGGCTGCTGGCCCTGTGCAGGTTGCTGTCCCCACTGCTGAGGAGCGCCGTAAGGGGAGCCCTGAGCCTGGGGCTGCTGGCTTTGTTGCGGAGCCGGTGGAACAATACTTTGACCGCGGAAGCTCATACCTTGCTGTTGTGGCTGTTGTTGCTGTTGGGGAGGAAGCGGCTGCCCCCATTGCTGACGAGGCGCCTGCTGCTGGCTGGGAATGGGAGCGTATCCCTGCTGTCCCCATTGTTGCGGTGCGGGTTGCTGCTGCTGTGGCCGTTGTCCCCACTGCTGTGGCGCTGCCAGAGGTGCACTTTGAGGTGCCGGGGTCTGTCCCCATTGCTGCGGGGCAGGCTGGGGCGCGGGGGATTGGGCAGGTTGAGGCTGCGTCCACTGCTGCTGCGAGCCTTGCTCAGGCTGCGGCTGAGCAACTGGTGCCTGAGTGGGTTGCACAGCGGGTGCCGGTGCGGCTGGTGCCTGGGTAGGTTGAGCAGAAGGAGCCGGTGCTGGAGCAGCTGGCGCAGGGGTCGAGGCCGCTGCAGCCGCTTGCTCGTCCACGTGGGGCTTTGCCTGTGCGGGTTCAGCTGTCGGCTGTACGGAAGGTGCCGATTGGTTCGGTGTTTGAGCTTCAGGCTGGGAAACCGCAGAATGGCGGGCGGGCGAAGGCTCTGACTTCGGTGCCGGAGGAATGTGCACTGCAGGTGTCTGGGGCTGTTTCTGCGGTGCAGAGGCTTGTGTTGCTGCCGCTTGAGACTGCGTCGTGGGGGCCTGAGTCTGAGGCTGCGCGGCCTGTTGCTGAGCAGCCGGAACGGCAGCCGGGCCAGCAGCGGCTACGGGCTGAGAAACAGCCTGAGCTGCAGGGGCCGCGGGCTGTGCCGCAGGAGCTGCAGGTTGAGTAGGAGCCTGGAAAGTAGCGGGAGCGGCACTCTGAGGAGCTGTGCCCAGCGGAGCCGAACCCTGAGGAATCGCACCGGGTGTGCTGCTCTGCTGGCGAGCTGCCTTAGCGGCTGCCTTTGCACGCTTTCGCTCATCGCGCTCGCGACGCTTATCTTCACGAGTGCGTCCGCGCGTCGACGAAGCTGTTGCAAGCTTCTGTTCGTCTCCCGATGCTTGGTCAGCATTCTTAGACGCGGAAGAAAGGCGGCGAAGAACGAAAATAATGAGTGCTCCAACCACCAGAACACCGGCTACAACGCCACCGATAATCCAGATCAATGGCGATGAGGACGAAGAAGAAGCGGGAGTCGAAGGAGCGGTGCGGTTGCGGTCAGGCGCACTTGGTTCAGGAGCGGGCTCAGGCAGTGGGCTGAGGGTAGGAATATCAGTTCCAAATTGCCCATTCACTGTTGCGGCGCCCTCATAGGACTTCGTCTTTTTACCGTGGACTGCCACCTTTCCGGTGGGCTTTTGCCACGTCACGATCTGGTAAACCGGCGAGTATTTGTCGGTGCCACGCTTTGCGCGGTCCTCGTCGTGGAACTGGGCGCCTTCGGAGGCGGAATCAAGATCGAATACCAGCGGGCGGACATTGATAAAACCAATATCGCGCTGGCGGCCCAAGAAGTCAGTTTCTTTCATCAACTGGTCTGCGGAATAGACCAAGGTGAAATCGCCCTGCTCGGTCAGCGAATAGTACTTCCCGACGGCATCTCCGTTTTCGAAGGGAGGGAAGACAGAGCATCGAGTGAAGTTATCACCCTGCGCGAATTCGATGCGATAGTCGCCATTCCCATTCGAGAAGGATTTACATTTTCCCTCATCGATTTGCTTGGAACGGTCATAAATATCGAAGGCCTTGCCGACGCTTCCCTTGCTATACACGCTCAAACTCACCGAGACGGTCAGATCTGAATTAGCTGCGTGTGCTGTCGTTGCTGTTGGGAGCACGAGCGCTCCGGCAAGCACAAGTGCGGCTGCCGTCGAGTACAAACGCTTCATTGAGACATCCTTCGAAATTGAATCAAGCTGCTGCAAGCATATCGAATTGTTTTAGTGTGGCAAAAATACTGAAGCAGAGTGCTTAGCTAGTTGGCGGTCCGTAGGGATTTCGCGGTGAATCTCCAGGGGGGCCGGGGAATTCAGTGGATGCGGAACCCGGTTTTTCGGAGTGTCCCTTGCTGTCGCCTGTTGTATCCGTTTCGCCTTCCCAATCCGTCGCGAAAGGATTTGGGGAAGTGCGAGCAGAAGGCCCCATCGCGCTTGGAATAGAAGAGGAACTGAAGGGGGACGGAGGTGTGGGAGTCTTCGTTTTGGCCTTGCGCTTCTGACGTCTGTCGAACCACGTACGCAAGAGAATGATCACAGTTGCCGGAAATAAGATGCTCCCCGTCATCGCCAGAACCAGCCGGGTGAATGATCCGGGGGAAGAGGACGATGCTGATTGAGTCGTGGGTGAACTTGTAGCGCTAGCGCGACGCGCATACGACGCGTCTTGAAGATTTGTTGGCATGGGGACTGCAACAACCCCATTGAAGTTTTTACGTTCGATGGTGTGGAAATTCTTCGCTTTTTCTACAATTCCCTCAGCAGCAAAGGTGGGTGTCTGAATATTTAGCCACTCCACGGTACTGAAGTTGGGGTTACTGTCATCCATCTGAGCGCCGCTACTGGTTTTAATGAAACGCATGTAAAACCCTGAAAGCGTGACACTCTGACGTGAAACGACTGTATTTTCGGGAAGACCCAAAGACAGCTTCTCCAAGGTCAGTGGTGACGTAGCGAATGTTAACTTCCCGTCTTCGTCGATGCCAACATAGGGATTCGCGTAGCGATTAAATTCCGTGCGGATCGTGCAATCGTTCGAATAGGTTGCTTGAGTAAAGGTCACCGAGGACCAATCCAGCGCAACGGGAGAAGCCTGGCAAGCCTCTTCATTTAGTGTCTTCGAGAAATCATGCACCGTTACCTGATAGTTGACCGAATTTGGTTCCCGAATTGTGAAGACTTCCTCAATTTTTACTTCGTTTTCTGCGCTATAGCCGGGGGTAGCGGCGAGAAGTGACAGAGCGATGACAGATGCACACACAGCCGTCCCAGTCTGCAGGCGGTGAAGGTGTCGGTGATAGGGGTGCATAAATTTCCTCAAGGTGAGCTTTGATTCAAGGATGCGCGTGCAGTGCTGCTCGATTTAAGCCGAAGGGCTACGCCACTCCGAATCGAAAGGATTGTGGGGTTCTTGAACAGTCGGGGTAGGCGTGGGGGGTGTCGAAGACTGAGCTTGGTAGTCGGAGGAGGCAAGGGTCCCCGCCTGAGTCTTATTTCGTTCTAGACCCTTCTTCAGTATGCACCACATGCACCACACGAAAAACCCCCCCAGTCCCACGCCGATTACGGGGTTGATGACCCTGTCGATGAGCCACCCAAGACTAAAGGGTGTTGGCGAGCTTGCTGTAGACGAAGGAGTGTATGAGCTTGCTGTAGGTGAAGGAGTGTATGGCGTCGGCGCCGTAATAGTGCGTGAATGCGGGAAATCTGTCATTTCGGTCGGTACTGGAACGGCCGTAAGTTCGTTGAAATCTTTGCGCTCAATCGGGTGGGAATAAGAAGAAGAACCTTCGATATATCCTTCGGCACCCACGATCGAACCGAGGTCATTAATCCATCTCACGGAATCGCTGGTAGGATTGCTCTCCACAAGTTCCGAGCCTTTTGTGCCCTTTGTGATGGTCAGGTAGCCTCCGGTGAAGTCAACTCGACGTGCTATCACGGAAATGTCTTCAGGAAGACCAAGGGACAGATCTTTGAGCTCCAGTGGAGCCGTAGCGAAGGTTACCTTTCCATCCTGATCGACTCCAACGTAAGGGTTTGTTGCGCGCTTGAAATCCGTAGTAATTTCGCAGTAGTAGGAGTCTGAATAATCTGTGAATCGAGTCTGAGACCATTGCTGGACCATAGGAGATGCGTCGCAAGCATCTTGGGTGAGCGTCTTTGAATAGTCGATTACCGTAATGGAGTGACTGACGTTACCGTCCGACAAAATCATGAAAAACTCTCTGATCTCCGCCTGATTGCGAACAGCATGAGCGGGCAATGCCCCAAATAAGGAAGCGGAAATCATGAGCACACAGGCCGTAATGCTGAGCAAAATGCGGTTTCGTCTGGAAATAGATGCTCTCATGAGTAATTCCTTAGTTTTCGTGATTTCCTGCGGCTGTGATTGCGTAAGTCTGAAGTCATTCCTCCGGCGGCGCAAAACGATTGCGTCCTTCTGAGGCTTTGTGCGACGCTGTCCCGCCCTGCGTGGAAGAAGATGGTCGGAAAGGATCATCCGCGGCCTCGGCTGCCGACGCTGCCTCGGGAATCGAAGGAATGTCCGGGGTGCTGGACGCAGGCTCCAAGGAGAAGGGATTGTGTCCAAGCGGGGTAGGGGATGGGGAGGGCTCGGGATGGGGGAGCGCTGTGGAGGCCTCGGCCTCAGCCTCGGTAACAGGCTGAGAACTCACATCAAAAAGATTCTCTGAGCTTGCCTGGGCAGGCGGTCGAGCTGGCTCGTAGTACTGGGGAATACTTAATGGCGACGGCTCTGCTTTCTTTTGCTTCTTCTTCTTCTTTTTCTTTTTGAGCGAGTCAAAGCCCCAGACAATCGCGATAAAGATGATGGCTATCGGAAGACCACCATATTTTTGAAGCGAACTCAAGACGGTGTCCAAAAACGAAATGACACCAGGCGTCGAGCTTGAACTCTGAGAACTTGTTGTCCGTCGCGACGCGGCTTTGGACGGAGCCGAGGTCGCTTGATTGACGGTCGTGAGGTCACTAGGCACATCAACTGGTGAAATACCCGCGCGCTCCATGCGGCTAATCGGTTGGAAATTTGAGTGCACCTTGAGCGTGCCAATAGCTGCGACGGGAGCATTCAGTGCATCGCCGCTCCACTGAACGACGACGGTGTGATTAAAACCATCGTCAATAGAACCCCCTGATGAAAGCTGGGTAATTGCGGCGTTCGGTGCGCCTAAACTGATGGAACGCCTGCCTTTGATATCTGTATCAGCAGGGAAAGAAAGATGGAGGTCCTCAGCAGTTACCGGGCGTGTGGCAAAGGTGAAATCGCCCTGTTTATTGATTGCTAGGTATGGATTATTGCCCACGATATTTGCGCTAATCCTGCAATATGACTGGTTATTGTCATTTGAGAACGTTGTTCCCGCGCCGAGTTTCGTCTGGGGCAGAGAATGGCATGCCTCTTCGGTCATTGTGTGAGAGGAATCGAAGATGTTGAGCTCATAGCTGATGAATCCGATATCGCTGAAGGTGAAGCTCTCGAAAATGGAGACATAGGCGTTGTCAGCGAGTGCAGGCGTCGCCATCAGGGTGGACGCGCTGCCGGCAACGAGGAACGTGCACGCTGACATACCCAGCAGGCGCGCCACGCGTCGCATCAGAGTGGATCGCATATGAGTCCTTCCAAGATCATTGCCGAGGCTGTGGCCAGTCTAGTGGGAGTAGCCCCTCCTGTGTGGGGTGAGGTAGGTGAGCACTCCCGCTGTGCCAGTAGAAAATGCTCAGTTCTTTGGCGGCTCAAATGGGTTGTGCCAGCCGCTTGAAGAAGGAGAAGGCAGTTGCGTGCCAGCGGAGGGCGAACCCTGGTAGGGCGAAGTCGGTGCTGATCCAGCCTGTGGGCCCATGCTGGGCGGCGTATAGGTGCCTGTGGGCGTCGTTGAGCCATATGGTTGGGGGATTGATACTCCGGCTTGGTATGAGCTGAAACCGCTTTGGTAGTAGGCGGTCTTCTTTTTATTCCTGCGTGAAATCAAAACTGCAGAAATAAGCACGAGAACGACGATGATGAATAGAGAGGAGAAGAGAACCAAACTCATGCCAGGAGTTCCAAAGAACATGCGCCCTAGCCCGCCGGTTCCTGTATCGCTGGACGGGGTCGTCACATTGGGGGCCTGAAGATCAGTGGGCATTTCAACAGCGCTAATGCCGTTAAAATCCTCGCGTTCTTGAGCATGGAAACGGTCGTCAATTTCCACCGTTCCTTCGGCAGCGACCACTGCTTCAGAAACCTCATCCCAGTGAACGGTATCGCCAGAATCATCGCGACGCACCGAGGCGCCTTCGCTCACACGTGATGTATTGAGGTTCCTCCCCGTTAAAGAAAAGCGATGTGAAGAAACAGTGGTATTGCTGGGAAGACCGAGGTTGAGGTCTTCAATTTTCACTGGTTTTGCAGCGAAAGTGAGGTGCCCACTTGAGTCAACCGCCACATAGGGATTCTTGTGCCGGTTGAAATCGGTTTCGATGCGGCAATAGTTGTAAGAAGAATTGGCTTCGAATTCGACAACCGACCACTGTTGAGCCAAGGGGACTGCCTCGCAGGCAGCTTCGGTCATGGTTTGAGTGCGGTCAAAGACCCATATCTCGTATTGGCTACGTCCGCTACCGCGTACGTAAACGCTTTCAGTAATCGAAACCTCCTGCTCTTGAGCATGAGTAGGGGAGGACAAGCCAATCGTGACAAGGAATCCACACGCAAAAGCGCAGGCAAGGAAAGAGCGCGCTGCCGGCCTCGGGAAAGAAAAAGGCATCAGGATACTCCTAGAGGGAATTTCGCCAGTCGGTCGAGTACGGGTCTGGTGCTGAATCGGCGGCTTCCGCGGGACTTGCCGCTGAGGGCAGGGAAGAAGCGGGATCAGGGGACGGCGCATAGGGGTTGTACGGCTCCGAGGAGGTAGCAGGCGGGGGCGCGGCCGGAATCTGCGAGGCCGGCGTTTGTGAGGCCGAGGCCGGCTTGGAATCGCTGGGTGCGGGGCGGGGATCGGCGGGCACAGTGCCCTGCGACGTGCTGGTTGAGGAGGCCTGCGATCCTGTTGAGAACGCGCTGGTAGAGGCTTCCTTTCCGCTCGCGCTGAAGGGGCTTGGCGTCTGTGAGGAAGCTCCCGGCATGCTGTGGGACGGAAGCGGTGTAGGAACGCGTACTGGGAATCCGCCGCTCTGGTATTTGTTCTTGCGACGTCGGCGAGCGGAATACCTTGTAATAAACGTCGCGCCGCCAAATACGACGATCGCTGGGAGCAAGCGAATGAAGAATTGCATGAGGCCGGACATCATTCCCGAGGAGCCTGCGCTTGAACGCGCTGACGTCGAAGAAGGGGAAGGTCTGCTGGAGCTGCTTGAGTTTGCTTTGACAGTAGAGGATGTATCTTGCAAATCGCCGGGTATATCAACGGCTTCGATACCTTGATAGGTCTTGCGTTCTTGAGTGTGGAAATCGTTGTCGGCGTCGATAGTCCCCTCAGCGGCAACAACATCCTTTCCAATATTTCTCCAGGAGACGTTATCGCCTGTGCTGTCCTGGCGAGTTTCTGCCCCCGCGTTGACCTTCGTTGCGTGGAACCCTCTTCCGGTGAGGCTCACGGACTGGTAGGTGAGAGTCGTGTCCTCAGGAAGCTCAAGACCAAGGTCTTCAAGTGCGATCGGGCGAGCGGCAAAAGTTACGCTTCGATTCTGATCGACAGCTACATAGGGGTTCACATGGCGATTGAAATCAGTTTCGATGGTGCATCGAGTTGAGGTTGGTGAGGCACTGAAGGTGACGCGAGACCACTCCAATGCCACTGGAAGAGACTCGCAGGCTTCCTTACTGATGAAGTTGGACTGCTCGATGAGCGAAAACTGGTGAGTGACACGTCCGTCAACTCGGATCCAGAAAGTCTGAGAAATACCGAAACGATGGCCTGCCGCATGAGCTGATGGAGCATTGATCACTGGTATGACCATAGCCAAAGCGCACATGCCGGCAAGAGAGAAGGTCGCAACTCGCTTTTTTAAAAGCAAAGACATGTCATGCTCCTGTGAGGGGTTAACTGCCGTCGGGGCGACCGCGGCTGCGCGCGGTCGCCCCGAAAAGTATTCAGAACTGAGAGCGAGCGCTGCTCAGGCTTGTGGGTATTGTCCCGGTTGCTGGCCTTGCTCAGGGTATTGACCTGCCTGGGGCTGAGCCTTCTTGCGGTTGCTCATGACAACGAATGTACCGATGCCACCGATGATGATGACTGCCAGGACCAGCAGGGATGCAGCTGCCTTACCGTCCGTACTGCCCTTTACTTTGACATCAGTCTTGACATTGGACCAAGTGACTGTGCCCGTTGATTTGTCGATCGTGCCGCCATTGTCGGCAGAACTGGGAACCAAGCCACCAGAGAACTTCGCAGTCACCTTCCCAATGCTGTCAATTTTGTCGTTGGGGAACTGCTTATGCATGGCCTTCAAGAAGCCATCAGACTCGGAAGTGAAGGTGAAATTGCTTCCAGAGACCTCCAAGAACTGATCGATATCAGTTTCGTTGACCTCTGTGGTTACATCACAGACGTTAACTGAGCCTTCTGTGTGGAACTTGGTGCTGAGGTCTGGGTTCTTGCTTGAAATGTAGCTGCATGTAAAATCTGTCATCAAAGTCTTCGAGCTGTCCCTGTAATGCTGGGTATAGCTCAAGTGAGTTGCAGAGGTGAAATCGTAGGTCTCTTCCACGGCGATCTCTGGGTCGGCGAAAGCTGGGCCTGCTGCCAACGCAAAAGAGCTTGCAATGGCTAGGATGCCGATAGCTCCAATTGAGCGTCGTTTCATGGGAGTTCCTTTGTTTAGAGGGAAGCTTGCTCACAGAATAAGCAGAAATTAAGGGCTGTGACGAATTGAGTATCGTTTGAATAACGAAAGGCTTTAAAGAAGCTGAATTGAGTGCAAAAGTGTGGTGGGTGGCGCGTATATAGTGCGCCACCCACCACATGTATCACGAGTATTGCTCAGGCTTGGGGGTACTGACCTGGCTGCTCTCCTTGCTCAGGAACTTGGCCCTGCTCAGGTTGCTGCGGAGCCTGCGGATATTGATCCTGCGAGGGGGAAACACCTGGCTGGGACTCTCCGGTTGGTGCCGGGTGCTGGGCAGACTGGGTGGGCTGAGGCTGCTCAGCCGCAGCCGGGTACTGCTCGGGGTGCTGTCCGGGTACGGGAGGCTGGCCCTGCTGCGGGTGCGGGCCTCCAAGAGGCGATGGCGGGAATTGGTCGGTTTGCGGCTGGGCTTTCTTCTTGCGGTTGCTCATGACAACGAAGGCACCAATGCCGCCAATAACAACAACTCCAAGGATCAGCAGGAGGATCCACTTTGTTGAAGATGAATAGATCTTGCCTTCGGCATGTACATCCGTTGACGCATTGATCCAGGTAACCGAATCGCCGGTCGGGGCAACCTGTGTGTCGCCACCGTCTGGAACAACTGCAGACTCGATCCTGTATCCCTTGGGGAAGGTTGCAATCACCTTCATGTTTTCAATGCCCATGCGGGAACCGAGACCGGTTAAAACAGAGCGACTCTGTGATTCGAATGTGAAAGTATCGTCGCTGACCTTCAGGATTTTTGCGACTTCGTCAGAAGGAGCATCTTGAAAGATTACGCAGGTAGTGCTGGAATTCACCTGCTTAAAAACTGTATTCGCACCAGCGGATCGCGCCTTCTCGCACGACTCCTTTGTGACCACGGTGCCCGAAGAATCGCTCATTCTTAAGGTGTAGGTCATCTTTGTTGCAGAAGAGAAGTTGTACTCCTCTTCAAGGCTGATGGTGGAATCAGCACTGGCGGTACCTGCGGACAAAGCCAATGCCCCGGTGAGTGCAATTGCTCCAAGAGATCCAAAAATACGGCGCTTCATGAATCGCCCCCTCTATATGTGATGTTTAAAGCGAAGACAGAATACAGAACCGGCGTCAGGTGATCCAGTTTTGTATGGAAGTGAGAGTTTCTTGAAGTGGGTAAAAGTCCCTAGTTACCGCTGTTGGTGCTGGGCAGGCCGACAATTCTTTCCCTTGCGTAGCCTTACGGTCCAAGCGGTGATGGCCGCAAGGAAGCAGACAAAAATAGAGATGTACTTCCCTGGTACCCCTTGACGTTCGTTTTGGGAAGAAGGCTGATCATCATTGGTCGATGCCGAAGGAGCTGCTTGTTGGGTACTGTCGATCTCTCCAGTCGCGCTGACTATGGAAGGCGCATTGGTCCAACGCACTGTCCGCTTGGCTGGATCAACTTCTCCTGGAGTATCGGCAGATGTTGGTACGTATCCCTCGGGGAATTGGGCGTTGATGTTGACTGTTGGGCTGTTGTCGCTTGTATTAGCTCCGTCGGTGATGCCCGCCAAGATTATTGATGTTTGGGATGAGAAAGAAAAACCTCCCTCGCTGATGGTCAGGAACTGCGAGAGTGATGATCCCTCATAATCTGCTGAAATCCTGCAAGTATGAGCTGATCCATTGGACTCAAAAACGGGGGTCTCTCCACCGAGCTGGAGCTTGCTACACATGTCTTTCGTGAGCGTTGTTCCTGAGGTGTCAGTGATTGATGCCGCGTAGCTCATGTGCGAGGGCGTGGTGAAGTCATAGCTTTCGTCGATGCTGAGGGTAGGGGCTGCGTAACTTGTGCTGCCGATGCAGAGCGCTGAAAGAGATAGGCTGCATATCCATAACATCTTTGGAAGGCTTCGCCTCATAATTATTCCAATCATGCAGTTGAGGAATCGATCTATTTTTCTCAAGGATACTGCCGTCCTCGGGGTTACTGGTTGAATGTGTTGGCGAAGTAACACGGGTATAAATTCCATCACAATCATGTCCGAAAGGTAAACAAATTGGAAAATACAGGTCATTAGATGGCACACTGATGAAACCAGAGTCGGCGGCGTCCGGCCGCGGACCGATAAACCAAAGGAGAGTGCGGCATGGAAACGCCGAACCCCAGTGCAATGGAAGTGAACCTTGAGACTGACCAGCAGGTCCAGTCCAAGGACAAGCCCCAGCGCACTGAACTCAAGCGTGGTTTATCGGCTCGCCACATGCAGATGATCGCAATCGGCGGCGCAATTGGCACCGGCCTCTTTGTCGCCTCGGGCGCAACAATCTCAACGGCTGGCCCCGGCGGCGCGTTGGCTGCCTACGCCGTCATCGGCCTCATGGTGCTTCTGCTCATGCAATCTCTAGGCGAGATGAGCGCACACATGCCCGTCGCGGGATCTTTCCAAACCTATGCCACGCGTTTCGTCAGCCCTTCATTCGGTTTTGCAATGGGCTGGAACTACTGGTTCAACTGGGCGATTACCGTCGCAGCTGAGCTTGTGGCATCTGGATTGGTGATGTCTTACTGGCTGCCTGATGTTCCCTCGTGGGTTTGGGCAATTTCCTTCCTTGTCTTACTGACTGTTCTTAATGCCTTGAGCGCCCGTGTCTATGGTGAGGCGGAATTCTGGTTCGCCCTGATCAAGGTCATCACCGTCATCATCTTCCTGATTTCTGGCACCCTGATGATCTTCGGAATCTTCAATGACTCTCCGGGAGTGCAGAACTGGACGACCGGTGACGCTCCCTTCCACGGCGGATTCTTGGCCATCATCTCAGTCTTCATGATCGCAGGCTTCTCCTTCCAAGGAACCGAGCTTGTGGGTGTCGCCGCAGGTGAATCATCGAATCCTCGCCGCGACGTGCCTCGCGCAATCAAGACCGTGTTCTGGCGCATTATGTTCTTCTACATTGGCGCAATCGCCATCATCGGCACTCTGATTCCTTTCACAGATCCGAACCTGCTGCGCGATTCTGCCTCGGATATTGCCTACTCGCCTTTCACCTTGGTCTTCGAGCGTATGGGTGTTGCTGCCGCGGCAGCCGTCATGAACGCCGTCATTTTGACCGCGATTCTCTCCGCAGGAAACTCTGGACTCTACGCATCCACTCGCATGCTGCACTCGATGGCACTGAGCGGCCAGGCTCCTCGCTTCTTCGGAAAGGTCACCAGCCACGGTGTGCCGATCTACGCAATGCTCGCGACCTCGGCCGTTGGTGCACTGGGATTCGTCGCAGCACTGGTGAGCGAAGATACCGCCTACACGTGGTTGCTCAACGTTTCAGGCCTCTCCGGATTCATCGTTTGGCTGGGTATCGCGGCATGCCACTGGCGTTTCCGCCGGGCATACGTCAAGCAGGGACAGTCCCTTGACGAGCTTCCCTACAAGGCGCCCTTCTTCCCCTTCGGTCCGATCTTGGCCTTCACCATGTGCTTGATCGTTCTGCTGGGCCAGAATTACGAGGCCGTCTTCCGTGGCCAGCTCCTGCAGGTTGCCTCCTCGTACATCGGCCTTCCGATCTTCTTGCTCATCTGGTTGGGCTACCACCTGGTGAAGAAGGATCGTACAGTCAGCTTGGATGAAATGGACGTTGAGGGCGTGACCATCACGCCTGAAGAGGCATGAGTCGTTAGCTGTTAAACGCAATTTGGGGGAGGCAGAAACTGCCTCCCCCGAATTATTTGTTCCAGCATTGGAGCCGCTCTCAATAGAGACTGAGAAATGCGGCATGGGACATCGCGGCCGCTCATTCCCAAAACGCCCGCAACGCGCTGCAGTGTATGAATCTCTACTTCGGCGGCTCGACATTCACTTGCGCGGGCATATTGAGAATTCCCACGGGGCAGCTCACGCCATTTGGACCGTGATTGCAATAGCCATCGGGGTTCTTTTCTAAGTAGGCCTGATGGTAGTCCTCGGCTAGGTAGAAAGGGCCACCTGACTGGGCAAAGCAAGCCCCGGCCTCGCCAATCGTTGTATAGCAGCGGGCTCCCGGCACCGCGCGCTCCAACTCAGCCACCCAGGCACTTCGCAGAAGCGATGCCACCTCAGCCTGCCTCGGCGTCGTCACCCAAATTGCACTGCGGTACTGAGTGCCCACGTCGTTCCCATGACGGTTGGGGAGGGTGGAATCGTGGTTTTCAAAGAAGGTCTTGATCAGGCTCGCCCCTCCTTCGCCGGTTACGGAAGGGTCGTAGACAACAGCAACGGTCTCGGCGTGGCCTGTGCGTCCCGTGCAGACCTCTCGGTAGGTGGGGTTTGCATTTCCGCCACCCATGTAGCCAACGGCCGTTGCCCACACGCCTTTTTGGCGCCAGAAGATACGTTCAACACCCCAGAAGCAGCCCGCTGCAAGGTAGAGCACCTCGAAGCCGTCGGGGACCGGATCGGTCGCGCGCGTTCCATTTACCGGGTGAAGTTCGAGCGTGTCCAAGATTGGGTGCCTGCCTCCCGGAATATCTGCGGGAAGAGTGCCCGCAGTAGGGGAGTCTAGGTAGCGCTCGGCGCCCTCTGGTAGACGAGGCCAGTCTTGGCGTGGTCCTGCAGCGTAGCGCTGAGTAGTGGGTGAAGGATTAGTAGTCATCTTTGGCTCCTTCAGTGTGAGGCGGGCGAGGTGCAAGCTGCCGCGGAGAGATCGGTGTATCTGCCTCGTATTTTATGGCGATATCCAAGCTTCGGCAGATAAAGATACTTAAGCCCTGGTTGATAAAAATGTGGCCCCTGCAGTTTCCTGCAAGGGCCACATCAAGCGATTAAATCAGCCGAGCGACTGGACGCGACGGGCAAGCTTGGACTTGCGGTTCGCGGCCTGGTTGCGGTGAATAACGCCCTTCGAGACGGCCTTGTCGAGCTTACGCGATGCGACGCGCAGAGCTTCGATAGCTGCTTCCTTGTCGCCAGCCTCGACGGCTTCGCGAGTCTTGCGCACCAGGGTCTTCAGTTCAGACTTGACTGCCAGGTTGCGCTGACGGCGCTTCTCGTTGGTGCGGATCCGCTTGATCTGAGACTTAATGTTCGCCACAGTCGGATTACTCCTTGGTCTTTCGTTCGTACAGGTCGGTGAGGGCTGTGTCAGTGTCGGGACTGGGGCATGGGGACACCCGCAAACGACTCTAACCAGACCCCCTGCCCGACCAGGCTGGGAGTCCGAAGGACAACTCTAGCAGAAATCGAAGCGCAGAACGACCTCCGATATCCCCATAAAAGCCCGAAAAATGGTGAGAACGCACACCCTATCGGCGTGGAATTGGCACCCCGGTGCTTACTAATGGGACGATAGACCAGACGTCACAACCCTTCCGGAGGTCTTGCTTGTCCCCGATTCCTTCTCCTGAGCAGCTCGCGCAGATCCAACCCGCGGCCACTCCGCAGGAACGTATCCGTAATTTCTGCATCATCGCTCACATCGATCACGGCAAGTCCACTCTGGCTGACCGCATGCTCCAACTCACCGGTGTGGTCGCCAGTCGAGATATGCGCGATCAGTACTTGGATCGTATGGATATTGAGCGCGAACGTGGCATCACCATCAAAAGCCAGGCAGTGCGTATGCCCTGGGCCTTCGAAGGTGAGCCTTTTGCCCTGAATATGATCGACACCCCCGGACACGTTGACTTCACCTACGAGGTTTCGCGATCCTTGGCCGCATGTGAAGGAGCGGTCCTTCTTGTTGATGCCGCGCAGGGAATTGAGGCCCAGACTCTGGCAAATCTCTACCTAGCCATGGAAAATGACCTCACGATCATCCCCGTGCTGAACAAGATTGACCTTCCCGGCGCTCAGCCTGAAAAGTACGCCCAGGAAATTGGCCAACTCATTGGCGTTGACCCCGATGAAGTCCTGCGAGTTTCAGGCAAAACAGGTGAAGGCGTTCCCGCCCTTCTTGATCAGATCGTCCGTCAGATTCCCTCGCCTTCGGGCAACCCCGATGCCCCGACCCGAGCGATGATTTTCGACTCTGTTTACGACACATATCGAGGCGTTGTGACCTATGTCCGAGTCGTCGACGGAATGCTCTCCACCCGCGAGCGCGTCCGAATGATGTCGACGGGCGCGACCCACGAGCTTCTTGAGATTGGTGTTATTTCGCCGGAACCAACCCCCTCACAAGGAATTGGTGCAGGTGAAGTTGGCTACCTCATCACCGGCGTGAAAGACGTTCGTCAGTCCCGTGTTGGTGACACCATGACTTCCGCAGTTCGCGGTGCCGAAGAGCCATTGGCTGGTTACCGCGATCCGCGCCCCATGGTCTTCTCGGGTATTTACCCGGTCGATGGTTCGGATTTCCCGGATCTGCGTGACGCGCTTGAGCGCCTACAGCTCAACGATGCGGCGCTGACCTTCGAACCCGAATCCAGTGCGGCACTGGGCTTTGGTTTCCGATGTGGCTTCCTGGGGCTTCTCCACCTCGAAATCGTCCGCGAACGCTTGGAGCGTGAATTTAAGCTGGACCTCATTGCCACGGCTCCGAACGTTGTCTACAAGGTCGTTGCTGAAGATGGAACCGAAATTCAGGTCGATAACCCCTCAGAATTCCCCGAGGGGAAGATCTCTGAGGTTCGCGAGCCAGTTGTTAACGCAACGATCCTGACTCCGACTGAATTCACGGGCACCATCATGGAACTGTGCCAAGATCGCCGTGGAACCATGCGAGGAATGGACTACCTCTCTGAGGATCGCGTTGAGCTGCACTATCAGCTGCCCTTGGCAGAGATTGTCTTCGATTTCTTCGATCACTTGAAGTCGCGCACTCGCGGTTATGCCTCGCTGGACTACCACGAAAGCGGCGAGCAGGTCGCCGACCTGGTGAAGGTCGATATTCTGCTCAACGGCGATCGCGTGGATGCCTTCAGCGCGATTGTCCACAAGGATCAGGCCTACGCATATGGCCTGCGGATGACGAAGCGCTTGAAGGAACTGATCCCTCGCCAACAGTTCGAAATCCCGGTCCAGGCTGCGGTGGGTGCGCGCGTTATTGCCCGCGAGAACATCAAGGCACTTCGCAAGGACATGCTTGCCAAGTGCTACGGCGGTGATATCACCCGTAAGCGCAAGCTGCTGGAGAAGCAGAAGGAAGGTAAGAAGCGTATGAAGTCGATCGGGCGCGTGGACGTGCCCCAAGAGGCCTTCATCGCTGCGCTGACCTCTGACGTGCCCACTGGAAAGAAATGATCGTGGCAGAGGATAACGAGGCCGTGGGCGGGGGAGCAGCACAGGCTGCTGATGTCGCCCAGTCCGCCGGCGCCAACCTGCGCAATGGTCGCCGACCGGGAGATGTGCCCGAGGGGACCGTCTTCATGAGCCGGACCAAATCCTTCACCAGGCGCAGTCGTGAACTTCCCCCAAACCTTGCACGGACGTGGGATGCTCACGCTGAACGCTATGTCATCGAGCCTCGCCGAGGCATTGGCTACACGACCGTTGCCGAGGATTTTCGACTTAACCCCGTGGAGCTATTTGGCCGTCGCGCACCGCTGACTTTGGAGATCGGCTCGGGAACGGGCGAACAGATCGTTGCTGCAGCTGCTACTCATCCCGATCGTGATTATCTTGCGCTTGAAGTGTGGGTTCCCGGGATTGCGAAGTTGGTTTCGAAGGCTGTAGAAGCCGGCGTCGACAATATTCGTGTTCTCGAGGCCGACGCTGCCCAAGCCCTTCCCTTCCTTTTAGTGGATGCAAGCCTCGATGAGGTCTGGACTTTCTTCCCCGACCCGTGGCGAAAGGCGCGTCACCACAAGCGGCGACTGGTTAGTGATGAGTTCGCCAGAGAAGTTGCCCGTGTCCTTCGTGATGGGGGAGTGTGGCGTCTTGCAACCGACTGGGACAATTACGCATGGCAAATGCGCGATGTCATTGAAGCTTGCCCGCTTTTTGAAAATCCCTATCGCGGGCAAAGGCCTGATCCGGAAGATCCAGAACCCGAGCGCGGTGGATTTGCTCCCCGCTACGAGGGGCGAGTCGTCACCCATTTTGAAACCAGAGGGATTGACGCGGGGCGCAGGGCTCATGACATCGTCGGAGTTCGAGTGCCTCGGCAATGATGACGATCGGAGCCCAAATCGTTGCGCGATCATCATCCTTTCCTCCCGTGTCACAAAGAGATTCGCGTGACATTCTGGGTGTCAATATTTCACGTGGTTGACAAAGTTTTATATGCTGTCTGGTGCATTGAGCTTTCACCTTGCGTGAAACGCCGGCTTCCTCTTCGCGATAGGCGGATCTGCGAAGAGTGGAGATGCGTTCTCTTGAGAACGCGCGGGGCGGGGCTTCCTCGATGAACCGAGAATTCCCCGCCTCGGTCCGCAACGTGTGCCCGCTTCCTCGAAAGAGGAAGCGGGCACTCTCTTATTCTTTTGTGGTTGTGCCCCCTGTTTCGGAGGAATCTGTACGCTAGGTGATTTCCTTCGCGAACTGTGAAAACATTGCTGATGGGTGTGTACGATCACAACGAAGAAAGAGCTTGCCGTGAAACAGGGTACTTACGCGCGATTTTTCCAGCGTAGGTTCGTGTGGATCCTCATCATTCTCAGCGCCTTCATCCTTCTTGCCGGATCATTGCGAGGAGGCATCACCGCGCTGCCTCCGATCATTGACGTTGTTCAAAAAGAGCTCGGACTTTCTGCGGCCCAGGCGGGCTTGGTCACTTCTATCCCCGTCTTCTGCTTCGGCTTCTTCACCCCGCTGACCTCGATTGTTCTTCGCCACTTTGCGCTCAACCAAGCTGTGTCACTTGGACTAGCAATCGTCATCGCAGGTGCGCTCGTGCGCTCTTTAGGGTTCAGCTCAACCCTTTTTCTTGGGACCTTCCTGATCGGCCTTGGGACAACAGCGGGAAATCTTGTCATCACCATGCTGATCAGCAGGGACTTTCGCCACCGCGCAGGGATCATGACTGCCATCTATTCCACGATGATCGATGTGATGATCGCGGCCTCCACTGCCTTCACATTTCCACTGGTTGCCTATATCGGTTGGCAAGGCGCTGCGGGAGTATGGGGAGTTGGTCCAGCTCTGCTTGCTCTAGTGGCCTGCTTGATCGTCTATCCCCTCAAGCACCCCGGAATCCGGCCGTTTCTGGCACGTAAGGCCGGATGGAAGGTCCGCTCAGACGATGCGCTTATCACCAGCGAAGCGGCCACGGCCTCGGAAATCTATCGCTGGCCGATCGCTTGGCTCATGGCGCTTGCATTCGCAATCAATACTTTCTGCTATTTCGGTGTTGCTGCATGGCTGCCGCGAATCTTGGCAGAAATGCTGCAGATGAACAGCACTGATGCCGGATTTGCAGCCTCGATCTACCACGTCATTGGAATCATCGCCCCTCTGACAATGATGGCCGTTCAGCGACTGATCCGCGGTCAAACGTCGACAATCTTGGGGATTGTTTCTTGTGCGTGGCTTCTCATGCCCCTTGGTATGCTCCTGCTTCCCTCCTGGTGGGTTGTGTGGAGCGCCTGTGGGGGACTGGGTCAAGGTGCATTCTTTTCAATTACCTTTACGCTGGTTATTGAACGCACGGCCACCACGGCGCAGACGCGAACGCTTTCGGCGCTCGTCCAAAGCCTTGGCTATGGTCTTGGTGCATTGGGGCCGTGGGCTATTGGGCGCATGTTCGATCTGACAGCAAGCTGGTTTTGGCCCTTCATCGTATTGACACTGCTGACAGGAAGCCTTGTTGTGATTTCTCAAGTTGTTGCCCGCTCGACCTCTAGGCCGCACTCGCGATGAGCCCAGCACAGCCCGACGGTCAGCCCTGGGATCCACACGGTGTGCTTCTTCCGCAGCTCGCAGAAGCAAGCGCCAATCGCCCATTGTCGATTTATGTCCATGTTCCTTTTTGTCAGGTCCGTTGCGGCTATTGCGACTTCAACACCTACACGGTGGGCTTCGGTCCCGGTGCAGACCGGGTGAGCTACGACTCCAGCGCGCTCGCGGAAATGCGCCTAGCCGCACAAATTCTCAGCGATGCTCAGATGCCTGCGCGCCCGGCCTCGAGCATTTTCTTTGGAGGGGGAACCCCCACCCTTCTTGATCCAGCCGCCTTGGCTCGCCTGCTTGAGGGCATTCGCCAAAACTTTGGGATTGCTCCCGGTGCAGAAGTCACGGTGGAAGCCAATCCCGAAAGCGTTGACGAGGCGGTTCTTGAAAGTCTGCGTGAGGCCGGGTTTACCCGCGTGTCATTTGGCATGCAATCCGCTGTCCCCACGGTTTTGTGCACGCTGGACCGTCGCCATGACCCCACAAAACTTCCCGGACTGGTTTTAGCTGCTCGTCAGCTGGGTTTAGATGTCTCTGTTGATCTCATTTACGGCGCTCCGGGCGAAAGTCTGCAGGATTGGGAAGTTTCTCTTCGCGAGGCCATCGCAATGGAACCGGATCACATCAGTGCTTACGCGCTGGTGATTGAAGAGGGAACCAAGATGGGAGCTCAGGTAGCCCGCGGAGAGCTCCCCATGCCAGACCCTGACGATGAGGCCTCGAAATATGAAATTGCCGATCGCCTGCTGGGGGAGGCCGGATACGCCTGGTATGAGATCTCTAATTTTGCCCGGCGCGAATCGGGAGAAGAAGACTGTCCATCGACTCAGCTTCGTCATGCCTCGAAACACAACCTTGCCTATTGGCGCGACTGGGATTGGTGGGGGGTCGGACCCGGAGCGCACTCTCATGTCGGTCGCTATCGCTGGTGGAATGTCAAGCATCCCTCTGCCTATGCGCAGCGCGTTACTCAGGGGCTTTCCCCCGCGCAGGCAGGTGAAATTCTTGATGCGCAAACACGAGAAATGGAACGTGTTCTGCTTGCCGTGCGCACCAGTGAAGGGGTGGAAGCACCTCACGCTGGAGCAGAGCGCGACACTTTCCTCCAAGCGCTCCCGACTTTGGCCTCGGAAGGCCTCATCGAGTCAGCACCCGCTGCCCAAGGCCGCGCGATCGTCACTCTTCAGGGACGTCTATTGGCGGATTACGTGACTCGGTGCCTCTTGGGTTACTGAGTCCCCGGGGTTACTGAGCCTTCGCGGCTACTCAGTTAGGAGTCGCACAACTTCTCCACTTCCGAGTGTTGAAGCGTGCCAGGGGCACTCGCACTCATAGTGTTGTGCGGTGACTTCAGATATGTACGGGACAAATATCTTTGAATTCGACCCGCACCGCGATGGGCCGGGTGCTCGGCGACCGCGCTCGGTGGAGGTACCCATCGAGTACGGCATGGTGCTTGAGGATATTTCCAGTGGATGGGTTGGTGCGGTAACTCGCGTCGAAAAATCCGGGGGAGTGCACCTGGTTGAGCTTGAAGACCGTCGAGGCCGGAAGCGTTCTTTCCCCCTGGGAGGCGGGTTTTGGCTGGAGGGTAAGCCGATTATTGCGCTCCCTCCGAAGGCTGCTCCCGCTCAAAAAGCTCCTGCGCTCACCACTGCGGATGGTCGTGCGCTGACGAATTCGGGGTCGATCGCACCTGAGAAGCGCGTGGCTCGGGTTGCCAGGCAATCGCGCATTTGGGTTGAGGGTCGTCACGATGCGGAACTGATCCAGCACGTGTGGGGTGAGGATCTGGCCGATGTCGGCGTTGCCGTCCAGCTTCTAGAAGGTGTGGACCACTTAGAGGAAATCCTTGAGGTTTTTGGACCCACGAAGACCGTCCGTGCCGGAGTCCTGGTTGATCACCTGGTCCCGGGCTCCAAGGAATCGCGCATTGCCGAGGCCGTATCTATCCGTTGGGAAGACGCAGTGTTGGTCGTTGGGCACCCCTTCGTTGACATTTGGCAAGCTGTGAAGCCGCAGCGCCTGGGGCTCCAGGCGTGGCCGGATGTCCCCAGGGGGACCGATATTAAGCACGGAACCTTGGAATATTTGGGGTGGCCTCATGCAAACCAGGCGGATATTGCTCAGGGCTGGAAGCGGATCTTGTCAACCGTTCGTAACTACAAGGATCTTGAACCGGCACTTTTAGGTCGGGTTGAAGAGCTTATCGATTTTGTGACGCAGCCGGGGCTGGAATAAGTCGGCGGAAAGTGTTGATGAGGGGACGAAAAAGGTAATCCCGCGGTAAACTGGCACTCAGATAGTGTGAGTGCCAAATGAGGGAGGATGAATGAACGACCGTCGTCTGGACGTTCTGCGTGCCATCGTGTCCCAGTATGTCCACACACGCGAACCCGTCGGATCTAAAGCGATCGCGCAATCTCAAGACCTCGGCGTATCTTCGGCGACTATTCGCAACGATATGGCCGTCCTTGAAGAAGCTGGGTTGATCTACCAACCTCACACCAGTGCGGGACGTGTTCCGACGGATAAGGGCTATCGTGCCTTCGTTGATCAGCTGTCCACTCTCAAGCCGATGAGTCCGGCAGAACGCCAAGCTGTCGAAAAATTCTTGGCACAGGCGCAGGATTTAGACGATGTCGTCATGAATACCGTGCGTTTGCTTGCTCAAGTGACGCATCAGGTGGCGCTCATTGAATACCCAGTTCATGCGCGCTCGACGCTCAGTCGAATTGAATGCGTTGACCTGTCAGATCAGCGATTGCTGGTTGTTGTCATTACCCAGCAGGGCAAGATTTTTGAACGCCTGCGTGAGATGCCTCAAGACGTCACTCAAGATGATCTTTTGGCTGTCCGAGCGGTTCTTAATGCTGCTTACCAGGGAATGAGTGCGGCTCAGGTGCGTGCGCATTGTGAGGTGCTCTCTCAGACACTTCCCCCGACGCTGCTTGCATTTGCAACAGAGATGAGTGACACCGTCGCGACCTTGCTTCAAGGGGAACCCTCCTCGCGCATCGCAATGGCAGGAATGTCGAATCTTGCGCGCAGCGGTGTTGATTTCCACGATATTGCACCGGTCTTGGATGCTTTGGAAGAGCAGGTTGTCCTTCTTCGTCTTTTTGCTGAGATGGATGAAGGCAACGGCGATGTTCACGTGTCTATCGGCTCTGAAAACGGCCACGATGCTTTCGTTGAAACCTCTCTTGTCTCCGGAACCTACGCTTCCGGAGAAAACTCCGCGCACCTCGGGGTTCTTGGCCCCACGCGCATGGACTACGCCTCGACAATGTCCACGGTCCGCGCCGTGGCCTCGTACCTCTCTAAATTCCTGAATTCCACACACTGAACGGGTTACAAAAGGACATTCGTGAACGACGATTACTACGCAATCCTTGGAGTCTCTCGCGACGCTGACCAGAGCGAGATCAAGAAGGCCTATCGCAAGAAGGCCCGCGAAACTCACCCCGATTACGGCGGGGATGAGGAAGCCTTCAAGGCCGTGTCGGTTGCTTATGAAACCCTCTCCGACCCAGAAAAACGCCGCATGTACGACATCGGTGGTCCCGATGCTGCGCGTGGTGGCGGTGGCTACGGTGCAGAGTCCTTCGATTTCGGTGACATTCTGACGACAATGTTCGGTGGCGCCTTTGGCGGAGGCTTTGGCGGGAACCAAGGACCTGCATCGCGAACTCGCCAAGGACGCGACCAACTAACCCAGGTTGCAATCACCTTGAAGGACGCTGCTTTTGGTGCTCACCAGCAGATTTCGCTCAACACCTATGTGACCTGCGAAGTGTGCCACGGAGCCATGTGCGAACCGGGAACCGAAGCGGTGACCTGCACGACCTGTAAGGGACAGGGCTACTCGATTCAGCAGCAGCGCACCATGCTGGGAACCATGCAGACTCAGGTTCCCTGCCCAAGCTGTCAGGGTTATGGAACCGTCATTGAACACCCCTGCCACGAGTGCTCCGGTCAGGGACGCGTCCGTGCGCATCGCACCTTGACCATTGATATCCCCGCTGGCGCTGGCGACGGAATGCGCCTGCGTCTTTCCGGACAGGGCGAGGCCGGTCCCGGCGGCGGTCCCAACGGTGATCTCTACGTCGACATTGTTGAAAAGCGCGATCCTACTTTCTCGCGTCAAGGCGACGACCTGTACATGACGGTGACCGTTCCCATGACCGCAGCTGCCTTGGGAAGCACCTTTGAACTGGAGACCTTGGATGGAGCCCAATCGGTGACCATTCAGCCAGGTACGCAGCCCGGCGATGAGGTTCGCTTGGATGGACTGGGCGTTGGCCATCTCCAACGCCCCGGTCGCGGAGACCTCCACGTCGCAATTAACGTCGAAATCCCGCGCAAACTTGATGATCGCTCACGCGAGCTCCTCGAAGAGCTCTCCCAAGTCCGTGGAGAAGAAAGCGTCCGTCCTGAAAAGCGCGGTTCCTCCTTCTTCGACAAGCTTCGCGAGACCTTCGGCGCCTAGTTAAGGACATCACCTGTATGACGCTTCCGGTTTTCATCGCTCCCGACGCGGACGCATTGCGTGCCTGCGCACGGGGAGATTCCTTCGTTCTAGACGGGGATGAAGGTTTTCATGCGGCAACCGTTCGCCGGATCGATGTCGGAGCCATGCTTGATGTCGTTGATGGGACGGGGCTTCGTGCCCGCTGCACGGTTATTGATCGCGCGAAAAAGTCCCTGACGCTGAGCATTGACCACCTTGAGCGTGAGGATCAGCCTGAGGTTGAGCTGCTGTTGATCCAAGCCCTCTCGACGGGTGGTCGCGATGAAATGGCCATCGAAATGGCAACGGAAGTTGGCGTTGACGCAGTAATGCCGTGGCAGGCAAATCGCAGTGAGGTCCGCTGGAAGGGCGAAAAAGCCGCAAAGGGCATGCGAAAGTGGGAATCCACCCTACGCTCAGCGACAAAACAATCGCGGCGCGCATTTATCCCACGCCTTGAAGAAGCCCATTCGTCTGCTGCCTTAGCACAATGGATTGCGCAGAATACTCAAGACGGCGCTTGGGTTCTGGTCTGTCACGAGAGCGCCGAATACCGCCTGAGCGAGCTCCTTCCCGAGCTGCGCGGGCTTAGTGCTCACGCCTCGTCGGCCTCGGCCTCGGCCGCGCAGTCCCAGCCTTCTTACCCTCCCAAGATCGCCGTCATCGTTGGCCCTGAAGGTGGGGTTGACCCCGATGAGCTTTCTCTTTTCGAGGCCGCCGGAGCGAAAATCTGCCTGCTGGGAAATACCGTCCTTCGCGCGTCAAGCGCCGGACCCGTTGCGCTTTCACTGATCAGCGACGCCATTGGGAGATGGTGACATGGACGCCAAACGAATCGATATTCCCCGCGGCGTGGATCCCGTCGTACTTTTTGGAACTTCAGACCGCGTTTTGCGAGCTCTTGAAAACGGCTTCCCCCAGGTCCGCTTCACCTTACTTGGCCGCACTTTATCCATGATTGGCCCCGAAGGAATTGTGGATATGGCCGCTCAGCTGGTCGAAGAGCTCATTGAACTTGCTCGTGATGGGCATTCTCTTGACGCTGACGGCGTTGAACAGGCGATCGCCCTGCTCATGACGGCTAGCTCCACGGATGAACGCCCCCAAGAAATTCTGCGCTCGCGGGGACGCTCCATTCGACCGCAATCTGCCGGGCAAAAAGCCTATGTCGAGGCGATTCAGCGTTCGACCGTCGTCTTTGGCTTGGGGCCCGCCGGCACCGGAAAGACCTACCTTGCGATGGCCCAAGCGGTATCCTCTTTGCTTTCCGGACAGGTGCGTCGAATTGTTTTGACGCGCCCAGCGGTTGAAGCGGGAGAAAACCTGGGCTTCCTTCCGGGCACGCTCACGGACAAGATCGATCCCTATCTGCGTCCTCTCTATGACGCGCTGGGAGACATGATGGATCCGGATGCGCTGCCAAAACTTATGGCCTCTGGTGCGGTTGAGGTTGCGCCTTTGGCATATATGCGCGGACGAACGCTCAATGATTCATTCATCATCTTGGATGAGGCTCAGAATACGACGCTTGCACAGATGAAGATGTTCCTGACCCGTCTGGGCTTCAACTCAAAGGTTGTCGTCACGGGTGATGCTTCACAGATTGACCTAGCGGGGGAGCGCTCCAGCGGCCTCTTGGTCATTGAAGATATTCTCAGTGGCATCGATGACATAGAATTTTGTCATCTGACAAGCGCCGATGTTGTGCGTCATCGCCTTGTCGGCCAGATTATTGACGCATACGAACGTTGGGACGAATCCATGGCCAGCCTCAAAGCACGCCGTGACCGTTCCCTGCACACCCGTACCCGACACAATGGACGCTGAGTCATGACTGAAGTTCTTAACGAAACCGACTACCAGATCGACTGCGAAGAGTTCGTGCGTTTGGCCGACTTTGTGCTCAGTGCCATGCATGTCTCCACAGAGGTCGAACTCAACATCATTTTCATCGACCCCGAGCCCATGGAAGAACTCCATGTTCGCTGGCTGGATCTGGAAGGTCCGACCGATGTCATGAGCTTCCCCATGGACGAGCTTCGTCCGGGCACTGCGGATCATCCAACGGAGTCTGGAACTCTGGGCGATATTTGCATTTGCCCGCAGGTTGCAGAGCAGCAGGCTCGCCAGGCCGGACATTCCTCGGTTGAAGAAATGCTTTTCTTGGCAACCCACGGCATGCTTCACCTTCTGGGCTATGACCACGCAGAACCCGAAGAAAAAGAAGAGATGTTCACCCTGCAACGCCAGCTCCTCTTGAGCTTCCTCGCACAGCGATGATCGAAGCTGCTATCCCCGTCGCGGGGATGAGTATCCTTGCTGCGATTGCTCTTGTGAGTGCAATGATTTTTGCGGCAAGTGAGTTTTCGATCGCTAAGCTCACCCACGCCGCGGTTGAAGACCTGATTGAGGACGACAAAAAGAACGCCCGAGCCCTGTTCAAACTGGTTGATCAGCGTCGCTTAGTTATTTTTGTCCTTCGAGGCGTCCGCACATTCCTGCAGGTTGTCTTTGCCGTTTCAATGGCGACCATTGCTCTGCATTTTTCACACTACTGGTGGCTGGGAGGGCTGGTCGCGATCGTCGTTGTGACCATTGCGCAATTCCTCGCCAACAGCATCATTGCCACGCGCTGGGCACAGCGCAATCCCACCGGTATTACCCTCTTCTTTACGCCCCTGATGACCCGTCTGGTCGCAATTGCACATTTCTTCTCGCCTGCTGCTCAGAAGGTCAAGACCTATCTCCCACAGTCTGAGCGAACCGAAGCTGAGATGCGTGCAGACATGGCAGATGAACTGCGTGAAATGGTTGACCGCGTTGGCGAAACCGAAGGCTTTGAAGAAGAAGACCGAGAGATGTTGCGCTCGGTTTTCGAATTAGGACACACGCTGGTCCGTGAGGTGATGGTCCCGCGGACCGAAATGCTGACGATCGCATTCGATGTTCCGGCTCGGAAGGCATTACGCCTCTTTGTACGCTCCGGTTTCTCGCGTCTGCCCGTTATTGGAGAGGACACCGACGACGTCCGCGGAATTTTGTTCTTTAAGGATGTCGTTCAGCGCCTTGAAAACCATGATGGGGAACATGAACTTCGCGCCGATCAGATGATGCGTCCCGCCGAGTTCACCATCGAAATGAAGCCGGTCGATGACCTGCTGCGTCAGATGCAATCCGAACACTTCCACCTGGCCATGGTCGTCGATGAATACGGCGGGATTTCGGGCCTGGTTACCCTCGAAGACATCATCGAAGAAGTCGTCGGTGAACTCACCGACGAACACGATCGCAACACGATCGAGCCCGAAGAAATTTCCCCGGGCGTCTGGCGTGTTCCTTCGCGTTTCTCCATTAGCGAGCTCGGAGAGCTGTGGGGATTGGAACTCGAAGACGAAGACGTCGATTCCGTTGGCGGCTTGCTGGCCAAAGCGATTGGTCGCGTCCCGCTTCCGGGGGCAACAGGCGATATGCTCGGTGTACACATGGTTGCTGAAGAAGCCCGAGGCCGCCGTCGCCAAGTCGGTACGATTGTCTGTTCCTATGTCCCCGAAACCCCGTCCGAAGACTCTGAAGACCAGCAGGAGTGAGAAAGATGCATTTCCCCAGCGATGATGAATTGATGGCCGGTCCGAACGCCTTCGAAGGCGTGGATCTCGATGCTCTTGAACTTCCCGATGAGGACTCGCAGGACGATGAAGAGGTCGATGCTGAGCTTGACGAGGCCGATGATGAGCGTGCCCACGACGTTGAGGATTCCGTCCAATCCTTGCGTCAACTCCGCGCAGAAACAAATGCGGGCGCAGACATCATCGTTCCCGACTTCCCAGAAGACTTTCGCGCGGGTTTCATCTCTATTGTTGGTCGTCCCAATGTTGGAAAGTCGACGCTGACCAACGCTCTTGTTGGCCACAAGGTCGCCATCACCTCGGGCCGCCCCGAAACGACACGTCACAACATTCGCGGGATCGTCCACGGCGAAAACTACCAGTTGGTATTGGTCGATACGCCCGGATATCACCGTCCGCGCACGCTGCTGGGTAAGCGTCTCAATGACATGGTTCGCGAGGCCTTGGCCGAAGTTGATTGCGTCGTCTTCTGTATGCCTGCGGATCAGCGCATCGGACCGGGAGACCAGTTTATTGCTCGGGAGCTACGTTCTGTCCGACGCCCAGTGATTGCGGTTGCGACGAAGTGCGATAGCGTGCCGCGCGAACGCGTGCTTGAACACCTCTTGGCTATTGAAAAGCTGGGGGAGTGGAGCGCGATTGTTCCCGTCTCTTCCTTCAAGCACGAAGGCATTGATCGCCTGCGTGAAGTTTTGGCCGAAAAGGTTCCGCTCTCGCCGCCCCTGTACCCGCAGGATGACATCTCTGATGAGTCGCGCGAAACGATGATCGCAGAATTCATTCGCGAGGCCGCGCTGGAGGGAGTTCGCGATGAGCTTCCGCACTCGCTTGCGGTAAAGGTCGAAGAGATCATTGAACGCCCCAAGCGCGAGGGTGATGATCGTCCGCCTCTGTTGGATATCCACGTGAATGTCTATGTCGAACGTGATTCCCAAAAGGCCATCATTATTGGCAAGAAGGGTTCGCGTTTGAAGGAGATCGGCACCCGGGCCCGAGCACATATTGAAGAATATCTGGGGCGTCGCGTGTACCTGGATCTGCATGTGCGTACCGCAAAGGATTGGCAGTCTGACCCGAAGATGCTTCAGCGTTTGGGCTTCTAATACCTGAACGTGGGGGATGCAACAGAAGGATCCTGACCAGGGTCCCGAGCTTTGCTGTCTTCTTCGTGGCATGCTTATCCCGTGAGCGAAAATCCCCAGAACCCTAACGCCTCAGCGCCTTTACCGTTTGACCAGGACGACGCATCACTGACTGTGCACCGCATGGCTGCACATGATCGTCTGTCCCATCAGTCCCGAGTCGTCCTGCGTCTTGGCCAGATGCTTCTTTCTGCCGGCGCGGGCTCGTACCGCGTGAAGGCCTCGATGCGGACCTGTGCCGAGGCCGTTGGTATTGAGAAGCACCATGCTCAGGTGACCTTTACCGAGATTATTGCGACAGCTTATGCGAATGGTACTTTCCGTACCGAGCTTGCTGAGCAGCGTCTTCTGGGAGTGAATGCGGACAAGATTGACCGCATTACAAACTACCTGGCATCCATTGAAGGCAAGCAGGTGCTTGTTGAGGATGTCGATAAGGCTCTTGACCGGATCGAACGTGTGAAGCCGCTATATGGCTGGCTAGCGAATGCGCTTGCTTCTGGTTTAGCCTGTGCGGCCTTCTCCTTCCTCAACGCCGGGGGATGGGTTGAATGCTCTGTCGTGGCAATTGCAGCCTTCTTCGGTCAGTTCCTCCGTCGCCAGATGCTCAAGCGACACATGAACCACTTTGGTGTGTGGATGCTTTGTGGTGCAGTTGCTTCTGCTATCTACATTCTGTGCGTCTATATGGCTCAGAAATATCTGGGTGTTGAACCCACACATCAAGCGGGCTTCATTTCTGCGTTGCTCTTCTTGGTTCCTGGCTTCCCATTGGTGACAGGAATTATTGACCTGGTCCGTCACGACTTTGCGGGTGGCATTCAGCGAATCGTGTATGTTGCGATGCTCGTGGTCTCTGCGGGCGTTGCGGTATGGACAATTTCGGAGGTCTTCAATTGGTCAGTGACCCCGCAATACATCGTTGAACTTCCGCCGATCATTCACTTTGCATTGCGCTTCTTTACCAGCTTTGTTGCGGCGTATGGCTTCGCGATGCTCTTTAATTCTCCGCCTAAGGTATGTACGGCTGCCGCTCTTATCGGTGCGGCTATTAATACCGGTCGTATCTTCCTTGCGGTTGTCGTAGGAGTTCCGGTTCCCGCGGCGGTTGGGCTTGCAGCGCTAGCAGCGGGTCTTCTTGCAGCAGCAGTTGCAAACCGCACGCGCTTCTCGCGCGTGACGCTCTCCGTTCCCGCGGTGGTCATCATGATTCCGGGTGTGCCCCTGTACCGTTCGCTCACATACTTGAACAATGGGCAGACCATGGACGCATTGGCGCAGCTCTTTACGGTCCTCTTCACGATTGTTGCGATTGGTATCGGCCTGGCGATTTCGCGAATGCTTACCGACCGCGCGTGGCTTATGGAGAAACCGGTGAGCGTCCCGAAGCTCGAGGAATACGACGCCGAGTAAAGGCGAGCACGCCAAGTAAACACTGTCCACCATGTGCACTCAAAGTGCCAGTATCAGTGGGTCTTCATAGACTGAAGGTGTGAAGACTACATCGAATGTTCCTCGTCCTGCAGGTTCTGGAATGCCCACGGTCAAGTACCGAGCATTCCTTGATGCGAACCCTGTTGATCTTCCTGACCGACAGTGGCCCTCGAAGCGCATCACCCACGCGCCCCGGTGGATGTCAACTGATCTACGCGATGGAAACCAAGCTCTGATCGAGCCCATGGATCCGGCGCGTAAGCGCAAGATGTTTGATCTTCTTGTTCGCATGGGATACAAGGAAATCGAAATTGGATTCCCCTCGGCTTCACAGACTGATTTCGATTTTGTTCGTTCTCTGTTGGAAGACGATGCCCTTCCCGAGGATGTCACCATTTCGGTGCTTACTCAGTCGCGCCCCGAGCTTATTGAGCGTACCGTCGAATCGCTGATTGGCTTCCCCCGGGCGACCGTACACTTGTACAACGCAACCGCTCCGGTTTTTCGTGAGGTTGTCTTCCACGCAGACCGCGAGCAGACCATTGAGCTCGCCCGCTTCGGTACGCGTGAAGTCATTGCACAGGCCGAACGCCAACTGGGTGACGAGACCATCTTTGGCTTCGAATATTCACCCGAAGTTTTTATTGATACCGAGCGTGATTTCGCACTGGAAGTGTGCGAAGCCGTTATGGACATCTGGCAGCCACAAGAAGGCCGCGAGATCATCCTCAACCTGCCCTCGACCGTTGAACGCGCGACCCCCAATGTCTTCGCCGACCAGATCGAGTACATGTCGCGTAACCTTTCCCGACGCGAGCACATTGCGCTGTCTGTTCACCCGCACAATGATCGTGGAACCGGTGTCGCCAGTGCTGAGCTTGCACTTCTCGCCGGCGCAGACCGCATCGAAGGCTGCCTCCTGGGACAAGGCGAACGCACCGGTAACGTTGACCTGCTGACCTTGGGACTGAATCTTTTCAGCCAGGGAATTGATCCGGGCATCGACTTCTCGGACGTCGACGAGATCCGTCGCACCGTGGAGCATTGCACTCAGATGGAGGCTTCGCCGCGTTCTCCCTACGTCGGAGATTTGGTGTACACCAGCTTCTCGGGCTCTCACCAAGATGCCATCAAGAAGGGTTTTGCTGCCCGTAAGACGAAGGTGGACGCCGCAGGGGGCGATGAGAACGCAGTGGTTTGGGAGCTTCCCTACCTGCCCATCGATCCTCACGATGTCGGCCGCTCCTACGAGGCCGTTGTGCGCGTGAATTCCCAGTCCGGTAAGGGTGGGGTTGCCTACCTCATGTCGCGGACACACAACCTGGAGCTGCCTCGCCGCCTGCAGGTGGAGTTCTCGCGAATTGTTCAGCGCCATACCGACACTTACGGCGGCGAGATCAACGCAGAGACGCTGTGGAAGATCTTTGCGGACGAGTATTTGCCGACAAGCGCAGCTCCCGGTCTTCAGCCGTGGGGACGCTTCGAATTGCGTAAGTCCCAGGTGGGAACGGTCGATGACGAGCATGTTGAATTGCACGCAGAGCTCACGGACAACGGTGTGCTCACTGCGATTGATGCAAACGGAACCGGCCCGATTGACGCTTTTGTCTCAGCACTGCATCAATTCGATTTGGACGTGCGCGTCTTGGACTACTCCGAGCACGCAATGAGCCAGGGACGAGATGCGAAGGCTGCCTCCTACGTTGAAGCAGCTGTTGATGGAAAGATCGTCTGGGGCGTTGGAATCGACTCTTCGATTACCCGCGCGTCGTACAAGGCTGTGATCTCAGCAGTGAACCGTGCGCTTCGAGATCAGTAAGTAGGTTTTATAACCAACGCGCACTTTGTGGTGAGTGAGTAACCGCCCAGCGCTAGGTGAGGGGGCATCGCTAAGATGCCCCCTCACCCATTTTTCTCCTCGCTAACGCAGGGAAAAAGAAGTCTTACGCGGAAGCTTAATCGGCCTCGTTCGAGGGGAAATCGCCACCGGCAATTTCAGCAAGAAGGTCAAGGGAAGGAATGAAGAATACCTGACCGAAGAGCACATGTGAGAAGGTCAGCAGGTAGTCCTTCTTCGCGACCATATTCGTGATCATGCCCTTGGTAACGCTCCAACGGGCAGCGTAGCCGATGAAGTAGGTGCCGGTGACACCTGCAGCGGGATCGGAGAAGGGCACATTCATGCGAACGATCTTGTTTTCTTCACCATCAACGATGAACTTTGAGGAAACGTTGTGTGCGTTAGCTGCCTTCGCGTCATCATCAAGCTCAAGGTCGGTGAACTTCTCGCGTCCGATTGCACGCTCTTGCTCAGCGGTGCCCAGTGAACGCCACGCATCCATGTCGTGAATCCACTTTTGAGCAAAAGCGTAGGATCCTCCTACGAATTGGGGGTCCTCGTCGCTAATTTCTGCCCAGAAGGGGGCATCGGCATTTGTTGGATTTTCAGTGCCGTCAATGAAACCGATGATTGCTCGGCCTTCGAGGTAACGGAAGCCGTGAGTCTCGTCGACGACCGTTGCGAAGTCCTTGAAGGACAAACGGTACTGCTCGGCTACCTCGTAGACCACGGCCTCGCGCTGAGCGCGAATGTGAAGGAAGAGGTCAGCAACTTCGCCGATGCCTTCGGGCATGGCAATGGAAGGATCGTCCTGATTTGTCAGTCCCGTGAATTCCTCAAGTTCCTTCGGACGGGGCGCACTCGGGAAGAGGTAGTCCCAGCCCTTGCGGCTTACTCCCAGTGCAACGCGCAGATCATCATTTTGGACCCGGATATTCATCGAACGGTTGATCGCCTGGCTGCGATCAGCGAAGTCACGGAAGGCCTCTAGCTCTTCGGCCTGATCCTTGCGATTGAATCGTAGATAAACGAAGAGAACGCACTCGCCGGCATCTTTGTACACGTCTTGGGGATGGGTTGACATAGAGGCCTCCACTCGCAGTTTTTCATTCGTCTTCGATAATAGGCCGCTTCATGTATTGAGGGTGGGTGGATGCAGGAAGGGAAGTCAGTGCAGCGGCGGGGGAGGCGTGGTGGAATAACGTTTCAAGGCGGAAAGAACGCTTCCGCGCATGATGACTTCGATGTTCTCTACCAGGAGGTATGGATCAGCACGCATATCTTGGTTTAGCCAATGTAAGACATGCGCAACGACGCTCAATGTGAAGTGGTCAATGATGAAATCACGATATTGAGCGGAAAGAGGCGAGAAGACTGGAGTCGCAGCGCCGCCATCGACGGTGCGCTCAGGTGTTTGCCCTTCAAGCTCAGTGATAATTGCAGCCATCATTTCGCGGAAGGCCCGATAAAAGAATTCTTCCACTTCTTTACGGCTGAGTGAGGAGACGACCGCGTAGGTCTGTTCATGGTGCTGGCGCATGTAGACCAAGAGCTCGCAGAGGCCATCCGACCACTCCTGGTAGGTCGCATGAGCCATGATGTGTGCGACGATCTCTCGTTCGAAAACCCAAGCCCCCAAGGACATGACATCGGGGAAGTGATAGTAAAAAGCCTGCCTGGTGACACCGGCGATTTCGGTAAGGCGACGGACCGTCACCTTTGTAATCGGTGTTGAACGCAACTCGTCTTTGAGGGCAGCACCAAGCTTCTCGCGGGTGTTTTCTGCACTGGTAGACATGATTTCCTTGATGGGATCGATTGCGTTCAGGCATGCGTATGAGCCGCACTCCTTTGAGTATTAGACACTTTCGAAATGATGTCCAATGACTCCTGCTGAAAACAACCTTAATGTTTCCTTATCAGCTTATTTCACCAAAGGAGTTGGAGAGTTGTTCCTCTTTGAATCGATCCCCTGGTATTCCTGGCTCGCCTGGTTTGGAGTCCTTGCTGCTCTAATCATCGGCAACGAGATCACCCGTCGCTGGAAGTGGGCAGGAATTGCAGTATTTATCGTTCTTCCCATTGTTCTGACAATCTTCGTCTGGCCGACAACTGCTGGACCTGACTCCTCAACGGGGACCTGGTTCCACTGGGTCAAGGTCTATTCCGCACTTGCTGGATGCCTGGGCTTCATGGCAATCCGCTACATCCCCAAGTTGCAGACTAACCGCTGGGCGCTTGCATTCCCGCCGGCGATCTTGGCCATTAACATCACCGAGGCCTGCATCCGTGACTTCCAAGTCGGTGCTATGGGTGTGCGTGAGATGGTTGACGGAGTCTTCATGGTTTCAGGCCCCTGGAACTACATGAACGGCATCGCCGGTCTGCTTAACCTCCTGACGATCTGTGGGTGGTTTGGAATCTTTATCTCTCGCGATAAGTCTCAGGACATGATCTGGCCCGACATGTTGTGGTTCTGGATCATCGCCTACGATCTGTGGAACTTTGCCTACGTGTACAACTGCGTGGGAGACCACTCCTTCTACGCGGGCGCAGCTCTGCTTATTTCCTGCACTATCCCCGCCTTCTTCATTAAACGAGGCGCGTGGCTCCAGCACCGTGCGCATACCCTCGCACTGTGGATGATGTTCACCATGGCAGTTCCTTCCTTCGTGACTTCGTCGAAGTTTGCGGTTAACGCTTCGCACAGTGACGCTGCCCTCATGACTGTTTCTGCGATCGCACTCGCGGCTAACGTGGCTGTTGCGGTCTACCAGATCTACGTCATTGTTCGTGGGCGTAAGAACCCGCTGCGCGATGAGCTCTACACCGATCTCGCGTCATACAAGAGCGTTCGCGAGGCCAATATCTGAGTGGTCGTCGCGCCACTATTCGCGATCTAGATCCTTCAGATACTCCACATCTATTCAGACGATGCAGGATCTGTAATCACACAGGCATGTTGCGCTTGGGGTCGCTTCGGCCCCAAGCGCAATTTTGTGTCGTGGCGAGCCTGCTCTGACAGTGAATGTGAAAATAGGAAGGTGATCAGGAGCTACCGGGATGAGGCCGTGGTTTTGCGTACGCAAAAACTGGGCGAGGCCGACCGAATCATCTGGCTCCTGACCTCTGAACACGGTCAGATTCGAGCGGTTGCGAAAGGCGTACGACGAACAACATCGAAGTTCGGAGCACGACTTGAGCCCTTCTCTGTTGTTGATATTCAGCTTCACCGTGGGCGGAGCCTCGACACGATCATTCAGGTAGAAACAATTGCCTCACACGGGGAACTACTTGCGGCGGATTACGAGTTGTACTCGCGTGCCTCGGTGATCGTCGAAACCGCCGATAAGCTTTCAAGCGATGGAGATGATGGAACCCATCAGCAGTACTTGTTGCTGGTCGGAGCGCTCCATGCGCTTTCTCACCGCCGGCACGACCCGGCTCTGATCTTGGCCTCGTACATGCTTCGCGCCCTAGCGATCGCAGGGTGGGCGCCATCGTGTTACGACTGCGCAGTGTGCGGCAGCGAGGGGCCGCACCTTGGTTTTTCTATTACTGAGGGTGGTGCCGTGTGCGATAACTGCCGTCCGCCAGGTGCCTCGCTTCCCGCTCCCGATTCGATGGAATTGATGGGCGCTCTTCTCAGTGGTGATTGGGAAAGCGCGGATAGCGCACCGACATGGGCGCGCAGCGAGATGATGGGCCTGGTCTCTAGCTACACTCAATGGCATATCGAACGCCGACTGAAATCACTGCAACTCCTGGAAAGGAGCCCGCACGCATGAGCCCCGAATTTGAACAACTGACGCCCATGGAACGCGCTCCCAAAGACCCACGTCAGCCGGTTGCAGGACCCGGCCAGTGGCCTCGGCAAGCACCCGAATTTGCGGCCGGGGAAGCACCCCGCCACGTTGCCATCATCATGGACGGAAATGGGCGCTGGGCCAATGAACGGGGGCTTGCGCGCACGGAAGGCCACCGAGCTGGTGAGTACGCGCTTCTCGACACAATCGCCGGGGCTATCGATGCCGGTGTGCGCTACCTATCCGTCTACACCTTCTCGACGGAAAACTGGAAACGTTCGCCCGCAGAGGTCCGCTTCATCATGAGCTACGCCAGTGATGTCTTAGCTCGGCGAACAGACCTGCTGAATGAATGGGGAGTTCACGTCCGGTGGAGTGGCCGCGAACCGAAACTGTGGAAGTCGGTCATTCACGCTTTGGAACGTGCGGAAGAAAAGACGCATGACAACACCACTTTGGATTTGGTGATGTGCGTGAATTACGGAGGTCGTGCGGAAATCGCCGATGCAGCCCGCTCAATTGCTCAAGATGTTGCTGCAGGGCGTTTGTCGCCGCGCGGAGTAAATGAGCGGACTTTCGCTCGGCACCTGTACCTGCCCGATGTTCCCGATGTTGATTTGATGATCCGAACTTCGGGGGAGCAGAGGCTTTCGAACTATATGCTCTGGCAAATGGCCTATGCGGAGTTCATGTTTAGCCCCAAGCCGTGGCCGACTTTTGACCGCGAAGCTTTATGGGACTGCCTACTTGAATACGCCGGACGTGAGAGGCGTTTTGGCGGTGCACAGGACCTTGTAGCTGGCGGGGCGTAGGGCCTCGTGGCCGGCGGTGCTAGGGCGCTCCCTCGTAGCTGGAGTGCTCGCGGCCTCGTGGCTGGTGGGGCTGGCGACTAGTCGAGGCGGGGTTTGTAGCGCTGAACCGTCCGGTTTCTGCTGCCTCATCCGTGCTCCGCGCGAGCTCCACATGAAGTCGGTGAATGTCACAGGCTATGGCGTGTGTCTTTTCCGGACTTCCTGTGTCTTTTAGAGGAGGAAACGGAGGGGGAGACGGAGGAGTCGGAGCAAGACGCAGATGTCGTGTGTTATTCCACGGCTTCCTGTGTCAATTCGGTGTGAAGGCGCTCGTGCAGGTGCTCACCCGTGCTCGAGGCTCTGTACGCTTCCGCGTCCGCGGCGCCGCTTCATCAGCACAACTGCGGTGATAATCGCTGCGATTGCCGCCAGTCCCAGCCAACCCCACACTGAGCCTGCCGCCGCTCGAACAACGGCCATCCACACTGCGAGCATTCCCAAGCCGTACATGATGGACCACGCAATGCAGCCTGGAATCATGGCAAGCGTGTACTTCTTCCACGACATGCGGACGATGCCTGCACCTGCATTGACCGCAGTTTGTACACCAACTGTCAGGAAGCACAGCGGGATGATGATGATTCCCCACTGTTCCAAAAGACGAGCACCCGAACGGGGGACAGGACCCTCAAACCAAGCAGCGATCTTCCCTCGAAGGCCCTTCTTTCCCGAAGCAGTCAGTGCCCCTTTAGCTGCGGCGCGACCCAGCCAGTAGGTCAGCTGTGCACGCTGAAAAACAACGAAAAAGAGGAAGATAAAGAGTGGGAGTCCCGAGGAAGCCCATGAAGGTGTCAACTGTCTGCCTTTCGCGTGCATTCAGAGCAGAGTCCGAATAGCTCGATTGAGTGCTCAATCTGAGTGTATCCGTGCGAGGCGGCCACCGCAGAGATCCATTTTTCAAGCTCGCCCGCCCCAAGGTCTTCAGCGCGCCCGCAGTTACGGCAAACCAGGTGGTGGTGGTGCGTCTGAGTGTCGCACTTTCGGTAGAGCGCCTCGCCCTCGGCGGAGCGGAGAACATCGACTTGATGGTCTTCAGCCAGCGCCTGGAGGTTGCGATACACGGTTGCCAGACCGATTTTGTGCCCGCGAGCGGTGAGGTCCTCAAATACCTTTTGCGCGCTGCGGAAGTCGCGGTGCTCGCTGAGGTTGTCGAAAACCGCCTGGCGTTGCTTGGTCATTCGCTGCATGGCGTCCCTTTCATTGACGAGGCCTGTGGTGAGTTTTCTTTTCCCTACCCGCGCGCGGCGGTGGCGTCCGCGCGATCTCTTGGCGAGGCCTCGGAATGTTCCGCGGGCGCGGATAGTTCACGCATTCGCTGCTTGCGACGGAAGTGATCACGCACCCCTCGGATTCCGCATCCAACAGCATAGAGAGCAATCGCGGCCACAACAATCGTTGCACCGGGGGAGAGATCGATGAAGTAGGTCAGGGTTAGTCCTCCCAGACAGAGGAAGGCTCCTAAGACCATTGCGTAAGCCATGGTGCGTCGGAAGGAATGAGCCCCCAGTTGTGCGATAGCAACAGGGACAACCATGAGGGCTGAAACAAGAAGCGAACCAACAATTCGCATGGCAACGACAACCGTCAGAGCAGACAAAATCGCGATGAGCATGGTGAGCGCGCGAACAGGAAGCCCGGTCGAGCGAGCGAATTCCTCGTCATTTGTCACTGAGAAGAGTGCCGGGAGCAGCCCGATGCCGATCACGACAATGACCAGTGCGAGCAGGCAAATTGACCAGACATCGCTGCTTGAGACGGTTGAAATTGAGCCGAAAAGATAGGCGTTGAGCTGGGAGGATGTTCCATTTGCCAAGCCGATCAGGAGTACGCCTCCGGCAATACCGCCGTAAAAGAGCATGGCAAGTGCAACATCAGAGGAAGTACGTCCGGACTGATGGACGAGCTCGATAGTGATCGCGCCAAGCAAAGACACAACTAAGGCTCCGGGGATTGCCCATTGATCATGTGGGGTGACATTTGCGGCGGTTCCGGCAAGCCAGCCCAATGCGACTCCGGTCAAGGAGATGTGGCCGATCCCGTCACCGAGCATTGCGAGGCGTCGGTGAACTAGGTAGGTTCCGACGATCGGTGCGCATAATCCAACGAGGAGTGCGGCAAGAAGAGAACGCTGCATCAAGGGGGATGCAAGCATGTCGAGGATCATCGGCTCCCCTCCGTTTCGCGGTGGTCGGCCGTATTGCAGTGGTCAGAGTGAGGATCGCGCAAATCGCTTCGCGCGGGGCCGTCATAGGTGAAGTGCCCCGAACGGATGTGGAGCTCGCGGTCAAGCACTGGGGCGAGTTCGCCCAGTTCGTGAAGGACCAGCAGGATCGTTACGCCCTCGTCCTTTGCAGCCTGGCATATTTCGGCCAGTCTGCTACGCGAAGAGGCATCGATTCCGGCCATTGGTTCGTCCATGATCAGGAGCTCGGGCTTTCGGACCAACGCGCGCGCAATGAGTACGCGCTGCTGTTGTCCGCCGGAAAGAATGTGGAGGGGATCCTTCGCGCGATGTGCGAGGCCGACGGAACGCAGTGCTTCCAGTGCCTTTGCTCGGTCACCGCGGGAGTGCCACCACTTGCGAGTGCCTAGGAGTCCGGAGAGAACGACTTCGATGCATGATGAAGAGATCGCACCGCCGGAGGAAGCTCGCTGGGGAACGTAGCCAATACGCTGCCATGGAATCGAGGAACGTTTGCGGATGGAATTTCCAAAGAGCGTGATATCGCCCGAGGAAATTGGTGCAGTTCCAAGCATCGCTTTCATCAGGGTGGACTTCCCTGCGCCATTTGGGCCGGTCACTGCGACGCATTGCCCTTGGGGAATCGATGCGGTGATGCCGTGAAGAATGAGGTCGTGGTCCCAGGCGACGTGGACATGGTCCAGTGAAATCACCGGGGCAGTAGAGATATTGAATGTCGTTCCCATTAGTGTCGAGTGTAGTCGTTGGGGCGGCATGGTTCACTGTGGAATCATGCCGCCCCAACGCGGAGAAATCAGTTGACTTGTGGTGAAGTGCTTACTCGCAGTTCAGCGCTTTTTGGAGTGCAGAGAGGTTCTCGTTCATCACTGCTTCGTAGTCCTTCGAATCATCAGCTTGAGACTCGATGGGATCGAGAACTGCAGTGGTGATTCCCAGGTCCTTGGCCAGGGTTTCAGCAACCTTGGGGCTGAGGAGCTCTTCGGTGAAGATCGTTGTGATTCCCTTGGCCTTGACCGCGTCTGAAATCTGCTTGAGGCGAGCGGGGGAAGGGGTGGAATCGGGATCGAGGCCGGACAAGCCCAACTGGGTCAGGCCGGTGCGGTCCGCAAGGTATCCGAAGGCCTCGTGAGAGGTGACGAACTCCTTGTGCTGGCACTTTGCGGTGCCGTCAACGAGCTTCTTGCTCAGTGCTTCCATCTGAGACTTCGTGGTTGCAGCGTTCTTCTTGTAGGTCTCTGCGTTGGCGGGATCGGCTTGAGCAAGAGCATCCCCAATTTGGGTTGCTGCGCTGGCCATGCGCGTGGGATCCAGCCAGAAGTGCGGGTCGGTCGAGCCGTGGTCATGCTCATGTTCGTGAGCTTCTTCGGTCTTTTCGCCGTCGTCAGCGACATCCAATTCACTTTCGTGCTTTTCGGCGTCAACCAGATCAACACTGCCGGAAACATCGATGACGGTCTTGGGTGCGTTTAGCTCAACGGCCTTGTCGACAGCGGATTGGAAGCCCTTGAGGTAAACGACAGCACCTGCCTGAGAAAGCTGCTGAACCTTTTGGTTCGACAGTTCGAGGTCGTGGGGCTCTGCTCCCGGAGGAGTCAGGGATTCGACGTCAACCAGATCGCCGCCGATCTTCTGGGTGAGGTACTGGAGCGGGTAGAAGCTGGCCATGACCTTCATGGGAGAAGCGGAAGCTTGGGAGCTAGAGGCGCTTGAAGATGACGAGGCCGAAGAGGAGCATGCGCTTAAGGCGAGCGCTGCAGCGGCTGTAAGGGCAAAAACAGTGTGTGAACGCGAAAAACTCATGATAATCATTATCAAAGAAGGTGATAATGATTGTCAAAAGCGAGCGTGTCCCGTAGAGCTGCGCACAACAAGGTCGGGAGTGAAGGCAAAATCTTGATGCTGCTGCGGATTCTGGGACTGAATCGCATCAAAAAGTGACGATACGGCCGAATGTGAAATTGCCTGCACAGGTTGTCGAACCGTCGTCAGCGCGGGGGAGAGGTGAGGTATGAGGAATGAGTCGTCAAAGCCGATCACCGAAATGTCCCCGGGAACGCTGAGGCCTCGAGATTGGATCGTTCTGATTGCTCCCATTGCCTGGAGGTCTGAGCCGGCGATGATGGCCGTGATTCCGGCGTCGATCAGTGCGTGAGTTGCCGAGGCCGCGGCCTCGTAGGTGTAGAAGGTTTCGATGATCGTGGGAGTGGTGATCCCGAATTCTTGGGCCATTACTTGGCGGAAAGCCTCGGCCTTACGTCGTGCGGGGACGACGTGATGGCGTCCACCCAGCATGGCAATCTTCCGGTGCCCCAGTTCCTTGAGGTGTTGGATGGATGCGCGGATTCCAAGTGCGTCTTCCGTTGAAAAGTCTGGTGCTTGTACTTCCTTGCGGGCACCATTGATGGTGACAAAAGGCATGTGGATCTGTGAAAGATTCGCATAGCGGCTCAAGTCTGCTTGAAGGTCTGCGTGTCGACCGGAGACGAAGATTAATCCTGAAACTCCTCGCGCAAGAAAAGCTTGAGTGTGTTCCTCTTCGCTGGTAGTGCCCGGAGTTTGCGAGGCGATGAAGGCTTGGGCCCCCGCCCTGTCGACCTCGGAATGAAGGGTGTGGGCGAAAGTGGCAAAGATGGGGTTTGTGAGTTCTGGGACGATGACCCCGATGATGAGGCGATTGTCGTCAGCCAGCATGCTGGGACGTTCGTAGCCGAGCTCGTCGATTGCGGTCAGAACTCGATATCGAGTGTCGTCTGAAACCTGCCCGACTCCGTTAAATACGCGAGAAACTGTGGCAATGGAAACACCGGCATGTGAGGCGATATCCGCCATGCGGGTGCGGTTCTTCGACATCGAAGTGCCTTTCAGAAGGGGGCGAGTGTGATGGTTGGGATCTGGGGTAAAGATATCATTTCTCTAACAATCCTGAAAACGCTTGCTGAAAATGATTTTCTGCAGCTACAGTGTCCTTAAGTGCGAAGTACAACTGTGTACGAGCAGAACTCAATTGATCAGGAGTTGACATGCGACGAGGCATCGCGATGTTCGGCGTTTTGGCAGTTACAGCAACGCTTGCAGCGTGCTCCAATGGAAGCTCGAGCTCTTCGAGCAGCCAGTCTGCATCCGCAAGTTCCGGTTCTTCCGTTGGTTCCCTGACGGTCTGGGCCGACGACACCCGTTACTCGCAGATTCAGGAACTGGCCAAGGACTTCACCGCAGCCACCAAGGTGGATGTACAGGTTGTTCAGAAGTCTGAAACCAACATGGACCAGGAATTCATCAGCCAGGTTCCGACCGGCAATGGCCCTGACGTGATTGTTATGGCCCATGACAAGCTCGGCCAGATGGTGAAGAACGGCGTTGTTTCCCCCGTTGACTTGGGAGAGGCAAAGTCCAAGTTCTCCGAGGCGGCAGTTCAGGGCGTGACCTACGACGGCAAGACCTACGGCGTGCCCTACGCAGTCGAGTCTGTTGCACTGGTTCGTAACAACAAGCTCACCACTGACACCCCGAAGACCTTCGACGAAATGATTGCATCGGGTAAGAAGGCGGGCTCGGAGTTCCCCTTCGTTGTTCAGATGAGCACCGACGGTGACCCCTACCACCTCTACGCTTTCGAGACTTCCTTCGGTAACGAGGTCTTCAAGCAGTCCGCTGACGGCTCCTACACCTCCGAGCTGACCTTGGGCGGCGAAGGTGCATCTGAGTTCACCCAGTGGCTCAAGGAGCAGGGTGCAGCAAAGACCCTGAACCCGAACATCACCTCCGACATCGCCAAGGATGCTTTCCTCAAGGGCAACGCGGCTTACATGGTGACCGGCCCCTGGAACGTGACCGCTGCCAAGGCGGCTGGACTTGACGTTTCCGTCCTGCCGATTCCTTCCGCTGGCGGTAAGGAAGCCAAGCCCTTCGTTGGTGTTCAGATGTTCTACCAGAGCTCCAAGACCAAGAACCAGGTCCTGGTCAGCAAGTTCTTCCAGTACCTGGAGACCAAGGAAGCACAGTCCAAGCTGCAGGAGCTGGGTGGACGTGTTCCGGCAATGACCGAGGTTGCTAACTCCCTGAGCGATGAGAACCTTAAGCAGTTCGCTTCCATTGCAGGAAATGGCTTCCCCATGCCGGCAATCCCCGCAATGGGTTCCGTCTGGGATTACTGGGGCAAGACTGAGGTTGCCATCGTGAATGGCGCTGATCCCGCCTCGTCGTGGGAGACCATGGTCAACAACATTCAGACTTCCATCAACAAGTAGTGAGGTCTCACGGTTTTGCGGGCGCCAAAACGGGGCGCCCGCAAAACCCATACCTGAGCATCTTGTGCTCATGGTCCCTTAATCGCTGTTCAAGGTAACGAAGGACCACAATGCCTGCAGCTTCTTCCTCGAATACCGTTCCAAAGGACCGTACCTCGCATGCGCGTGACGTCATGCGACCCGGTTTTATTGCAAAACTCATCATTATGATGCTCATTGACGCGCTGGGCATCTATGGAATCATGGCGGCATGGGCCGTCAATTCTCGGATCATCATCGGCGTGATGGCGGTCCTGCTCATCATCATCAACTGGGTGTATTTCTCGAAGAGGGCACTTCCTGCCAAATATCTTCTTCCCGGCATGGTCTTCCTTTTGATCTATCAGCTCTTCGTCATGGGCTACACCGGGTATGTGTCTTTGACTAACTACGGAGATGGGCACAACTCAACAAAGGCAGACGCGATTGAAGTTGCCCTTTCGTCGAACCGCCAGCGTGTTGAAGGAGCTCCAACTGTCCAGACCGCGGTCGTTGAAGACGGAAGCCAGCTTGGCCTCGTCATTGCGGATCCAACAAGCGGCGAACTGAAGCTTGGAACGGCAACCAAGCCCCTCCAGAGCGTCCAGGGTACGGTCACCGCAATGGGTATTACCGAGGTTTCGGGCTATAAAGTCCTCGACCTAGCTGCTCTTGCCAGCCGCCAGGAGGAAGTTTCTCAACTGACGGTCCCCGTGAGCTCAAACCCGAATGATGGCTTCTACCTGACGACGGATGGAACTTCTGGCTACCTCGCCAAGTCCACCTTCACCTATGACGAAGCCGCCGATACTTTGACGAACACTGAGACGGGCGTCGTTTACAAGGCGAATAACCAAAAGGGTGTCTTTGAAGACAGCGCGGGCAATCAGTTGCCCACCGGCTGGCGAGTCTTTGTCGGTGCTTCCAACTACTCGCAGATGTTTTCGGGTTCCGGAATTGTCAAGCCCTTCCTGAATGCGCTTGTTTGGTCCTTCGTCTTTGCAATTGGCTCGGTGCTGACGACTTTCGCTTTTGGATTGGTCCTTGCGCTGATCTTCTCGGATCAGCGCATCCGAGGTCGAAAGATCTATCAGTCCTTGATGATTCTTCCCTATGCCTTCCCAGCCTTCCTGGCGACCCTGGTGTGGAAGGGCATGCTCAACGAGGAATTTGGCTTCATTAACAAGGTCTTGCTCGGTGGGGCGGAAATCCCTTGGCTGACCAATGGAATCATGGCAAAGGTCGCGATCCTAGGTGTGAATCTCTGGCTGGGATTCCCCTATATGTTCCTCGTCTGCTTGGGTGCGCTTCAGTCTCTTCCGGGAGACGTTGAAGAAGCCGCGAAGATGGACGGTGCATCTGGATTGCGTACCGTGTGGTCAATTAAGTTGCCGCTGGTTTTGCAGTCCACGACCCCGCTGCTGATTGCCTCTTTCGCATTTAACTTCAACAACTTCTCCTTGATTTACATGCTGACGAAGGGTGGCCCGGACTTCGATGGTGCGCCCCATGGTTTGGGGCAGACCGACATCTTGATCTCGATGGTCTATAAGATTGCCTTCGAAGGTAACCAGCACAACTATGGTTTGGCCTCGGCGATGTCGATCTTCATCTTCGTGGTGGTTGGTGTGATTGCCTGGCTTGGGTTCCGTCAGACGAAGGCATTGGAGGAACTGTGATGACTGCACAAAGCAAAGAAAAGACGCAGTTGACAACGCTCCGCGGCTCACGTTGGTGGAAGGAAGTTGGCTGGAAGCACATCGTCGGTATCGCTGTCATCATTTACTGCGTTATCCCGCTGCTCTATGTGCTTTCGGTGTCCTTCATTCCGAATGCGACACTGAACTCGGATATTAGCTTCTCTGATGGACTAACCCTCGATCACTTCAAGGCGTTGGGGAGTGACCAGTACAGCATGTACTGGAAGTGGATTTTTAATTCACTGGTGGTTTCAAGCGTTACGGCAATTGGAACGGTTCTCATGGGCGCAGCCGCAGCCTACGCCTTCAGCCGTTTCCGTTTCCGAGGCCGTCGTGGAACCCTGACCTTCCTGCTTTTGGTCCAGATGTTCCCGCAGATGCTAGCTTTTGTGGCGCTGTTCCTGCTCTTGCTGGGAATTAAGGATATCTTCCCGGTTCTGGGCTTGAACTCGAAGCTCGGCTTGATCTGCGTCTACCTCGGTGGCGCATTGGGTTCGAACACCTTCCTACTCTTCGGTTTCTTCAACTCCGTTCCTCGTGAACTTGACGAGGCCGCAGAGATTGATGGCGCATCGCATGCCCAGACTTTCTGGACCATCATCATGCCGCTGGTTCTGCCGGTTTTGGCTGTTGTTGGTTTGCTGAGCTTCATTTCCAGCTTCGGCGACTTCGTCATTGCCTCGGTTGTTATGCAAACTCCCGATCAGTACACGCTGGCGGTTGGTATGTTCAACTGGGGGTCGAGTGAAAAGAATGCGCCGTGGGGTGTTTTCGCGGCTGGTTCGATCATCGCTGCAATTCCGGTGATCTTACTCTTCCAGTATCTGCAGAAGTACATCGTTTCCGGTCTGACCTCCGGTGCGGTGAAGGGCTGAGCGCCCGCTTTTCGCTGACCTGGCCCCGGCCTCGTTCCTCATTGTGGGGACGAGGCCGGGGTTCTTTTTATCCGCGAAAGTGGGGGAGCGGGCGCTGCTTCGTAAGAGATTTTGATCGGGGACTTGACAGGTTGGTTGGTTCTATGGTTCATTAGTCATGTAATGAACCACTGAAGCTGAAGGGAGGGCTCGCGCATGGCACCCACGTTCGTCTCGGGGATCCCGATCTACGTGCAGATCGCCGACGACATTCGCGCGCAGATCCTGCGCGGCACCCTGCGAGCCGGGGATCAGCTCACCTCCACCACGGAATACTCCGCGACCTACCGCATCAACCCGGCGACCGTCGGCAAGGCCTTCGCAATCCTCGTCGATGAAGGGCTCGTCGAAAAGCGACGTGGTATTGGCATGTTTGTCGCCGAAGGTGCACAGCACGCGCTCGTGGCCGACGGGCTTGCGACCTACGTGGAGGAGACCCTGAACCCCGCCGTCGAAGCGGGCCTGGCCCTGGGCCTCGACATCGACGCCATCATCGACCGTCACCGCTCTGGTCGGCCCTAACGGTTCGGGCAAGACCACACTTATGCAGATCCTCGGTGGCCTGCTTCCGCCGTCGTCAGGAAGCGTGTCCATAAATGGGACGAAGGTGAGCTCTAACGACCTGCTCGGGTACTCGGTCGTGGTCTCTTCCGACAGAGACTTTGATAATTCCTCGGCTTCGGCCATGGTTGCCTATGCCGCGCTGCGCCCGACCTGGGATCAGAAACTATTCGATCGCTACGTTCAGCGTTTCTCCTTCCAGCTAAAGGGGCGCAAGACGCTGCGCAAGATGTCCTCGGGGCAGGCTGCCATCCTGGCCGGCGCTGTGGCACTGGCATCGGGTGCGCCCATTACCATCCTTGATGAGATTCAGGCTCCCATGGACGTTCCCACCCGATACGCGTTCTACGAGGAATTGCTCACCCTAGCCGGCGACATCATGGAGGGACGTCGCCCGCGGCGTGCCTTCCTCGTGTCCTCACACATGGTCTCCGAGCTCGAAAATGTTGCCGAAGACGTCGTCGCCCTCAAAAATGGGCGTCTGCTTGCCCATGAGAGTGTTGACGAGTTTACTTCGCGTATCTGTGCGATTACCGGTAATGCCGCCGACGTGGAACGCTTTCTGGCCGATCATTCCGATATCGCCGTCATCACTTCTCGCCTGCTTGGGTCCGCGCGAGAAGTCATCGTGGACCTGCGTGGCCGTGGTGTCGCTGACCATGAGATTGCATCCCACTCCCTGACCTCCTCACCCTGTTCCTTCCAGGACGCCTTCGCCTACCTCATCCAGGAGAACGACCAATGAACACCGCAACCCCAGACCTCATCAAATCCTCCCCCTCACCTCTGCGAATTGGCCTCGTCGGCTCGAGATTCACTGTGGTGCTCTACCTGCTGGTGGTGGGCTGCCAGTTCCTGGTCAACTTCGTGATCAACGGCATCGTCTACCTATCAGTCTCCGATGTCACCAAGAACATTGAACAGACCGCCACAAACTCCGCTTTTGTTACGGGTGTTTTCCTCTTTATCTATGGGATCATCAGCGCCACCGTCGACTTGCGCGCTTCTGCTCTCAGTGGTGGATCACGCACCTCACTCACTATGGCGAGTTACGTGCACTCCATTGTCATCATTGTCCTAGGGTCTCTTATCTGGTGGCTTCTTATCGCCATCCATCCCCTGCTCTTCATCATGGGACGGCAGTCCTTCCCGCTCGGCGTCGACTCGTGGATCTTCGTTCTTCTCGCATGGGTGGCGTGTGACGGAACCGGGCGCTTCATTGGTGGACTTTCCCGCTGTGTCGGGGTGACCTGGAAGCGAGTCTTTGTGCTCATGGGTGCGATTCCGCTGGGTATCTGTGGCATTGGTGTGCCGGTCAT
>PPYE01643498.1_pt1 | contig 52366 bp, 52 predicted proteins | sample 1559881 | NCBI WGS metagenome assembly PPYE01 (sample SAMN08240022, study PRJNA423297) | Human gut metagenome, whole genome shotgun sequencing project.
CCCCTGGGTGTTGTTGGGGTGGGGGATTGGGGGCGGTTTTTAGAGGTCGTTTGTGGTGGTGATTTTTGTGTTTGTGGTGGGTTTGATGGTGTTGTGTGTTAGTTTTTGTCTGGCGTATGTGATGCTGTGGTTGCTTTTGATCTGGTTGCAGTATCGGTGTGCTAGTCTGCAGTTGCGGTATTCGTATGGGCTTCCACCTAATGAGACTGGGATAATCTCATCAATTTCGGGGCTTAGTGGGTGTGGTGTTTTGAGTGTTTTGTTGACGGGTTTGCCGCAGATCCAGCAAATGTTTTGGGTGGCTAGTATTCGTGCTCTGAGTTTGCGTCGTCTGTTTCCGTTTGCGTTTCTTGGGTTGGTGGTTGGCATGGTTGTATGTTATTCCTTTCCTCTTTTTCTCTGTATGTATGCTTTAGCTTCTCTGCTTAGCTTGGGTCTTTCTGTGTATGGTTATGCGTAAGCCCCTTTATGGCTGGCTTGGTTAGGCTGTATGTATAAAGGGGCTTAGGCTTTGTGTTTACTGTTTAGTAGAAAAGGAGTGGAAAGATATAGGGATAGTAGTTCTTTCCTTGTTATACCGTTATACTTTCGGCATAAGCCGATTATAACACGTGTGCGTCCCAGCGTTTATTTCCATCGTTTCTTATTTTGAAAAAATGGTTAGATGCTGAGTTCCTTCAATGTTAGCGGCGTGGAATCTATAGGCATTGCATACAGTCTTTCGCTGCCGGAGAATAGCTGCTCATAGTTGTCCTGTGTGATGTCACCGAGCTGGCAGACAGCGCGGACAAGAGCAGATGTGTCAATATCGATAGACAGTGTGACAGGCTGGTCAGAGAGAATCCTATGGTAGCCGAGGCACTTGCTGTCTGGATCAATGTATTTGACGACCGGCGGCAGTACTCCAGGCAGATGCCGGCGGATCTCCCATTTTTTGGTTCCCTGTAAAATTCGCTCGTAGAATTGAAGTTGTATTCGCATTTCAAGAATCTTGACTATGCTGGGATTTTCTTCAGTGCACTGGTTGAGTACTTTCATTATCATATTTCCTGTTCTACTGTGATTTGGTATCGTGGTCCTATGAAGGATCCTTCTTCGTCGATGGTGAGTGTGAATTTGTTGGGTGATGAAGATTGCTGTGGTATGGATACGTATTCCCACCACTCTGCTCCATCGTATTCGCGTCGTTCCAGCCAGTTTTTATCACTGAAAACTACTACCAGATCTCTTGGGATATTAGTGCCGCCGAATCCGGAGTTATAAGTAATGTCACTTATTTGTCGGTATTCTTCCCAGCTGATAGCATATTCCCCGTCGGCGGTGCCGACCCAGGAAACGTTATCGGTGGTGTGGTTGGATTTATCTATACTACGTAGTGTTTCTTCGTATAGATTTTTCCACTCTTCGTTAGGATATTTTTGTATTGCTTTTCTCAAATTAGGTTCCCTAAGCATGATTATTCCTTTCTAGTGATTCTGCTCGTCTGAGTAGCTGGCCAATTGGCCATTGGTATATCCCTTTACTGTCAGTTTTTTCTACTTGAATAAGGTTCCGATCTCTCCAATGTTTGACTGCACTGGCGGTGATTGTTTTTCCGGTTTGTTCTGTACAGAATCGGGCTGCACCGGCTGGCGTGGTGGTGATGTGCATACGTTCCCACTGGATGCGGGTTGTTTCCCGGATCTGATCTAACCGGTTGATGTGCTTGCATGCGCATTGCTGTAGTGTCTCCTGCGGGTCAGCGTAAATGTTGCGTCCACAGTTCGTGCAGATCCCGATGAAGGGTTTGTGTGGGCTGCGGTCGGTGACTGCACGGATCCTTGCCAGATAGGCTTCTAACTGGCGGATATCCCAATTCACTGTTGGTAGTGTAGATAGGTCGCCGAGCTTGTTGTGCATCACGTGCAGCAGTTTCCTCCAATCACCCCACAATCCGACTTGTGCGGCAATATCCTGGAGTGTGATCTCTGTTTCGGCGAGCAGGTCAGCTGCATGCATGTCGATAAGCGTAGGGCTGGCACTCATACCGCTCCTGCCGCCAGAAGACCGTTCAGTAAGCCGATATTCGCGGTATTGGAGGCGCTCTAACAGTCGCATCTGATAGGCGAGAGCACGCAGTGTGTGCGAGTAGTGTTTACGCAGGTTCACCGGTCACCCTCTTTCGCTTCAATAACTTTCACCGCGCTGGATACCGCTGCATCAAAGCTGATGCCTTTGGCGGATTGTCGGACGAGGCGTCGCACAAATTCCAACTGGCGTTCCGACGGAATGTCATACTTAATGATGAGGCGGGTGATTGTAGCATCGTCGGGTATGCGCTTGCGGATCATCCGTCGTACTGCCGCATTGACGTCACCCGATCCCATCCATCTGCCGGTAGTGTTTTCGGCATAGAAACATCGTACGGCTTCCATCGCATCCCGAATGCTCATATCCGGATCCAGTTCGTTAAAGAACAGGTTCACATCCACTTCGGATGCTTGGGCGTGATGGTGGGCGTAGATCGTGGTGACGAGTTGCGCGGTTTCTGTTCGATTCATGAGGTTTCCAATCCGAGTGGTGGGTTTTTGTGATGTTCTTCTGCTGCGATTTTTTGGATCAGGGCGAGGTTGTGCTGCAGGTTTGCCTCGCTCCGACTGGCGGGCGGATGCCGGGATTGTCCGGCTTGAGGTTGAGGTTGCCATGTGTCTTCCCACCGTCGTTCATCAATCCATCGGGCGGGGTTGAGTGCGTAGCCGTCTTTCACTTCGGGCAGTGCGGCATAGGCTGTGAGCTTGGACAGCACGAACGGCAGGTTAGGACGATTCCGGGCAGAGCTTCGCCACGCTTGGAAGGCTCGACGCTTGCCGACTTTTTTCGGATACACCTGCCAGAACTGTTCAAACTCGCTGGAATACTCCGGATCGATCAGCTCGGGAGGATCCTCAGACGCGATTTCCGATTTGTCGGAATTTTTTTCTTTGGAATTTTCTTTTTTAGGTTTATTGTTTATAGTTTTATGTTTATAGTTTAGGGGCGTTACATTCGTGTTACATTCTTGTTTGTAACGCGTTACACTTTCTTTTGTAACGCTACTGTAACGCTTTACATCACCGTTACAGTCTGGAACACTAGTATTTTCAACGGTTTCACTATCCTGCTTTTTCTTACGGCGATGCTCCTGGACACGTTCACGAACCTGTTCACGCTGCCCCTTCACTTCATCGCACGACATGTTATAGTCGAGATAGCTTGTAATCTGCCATCCACCGGACTCAACGGGTGTCCAAAAACCGTTATCCACCAGATAGGTAATCTCTTCATCGTTCGCGAGAAGATTCTCATACACATCATCCTCGGACAGATATCCATCATTAAGATCATCACTGGCGAAGCTGATGGACATCACGTACAGTATTGCTGCAGCAGGATTCACTCGACGCATCTTCCTGATGCTCGTTGTCCGCCAGAACCGGTTAGATAACCTCGCGTATCCACTTGTAGCCGCTACCATAAATACTCCAGTTTTAGAAGAGGGTTGCTGTATTCAGCTGTTTATCCAGCTGACTGATCAGTTTGACCGATTCCACCCAATACGAGTGTTTCAGTTCGATACTCATGCCTTTACGCCCGAGCTTGACCGCCTCGTAAGGTGTGGATCCTAAACCGCCAAACGGGTCAAAAACAAGTTCATCCTTATTGCTCCACAATCTGATGCACCGGTCAATAAAATCCAGTTGAAGCGGACATATATGACGTTCATCCGTATCTTCACGTCCTAAACGTTCGTTCAGAGTATTTGTTTCCCGGATATCCCACCATACGGGTTCCGCCCATTTAATCCACTCATCATTAGACACGTCTGTTTTGATCGGCACAGCATTATCACCCGGTTTACGGAACAGCAGCAGGTAATCTGCTAATGCTGGCCGGCTCATACTGCTATCCCTGTTCTTTGTTACGAACATGAGGCTTTGCGCTTTCGTACGGATAGCCTGCGCCTGCGGATTCTTATTCACAGTAACCTCACCATGGAAAACCCACCCGGCTTCTATGTAAGCTCGGATAATATCCCCGCGGAAATCAGTAAGCCCGATCACTCCATGCGTTGCTTTTGTTGTGGTTAGCTGCTGGACATGGACGCAGGCCAGCCTGCCTGGTTTCGTGACGCGAAGAAGCTGATCAATAATAAACCTGTAATGCTCCAGGAACTGTGCTCTATCCGTTGAGTTACCCAAATCGCGGATACTATCAGAATAAGTGTAGAGGCTGGCGAACGGTGGAGATGACACGGACAGGTCTACACTGTTATTATCCATTTCCTGCATACGTTCGCAGGAATCACCATTCCACAAAGTCCAGTTAGTTCCTGTAGCCTCATCAGTTGTATACATGTCTTCACTCATGTGATGCTCCTTTTGCTGTCTTAAAACTTCCCATAGTGTTCATAGTGTCGATAAGCTCTTTACTCAACGAGGTAGCTTCACGTTCTTTACGGGTGATATTGCTTGCGATTTCCTGTTCAAGCTCACTGATAACGATATGCACATGTACTGGCCGTGTCTGACCGAACCGGTAGCATCGGCGGATACTCTGATAGTAGGATTCCCAACTATCATTGAGCCCGCAGAAGATCATGCGTGCACAGTTCTGCCAGTTCAGCCCAAAGGAAGCCATCTGACTTTTTGTCACCAGCACACGAATCTTTCTATCAGCAAAATCTAGGAATGCTTGCGCTTTATCTTCCGGGCTCATCGCCCCTTTCACATTCACTGCTCCAGGAATACGACGGGCAATCATATCGGCTTCACTGTTAAGCCCACACCAGATAATCCACTGTTCATCAGGCTCAGCTTCTATAAGCCGCAGAGTTTCCTCAACCCGCTGCGCGAGCGTTTCCTTACGGACCCGTGCACGGCCTCCCACACCGCCAAGATCTGCAGCAAACAGCTGCCCTTCCGGGATGCTCCCTTTGTATGGGACAATGTCCACGGTAGTTTCCAAACCGGGCAGCTTATACCCTGTATCATCCCCACCGATATCACTAGGTTTGCTTAACGCTACAGCCCATGAGCTCATCCACCGCATCATAGGAGCCCTCGCATGCCCCTTCAACCGCCACCCATCCTGATCATGCACAAAATAGGCAGCCAGCATCCTCACACGAGTAGAATGGCCAAGAAACTCCGCCTGATTCGTCAACTCTTCCGGATCATTAGGAGCAGGCGTAGCTGTGCACGCCAAACGGTACGGCACATCCTTAAAATGGTTGATCAGCAGGCTACGAGTCTTACCATCAGACTGTTTCAGGATCGACGCCTCGTCCAGGACAACAGCCGTGATACGCTTAGGATCGAAATCAGTCACACGCTCATAATTCGTCACATACACACCATCATGAGCAATACGAGCATCAGACGTCACATAAGGCACAGACATACCCAGTTTACGAGCTTCGCGGCTTGTTTGCGCACACACAGCTAAAGGTGCGATAATAAGACGTACCCCAGTAAACTGGCGTGCCCATTCCAGCTGCATCACAGTCTTACCCAGACCAGTATCAGCCCAAATGGCTGCTCGCCCCACGCGGACAGCCCACGTAACAATACGGCGCTGCCAGTCAAACAGGAAGGGGTGAAGATCCTGCGCGTTTACCCTAATGCCAGTCAACGGTTCGCGCAGTTTCTTCCTTTCCAAAAACTGCTGATAGTCCATGAGCCCCTACTTTTCACCTATCTCACGGGTATCCTCAATAACTGCGCGGATCTCATCATCCGACAGGTCAAGAGGGGATTTCACAGGCCTACCGGCAACCCTGTTCACAGTAGCCCGAATAACAGCAGCATCCTCAACACCAATATCGCTGAATGCGGCATACATGTCATCAACCAGCTTGACATGCGAATACACAGGAGCATCCGGCTGGCTCTTCTGCAAATCATCCTGCTCTGCTGGCAGTTCGCCCGTGGTATCCTCAGATACTGGGCGAGCTTCAGCATCAATCACTTGATCTGTAGAATGCTCAATAATAGGACGGAACACATCAGAATAGTCAGGAGTAGTATCATCAGCTGCTGCAGCATTCTGCGCGTTCACTGAGACAGGAAGCATTTTGAAAGCATGACGCAACGCAGTTTTACGAGCCATCTCCACATAATGTGTTTTCCATGGGCTGCTACTGCTTTTAAAACTTGGTGATGTGCGCATGATCGTATCAATCTCTGCTTTGGTCATCACTTCGAAGTAGGATCCGCCATTATTAAAGTGAGCATCTACATACACGCACTGCAGTGTGTCTTTGCCATGCGGCGCAGCAAAGTCCTGAGTGAGACTGAACTTCGTGCCCTCACTGGTCTTAGACAGCTTGAAATCGTCACCCTTAAAAACAGCCTGCACGTCAATAGATTTAAGTTCTCCAGACCGGCGGGCAAGCTCAAGCATACCCTTATACCCAAGGATAAACGTGGCTTCTTTCCGCCCGTTCAGATTCTTATTCCCATACGGGAGAATATACGCTTTCCCCAAGCCGTCTACAGTGGAAGGTTCCAAACCGAGTGCTGAGCATTTCATGAAGCAGCTTAACACTGATTCTACGGTGCATTCAGCCAGTTTAGGTTCACGGTTGATCGTGGACACGCATAGCTGGTAAAGCCGTTCCGGGCTCATATTATTACCGATGACCTGTGCGATACGCGGCCAGTTCCTTGCCATAATATCTTTTAGCTGCTGATCCGGCCTCACCATAGGTTTCAACTGCCGTGATCGTGCAGTTTGTGCTAATTGTCCCATCATAAGCCTCTTTTCTACTTGTGGGATGGTTTCTTGTTCACAGAGACCCGCAAAATACGGGCATCGTACGGTTGTACAACTTTTGTATACCCCTTATAGTGGGTTGTCTTATAAGATGCTTTCCACGTGTCAGATACTGCAGTAGCGTTCTTCTCAAAATAGGTCTTCAACTTATCTGAGATATCTGTTTTCTGCAGTTTTAAGATACTCATATCATTATTGATCTGAGAGTACCTGTCACACAGATCATCGAACTCTTTATCATGTATTTCCGTGGTAGTCCCGTCATCCTCGGGAAACGCTTTAACAATATCTATGCCGGTCAGATCGGGCATTTCATTACGCTGGACGTACCCCCAGAAATCTTCCGCAGAACGGATAACGGCCTGTATATCGTCTTCATCACGGGAGAACTTAACTTCCACAGGCTCACTTTCGCCGATATCCGCATAAAAGTATCCCCACTGCCAGCCGGTCACGGCAAGATAATGGGCTACCTGCGGATAGTAGTAATCCGGGTACGTAATATCCCCATTATCATCATGCCAATCATTGCGGCCACGTGATGCGTTCGCTGTCTTGATTTCTAGGACACCAAACGTCCTGGATGTTTTATCGTAAAGTATTGCATCCAGGTTAGCTCTCATACACGGATGGGTTTTCGAGATAAGAGTGTATTTAGCTCCAACCAATACTTCCATTTCCGGGTGAAGTTTGGCAAACCGTTTGATAAGGATTCCCTCAAGAGTATTACCCTTAAGGACAGCCCACTTATCACTAATATCTTCCTGCTGAGCACGCCCGGTTTTCTTCAGCCATACATCATACGGAGTAGCATACGGGTTAAGCCCCATAATACTGCTCATATCACTGCCGCCTACTCCCTGCATGCGACTCGCCTGCCAAGCTGCCTGGCGATCCACAGCAGACCGTTGATCATACCGCAAGACAGTAAACATGTCTGTATCTTTCAGACCGCGACTACGATGCCACATTTTTACTGGCGCTACTGATCCTGTCATTTACGCCTCCTCGAAATACGGGGTAAGGATCTCTACCAGCTTCTTAGCCAGTGAGAAATCTTCTTCAATATCATCCGTTGTCCCAATCCTGTCAGTAATAAAACGAGATTGGACAGCCTCTTTTTTCGAGATAGTTTCTACAGCATCATCCTTCAAGTGATATTTCATTACCGATAGTGTTATATAGTCCATGATGAGTATTCCTTTTCTAAAAAAACTTTTGATGTTCTTGTTGTTACTGTTCGGGGATTATCAGGGGGATATCTTCCTCTAGATAGTCCGCCATGATGCGTATTTGTGTGTGCGGCTCATACGGGTTCCCCTGACGGTCTGTAAGAGGATCCCCCTTGATGCGTTTCCGCGCACCCTTTACGCCTGGCACGTGGATACTGGGGAGTATCTTGTAAATGATTGCGGAAGTAATATACCGGTCATCTTTGTAAGCCAGCCCGTTAAGCGCATCCGTGACCAGTTTTGCTAGATTGTCGAAATCGCGTGTACGATGATCTGGCATATAAAACCGCATCGTAATCTCTACAGGGCATTCTAACGGCTTCGTGTCAGGATATTTCTGTGTGAACAGGCTGCGGATATAGTCTTCCCTGCTACGAGTCTGTGCGGGAGTCACCCCATGACCATTAAGCACACGTGGGCGTGCTTTAGGTACGGGATCACCCGGGATAGTCAGATCAAAATGGTACTGGCCAGCAGCAAACATGTCCGGTTCAGGATAAGCTTGTATTATCATGACAATACCCCTACTTTCTTGCGGGCAAGATAACCCGGTACGCTTACACGTGTACTCTCCAGAATCTCGATACGATAAGCTTCCTTAAAACTATTAGGATCTATCTTCATCGCGCATTTAGTTTGCGCATCCTGGAACACGATATACAGAAAAGTATCCCCATCTGACGTATGGACAGCACTATCAACAATGTAATAGTTGCCGGAAAGCGTTTGAAGGATATCATTCCTACGCACCAGACTAATATCAGTAATAGTCGTGTGAGGAGTAATCTCAATAAGACGCTGTAACGTAGCCATGATTACTCTCCCATCATTTCTACATACTCTTCAGCCAACTGGCGACGCTTATCAGTTAAATATTTGATGTAGTCAAGACGCAAAAGAACCGTATCATGCTTTTCCGGAACAGCATACTCATATGTCTTACCGATACGCCATTTAGCCTTGAAAGCGTTATACGATAACCGTAAATCAGTAGCATAGAAAACACGTAACTGGGAATCTGAATGATCAGTGAGAATCATTGTGCACCAGCTTTCTCCAGATCCTCCCAATACTCTTGAACCAGAGCTTTAATCTCAGTCTTATGGTGAGCAAGAATCTGGCCTGTTTTTTTCTCATGTATCTCACGAGCATTCTCATAGATCGCCGTCACGCCAATCACGAGAATAACTCCCAAGAAAAGCAGCATGACAATCGATAAGAGAGCAATGCCACCCCACTCCAAGAGAGTAATCACTATCATTTTTCATTTTCCTTTCTACCTAAATTTGATGAACCTATAATCACTGAAAAAGAGTTACCTATTGTCTGCTATCCTCCTTCCCCTCCCGGGTCCACAGCGTCCAAGAAACAACTGCAGTAACTGTCAGGAGAACCGCATAGACGATAAAAAGAAAGAACGTAAACATGTCAGGATGACGGTCAAACTGGAATCGCATATCCCATGTCACCCATGTACTTACCACCGCAAACACGCTGAGAGCCACAGCGGTAATCCTGTCTTTTGTTTTCTGTGTCATTATTTATCTCCTAAGAATTCGTGTATGCTTTGGACGCTGATGTGATAGGTGCCGCGTCGGGTGACTCGTCTAGCTCTCAGCCGGCCGCGTATGATGAGCTGGTCGATAGTATGCGGGCTCATACCCAGCAGTCGGGCTGCTTCAGCTTTGGATACTGCGAGCGGCTGCATGGGTTGTATTTCTACTTGTGTTGGTAGTGTTGTGGTGGGCATGATATTTTTCCTTTCACTGCCCGGTGTGTGGCTGGTGGTGTATCTTCTGACTAAAAATCCCAGCCAGCCACATACCTTTATTCATTCGCGCTATTGCATACAATGAGCAATATGAATGCTTCTGATACAACAACTTTTATCAGCCTCATTGTTGCAATAGCAGCATTAATAATTTCAGGGTTATCTGCTTTCTTTTCCTTCAAACAGGTCAAAGCAGCAGAAAACCAAAATGCGATAAGTAAAGACTCTCTAAAAAACAGCGAAGAGCAGACAAACATTATGCGTAAAAACTCTGAAATCCCATATGTTTCACCATGGCGGATAGAGCATGTACGCGGAGATACATATGTGCTTATTAACGACGGAACAAACATCGAATATGATGTACATATCGAACCGCCACAGCCCAGCATTTCAGAGGGGTCTTTCGATTTTGAGAAATTCAGGCCACGCTCGTCAGAAAGTTTCATGATTACCCTCGCAATGGGCGCGACCCACGACTTGATTGTGAGCTGGCGGCATGACCCGAATAAACAAGATCGGCAAGAGTGGCATACCGTTCTGCCAACACACGATTAAGCTCAGCCGTTTCACGAGCTACTACGCACATTTTATGTGCTATTATCATGCTTACCACTGATGCAGCCAGGCTTATAATCGAGACAAACAGGATTGAAAACATCATTTCGTTAACCTCCTTCATCACTCCACCTCTTCTTCGGCAGTTTTGAGCACTTGATATGCGCTGATTCCGAGTTCGTGGCTTGCAGCTACGAACTCATCTAATTTCATTTCCTTGCGATTGAATCGTTCAGCTAATGTCTGCCGATTGATACCTAATCGTGGAGCGAGATCTTTAAGTGTGATCTCGTTGGCTAAAGCCGTACGCTTGATAGTCTGTACTGCTTTTCTACTAATCTTGATTGAACTTTCATTCATACTGACTAGAATAACGAAAGTTCAATCATATGTCAATTAATTACTTTCGGCGTGTTGCAAAGTTCAATCAACAATGATAAGCTATATTTATGCCGATTACATCACGTACATGGTCGCCACTCGACAATGAAGTAGCGGATTTTTTTTCAGAACTTAGGTCAAATATGCCATACAGAAAATTAGCAGAAATATCAGGCATTAAATTTAGCCGCGTTATGGATCTGCTAAACAAGAGACATGGCACGCCTACCTTAGAAGAATTTACGTCCTTATGCCTATCCTTCAATCGCATCCCATCTGATACTTTAGATATGCTAATAAAAAGAGTCGCACTAAAAGAAGAAGGCAATTCAGAATCTCCAGAGCAGGAAAATGATATCTCTGATGATTTGGCTTTGGCGGCTAACAGGGATCCTAATAAGAAACTCGAATCCGAATACGAGGATTGGGGAGCATAAAAAGCTGTATAATAACTTCCATATAGCAAAAACATAATAAGAAAAAGGAATCAGTTATGTTGAAAATGTTCGCTACTAATGATTTTAAGATTATTAAACTCAGAGATAATAGTATCTCTTGCGGGAAAGAAACTCATCCACTCACTGGAGTATCTGCGCGCGTAGAAAATGGTAGTGATATTGAGAAACGAGTTACCTTTACTCGGTTGTTGTTACTTGGAATTTTTGCATTCGCCAGGCAGAAGAAAAAAGGTGGAGAGAAATACCTGTGTATTGAAGGTCCCGATTTTGCATGGATGACTGAGGTAAAAAATAAGAATACACGTATAGCCATGCGTTTTGCTACGGAAGTAAATAATGCTGTTCGTAAGGCGCAGGTTCCTGTGCATGAAGCTGTTCAGTCGCCGGTTCTTCATTCGGTGAAGATTGAGCATGCTGAGGTGACTAGGGAGCAGGTTGATAGTCTTGCTGAGCTTACGGAACAGTTCTAGGAGGGCAAGATCACGTTTGCCCAGTTTAATGAGGCTAATTGGTTTGTAGAACTGTCAGTTTAATTGGTGCTGCCTTAGATAATCTGCGAGGTCATCTTCAGTTTTTTCTTTTTTTACGATATCTTCTATCCACTTGTATAAAGGGTTATCTTCCGGGTTAGGGGGATCTTTGATATCTAGTTTTAGTCCGTATTTATACCATATTGATATACACATTACTGCAGTTCTTTTATTCCCGTCCAAGAAGATATGATCCTTAGCAATTATCACCATACAATGCGCGAGTTGGGCAAAGGAATCCTTAAATCGGTTTTCGAGAGAGTCTCCAAAGAGTGGACAGAAGACGGTATCAAGAATTGTCTCTAATCGTTCCTTTTCTTGAGGTTGTCTTCCGTCCTCTTGGGCATCGCTCCCTGCATAACCCTTTATCTTTATGACAGCACTATGGAATTCCATTATGCTATCTGCAAGATCTTTAAGTTGATGCTCGTCATCGATAATGATAGGACATATACGCATTTCTTTAAGCGTCACCGAGTAGTCTCAGCGCATTGGCGAATTGGTTGTTGACGTCGTTAACGCTCTGGGCAAGTGTTCCAGCCATTTGAGGGTAGTCCTTGACATCTCGAGAATTAAGGATCACATCTACATCAATTGGCTTATTACGAGTACCGTCATAAACCGATTTCCATGCTCCGCCATTGCGATGAGAGTAGTTAACTAAATCGAACGCTGTCAGGAATCCATACTTCTCGGTTACTATATCAACAATCCTATTAGCATAAGGATCATCAGTATAAGCACCTAAAGGATTCTTAATCTGCCTATCACCAAAGAGCTTAAAATTATGATATACATTTGGTTCAACAGGACCATAACCCCACGCTTCAATAGTATCAGCAAAAAGGGGGCTACCAGTTTTACGCAATGACTCAACCTGAGCGTAATAAACAAGCTTGTTAAGCTTAAGATTTGTCAGATATAGTTCAGATCCATGTCGTGATATAAAAATATTTGCGACATCCATTGCCTCTAATGTTGTCATTGTGGCACCTCCTTTTACAGTACATATATCACTGTCATTTTTCATGCATTACTACTTACAACTTTATGTTTCTCTCGATTCTATCATTATATGATCCCTTTATCTTTAATTTTTCTTATAGGTGTTTTGTTTGTCTTTTTCCTAGATTATCCTGTAATGCTTACCTAAATTCATTTAGTGAAGGAGGGTATAGGTGAGCACACGATTATCAGACCTGTATAATACGGCCGACCAGATAGGCATACAGATCAGAGAAAAGCGTATAGCGGATGACCTTAACGCACTGTATGACGACCGGAAGCATATCATCTACCTATCCGTAGGGTTGAATGGCAGGCAGAAACGCTGTGCGCTTGCTCATGAACTCATCCATGCTAAGCATCACGATACTGGACGCGATCCTAAAAGTGAATGGCGAGCCCGTAAAGAAACAGCCTTATGGCTGATTGATCCGCTTGACTATGCGAACGCTGAGAGGGTCTATGACGGGAATACCTATGCTATAGCCGTTCAGCTGGATGTAACACTGCAGGTATTACACGACTACCAGCAGATACTTTCTGAATCCCAGTTCCAGCGGTATCGTCCCTTTACTATCTCTATATAGGAGATCAATGTTAGTGCAGTGCATTGGGGGATAAAGTGTATCTTCTCACGCGAGGAGATAGGAGAGTACTTCTATTTGTTTTTCTGCCGGGAGATTCGCGATTATTTCTGTCTGTTGCTTTTCGGGAAGAGATCTTAACAGTTCTATAAGCGTGTTGTTGTTTCCAGTTGGGTTTTCGTGTTTTTTGTCACTTTTATGTTCTGTAATCATCGTATCAAGGCTTTCCATAACTTTTTGGTGGTGGGATTGGGATTGTTTTTGGTATTGTGATGCTACGTCGATACTGGCGTGTCCGGCTTGTGCCATAACCTCGCCCACGGTGGCTCCGGCTTCTACCATGCGTGTTAATGCGGTTTTCCTCAGGTCGTGGAACCATATTCCAGTGATCCCTGTGCGCTCTTTGGCTTTATTCCACGCATTTTTTAATGATTGCGGGGCTAACAGGCTCCCTGTTTGTCCAGTAAACACTTGGGCGTCCGGTTCAGGTTTCACATACGTGTCTAGGTGTAGTTCTATTTGCTTGTTTAAGGATTCTGGGTATGATGCGTCCCGTATGCTTGTGGTAGTTTTAGGGGTAGATAGTTCTATATGCCGATGCCCATTTTTATATACTTCCATCATACTGTGCCGTACGTGGATTATGTGGTTAATAGTATCAATATCCTGCCGTTGAAGAGCACATACTTCACCCACACGCAACCCTACGATCCCAGCAATATGTACGGTTAACGCAAGATGGGCGGGTAGTGATGCAGCAAGCTTATCCAGATCGCTTATTTCTGCGATTACCGCTGTATGATGCGTTTTAGGACGTTGCAGTTTCAAACGACAGGGGTTCGTTGGTATTATTGTATCCCCTTGAGGGTCAATAGGTTCTGTAGCTGCAGACTCCAGGATTGCGTGCAGGGTACGGTAAGAGCGATATCTGGAATGTGTGCCTCGGCCGTCTTGGCTAATGGGCTGCTTATCATACCAGTCTTGAACATCTTTCGCCGTAATATCAGTAAGCGGCACAGAACCGAAATAGGGGGACAGGTGCCTGGTGATTGTGCTGACGTATTTGGATCTGCTGCTTTCTTTGATTCGGCTCCCATCAGCCTTATGCCTGTTTTCTACCCAACCAGGCCAGTAAGTATCAAATGTGATATGTTTAACCGTATTACGTGCCTTCCTTTGCATGGGCGGCTGCCACGCTCCTGCCTGTATCTGCAGGTGGACAGTATCAAGGTAACTGGCTGCAGCGGTTTTCCCTTCTGCGGTATAAGGGAATATTTTGGTGATGCGTTTGGAGTTTATGGGGGAGTGGTAGACAGCGATGTAGTAGGTGCTGCCGTTGCTTTTGTGGGTGAGGATTGACCCGAATGCCCGTCTCGCCATATGTGCCTCTGTTATCCGGTGTAGACAACAAGTTTTATATGCTTGTTTTTGCCGTGTTTTTTGTTGTCTAAATCCTGCTTTATTGTGCCTGATTCTGCCGGATTCATATTATAAGAACATAGAGGGAGAAACCTTATATAACAGAGTTTTTCTAAGGTTTTCGGCATAAAATAAGCCCTCACAGCAGATGTACTGTAAGGGCTGGGGCGGAGACAGAGGGATTCGAACCCTCGAACCACTTGCGCAGTTAACACCTTAGCAGGGTGCCCCTTTCGGCCACTCAGGCATGTCTCCACAGCCGCCGCAAAATGAGGCGACTTAAGTAGTCTATGCAATTATATGGACTACCGCAGCTGGCAGTGTTGCCGGTACCATGGAATCAGTCAAAAGAAAAACTGCCGCCAGGCGCTGCGTAAACAGGCTAATATCTGTAGGTGCGCAGCAAGTGCTGCGGACAGCTGGCGTTGAGGTATTTTTGGGAGGCCTGTTATGAAGCGCGTGCTTATTATTGGTGCAACAGGGACTGTAGGGGGAGCAGTACGCCAGACCCTTATACGTGAGACTGATGCGCATCTTACTCTGTTTGCGCGGCATCGTATAGTTTCTGACAATAGCCGTGAGGATGCGGTAACAGGGGATGTGAAGGATCCGGTTTCACTGGAAGGGGCGGTTGCCGGGCAGGATATCGTTTTTGCCGCATTAAGCGGAGATATGGCGGATTATGCCCGAAGCATTGTTGCGGCAATGGAGAAACAGGTGTCGCCCGCCTTATATTCATCTCTTCAATGGGGATATATGATGAGATCCCGGATTCCCTGGGCGGAGGGAATGTGAGCCAGAACCCTGTTTTGCGGCCTTACCGTGAGGCAGCTGATGTTATTGAGTCCAGCAGCCTTGACTATACAGTGATCCGTCCGGGGTGGTTTACTTCCGGCCCTGTAGACTATGAGGTAACTCGCAAGGGCGAACCGTTCGGAGGCCATGACGTGTCGGTGGGCAGCATAGCTGATGCAGTCAGGAAGATCATAGAAGACCCGGCACTATATTCCCACGACAGTATAGGGATCAATACACCGGGACAATAGCGGGACAATAGTTTTACGGCATGCAGGACTACCCACGCAAGAAAGGCAATACCGTGTACTCTGCAGGCTTGCCCCAGGTTACACGGCTGCGGATATAATTCTTACGTTAAGGCAATCCTTACTTAAGTATGGAATAAATATTGTTTGAGGCAGATGTGAAAGTTATTCGTCTTGTTCCGGATACTGACGGCGCAGTCCCCTGGCCGGTCCTTGATAAGGAAAAACGGTCAGTCGTTACTATAGGGACGTTTGATGGCGTGCATAAGGGGCATGCTGCAGTTATCAGGCGTACAGCAGAGCTGGCAGAAAAATACGGCAGTTTTTCTGTAGTTATTATGTTCGATCCGCGCCCGTCTTTCGTACACTCACACAGTACAGGGGCCGGCAGCTATATCCCTGCCGCATCCGGCCCTGAGCAGGATGACGGTTCCCCCCAGGGCAGCAGTATTCAGTTTGGGGGGAATAATGAACCCGATCCTCCCGATCCTGAAGATCCTGAGGCTGTTTCAAGTGCTGGCCAGCGGATACAGTGGATCAGGGATCTTGGCATACAGTATCTGCTTATTGTCCGGTATACGCCGGGATTTGCCCGTCAGACATATATCAATTTCCTGGGCCAGCTGGTAGGAAAACTGGGGATGCGTACGCTGGTGCTGGGTGCAGATGCGCGGTTCGGGCGCGGCCTTGAAGGCAATGTTAAAACTTCGCGCAATGTTGCTGCTTCTACAGGGGTTTTTGAAGTTGATGCTGTTGAGGACCAGGGCCGGGGCTTCACATGGGTCTTCCCGGATGTGCAGTACCATATCCCGGACAGTGCTGGAGAGCCTGCTAACCCTCTCAATTCCATGAGCAAGGCAGGCCGACGCGCATGGACAAAAAAGCATCATATGGTGCGGGTGCGTGACTGGAGTTCTTCCCACGTGCGTGACGCGCTTGCCGGAGGGCGCATTGCTGAGGCTGCCGAAGTGCTTGGGCGCAGCCCGCAGATCAGGGGCGAGGCAGTGCATGGTGAAGCCCGCGGCCGGCAGCTTGGTTTCCCCACAGCAAACCTGGGCGGAACCATTGAAGGGTTTATCCCGGTTGATGGTGTTTACGCGGGGTACGTAACAGATGCAGGGCATAGATGGCCGGCTGCTGTTTCTGTCGGGACGAAAGAGACTTTCCATGATGCCGCGGATGCGTATCCAGTCCCTGAACGTGTAGTTGAAGCTTATATTATCGATGAAACAGGCCTGGACCTGTACGGGCATACCGTCACCATAGAGTTCACGGCATTCATGCGCCCGCAGGCCCGTTTCGGCAGTTCTCAGGAGCTTATTGCCCAGCTTGGGGAAGACTCCCAACGTGCAAAAGCGATCATATCAGGCAGAAGTGAAACGGCATAACTGCCAGCCGGGCAGTTATGGGAAACAGGAAACTGTAAAAACAGGGAATACCGATACCGGTTCCATACCGGGGAACAGTTAAATTGCTCAAACGAATGGCCCAACGGCTCTATGAGCTGTCAGGCCATTCACAAACTAATTAAAAGCAAAAACTAATTAAAGATCCTGCGGATAGAATAGCCGCCATGGAAACCCCATGAAACAGGGGTTATCTTCGTCCCCTGGCGGGGGTTCAGGGCATTGATGATCATGCCGTTGCCCACATAGATTGCTGCGTGGGACCCGTTCGCCAGGATATCCCCAGGCTGGGCCTGTGCAAGCGAAGGGACCGCTGTGCCCATACGGGCCTGTGCGCCTGAAGAATGCGGAAGGCTGACGCCGAAACGTGCATAGACCCACATGACCATGCCGGAGCAGTCCCAGCCTGCAGGAGTGGAACCGCCGTAACGGTACGGCGCCTTTCCTGCATAGCTCGATGCGAGCTGCGCTACCTGTGCTCCGGAACCATTCCCGGTGATGGCAACGGGGGCTGCTGATGGGGCAGAAACTGGTGCAGCTGCTGCGGTACGGTTTGTATTCGCCGCAGCGCGCCGTGCTGCTGTGCGCTGTTCAGCTGCGGCATTGGCAGCGGCAACAGCAGCTGACTGGCTGTCTTTGACATCATTGGCGGCATTGCTGAGGGCAGTCCCTGCCGAGTTGAGGTCATCAGTGCCTGTATGGGTATCTGCCAGCTTCGAAGAAGCATTATCAAGCGCACCCTTAAGCGTGGTACGTTTTGAAGCCTCGGCCCGCGAGGAAGAATTATATACAGAAGTAGCAGTATTGACCAGATTCTGAAGGTTAGTGCGTGCTTCCTGCTCATTCTTTGTAGGGGAGTAGGGGACACTCGTATTCGAGCTGTTATCGCTCAGAGACCACGATGCTGCAGCCTCAGTAGTCACATTGGACGACTCGTCCAGGAGGTCTGCACGCTGTGTAGAGCGGGAAACTGAAGACCCTGCTGCCGCATCTGCACTCAGGATGCCATTGTTACTGGAAGCTATAGCCGGTGCTGTAGAGCCCGCCAGCGCTGCGAGGACAGCTACGCTTGGTACGACCGCCCCGAGCCGAAATGCTTTTGAATTGGTAGGCACTTTAAGAACGCTGCCGGCAAAAGCCGTGACTTGCTTCTTCATTGAAGGGAAGAAGCCGGACTGTTCTGGTATGTGTAAACCTTTAGGCAAAACGCAATCCTTACTGTTGACTTCAGATAACTGTATACATGATAGCCACATGTCTGAACAAATCCATCACAATTCATCACAATTCAGGTTTCGGCAGGCTCAGGGCTGGACCGCAGAAAAAGGGGGATTTCGAAGGAGCCATAAATAACACATATAAGGAAATCATCCGTTTTGCAATGATCGCAGCGTTTCATGCTCTAATCTGTAAACCAGTGCTTAACGGCATGGCTGACGAAGGATATCCCGGTCTGATATGGGTCGCTGCGCCTGCCGCATAAAGCTGGAAAACTATTAATGCTTAAGGGTAGAAAGGCAAAGGTGAGGTATGGCTTCTCCAACAAACCTCCAGGGGACAGATCCGCAGGGAGCTGATAATACCGGTACAGGCAACGGATCCGGGAGTTCGCAGAGCGGATCGAAGGATCAGCAGGCTGCAGGAGGTATCTCGACTGCTGAACCGGTACGTGTTGATAACCGTGTGCGCAATTCGATAATTGCTCTTGTTGTTGTTGCGCTGCTGGCCGTGGGAGCGTTTTTTGTTTTCAGGGCTTTCAGCTCAAGCAGGCCGTCAGCCCCCAAGGGTTCAAAAGACAACCCGGTAGTGATAGGGGTCGTAGGTGCGAATGACCCTCAGTGGAAAGTATTCCAGGAAGAGGCGCAGAAACAGGGTATCTACGTCCAGCTGAAAAATTTCACAGACTATACGTCTGAGAACCCTGCCTTGGCGCAGGGCAGCCTTGATCTTAACGAATTCCAGCATATCCTGTATCTGGCCAACTATAATGTCAAGAATAACCAGGACCTGCAGCCGATCGGAGGGGTAGCTGTATACCCTCTTGGCCTGTACTCTTCACGGTATAAAAATGTTGGCAGTATCCCGCAGGGGTCAACTGTGGCCATCCCTAATGATGAGACGAACCAGGCCCGTGCTATCGGTGTCCTTGAAGGCGCCGGGCTTATCAAGCTGAAAGGCAGATGGACTGCTTTCACGACGCCTAACGATATTGATGCTTCTGCTTCCAAAGTTACCGTTAAAGCTGTAGAGGCGGCAAAAGTAGCAAATGCACTGGGTGACCCGAGTGTCAGTGCCGGAGTGGTCAACAATGATTATGTCAAAGATGCAGGGCTGAGCCCTCAGGATGCGATTTATCATGACAGCGCCTCATCGGAATCAGCGAAGCCGTACATCAATGTCTGGGTCTCGCGCAAGGCGGATGCCAACAATGCTGTTTACCGGAAACTGGTAGAAATATTCCATAATGATGCAGTCACCAAGGCCCTTAAGGACCATTTCGGCGGGCAGGCAGTGCTCAATAATGATTCCCCCGAATCCCTCCAGAAGATACTCAGGGAAGTCCAGAAACAGGAAACCGGCTCTGCGAAGTAGGCGCAGGAACAGTACCCGAAACGCCCGGAAGCATGGGGCATTAAGGGGTATCAGATAGCGCCTGAATATATCCCTATGCAGTGGATACGCTTAGCAGAAACATATACAGGATGGAGGTAAATACAATGGCCCAGGACGCCGACAGCATTATCACTTTTGACCACGTCACCAAACAGTTCCCGCCGGCAAAGCCTCACGGTGCACCCCGGGTGGCGGTAGATGATGTGTCATTCAGTGTCAAAAGAGGTGAGATCTTCGGCGTCATAGGCTATTCAGGTGCGGGGAAATCTACTCTGGTAAGGCTTATCAATGAGCTTGAAAGGCCTACTGGGGGCACGGTAACTGTGCTGGGACAGGATGTTACGAAACTTTCTGAATCTAAAATGCGGCCTATACGGCAGAAAATCGGTATGGTTTTCCAGCAGTTCAACCTTTTCGCCTCCAAAACTGTTGCGGGTAATATTGAATACCCGCTTAAGCAGGACCGGTGGCGTGAAGACTACCGGAAGGCGCGAATCAAGGAGCTGCTTGAATTCGTAGGGCTTTCACAGTATGCGCATGCATATCCCGCCCAGCTCTCAGGAGGCCAGAAGCAGCGTGTGGGCATAGCCCGTGCGCTTGCCACACGTCCGGATATCCTGCTCGCTGATGAGGCTACAAGCGCGCTTGACCCGCAGACGACTTCTGAGGTGCTGGAACTCCTGAAGCGCACGAATGCCCGGTTCGGCGTCACTATTGTACTTATTACCCATCAGATGGATGTTATTACGCGCATTGCTGACAGGGTCCTGGTCATGAGCGGGGGCGCAGCGGTCGAATCCGGAGACCTGTACCGGGTATTTGCCCAGCCGCAGCAGGATATTACCCGCGAGTTTGTTTCCACCGCAATCAACACTATCCCGTCCAAGGCGGATGTAGAGCGGCTTCGGGCAATGAACCAGGGCCGGCTGGTGACAGTCATCATGCGTGAGCCCGCCCCGGAGTTCGATATTACCCCTTCAGGCCAGCGCATTTCAGCAATGCTGACTCACAGGAATATCACCAATTCCATACTTATGGGCGGTGTCCAGGAAGTGGCGGGCAGGGGGCTGGGTGCCTTTACCTATGAATTTTATGGTGCAGACGGCAATCTTGATACCTATATCAAGCAGCTGCGCATGGCAAACGGCATCGTAGATTTTGGCACTGCCCAGAACCCCGTTGATTATGCGGAAGCAGTACGGACATATTATGGCTATGAGGTTAAGCGCCTTGAAAAGGCCAGGAGCGAAGGCTGGAACATAGATTACGATAAATATACTGCTGCCTGTTCAGGCTCAGGCAGGTTTTAAGGCAGGGGCAGATAATGGATATCCACATATCAGCGGGCAGCATAGTGATTGCTGCAAATACAACGAATTTTGGCGACCTTCAGGGATACATACAGGACGGGACCCTGCTGAAGGCGTTTGGCGAGACTATGGGTATAGTAAGCGTCACCCTTATAATCGGCGGGCTGCTCGGCCTTGTCCTTGGCGTGGTCCTGTGGGGGACGCGGCCGGGGAGCCTGTTTGAGAATACCGTTGTTTACAGGGTGCTTGATATCATCATCAATGTTATCCGCCCGATCCCGTTTATCATATTCCTTGCGGCGATACAGCCGATTTCCATCCAGCTTATAGGGACATCCATCGGCAATACTGCCGCCACTTTCCCCATGGTCATCATGTGTACGCTGGCGTCGTCCAGGCTTGTGGAACAAAGCCTTGTCTCAACGGACCCCGGTGTGGTGGAAGCTGCCCGTTCCATGGGGGTATCAAGGATGGGGATCATCAGGACTGTCCTGGTGCCGGAATCCCTTGCCCCCCTGATCCTCGCCTATGCGTTCCTTTTCGTTTCTGTACTTGATATGTCGGCTCTGGCCGGATATATCGGCGGCGGCGGCATCGGTAATTTTGCTATCGCTTTCGGGTATCAGAAATTCAACCCGTATGTCACGTGGATATGTGTGATCATTATGGTTGTCCTGGTGCAGATAGTCCAGCTGATAGCCAATGCCATAGCCAGGCGGCTGCTGCGCAGGCAGGGGATATGATCTTATGGACGGCGAAGCATCCGGGGGATTTATAAAAGATGACGGGACTGCCGACCTTACGTCAATACGGCATTACCTTCATGAGAACCCTGAACTGTCATTCCACGAATACAGGACCACGCAGTTCCTGCGTTCTTTGCTGGCACAATGGGGTATAAGGCTTGCTGACACGGGCCTCGGGACCGGGCTTGCCGGGGTGATCTGCGGAACCCAGGAAGGCAATGCAGATGCCGGGGATCCCTGTGTCGCACTGCGTGCCGATATTGATGCCCTCCCTGTTACGGAAGAGGTTTCCCCCGGTTATGCATCGCACAATAAAGGGGTGATGCACGCCTGCGGGCATGATATCCATATGGCGGCCCTGCTGGGTGCCGCATATTACCTGTCGCACCACACAGACAGGTTTGCGGGGCGGATCATAATCCTTTTCCAGCCTGCTGAAGAGCTTGGTGAGGGCGCTGATGCTGTAATTGCATCAGGGGCTGTTGATGATGCCGATGCAATAATCGGGATCCATAATAACCCTGATATGAAGCCGGGGGAGATAGCGGTCGGCAGTGAGCCTATCATGGCAGGATGCTTAAGGTTCCGCGTATCGCTCCATGCGCAGGGTTCGCATGGTGCCCGCCCGGATACCGGTACCGGGCCGATTGAGGCAATGGCGGCTATGGTCCAGTCCCTGCAGACAGTTGTGAGCCGCAATATCGACCCCTTCCATCCGGCCGTTGTTTCTGTTACCAGCGTGCATGCCGGGAACGTCTGGAATGTAGTGCCTCCGGAAGCGTATTTCATAGGGACGGTAAGGACATTCTACAGTGCCGATGAGGAGCTGGCAATAAAGAGGTTTAATTCCATAGTACAGAATACTGCGGCTGCTTATTCCATAAGCGCTGATGTGGAATGGGAACACCTCTCGGAGCCGCTGGTTGGTGACAAGGGGCTGTCTGATGCAGTCGCCAGGGATGTGCCGCGGTATGCGAAGCTTGTCCCTGTAGTGCCGTCTATGGTCGGGGAGGATTTTGCCCGGTACGGTACTAAAGCCCCTATGGTTTTTGCTTTTATAGGGTCGAATGGCGAAAAGGGGCATTACCCGTGGCACAGCCCCAGGTTTACAGCGCTTGACAGCTGCCTGGATACTGCTGCGCAGTTTTATGTGAACTCAGCACAATGCGTGCTTAAAGAGCTTGGCGCGCATAATCGTTTATCCCCCATGGCATAATTAATGAGACTTTTATTAAGGTAATAAACGCGAAAATATGAAGGTATAAAGATGGCACAAACATCAAACGATATCAAGAACGGATCTGTACTTAACCTTGAAGGGAAACTCTGGAAAGTAATCAAATTCCAGCATGTGAAGCCAGGCAAGGGCCCTGCTTTTGTCCGTACGACGATCCAGGAAGTCCTGAGCGGCAAGATCGTAGATAAAACATTCAATGCAGGTGTCAAGCTTGATTTTGAGACTGTAGATAACCGGACACTGCAGTACTCATACCGTGACGGTGACAATTTTGTTTTCATGGATATGCAGACTTACGACCAGGTATTCATCCCTGAATCGCTGGTCGGCAAGCAGGAGAAATTCCTTCTTGAAGGCACAGACTGCATTGTTTCGTTCCATGACGGGAATCCTCTGTCAGTTGAACTGCCTGCTTCTGTTATCCTGACTGTGTCCCACACGGAGCCGGGCCTCCAGGGGAACCGCTCCAGTGCCGGCACTAAGCCTGCGACCGTTGAGACCGGGGCAGAGGTACAGGTTCCGCTGTTTATCTCTGAAGGTGAAAAGGTCAAGATCGATACGCGTGACGGTTCTTACCTGGGCCGTGAAAACTAGCACCAGAGCTGAGCATGGCACGATCAACCGCGCGCAAACGTGCGCTTAACACGCTGTATGAGGCTGATGAGAAGGGGCAGGAGATAATGCCCCTCCTTGAGGAGCGCCTGGTTTTCCCCGGTGCGCAGACCCCGCTTCCTGAATATGCCCAGGAGCTGGTGAGGGGGGTCGCTTCGCATCGCCGGACGATAGATAAGGCTATCGGCGAGCATTCCACAGGATGGGATGTAAAACGTATGCATGCCCTTGACCGCAATATAGCGCGTATAGCGGTATGGGAGATCGTCTATAACGATGACGTGCCTGCAAAGGTCGCTATCGATGAGGCCCTCAGCCTGGCGAAATCGTATTCGGATGACGAAGCCCCGAACTTCCTGCACGGGCTCCTCAGCGCTATAGAGAAGGATGCGGATGCTGTCCGCCAGGAAGAAGCTGAATGGCAGGGGCATCGTGCGCAGCTTGCCGCAGAAAAGCCTGACGGTGCCGGCGGGCCTGATGAGGATCCCGGATCTGACAGGGCTGCCGGACCGGACAGCGAAGATAACGGCAATAAAGTTTCGTATGAGCCTGCCGATAAAAGCCATCCTGAAGCTGATGCTGCAGAATGGGAAAAGGCTGGAGCATCTGAGGATAAGATAATAAAATAAATGACGCGTATGATGTGTTTAGCGCTTAAGGCAAGTACAATATAAGTATGACTGATTCCCCTGAAACTGCGTTGAGCGGAGCAGGCTCCTCCGCCGGCCCTTCTGTGGATCCGATCCGGTATGAATTCGGCCTGAGGCTAAGCGATTCCATGAAGGAGTACGGCCCCCTGTGTGTCGGTATTGACCCGCACCGTAAAAACCTTATTGACTGGGGCTACTCTGTAGACCCGCAGGGCGCGGAGCTGTTCGCTATGCGGATGCTCCAGGCTGCTGAAGGCCGGTGTGCCGCAGTCAAGTTCATGATGCCGATGTTTGAGCGCTACGGTTCGAAAGGCATAGCAGCGCTGGAACGTGCACTGTATGCTGCCCGGCAGCTTGGGATGATCACTATAGTTGACTGTATGCGCGGGGGGCTCCCTACAACATTGTCATCTATCGCTGATGCCTATCTTAAATCAGACGGGCCTTTATACACTGATGCGATCACGCTTATCCCTTATTACGGGTTCCATTCGCTCAACGGACTGATTGAGGATGCCCTGAGCCAGGGGCATGGGGTGTTTATTGCATCGCTGACCTCAAACCCTGAAGCGGCAAACCTCCAGACATCTATCCGCCAGCGCGGGGAATATGAAGGCAGGACGGTTGCCTATGGGATCGCGCGCGGCGCGCAGAATTACAATGACGGCTATCCCGGCATGGGGTCTGTGGGCCTTGTTATCGGGGCGACCATAGGGCATCAGATGGATCTTAACGGCATGAACCCTGCCGAATTTACCGGGCCGATCCTGTCTCCCGGATACGGCTGGCAGGGGGCAAAAGGCAAAGACCTTGAAGTGGTTTTTGCCGGGACGTATCATAATGTCCTTGTTACGGCTGCGCGCGCGATCGCTGCGTACGGGCCCGATATCAGTTCCCTGCGGAAAAAGATAGACGAATATAAAACCGATATACAGCAGTCTTTCGATGATATGGACAGGCGCATGGCAAATGGCGAAACCGCTGAACAGATTGCCCACGGCATACGGGAAGGGCAGGACGCTGACTGATGCCGGATAAGACTCCTGACGTAACCCCTGATATAACCGCATATAAACGCCGGCTTGTTGTACTGGCCGGACCTACTGCTGTGGGCAAAGGGACGATAGAGAAAGCGGTCCGGGCGGAACACCCTGAACTGTGGATATCTGTTTCCGCAACTACCCGCCGGCCGCGCCCCGGTGAAAAAGACGGTGTAGATTATTATTTCACAACTGCTGAAGAATTTGAACGGATGGATGCCCGCGGTGAGCTCCTGGAATCGGCCGTGGTGCACGGCACGGACCATTACGGCACGCCGCTGAAGCCCGTACTGGAGCATCTTAAGGCCAATATCCCCTCAATGCTGGAAATAGACGTACAGGGGGTGCACCGTGTACGGGCGCGCGCACAGGAGCTGGGCCTGGATCCGGTTTATGTTTTTGTTGCGCCTCCAAGTTTTGACGACCTGAAGCGCCGTCTGCAGTCGCGCCATACCGAGACCTCCGAACAGCAGGCCCGCCGCCTTGATACAGCACGGCGGGAAATGGCTGAAGAAGGCGAATTCGATGTGGTCATCATCAACGATGAAGTAGGGAAAGCTGCGTCGCAGTTGTGGGAGATCATTGATCATGGCTGCCCAGCTGGGGGACAGCCCGGGGATAAGTAGAACTCCTGCTGCGCGCCTCGCGGTACCGACCTATTTTGATGGCGATCCGCAGTGCGTGCGCTTCCTTGGGGTTCGTCGGATCCCACCCTGTGAGCTCCATAGCTTTATGCAGCCGGTACCTTACAGTATTCGGATGTACGACCATATGTTCCGCGGTCTGTTCAAGCGAGCAGTTTTTCAGGAGATAGTATTCCACTGTCGGCAGTACTTCGCTGCGCTTGCCGGAATCTTCAAGGGACCTGTAGATACTGTAAAGCTGGTCTGCTGCTGTTGCATCGCCGAAAAGCACACGGTCTGCAATGATGTCATCAGCGAAAAGCGGATGCGGCGGATCAAGTTCCATCGCGCTGGCATAGTAACCGTTATACGCTGCGCGGATGCTGTGCGACGCCCCTTCATACCCTGTGGCATACGGCCCAATGCACAGGCAGTCGTCTTCGCTGAAGAGGTTTGCGATCTTGGTGCGTATGCTATCAAAATTTTCGCTGCTGCCGGCTCCCACAAGGACCATAAAAAGGGTATTCGTATGCGTGCCCATAAGGATCTCCGCATCAAGGCCCTGTACCGCAAGGCGTGTCTGGGCCTGGAAGAATCCGGTTGTGATCTCGGAATTCTCCTGTGCCCGTGCGCTGCCAACTGCAGCGAAAAAGGCAGTGGAGTCATCCCATCCGTATACGCCCATGCGGGACTGGAGGGCGAGGTCAAGCTTATTCTCCAGAAGGGAGTTGAGCACCAGGCCTTCTTCGCGCGTCATCCAGCGGCTTCGCGTTTCGGCTACCTCAGCGTATACTTCGGCTGCCGAGAAGGAAACTTCGCGCGAGTAGTACAGGGCTGCCTCGTAATAGTCGCGTTCCTTCCCTTTTGGGGCAATAATGCCGATATTCTCTGTGATTATATCAACGACAGTGCGGGTCACTTCAAGCACATTCGACAGGCTGATCGCGCGTGCTGTTTCAATAGGCGCGATGGAGAAGAGATGGTCAGCACTTACTTTTCCGCGCTTATCGATAGGCTCCGGGAGGTTGGCCCATTCCAGATAGTCTTCGATTGCGGTCACTGTAATGAGGTTGAGGAATTCCCGTTCCTGTTCGCCGAGATCCCTGTACCACTGGGCTATTTTGACAAGCTTGTTTTTGCTGAGGTTGAACAGCCGCATAGCCTGTTTTGATGTTTCGGCAGCCTTGGCGGCATCCCCGGGAACCTGAGGAACTCGGTTAGCGCGGCTGGCGCGGTCAGTGCTGCTGGTGTGTGCAGCGGTAGTATCTGCCATTGTTTGCCCTGTTCTCATAAGCACCCCATTTTGTAGGGAATTACAATCTCGATTCCTAAGGTATCTGTATCTCTGATATTGAACAGCTTATAAAAGGGTATGGAAAAACATTGAGAAGCAGGGGAATACTAGTTATCCCCCTGCTTTAGTGAATGTATAGCTTTATCTGAAAAGATCCCTGCAGATTAGTGTGAATCAACAGAAAATTCTTTATCCAGGGCGTCTGCGGCGCGGAGGGCATTCGCAACATCTGCCGGTGTGACTTCAAAAGGCATATTAGCCATAGTGTCCTGCGGGCTGCAGGCAAGTTCCCCGACGTGGAGGAGCTGCTCATCGGTAACATCGTGGATGCCGATACCGGCAAAATTCGTCGGCAGCCCTACTGCACGGAAGAAATGGTACACTTCGGCAAGCTCTTCCAGGGGACGGTCTTCCATGATCATCTGGGCAAGGGTACCGTATGCAACCTTTTCCCCATGAAGGTAGGAGTGGGTCTCAGGGATAGCCGTTAGCCCGTCGTGGATGGAGTGTGCTGCAGCCAGGCCGCAGGACTCAAACCCCAGCCCGCTGAGGAGGGTATTCGTTTCGATAATATTCTCTACTGCTTTCGTCCGAAGGCCCAGCTTTACGGCAGATACAGCCTTCACACCATCAGCGAGCAGGCTGTCGTGACACAGGGTCGCCAGTGCGAAAGCGGCGTTTGTGGCATGGCCTCCGGTCATGGTGATAGCGCTGGACTGCACGCAGGCAGCTGCCTCATAATATGTGGCGAAGGCATCCCCAATACCTGCTGTCAGGAAGCGGACAGGCGCTTTGGATATGAGTTCCGTGTCCATCAGCACCATACGCGGGTTTTCGGGAAGCGGAAGGTAATGGTCGAACTGGCCGCCGTCAGTATACACAACGGACAGGCGTGAGCACGGGGCGTCGCTTGAAGCAGCAGTAGGCACAATGATGGCAGGCCGCTTGCCGTAATATCCTACAGCTTTAGCGCAGTCAAGCGTTTTGCCGCCGCCTATGCCTATAACTGCATCGGTATCGGCGAGCAGCGCAACGTGCTTCTGTATTTCCGCATCGGAGCACTCGCCGCCAAAGACTGCGAGGGTATAGGGAACCTGGCCGCTATCGAAACTGGATACGATGCTGTCATGATACAGGCTGTCTATAGTGGGATCTACAAGTATGTAAGCACCTGTGCTGCCTGCATGGGCGTACTCCCCGGCAAGCTGGGAAATAGCGCCTTCCTGCTGGATATAGCTTCCTGGTGAGCATAGGACTGTACGCATAATCCTCCTTTGGATCGTTTGATGTACTCTAATATGATACACGTGTCTGTACTTCAGCTGAAGATATTTTAGAGTGTTTGCGGCTTTTTATCTGGAAAATACAAGATTAAAAGTGCTGATTCCCCCATAACGGTGGATGCTACATACGGTATAGCAATTCCGTTCGATATTATTGATCAATTCGTACGATTCAAGTATACTAAGAAGTACCAATTATACGGAAAGGAGATTAAAAACCATGTCCATCACTGCAACAGAGCTGAAAGCAAACCTCGGGAAATATCTCCTGATGGCAGCGACAGAGGATGTTTATGTTACGCGCAACGGCAGGACAGTCGCCAAGCTGACTTCCCCGTACCAGAACAAACTGGATACTGTAAATTCTTTGTTCGGCAGTATCCCGGCAGGTATGACTCTGGAAGAGTCGAATGAAGAGAGGCTCAACAGGGTATGAAGGCCTTGGTAGATACCTGTATTATCGTAGATTTCCTTCAGGCGAGGGAACCTTTTGCTGAATCTGCCCGTGCTGTTTTACGCGCCGCGGCAGCCGAGCTTTGCCTTTGCTGCATCACTGCGAAATCTGCAACTGATATTTACTATCTCACCCATCGTTGTACTCATAACGATAAGGAATCTAGGTCGAAACTGGAGCAGCTGCTGAGTATTGTCGGGATGCTCGACAGTGCTGCGGATGATGTACTCCGCGCTATCCCCTCAGAGGTATCTGACTTTGAAGATGCAGTTATGATAGAAACGGCAGTCCGTTCGGGTATGGATTGTATTATTACCCGGAATACCAAAGATTATGCCAGATCAGTGATCCCTGTTTATACACCTAAACAGTTTGTACGGCTCCTGGAGCAGGAAGGATAAGGGTTCTATCCGGGAATTTCTCGATCCTATTATTTTGCTGATGGTGCTTTACTTTCTTGGCGTATAGTTTCTAACTTTATTTTCCAAGTATTGCTGTAAGAAGGGCTTAATTGAATATAAAAGTATAGCCGTTACCTTTTTATTCTGTCCAGTTGCCCGGGTGCGCTTATTAAACATATCGGGCATAAAGTGATAATCTTTATAGTGTTGTCGTTCCACCAAGTTGCCTGGAATGCACCAATATCATATAAATACTTCAATAGTTTTCGGGAAAAGAGATTTGGAGTTAACTCTAAATATTGCCCCTTTTCCACAGCATGTAACAATTCAAATAATTGTTTTCGGACGTTAATCTCGTCTTCATCACGCACCATTACATATAGAATTGTCAGATACTGTTTCTCTGAATTCTGATAGTAGTTTAATATACTCTTTTGGCTTGAAAGCATGGATAACATGATTAGCGGAAACTTTTTTATATATTATTTGCGGAGCCAAGGAAATAGCATGCTGAGCGTCATCATCATCAAATGCTCCTACAAGTCCGTAATTTTCATATCGCTTCCAGTCGGCCTGAATAAGCAATATGGGGCATTTCGTTTTCTTAAAAGCTTCTGCATGGTCAATACCGTCATAAAATCTGCCATCTACAAAGGCTCTGGCAAAATCCGGGTCAAACATAGATAATGATTTAATGAGCAAACGCAAGCTATCCGGGAATCCAATTTCGACTGGACTATCAGGGTATTTATTTTGAAACTTCTTTATCTTTCGTGACAACCAACTGACAAACCAATTTGGGATTCTTTTGATTCTCTTATCAGAGGCTGGTACTTCCATACCTTTAAAATAATTTGCTAAATCTCTATCCGATATATTTCCGATTTGATCAACAAGGTGTTTCAGCCCGTTGTATACAAATTTATCCTGTTCTTTAAACCGCGGCATTTCAGCAGAAAAAATAGGTGCGTCCTCAAGGATAATTCCGGAAACATATTCGGGAATATTAGCAGCACACCAAAGAGCGATAATGCCGCCCGATGAATTTCCGCTGATGATCACCTTTTGTTTTATTACATTTTCTATAAATAGTTTTATGTCCTCACCAATAATTTTCCATGAATAATATCCCGGTGTCCAGGAAGATTTTCCATGGCCTCTCACATCTATGGCATATACCTGAAAAATTTTTGATAGTGGCAAAAGCACTTTCTTATAACTTTCCCATATACCAATTTGAGCTGGGATCAACAATAAACTTGGTCCATTATCAGGACCGACAACAAAGTTCAGTTTAACAGTCCCTGTATCATAAGTTTTTTCTGAAAAACCAGCGGCAATCAGTTTTCTATTATTTAATTTTCCAGACAAATGTTCATATGGATTTTTATAGTTCACTCAGCATTCCTCCTAATTATAATATTGAAAAGTTTTATTTGATGGCAATTCCGTAAATCATCAAATCAAGATATCCTTTAATTTTAACTGGATTTTCAATATACATGTTGTCCTTAGCAGTAATCACTTTAAACGCTCTTTCTTGTGTAATTTATAGAATACGTATATATTAGGCCACTTTATTGAAAGCGTACAGCCATTCAGCCGGATAATTTATTGCAGTATGTTAATTAATCGCTCGGAGTTGAGTACTCCTGATTTATTCTGGGATCTTAGATAAAATATATCAACCGTAAATTTACGTGTAACCGGGAGCAAGAAACGCCGGGAAAGGACGGAAGCAAAACGGCCGGCCGCAGAGTATCGGGGGAGTGGGGGACAATAGGTCTTATGGCTGTGGGAGGGGACCGCAGGCATACAGATATCAGGAATACAGATGCAGGAAAGGATGTGCTATGGGAACGCAGGGCAGCCGGGCGGCAGATACGCAGGGCCCTTACGGGCATACCCTGGCCCAGGCTTTCCAGTTTATTGATGATGCCCTCAAAAATTATGAGGTTTCACACAGGGGGCCGGCACTTTCGGTTTTCGGTCCTCCGCGTTCAGGGAAAACGTCCCTTGCCATAGATGCCGCAGTCCATGCTCTGGGAACATCCGCTGCCTCGGACGGGGCTTCGCCCGGATCGGCTGCCGGCAGCAGGGGTACATCCGGGGAGGGGGCCGGAAGTGTAGGTGGAATGCGCACAGGGGCCCGCGGGATAACCGTTACCCCTGGGCTGGCTAATGCTGTTGCCCTTGTAGCCCCTACTGCCAGGCAGGCAAAGGCATATAACAACCGCCTGCTGGACGCAATACAGGTCACGGCAAAACCGCGTATTGCGCAGACAATCAATGCACTGGCTTTCCAGGTGCTTGCAGCTGTACGCGCAAAACGTGGGGAGACTCCGCCCGATTATCTGGATGCGGCAGACCAGGATTCGCTGCTCCACGGGATACTTGACAGGCATAAGCAGCACGCCAGGAACGGTGAGTCTGCTGAGTGCGTAACATGTATGAAGCTTGTGGATTTCCTCAGGGAAAGTACGTATGAGGACAGTGCGCATGAAGAGCCTGGAGCGGCACACGAGGCACATGAGGCGCATGGGATGGCAGCGGCAGCTGAGACCACGGAGTCGCTTTTTGACCGTCAGCTGGGTGACAGGTTCGTTGATGAGCTGCGCTCCATGTTTGCCCGTATGAATGAAGTTGGGGCGCGGCATGGGCTTGAAAGCCGCATCCTCAGCCTTGCAGGGAACGGCCCGCACCTCCGTCTGAGGTATGCATGGTCTGTGGCATTCGCCCTGCGCGGCGAGTATGCTGCTGCAGTAAGCAGCCTGAACCAGGCCCGTGGGAAATTCAATGTTGACAGTTCCTACCTTCTCATTCAGGCACAGCGGTCTCTGGCGGATTATGCGGCTGACGGGCTTGCTGGGACTATCCGGCATGATTTGCCGCGCATAGTTATTGTGGATGATTACCAGGAAGTGACGCTGGCAGGCGCGGCATTCCTCCAGCAGCTGCAGGAGTGCGGTACGGGGCTGATCGTAGTAATGTGCCCCGATGAGGCAGCGCAGACATTCCGCGGTTCCTATCCGGAATACCTCGCGCAGCGGGCGCAGGAAGACCCCCGCAGTCATGGCGGGCAGGGGCTGGTCCCTGCTTCCCTCGGGCGGCTGGGTGCGCAGCAGCTGGTCCTTCCGCGGCCGGAAAGCGGCGGCCGGGATGCGCGTGATGAGGTATGCAGCCGTATAAGCATGTCGATCACATCACAGGTTGAATTTGAGGAGGCTGTCGGCGCCCGCCCGTGGAAGCTGGGCGCCGGGCAAGGCGAGGGGACGCGGCTGCGGCAGGATGACGGTTCAATAACTGCTGTGTACTACGGCAGCCCGCAGGAAGAAACTGCTGCAGTTGTACGCAGCATTATGGGAGCACATCTTTCCGATGCCTGTATCCCTTATGATGATATGGCCATTATTGCCCATGACAGCAGTACGCTTGCTGCGTATGCCGCCGCCCTCAGGGAGCAGGGCATCGCAGCCCGCATGCGGCAGATAGGCACTCCTCTCGGTGAAAGCCGTGCAGTCCATGGGCTTTTCGACTTTATTGAACTGTCCCGGACAGCGTGTACAGATATGCAGGACCTTTTCGCGGTATCCTCTTTAGCGGAGGTTTCCGGGGCAGTATACAGGCTCATCTCTGATTATATGGACAGCCCTTACGGGCAGGACAGTACCGGGACGCATGTGCATGCCGGTCCTGTTGCAGCTGCCCTCCAGGCTGTCAGCACAATGGCAAACTTTATCCGCAGCCAGCCTTCTACGGAAGCAGGCAGCGGTATCCTGGGCCAGCTGGCTGCCCACGCACAGGCCTATGCTTCCCTGTCTGACAGGGCTATGCCTGAACGCCTTTCGCGGCGCCGTGAAGGCAGCTATTCTTCGGCAGCATATGCTGAAAAGGAGGCTTCGCCTGATGTGACCCCTCAGCTGATAGTCCTGGATCTGCTGGCCTGCAGCCATACGGGAGATAGCCGGTACAGCGCTTTGCTTGAAAGTTTTATCCTGTCGGCATCCAGCCTGACTGCGCGCAAAGATGTGCAGATATTCATTGATATCATACGGCGGGTCAGGAAGCATGCAGGGAGGAAGCATGCCAGGCCTGCCGATGCCCTTATGGATGCATGGACAACCATTGGCCTTTCTGGACTGTGGGAAAAGCAGGCAATCAATGGCCCCTCGGAAAGCGTGAAAGCTCAGGCTAATGATCAGCTTGATACTGTTATCAGGCTGTTTACAGAGGCATCGTCGTATGCTGACGGCAGTTCAGATATCGGCGGGTTTATGAGGTATATCAGGACCCAGGATATCGCTACAGATTCGCTGTCGAAGAAAGCCCCTGTCGAAAACGCTGTTACGCTTGCTACGCCCGCAGCCGCAGCAGGGCAGTCATGGAAGTATGTATGGATACCGCAGGTGCTTAACGGGGTATGGCCTAATATGGCTCTGCGCGACAGGATCTTTGCTGCAGATGACCTGACAGATATCATGCTTACAGGGCGTATCCGCAGTTCTGATTCGGGGCATAATGCCCGCAGCATTGCTATACTGCAGAACGAAAAGAAAAGTTTCCTCATAGCGCTCACCCGTGCGGAACGGTGCGCAGCAGTCAGCTCAGTCCGCAGCGATACGCAGGAACCGTCAGATTTCTTTGATGCCTATATGCCTGATATTGTGTCTCAGGCTGACGGCCATGTGCCCGCCGGCAGTACGGATAAAAATGGCCAGCTGCAGGAGGGCGTGAGCGGGGCTGTGAGCGCTTCGGAAATCATTGCCCGTGCCCGCAGCATCATCTCAGGGGAACTGTCCCGCCAGCTGAATGCGCTCCCTGAAACTGAAAGGCTTATGTGGGAGGCTTCTTATGACAGCCTTTCACAGGAGGCCCGTGACGCTGTTGATGCCCTGGCTCTTCTGTATAAAAACTCAAAAACAGACCCTTCCAGTGCGGCAGGATGGGATGCTGCCGGCTGCAGCGACCCTTCGCGGTGGGCGTTTTTCTACGGCGGGGTCAAAGACGGCGCCAATACTGATGATACCGACGATATCAATACCGTGGCGCCGGTACCGGTGCCGGGCGATGGATCCTCCCGTGCACAGGACCGGGACCGTCCCGGCCCTCTCCCAGTATCCCTGTCCCCCTCGGCAGCGGATATGGCATGGGGATGCCCCATCTGTTATCTGTTCGACCGCAGGCTTTCCGGGCCGTCGGCCCCGTCCCCTGCTGCAGATTACGGCACTCTTATCCACAAAGTCCTTCAGACGGCTGCGGAGCAGAAGCTTGATATGGAATACGGGGAGCGCTACAGGGATGCCGATGCTGAAATCCAGCAGGATGTGCTCAGCGGGCTTACAGATGCCCTTATGGAAATCTATCGCCGTGAGAAAACAGATATTGATACAGAGCATATTACACAAGATGTATACCGTGCTTTGCGTAATGATGCATCAGCGCAGGCTGTACTCCAGAATGCAGCTTTCTATCTCCTCGAATCGCAGGTCCCGGGCTACGGCCAAAGGGAAACTTCAAGTAAAAAATCCGCAGATTTCCGCCCGGTGATAGGGCATCTTACGGAGGCTGAAAGCGAAAAAGCTTTCTCCGCACATTTTACAATGGAAGATATCCGGTATGCCTATAACCGTATCCCAGGCACAGAGCCGGTCAGCAAGCGTGTTTTCTTTGACCTTATGCAGATGCTTGCAGGAGGGTTCCCCAAAGGGGTCACCATGGACATGTTCTACAGATGTGTGATCTCACTCCATGGGAATATAGACCGCCTGGAAACACGCGAAGCCTCAGCAGGCGGGGAAACAAAAGTATATAAGCGGATCATTGATTATAAAACAGGCCGTTCGCTGCATGCAAAGAAAACGTTCAATGACCTGCAGCTGGTGTGCTATCAGCTGGGGCTTATCTTTGAAGACAGGCATGGTGCGGGCCGCGTGACTGAGAGCGATTACGCCAGGTCAGCCTTCAGCCGTACGGACAGTGACCGTGAGGAAATCCTCCGTAATGCCCCGCAGATATCACAGGCCGACCTGTTTACCGTGGTGTCTTCTGCGCTGCCTGCCGCATATGGCAATGCTGTAATGCGTGATGACGGTGCCATTGATATAGCTGCGACACGCAGCAACAGCAAATTTTACCCCGAAGTATACTATCAGCCGCCGCTTTTTGACGATGGCTGTATTGCTTACCGCATAGGAGAGCAGGAAAAACAGACGGGTACAAAGGCGCATCCCGGTACTACTGTTTTTACCGTTACCGGAGGCCCTCCCAGGCCATTCCATAAAGGCTGGGAGGCATTCCTTGATTCCGCACAGCCGATAGCTTTGCCGGATAAAAAGCCTGACAGCATACCTGAAAAACAGTGGCAGCGGATAACAGGCGATGCGCCGGTGAGCCGGGGCGTGGCGGCGGGCAGCAGCGCTGCCGGCCAGCGCGGGAAGGAGCACCCCCTGTCGCATGGACCCTCCACATTGTGGGCGCTGTCGATGATATCCCGGGTATTTTATGCAGCGAGTATCAGCCTTGTTGACAGGGTCGATATGGGGCAGCATCAGCCAACTTCTGACCATATGCGTTTTTGCACGTACAAAGACAGTTCAGTAGGGCATCAGGACCTGTGTCCGGCATGCTCGGGGTATGTCAGTACGGTTATCCAGCCCGCGGATAATGCTGCCCAGGCACGTCCCGGAGCTGATACCGGGGAGGCAGGCAATGAGTAATACAGGCAGCAGAGGTTCAGAGGCCCGATATATGCAGGCTGCGCAGGATCAGCAGGAGAGGATACGGCAGGCACCTGCTGACAGGGATATCCTTGTTGTGGCAGGGGCAGGGTCCGGCAAGACCCGTGTGATGACCGACCGCATTATCAAACTGATCAATGAAGACCATATTATGCCCGAAAAAATACTGGGCCTTACTTTTACCCGAAAAGCCGCGGGAGAACTGTTTTCCCGCGTTTCCCAGGGTGTGCATGAAAACCTGCGCCGCCGGGGTCCGCAGGGGAGGGAAGACTCCAACGCACTGTTCATGCATCCTGAAGTATATACATATGATGCGTTTTTCCAGTCGATAGTGCGCCAGTATGGTGCGCTTGCAGGTGTTGACAGTGCTGCCGTGCCTTTGAGCCCCGCAGGCAGCTACCAGCTTGCCGGCGATGTGGTAAGCCGCACCGTCGGCGCGTACATGTCTGAGCTGGCTGCTGCTCCGGATGCTGAAACCCCAGACGGGGGAAGGGCGCCATCCTCCGGGCAGGGATCCCCGCAGGATGATACAGGCAGTTATGCCAGGCTGATACAGGATACGCTTCAGCTGAATGCTGAGATATCCAACTCAATGATCAGCCCCGGATGCCAGACGGTTGCTGCAGCAGCAGAAAGAGTGCGTGCGTGGGACCGGGAATTCCTCCTTACACTTGGGCGTCTGGCAGAAGATGTTGTCCGCACATATAACGGCGAGGACGCGCTTGCCGACGCATCGAATCTCGTATTCCCCCAGAAATTCGGCCCCGGTCCGTCCGCTCCGGAAGATATGGAGGAAGAGAAGCGTGAAGGCTACTATAAATCGCTTATCGGAAGCCTCCAGTACTCCACCCGCAGGCGGGACATGCTCCTTGATATGGTCGTTGCCTACGATGAGGAAAAAAGGCGTCAGGGGTTTGCAGAATTCAGCGATTTTACGATAGCTGCGTTCCAGCTGGTGATGCGGTATCCATGGATCCGTGAGGAATACCGGAAGAAATTCTCCCATGTGTTCCTTGATGAGTACCAGGATACGTCTACGACCCAGGCAAAACTGCTCCATATGCTTTTCCACAGCGCGGACAGTGTATCCGGGGGCAGTATGGACAGCCCGCTGCGCAGCTATGTAACGGCGGTCGGCGACCCCTACCAGTCCATATATGCGTGGCGCGGGGCCAGCCCGGGGGCTTTCCGTATGTTCCTTGACGACTACGGCATGGATGCTGATGATATTTTCACTATGAACTATACGTGGCGCAACCCGGGGATCATCCTTGATGCCGCCAACCATCTCACTGCATCAATGAGGCGTGACAGCAATGCAGGCAGCATTGCCGGGCCTTCAGACCCCCTCGGGCGCCGCCTGCGCGCTGAGGCCCAGGAAGTTGCAGTAAAAAAACTCTCCTATGTTAGCAGGAAAAACGATGCTGTGCTTGGGCTTGCGGGCTACAGGACGCGGGCCCAGGAAGCGGATGCCATAGCCCGCTTTGCCGTATATGCCAGGGACCGCGCGCGTGACCGTGTGCTCAAAGCGTATAGCGGGAAAAAGGCGGGCTACACTGAAACCGCTGAAAATATGGAGAAGACCCATGTCGCTGTGCTGTTCCGTTCCAAAACGCATATGCAGGAATATGCCGATGCTATTGAAAGGGCAGGGCTCACCTATGAGATAGTAGGTAACGAATCCCTCTGGGACAGGCCGGACGCCCAGGACCTGCTGGCCCTGCTTGCTGTTATAACGGACCATACGGATTCTGCTGCAGCACTAAGGCTGCTCGCAACACCACGGTTCGGCATATCAAAAGAAGACCTCCGGAGCCTTTCCGCCATGGCGGAATCGTTGAACAGCGGCTATAAAAGACAGGCGCTTGCGCAGATCGCTGCGGTACATCACCTCAGCAAGGGGGAGCTCAGGCAGGCGAAGGACAGGCTGCCCCAGGGGGTGTATCTGACAGATCTCCTCGCCAGCGGAGACTTTGAAAACTGTTACCGCAGATGGCGCAAAGAGCTTGGTCAATCTGCCCCGGGGGCATTGAGTGCCGACGGCCTGCGGAGGATACTGCAGGTTTCAGAGATCATCTGTTTCGTCTCCGGACATATCAGCCAGCCGATCAGCGATATCATCACCTGCGCTGCCCGGGCCCTGACCTTTGATATTGACAGCGCAGTAGGGCAGTCGATTGCCCTTCAGCATGCACCTGAGCATTTTTCCCCATCATGTGCCCCGGCGTTCATATCGCTTGCCCAGACATACCGGGATGAGCTTCCTCAGGGCCGGCTCCCTTCTATTTCAGGGTTTGTTGCATGGCTGACGGCGAATAAGGAGAACCCGGATATGCAGGACAGTGCGCCTGTACCGCCTTCGTCGCATCCTGATGTGGTGCTGATGACGATCCATCAGTCCAAAGGACTGCAGTGGGATGCTGTGGCTGTAGCGGGTATGGCACGGGTGGCATTCCCCTCCAGCCAGGGGGAGCATCTGGGCATCCGCCTGTTCCCCCGCATTGATGATACGGGCGCGCCGGCAGATGAGAAGTATGCTGACAGCCTTATTGACCGCACCCCCCAGGGGTTTGTGCTTAAAAGCACTGCTGAAGACAGTGCCAAAGCAGGCAAGCGTGAGGATGTAAAATTCAGATGCCGCATGCTTTTTAAGGATCCTCAGTACTATACATATGCATTGCCGTGGGTGATGATCCCTACTGCCGTGCCTTCCCCCGTGCGCGCAGACAGCGCACTGCTCCCGGGTTTCCCTGATGCTGACGGCCTGCAGTCTGAATTCGGGACTGTGGAAGACCTTGAAAGGCGGATCGTAGGGGGCAGTATTGAGGCAGCGGTGGAAGCTGCTGAGTCGGCCCTCCGGGGCGGCAAGGGGTATGAAGAGACAGCTGACAGGCTGGCTGCTGCAGTAAGGTCAGGCGACGATGAGGCTGTCGCCGGCATCCTTTCTGCTGAACTGAAACGCGGGAAGCTCCCGGCAGGATCCCTTGCCTCTGCTGAAGAAAAAGTGTACAGTGCCCTGAACAGGCTTTACGGGAAGCATGAGCAGGATACCGGGTATTTCAGCCTGCGCAGCGAAACGGGCCGGCAACGGCTGGATGATGAGCGCCGCCTGGCATATGTAGCCTTTACCCGCGCAGAATATGACCTGTTCCTCAGCTTCTGCGAGACGAATACAGATGCCAAGGACCCGAAGGCGTATGACCGTGTCCATTTTGTAACTGCCGAAGAGTCCATAGGCGGACAGCCGGGCGCAGACGACATAGATGCATGGGCCAGGAACCGTACTGTCAATTTGCGGTCGCATGCTTCTAATTTCTGGCTTGAGCTTTTCAGCCATTATTATAGGAATCCGGACTATCCGGTTTACGATATCGATGATGCCGCAGATATCACCGGCAGGCATTGCGAGCTTCCCGTCGGCCTGTTCGTCGGCGAAGAAGCCGGCCGTTTCCGGGATGCTGTTGTTGTTGAAGCCCTGGCGGAATCGGCACAGGCACAGGTAGTTGAACGTACTGCCGTGTGGCCGGCGGAGAGCAGCAGCATTGTGCAGGATGTGCTGTCCGGCAGTGCGCGGCTTGTAGAAGGCCGGGCAGAAAGCTGCAAAGGGGTACCAATAGATGATGAAGAAGGGCATCCGCTTGCCCGGGCAGCTGTTAGGCTGATCAGGGAAAGACGGCGGAAGGGGGGCGGTACAGCCCCGCAGGACAGGCGCAGTGATGCGCCTGGCTTTACACAGGCAGACCGCACGGGCATAGTCAATGTAACGAAAATCCAGGAGCAGTTTGCTGACAGCCTTGGATCAGGCTCCGGCAGTGAGGCACCTGTATCGGGGAAGGAACCTTCTTCTGCCGGGACGGCAGGCATGGTCTATGATTCTGTATACCGCCCTATGCCGCAGGTAGATTCCCTCCAGGCGCGCCGCGGCACGGAATTCCATGCATGGGCCCAGGAATTCATACTCCCGGACGATGCGGATCCGGATGATTTTGCAGCCGTCCTGCAGCTCCGGCAGGATAAGGCCCGTAATGCTGAGAAGGCATATCAGGAGATGGCGCATAAGGCTGCGGCAGCCGGCGGGCTGCCGGGGGAGGCTTCACATCCCCAGGAAGAGGGGGCTCCTGATATGGCCAGATGGAAGCGGAATCTGGCATCCTCAGCCTGGTCGCGGCGCAGGGCCTATGCAGTGGAACAGTCGATCACTGATACCATTACGGGCGCAGACGGCACAGCATACCATATCCGCGGCTCCCTTGATGCGGTATTCCTGGGGCGCGCAGAGGATGATCCGGCTTCCCCGGCTCCGGGATATTACACTATCGTTGACTGGAAAACAGGGCATAAGCCGGAATGCGGCAGCCGGCAGGAAAGGGTGAAGCTTGCCCAGCTTGATATCTACAGGCTGATGTTTTCCCATATGATGGGCATTGATATCAGCCATATTGATGCTGTACTTTATTATGTTGATGTTGACAATGAGCCTGACCGGGGCATTGCGAGCCTTCCGCTGCGGGGGAAACCGATTGCGGATGCATTGGCGTCTGCCCTCGAAGCCCGGCTGCGCGGCGGTACCCTTGACGATGCGGATAACGATACCGACCCCGTATCAGGCATGGACATACCGGCCGGCGATGATGAATGACAGCCTATACCCGTCTGCACCTGCCGTGTACTGGAAGGCAGCATCAGCGGCGCATAGGCGGCGCGTGCGGGGTTTATATTGACACGTTTATGTAAACTGGGACACTATGTATGAAAGACGGAATTATCTGCATATGGCATACCATGAGTCCGGTGAGGGCGGTGCTTCCCCCCGTGAAAGCATAAATCTGGATGGTATCAGCAGCGAAAGCCAGGTATCCCTGCGGGAGCTTCGTGAGTCTGATATTGACAGTATTGCCAGGATAGTCCAGAAAACATGGTTTTCTGCCATGGACAGCCCGGTTCCCGTCAGCCCTGACGGGGAGGAAAGAGATGGGCGTGCCCCTGTTCCGGATCAGGCCCAGAATGAGAGCCAGGCCCGCAGAAAGTTTTATGCAGCGAAGTACGATTTCCTGTGGTACCTCAGCAGATGCACACATTCTGTGGTGGCAGAAGCCGACGGGAAACCTCTGGGGATAGTACTTGCTGATATATATTCATCCCACGAGTCCGGGGTACAGGCGCTCAAAGGGCAGGATACCATCTTTGCTGATTATGATACATGGATCCGTACCGCTGTCCCTGACGGGAATAAATATGCGGAAGCTATCCGGCAGGATGATGCGAGGACGCACGTATTGTCCGATCCTGTAAAAACCCATACCGAGGCCGAGATCGTCCTGTTTATTGTTGACGGCAGTATGCGGGGACAGGGCCTGGGCAAGGCACTGTGGCTCAGTATGCTTGAAACGCTTGACCGGCACAAGGTCAGAAGGTATTTCCTGTATACGGATACCGAATGCAACTACATGTTTTATGAATACCGCGGCCTTCTGCGCGTAGCTGAAAAAATAAATGCCAAAGGCCCTATGGGGGAGCCGCTTGACAAGTTCATATATCTTGGTTCGCCGACCGAAAGCCTGAGCGATGACGGGCAGCGCCAATGAATACCGCAGGCCGGTGGAGCCGCGTTCACCGTACCTGCAGATATTTTCCCTGCCCGGCTCTGCGGCATTCTGTGCTGCTGCGGCTGTTGCCCGCATGCCTATGGCTATGGTCAGCCTGGGCATAGTACTTGCCCTTAACCATTTGTATAAGGACTGGGCTACAGGGGGTTTTATGACCGCTTTGTATGTACTGTGTGCGGCCGTTGTCACCCCTGTGTATGCGAGGCTTTTCGACCGCTTCGGACAGCGCAGCATAGGTTTGCTGCTGACGGCCCTTCAGACGGCGGGCTTTATCCTTTTTGCCGCCGCGGCGCAGAACCGCGCGCATCTGGCTCTTCTGTTCGTGCTGGCTGCGTATCTGGGTCTTACCTCATTCTCCATTGGAGCCCTTGTGAGGACCCGCTGGGCATGGGCAACAGCACAGCAGAACGGCAGCAGCCTGCTGGATACTGCATATTCCCTTGAATCTGCAGTCGATGAAACGGTTTTTATAATTGGTCCGATACTTGTGGCATTCCTTGCTTCAGGAGGCACCCCCACGCTTCCGTTCTATGTATGTGCAGCCGCAGAGGGGATCGGCGGGCTTGTCTTCTTCCTCCTCCCTTCCGCAGCTTTTCATGCGGTGGATACATTGGCGCTGTCGGGTGTCCCCGAGGGAGGAAGGACGTCTCTGGGGCCTTCTGTTCCGCCGGCTGTGCAGGATGAGGCGGGCCGGGCCGATTATGATTCCAGCAGCACAGTCACATTGTCCGGTCTGACAGACCAGCATCCTAAACGGCTGGCGTTTATGTATCCCGGCATGCTCATCCTGTGCTGCGCCTTTATATCTTTTAATTCCACTTTCTCCGCTTTCGACGTGGCAATGACCGCCCTGATGAAATCCATGGGGCAGGAACGCCTGCTCGGGCTTCAGCTGGCCTTGTTTGCCGCAGGATCGTGCGCAGGGGCGATCCTGTTCGGTTCCCGGCCGCACCACGGCAATCCGTGGAGACGGCTCGTGATCCTTATGGCTTATCTGACATTGGGTTTTGTAGGGATTGCATTATTCTCGCGGAATACAGCTGTTATTGGTATTATCGAAGTCATAGCAGGATTAAGCGTAGCTCCGATCTTCGCTTCCGGCAATCTTATGGTCAAGGGGATAGTCCCCGCCTCGTCCCTGACGGAGGGGCTGTCCTGGCTGTCAACTGCCAGTACGGTCGGTGCTGCGCTGGGCTCAGCGGTATGCGGCCGCATACTCGACAGCTTCGGCCCGGTCGCGGGCCTGTCTTCCTTATGGATACTGACTGCAGTTTCCCTTATTTTCCTTGCTGCAGGCTATATGAGATACGCGCGCCGTACGTAAAACCTGGGTAGAGAGTAGAATGGAAAGAAAGTTATGAGCGGTACTGCGGTCCGTGCGTGTAAACGGGAGCTCACGGACAGTACCGGAAGACAGATAAATTACAGACAGAAAACTGATAAGAATGAACAATAAGAACACTACTACGAAAAATACCGGAAAGAACAGCAGCAGGAACGGGGGCAGGAAGAAAAATACGGCCCGCCCGGGATCAAAGGTGAAGGCGCCGCAGACCCGCTCTGCTGCGGCATCGAGGAACAGCGCTGATACCCGCGGAAACAGGATGGTTGCACCCCCTAAGTACCGTAAAGGGTCTATGCGCATCGTCCCGCTTGGAGGGTTAGGCGAGATAGGCCGCAATATGAATGTGGTCGAGTATAACGGGCATATCCTCCTTATTGACTGCGGTGTCCTTTTCCCTGAAGAGGAACAGCCGGGCGTGGATCTTATCCTCCCTGATTTTTCTTATATCCGCGGACGGCTTGATAAAGTTGAAGCCCTTGTGCTGACGCATGGGCATGAGGACCACATCGGCGCTGTCCCGTATCTGCTGCGGGAACGTCCGGATATCCCTCTGATCGGTTCAAAGCTCACCCTGGCATTCGTGGAGGCGAAATGCAAAGAACATCATATTGAACCTGTTATGCAGCCTGTTGAGGGCCGGGACAAGATGAAGGCGGGGCCTTTCAGCCTTGAATTTATTACGGTGACGCATTCTATCCCTGATGCGCTTGCGGTATCTGTCAGGACACCTGCAGGGCATATTATCGACACAGGGGACATGAAGCTTGACCAGCTGCCGCTGGACCATAAGATCACTGATCTGCGTGAGTTCTCGCGGCTGGGCGAGCAGGGTGTGGACCTTCTTATGGCGGATTCCACGAATGCTGAAGTGCCCGGGTTCGTCAAACCGGAAACGTCGATCGGCCCGGCACTTGACAAGGCATTTGGCGATGCTAAGCGCAAGATAATCGTAGCCAGCTTCTCCAGCCATGTGCACCGGGTCCAGCAGGTCGTTGATGCTGCGCATAAGTATAACCGCAAGGTGGTTTTTGTAGGGCGCTCTATGGTCCGCAATATGGGCATTGCAGCTGATCTGGGCTATCTGCATCTCCCTGAAAATACTGTTGTAGACCTTAAAGAAGCCCGTGATATACGTGATGACCAGCTGGTGTATATGTGCACCGGGTCCCAGGGGGAGCCCATGGCAGCGTTGGGGCGTATAGCAGACGGGAACCATCAGGACATCACTATCAATGAATTTGATACCGTGATACTGGCCAGCTCCCTGATCCCGGGCAACGAACATGAAGTCTACAAGGTGATCAATAAGCTTGCCCGCCTCGGGGCGCGCGTAGTCAACCGCGATAATGCGGCTATCCATGTGTCAGGGCACTGCAATGAAGGCGAGCTCCTGTATTTCTACAATATCGTCCAGCCTAAATGCGCAATGCCTATCCACGGAGAGAACAGGCATCTTATTGCCAATGGCCTGGTAGCTGTCAAGACCGGTGTGGATCCCAAGAATGTCGTTCTTGCCGAGGACGGTGATGTCGTTGACCTGTACCATGGACAGGCTGCTATCGTTGGCAGTGTCCCCTGCGGATACGTCTATGTCGATGGTACTTCTGTCGGCGAGATCACAGAAGATGAGCTGGAGAAGCGCCGCATCCTGAGCGAGGAAGGCTTTGTTTCCAGTTTCGTTGTAGTAGACACTGACAGGAATGAGGTCATCAGCGGGCCGAAGATCTACCTGAATGCTGTTGCTGAAGATGAAAGCGAGTTTAATGAAGTCCGCGCCCAGATCGTGCTGGACCTTGAGAATGCGATGCTTTCCGGGACAAAAGACACTTACCAGCTCCAGCAGAAGATGCGCCGTACGCTGGGCGGATGGATCGGGCGCAAGCTCCGCCGCCGCCGGCCTATGATCGTCCCTGTCGTTGCAGACCTTGCACGGGATGTTATTCAGCATGATTAATACAATATACAGTAAAGAAAAAGGAAAACCAGCAAACCAGCCCCAAACCAAGCATCCGGGCAGCCGTGCGAAAAACTAAGGAGAAAAATGCCGGGTACGAACCTTACACGCGAAGAAGCAGCAGAGCGTAAAACTGTCATTGGCGAAACCAATTACCGGGTCCATCTTGACCTCACAGGGAATATCCCAGGCCATGCCTCGCCGGAAACAGGGGATGAGGCTAATTTTATATCGACTACTACGGTCAATTTTGACGCCAGGCCGGGTTCCAGCACTTTCCTTGACATAGTTGCTGACGAGATCATGACTGTCAAAGTCAACGGCAAGGAGCTTGACCCTGCCAAAGTTTACAAGGATTCCCGCATAAGCCTTACCGGGCTGCAGGAGAACAATTCGGTGGCTGTGGTGGCCAAGTGCCAGTATTCACGGACGGGGGAAGGCCTGCATCGCAGCGTGGATCCCAGCGACGGCAAGGTCTACCTGTATTCACAGTTTGAGGTCCCGGATGCCCGCCGCGTTTATGCTGTATTTGACCAGCCGGATATAAAAGCTACTTTCGATTTCTCCGTAGCAGCCCCGTCTGAATGGGAAGTCATTTCCAACCAGCCCACAGCGTATACGCCTGAAGTTGCTCCGGATGATGACAGCATCCGCTTCTGGACATTCAAATCTACCCCGGTCATGTCCCCCTACCTTACAGCTATATGCGCCGGCCCGTATGCCAAGTGGAGCACTGCGCATACCCTGGCCAGCGGCAGGAATGTGCCGATGAGCATATATTGCCGTCAGGCTTTGAAAGATGCTGCATCCGGGGATGTAGACTATCTTTTTGATATCACTGCCAAAGGCATGGATTTTTATAACAGCACATGGGCTGTCGAGTACCCTTATGAAAAGTATGACCAGATATTCGTGCCCGAATATAACGCGGGTGCTATGGAGAATATCGGCTGTGTGACTATCCGTGATTCCTATATCTATGAATCGAAAACTACCGATGCCAACAAAGAACGCCGCGTAGTCACTGTCCTCCATGAGCTGGCCCACATGTGGTTCGGCGACCTGGTGACCATGAAATGGTGGAATGACCTGTGGCTGAATGAGTCCTTCGCTGAATTTACATCGACACTTGCGGCTGCCGAAGCAACTGAGTGGAAAGATGCGTGGGCAACATTCTGCTCTGGTGAAAAAAGCTGGGGGCAGGCTGAAGATGAAAAGCCTACAACCCACCCTATCGTTGCCCCTATCAATGACCTCAATGATACGTATGTGAATTTTGACGGCATCACATATGCAAAAGGTGCGTCTGTGCTTCGCCAGCTTGTAGCCTATACGGGCCGAAACCAGTTCTTCCAGGGGATCCATAACTACCTGGAAAAACATAAATACAGTAATGCTACGCTGGATGACCTCCTTTCCGAGCTGGAAGCGACATCCGGACGCGACCTGAAAAAGTGGTCGGGCCTGTGGCTTGAACAGTCCGGAGTCAATACCATTTCTGCGGAAGTCAGAGTTGCCCCTGACTGCACGATCGAAGAGCTTGCTTTAGTGCAGACTGCCCCCGCGGATAACCCCGTGCTGCGTCCGCACCGTCTTGCAGTTGGCTTCTATAATGCTGATGATGACGGCAATATTGTCCGTACTGACCGTATTGAGCTTGATGTTGATGGGGAGCGCACTGTTGTATCTGATGCGCAGGGGCGCAAACGCCCTGATTTTATTCTGATCAATGATGATGATCTGACATATACCAAGATCCGCCTTGATTCGGAATCACTCCGGTTTGCTTTGGGGCATCTGGACCGTTTCACTGACCCGCTTGCGCGTGCGATCACGTGGCTGAGCCTGTGGGACATGGCCCGCAGTGCTGAGCTCCCGGCACAGTCCTTCATTGATACTTCGCTGAAGGCTCTGGTAACAGAGAGGGAATCGACAACCTTCCGTTATGCGCTTGGACAGGTCAGTACTGCTGCGAGCTTTTACGTGGCGCCTAACAGGCGTGATGCGGCTATCGGACAGGTATCCGATGAGCTGTGGCATCTGGCCCAGGCTGCTTCGGCAGGGTCGGATGAACAGTTCCAGCTCCTCACGGCATATGCGAACTACTGTGTGGGCTCGGAATTCGACCGCCGCACGCAGGGCCTGCTTGACGGGACTATTGTGCTTCCAGGCCTTGAGATCGACAATAACCTGCGCTGGTTTATTACTATCTGCCGCGCACGTGCGGGCGTGATCACCAACGATGATATCGATGCTGAACTGTCCAGGCATGATACAACGGAAAACCGCGAGTTCGCGTATAAGGCCAAAGCTTCCATCCCGACCCCTGAAGCAAAGCAGTGGGCATTCGATCAGGCGCTGCACAATGGGGAGCTGACGAATTCGCAGATCGAAGCGGTGGCCGAGGGGTTCGGCCTCAATAACCGCCCTGAGCTGTATGCCGGATATGTATCGCGGTTCTTTGACAGCATTGACTGGATATGGGAAAACAAGACGTTCCATATGAGCGAGACCCTTATCTGCCCGCTTAGCGGTGCCGGGCTGTATCCGCAGTTTGCGCATCCGTCAGACCTCGCCGCTGCAGGGAAAGCGTGGCTGGATTCCCATAGGGATGCTGACCGTGCTTTGCGGCGCATGGTGGAAGAAAATATGGATTCTTCCTTACGGGTGCTCAAGGTACAGCAGTATAACGCTGGCCTGTAAACAGGGTTTGGGTCCGTTTTCTACTATTCCAGGAGGATATATGCCACGTTTATTTGGGACCGATGGTGCACGCGGTTTAGCGAACGGTTTTTTGACTCCCAAGCTTGCCCTTGATATGGGGGATGCCGCCGCCCGCGTCCTGGGAAACAGCAGGACTGCTGCAGACAGCGATGATGCGCATCACGGGCGCCGCCGCGCGCTCGTGGGGCGCGATACCCGTGTATCAGGGGATTTCCTCGCCGCTGCACTGTCAGCGGGGATGAGCTCCGCCGGATTCGATGTGCTTGATGTAGGCATAATCCCGACCCCCGGCGTTGCTTATCTGACATCAGTGCTAAACGTGGAAATGGGTGCAGTGATATCCGCGTCCCATAACCCTATGCCGGACAACGGCATCAAGTTTTTTGCGCGCGGCGGCTTCAAACTCCCTGATGCTAAAGAGGATGAGATCGAAAGCATTATGGGCTCTGACTGGCAGCGTCCCACCGGCGCGGGTGTAGGCAGGATCTCGCATGATATAACGACAGCCACCAATATGTATATCGACCATCTTGTGGATACTATTGCTCCTGCGGATAAAGGCGGCACCCGGCCCCAGCCTCTGCGCGGGCTGCGCATCGTTGCCGACTGTGCCAATGGCGCTACATCCGTAGTGGCTCCGGAAGCTTTGCGCCGTACGGGTGCCGATGTTGTGGTCATCAACGCCTCGCCGGACGGCTATAATATCAACGACCATGCCGGTTCCACCCACCCTGAGCAGCTCCAGGCCATGGTCAGGGCATCCGGCGCTCAGATGGGCGTTGCGTTTGATGGTGATGCTGACCGATGCCTTGCAGTAGATGAAGACGGTACCATGGTGAACGGCGACCAGATCATGGGCATACTCGCCCGGGCGTATAAACGCGAAGGCAAGCTCAGCCATGACACCCTCGTTATTACGGTTATGAGCAATCTTGGCCTGATCCTGGCGCTTAAGGATATGGGGATCAAAACAGTGCAGACTAACGTCGGCGACCGCTATGTGCTTGAAGAGATGCTCCGTGGGGATTACACTCTCGGAGGTGAACAGTCCGGCCATGTGATTAACCGCGAATTCGCTACGACAGGCGACGGTACCCTTACTGCTTTGCGTTTATGCTATGAGGTCATGGATTCAGGCAGGAGCCTTAAAGATCTTGCTGCCGATTTCCCCCAGCTCCCACAGCAGCTTATCAACGTCCCCAATGTTGATAAACTGTCTGCCGGCACTAATGCGAAAGTGCAGGAAGCGGTCTGCCGTGAGGAAAAGCTCCTTGCTGATACCGGGCGTGTCCTGCTGCGGCCGTCAGGCACGGAACCGCTGGTAAGGGTCATGGTCGAGGCGGCAACACAGGAGCAGGCTCATGAAGTTTGCAGGCGCCTGGCTGATGTTGTGGCATCTGAACTGGCACTGTAGCAGCGTTATAGCGTCATCAGCATATAATCGCAGGGTACGGGCCGCCGCGGGTGCCCGGATGCGCATGGTATGCAGCAGGGAAAGGCAGGAATATGGCTTGGGACAAGGCACATATCGATACAGAGCTAGACCGTGAGGTGCGTGAGCTCCTTTCCGCGGCGGATGGGAACGGGACGCTCCCTATCGTACAGATGGGGGAGCCGGTGCTGCGGCTGAAGACTGTGCGGTATACCGGACAGCTGCGGCAGAGCACACTTGATCGGCTGAAAAAATGCATGCGCAAGACTATGCTTGATGCTCCGGGCGTAGGGCTTGCAGGCCCGCAGATCGGGCTGGGGCTTTCCCTCGCTGTGATTGAGGACCATGCGCGGCCTCAGGCAGATAACAGTTCTGAGTATTCGGATGAAGCCCGGGATCCGCGCGGTATTTCCGATGTCCCGTTTTATATGGTCATCAATCCGTCGTATGAGCCGCTGGGCAGTGAAACAGCAAGTTTTTACGAAGGCTGCCTTTCCTTTGACGGATATCAGGCTGTGCGGAAGCGCTGGCTGAATATCAAAGCCCATTGGTTTGACGAGAATAATGTTGAGCATGAGGCTGACCTGCATAACTGGCATGCCCGCATTTTCCAGCATGAGACCGACCATCTGAACGGGGAAGTGTATATTGACAGGGCTGAGATCCGAAGCCTGTCGTCATATGATAATCTTGACGAATACTGGGCTTATGACCCCGATCCCTCAGAAGCTGCGGAAATATTAGGTTTTGATATTTAGGGGGGCCGGCATCGGATCCATGCGGCCGGATCTTAGCTGAAATAGAACCCGGTGAAGGTATAGCAGTATACAGAATCTGTCCTGCTAATGCCTGATGCGGTAAACCGGACGAGTTCATCCCCCTGGGAGCTGTATATCCCCCACGTATGCTGCTGTGCGGTATTGGCAAGGACGAGCATAGTATGGTTGGTATCGCCTGAAGTGCTGCTTTGGGGCACGGGTATCATCTGGGCGTTGGAGTACCGCGGGGAATAGGGGATGTCGAAGGATGAGGCCAGGGTATAGGTGCCTGAGTTTTCATCTACGCGATATATGTAAAAACGTGACTTATACCGGGAAAGGTCTCCCTGGGAAACTGTATTGACGCCGGGAACCATGCCGGGCCAGCTGACGGCAGTATTGGTAGGGCTGTAGCCGTAGTTGTTGTTGAACATATACACGAGATGCTGCCCGTCACCCAGCGGCTGGAGCTCCGCCCCCTCTCCGGTACCGGAGGGCTGGGATGTGCCGTCTGAAGCCTCAGCCGTATGTTTTTTCCTGCGTAGGCTGTTATATTCGCTGATCCATGAATTCGCATCCCCGTCATCAAGCTGCTCAACGCTGTGCTGCCCTGCATGGGTACTGAAATCTTCACTTTTGCGGTAGAGGTAGTCAGAGTAGACAGTTGCATCCCATATCTGATGCGGGCCAAGGAAATAGGTGATGGAAGGCTGCGACGCAGCGGTGCCTGCAGCATCTGCTGAAGTGCTGCCTGGAGTGCTGTCCCCGGAGGAGGCGCCTGAAGCTGATGAAGCAGGTGAAGCAGCACTGTCAGGGAGCCGGATCTTCATAATAGTTGATGTTTCCTGCGAGCTGACAATGACCGAACCTCCGGGTACATACTGGATCGAATCCAGCATCAGCCAGTTCCAGCGCAGGTCATTGTCTGTGGACAGCGGCCGTCTGGTGGTTTTGCGGTAGTCGTTGAGTAAAGTGCTGAAATTGATGTATTCGGTTGCAGTACCTGTGACGCTGCTTACCTTCACTATAAGGTTGTTCGTATCAAGCTGTGATTTATCCGAAGCGATAAGGAGGAGGTTCCCCTGGCTGTCAAAAGTGTGGGTGCTGTTTATCTGGTAGATGCTGGGGATGTTGAAAATGCTGACCAGCTTGCCCCGGCTGTCCATTGCACTGATCTGGTTGAAGTCGCTGACGTAGTACATAAGGCCGTCGCGGAAGGAAAAATTTTTCCCGTGGTTGTTCATCATGGGGAATTCAGCGCGCAGTATCCCGTCTGCGTCATACAGGTAAACGTAGTCGCGCGAATTCGTCCCCAGCCCAAAAACTGCGAACAGCCCCCGGGCAAGCCCGGCGCGGATACCCTTATCGGTTTCCCTGAACCGTGTTGCAACAGTTTTTTTCAGCCTGACAGGCGCAGAACCCCACAGGTCGCCCGTGACATAAGTGAACTTATGTATGTCCGTATGGCCGTCTTCGTAAGTGACAGTATAGGTCACTGTATTTTTTGCTGCAGGGATAAGCCCGATAACGCTGAATTCATGGGATGTCTGATATATCCGGTCCTGGAAGGCGCTGCGGGTGAAAGCGGGATAGGACCTGTCTTCCGGTGTTGACACAGTATAGCTGACTTTTGCAGGGGAATCGGTCTCAAAGTACGTGTACAGCGATGTTGTATTTGTACCGTATGGATTGGCAAGGACCAGCATGTTGCTGGGCGTATAGCGGTGTGATTTTTTGTAACTGTCGATTTTCTGCTGTGCCTGGTCCTGATAGTCAAGCGTATAGATTTTCTTTATCCGGTCTGTAAGGACAGTAGTGGCAGCAAGGCTGTTTTTTGCACGGTAATACTGCCGGGTCGTCCATATCCCCAGTATGCCGATCATCGCAATAACAGTAAGGGTGATGATCCATTTAAATGCCCGGTAACGCGGTTTTTCGGCCATATCTTTGCGCTGGCGGGTCCGTATATCATGTGCCCTCAGGAAAGCCTGCCCGGTGCCGGCAGCGCGCGTTCCGGGATCAGGGACTACGGCTACGTGTGAGGGATCGCGTCCGGCAGCCTTCTGCGGATCCCGTCCGTCTGCTGTGCGGGCAGGGCTGCTATGGGTATCGGGCATATAATCTCCCTGGTGCTTTTTGCTGCTGTCTGTCTGAGTGCTGATAGAACAATAACCTCCATTCTAATACTAGTATCCTGCCTGCCTATTCTGTTTTCGGACGTGTGCGGTTTTGCCCGATGAGTACGCTGAAAGATATGTCTATACAGGAATTTGATTACTGGCATCAGGACAGGCATGTCAATCCGCGGCATCTGGAATCAGTCGCAGCTTTCCACAGGGCGGGGATCAAAGACGCAGCGGGGCATGGG